>Ga0079301_1001454_pt1 | contig 10863 bp, 3 predicted proteins | sample Wag4_2014_7_11_3_FD_74797 | JGI IMG/M metagenome (GOLD analysis project Ga0079301, IMG submission 74797) | Fresh water mixed with fracking chemicals microbial communities from Ohio, USA - Utica-2 Time Series FC 2014_7_11 | ecosystem: Engineered > Industrial production > Chemical products > Input...
CATTTCTCTGAGATTGATTTTGTTGGGGATACTCAATGTAGAACTCCCAGCGGCAGAGATTCTTATGCATGGTTTGATAACTGCCGTGCTATTGGAACATCTCCAGAGGTCGGAGGCGGCTTTGCTGCTGGTGGTTGGTCACTAATCTCAGTAACCAATTCTAGTGCCAATACAGTCAGGAATTGTTTTAGAAATGCTACCTTACTGATAAATAGTACAGGTCAGTTCTTTAGTGATACCCCCATTGGTCAAGATACCATTGTATACAACTGTATGTTTACGGACTTTGTTAGAAACTCTAATGGAGACCATGCAGATGTATTCCATTGGTTCTATACAAAACCAGGATACCGAGAGAATAGAATCATCTCTAATCTAAATGTATCTAGATTCTCTCTACAGGGTTGGCAAGTTAATCCAATTACTGGGGGTGGGCAACAGCTAGATAACGTTGCTCTTGTATCCATAAACATATCCAAAAATGTCCAAAACGCTGCTGGGTCTTGGTGGTACATGGATACCAACCACCTCTATATGAAGAATGTAAATCTAGTTGACCAACCATTGCGTTGGAAGATACACGGTCAAGATGATGATGACAAACTTACCCTACGCAATGTAGTCGTAGAATCTTCGTTCATTAATCATGTCTGGCTACCACCAGAGGTCATTATACGATGAAAGTACCACAAGAAGTATTGGATGACTTTAGAAACCATTTGTACTTTTGTTTTAAGCACCTAGGTCTAGGAGAACCCACCAAGATTCAGTATGAGATAGCCCGAGAGATCCAAGAAGGCCCTCAGGACTTTATCCTAGCCGCAGGACGTGGTACTGGTAAGTCAACCATTACGGCTTGTCTGGCTAGCTGGGAGTGGTTACGGGACCCTAATCTAACCTTTCTTGTGTTATCTAATACCCAAGGTAAGGCTATTGATTTTGTTTCCCAAGCCAGAAAGATCTTGTCAGTAGTTCCTTATTGCAAGTATATGATCCCCAGGGATCAGGATAAAGACAACGCCCTAGGATTTAACCTAGCCGTTAGAACTAAGTTTACCCAGGATTTAAACTGTGCAGCCCGAGGTATCACAGGACAGATCACAGGTCTCCACGCAGACCGGGTAATCCTAGATGACATTGAGGTGTCAGGTAAGAACGAAACTCCAGTGGGTAAAGAAACATTACTTAAGAAGCTAGCAGAATTAGAATCTATTAGAAATAAGAACTCACGGGTTGGCTTCCTAGGTACCCCACATTATCAGGACTCTATTTACAATGTCCTCAAGGAATCCTACCCAATGATCAAGTACCCAGCCGAAATGCCAGACGTCTCCGTACCCCACGAGGTCGAGGATGTCGCTCCATGGGTCCTAGGATTGGATATAGAGCCAGGGGACGCCACCCAGCCCGAACGGTTCGACCGTAACGAGCTTGGCTCCAGAAAGGCTAAAATCGGCCCTAGTCATTACGCCCTTCAGTACAAGCTATTGACCAGCCTAGCAGACCAAGATAGATATCCTCTAAAGTTACGGGACCTATTAGTTATGGACATAGATCCACAGGTAGGTCCAGATAAAATTGTATGGCAAGGTCAGAACCCACTACGGGATATGCCAAACTTTGGTATTGCTGGGGACATGGTTCCAGAACCTATGTTCGTCAGTTCTAATTATCTACCATTCCAGCATATGCACCTTTGTATTGACCCCAGTGGTAGAGGAACAGATGAGACAGGCCTTTGTGTAGCCTCAGTCCTTAGTGGTACCATCTTTATCCACGAACTCTTTGGCATCCAAGGTGGTTATGATGATGCTACCCTAACCAAGATAGCCAAACTGGTTAACGAATACCAGATTCCATTAGTCCGTGTTGAGTCTAACTTTGGTGATGGTTTGTTTACTAAGGTATTGATTCCATTTCTAATGAAAAGTTGTGGTAAGGTTGGGGTAGAGGAGTACCGAGTATCGGGTCAAAAGGAACTAAGAATAATTGAAACCCTGGAGCCTGTGATGGCTATGCACAGATTAGTTGTAGCTAGGAAGGCCATCAGGGACCAAACCAATCAGACACAACTCACTAGATTACACAAAGGACGAGGGGCACTTAAGCATGATGACCGGGTGGATGTGTTATCTGCTGCCGTTGAGTTCTATAAATCCCATATGTCTTTGGATACAGCCCAGGCTTCTGAGGCTATGCATAAGAAAGAATGGGAAAAGAGAATCAATGACTGGGCTAATAACTTTAGAGCCAGTGACTATGCCCCAACCAGTGGTGCAACTAAATTAATTTCTACAAACCATAAACCTAAAAATAAGAAAAGCCAATGGGGCTGGTAAGGAGTAATTCATGGAACCGATGACTATGCTAGCACTTGGTGGTGCACTAGCAGGAGGCCTTAGCTCTATCTTTGGCGGTAAGTCCCAAGGGGCAGCCATTAGGGCTCAGAATGAGCAAGCAATGCGTAACTGGGTTGCTGCTAATACCCAAAAAACAATGAATAATGCAAGAGAGCAATTCAATGCTACATACCAGTTTCAACAACAAATGAAACGCAATAGTGCTATTGCTCAGTCTGCCTATCAATACCAACAAGAAGCTTCAGAACAACTTAAGTACAATACTAGTTTACAACAAAGGGATATGTCCAGGGCTTTGAATTCCCAGAGTGCATCCTTGTTAAACGCTACCCTTAGTAAAGGAATATCTTCTAGCAGTGGTATGTATGGTATGTTGGCGGCTATGCAAGCACTAGATGCTTTAGACAAGTCAACACAATTAGATAAAGCCATACAGACGCAAAAGCAAAACATTGATAAACAATTCAATAACATTATGTCCCAGCAAACAGAAAATATATTTATGCCTAATATTCAAGGTTACGATCAAGCACCAATCCTTGGGGATGCAAGTGCTGCTGAACGTGGTGGCATGATCTCAGGACTTATTCAGATTGGTTCTGCCGTAGGTGCTGCTGGATTTGGTGCTATGGGTCAATCCGGTTCAAGCGTAACTGTTCCAGAAACTAGTCCAGACTTTGTAGGTCCACCATCATGGGCAGCAGGAGGTTAAATAAAATATGTCACAAATAAACACAGAAAGCCTGTTAAGAATAGGCAATACAATCGAACAACCCTCAGTTGCTGTACAAAGCCCACAGTACAATCAATCTTCCTTTCAGGGAGGACAATACCAAGTTGGTAGCCCACAGCAACAAATAGGACCGTCTGCCGAGCAATCTATGTTTGCATCGCTTGCTGAGATAGCTGGCGGTGTTCAAAAGGGTTTAGATACCTTTTCTCAAATACGAAGTATGATTGAAAAGGATACCATAGAAAAAGCAAGAGTTAAGTATAAATCAATTTTTACTATGGAAGGTGCTACGCCAGAAGACAAAATGAAAGAATGGGACAACTACTCTAAGGATGTATACACACCATTCCTAGGTAGTGATTGGTTACAAGAGCTAAACATTGATGCTTACATGTCTTTTGGTAGCCAAGAAGCACAGAATAAATTTGAATCAGATAGATATGAAAGAGAAAAAACTCAATACTTTATGGACCCCAGGAACGCTAATGTTTTAGCCGATTCAGCTGATGGTAAGGTCCAGTTTAATGAGTTCTACGCTAATAAATATAGAAGTGCTAAGGGTAACGCGTGGTTTCAAAAACAATCTGTCCTAGATCAAGAATTCTTTAAAAACGATAGATTAAACCAAGCTTTAACTAAACTACCCTCAGCTATTGGAAGCATTATAGCAATACCCTCAGAAGCAGAACTAGAAGTAGCAATAAACGAGGGGGCTGGGGCTGATCAAATTAAAAACGCTTATCCAGTATTTTTTGATTTTGTAGGTGGTTCGGGTAATACCACTAGGGAAGGGCTACAAAAAAACCTAAATGAACTACTAGTACAAAAGCTAGTAACCGATAACCCAAATAAATATCCTCCCTATGTCCTCCAAGAACTTGCAAAAGTAATTCCAATAAAAGCAGCTGAAGTCACAGATTCAATATATAAAGCCTCAACGCAAGTAGCTAGAGCTGAACAACGAGCAAGTGCTGCACAATCAATAACTAATGCAACTATTACTTTTGATGGAAACCCAAACCACACTAATTTAGTTAGCTTAGTTAATACCTGGGCATCTGGACACACAAGTCTTGGTTTAGACAAAAGTCAGGTTGCCTTGTCATTTCAAGGTTTATTAGGACAGGTTTATAAGGGTATTAATAATGCCGCAAGTATAGGAATTGACTTGCCGTTTTTAGCTGGTCAAGATTGGAGTTCAATGTCTCCTCCAAAACAACTAGTTACTATTATGGAAGTTATTGAGAGTAGAGTAGGAATAGACTCTAAGTTAAGATATGATCTAAAAACAATTTTTGGTATTAAACAAGATGATGACGTAAGTTTACCTCAGCGTATTAAAGAAACTGTTAGAAGTTTATTACAAACTAAAGAATTCTCTACTGCAATGGGTGATTACTTAGCTAAGCAAAATACTACATTAGCGCGAAATGGTAGTATAATAGATTCTTTGCAATCCACTGCTGCTATAAACCAACATACAGGATCTTCATTATCAGTAATCTCTGATGACCTTGGACTTAGTCTATCTGCATTTAGATCAGCTTATATAGTTAAGAAAGAAAACGGAACAGAAGAGCCTGTTAGTAATATTAATCTAAAAAGTTGGTATAATTCCTTAGATCCAAAAGAAAGAGAAGGATTGGCTAAGAGAGGAATTGATCAATATACTCTTGGTACAATTAGGGGACTTTTTGATTCGGCTTTAGGTTTAGAACTTAAGGCTATTGATAGAACTAACAGACTAACAGACAAAGGCGATAAAGATACTGTTGGTGTATTTGATATGGATAAGTTACGAACGGGATCCGATAATCTATCCAGTTCCTCAAAACCAGCTTCAATAGAAGTTTCTGGTTCTTTGTCAGAAAACGTGGTAAGTGGTAAAGCCCATTCTAAAAAAGAAGACCGAGATTACTTAAAGCTTTTAGTAGGATCGCATTACGACCGTAGACTTATAAATTCAGCACCAGCTTCTGATATTAAAGATGGAAAATATATTGGTAAAGACAAAGCAATCCTTGGTGCTATAGAACGTCGCAGTCTTTTGCCTAATCCTACGGATCCTAACCTAAGCCCAGAAGATAGGCAATTTTGGACTAAATTCTATCAACAAGAAGATAACTTAGAAACTTTAAGACTAGAAACATATGCTATTGCTAACGAACTGGTTTCTGCAACATTTACTGGTATTAACGATCCAGACCAAATTACTGCAAGAGAACAAGAAGCACGTAAGATTGCAAATCAACTGTTTGATGAAATGATAACAGGAAGATCGCCTTCTATAGAAACATTAAGTATACCACAAAGCGTAAGAGACGAAAATGGGCAATTTACGCCAGAAGCTTTTAAGAGTCTACTACAGATTGCTTTATTCTCAAACTATGCCACAAAAGGTAATGCAGAGTCTGTAAAAGGATTTGGAAAAGTTGCTAAGGATGCTTTTGACAACCTAGGTAATAATATTGCAAAAATGTCTACAGAGCAAATACTTAATTCAGATCAAGCTCTATATTCTGCTTTGGCTATTCATTTAATGGGAAGAGAGTTAGCTAGAAATAGTCCATCTGAAACAGTTTCTATTGGAAATTACCACCAAGCAACAGCTTTAATGCTTGCTGCTATGTCTGAGCGTACATCAATAAATGATATAGTACAGGGTTTTACTACCAAAAACTTTAAAGATAATCTAAGTCTTATAACTATTTATCCACTAATATTAGCAAAACGAGCAAACTTAGGTGTTTCAGCTGGTCCTACAGGTATGTTAATGGAAATGGGTGGAGATATTCCGGGTCAACCAGCTATGTTACAGACCATTAGAGATGAAAGAAGACGTTTGGGTATTTTTGCATTTAGGCAACCAAGTCCAGACTATTTAGAAAAATTAGAAAATGGCGACACAGAAAATCTACCCGCACTTACAGCTAGTAATTCTAAAATTCCTTCAGATCCTGAGTGGAATCCAGACACATTTATTGAACAACTTAAATTAGCTGAGTTAATTGACACAAGCGATAAAGCACTAGTAGCAAATGCTATGCGAAATCAACTACTTAGTGGAAGCTTAGATCCTACATTAGAATTAAGTGATGACGAAACTATTAGATTAGGAGCACAACTTTTATTTAAGATGAATGAAGTTATGCCTAGAGCTTATGAGTATGCTGTAAGTGACTTTTTAAACCCACAATTAGGATACGCAGCTACTGCTGAAACTTTAAAAAATAGAGATAAAACTGGATCATTCTTTCAATTTGCTGCTTCTAGCTTAGATTTAACAAGAGCATCCTATGTTGGAAGCACCTCAACAGGAAACTATAGAATTGGTTTTAGCTTGGGTTCAACTTCGGCTATTCAAATATCAAATAATAAAATAGGTTTGTTTGAAAATGTTGGTGGAAATACAGACAATAATAACAACTTCTCTGTGTCTTATTTAACGGGTATGTTGCAAAAAGTAGTTGGAATGGATATAGGAGTAAACGATTATAGGCCAAAAATTACAGATGTAAGAGAGTTAGATGCAGTTGAAAACGGTGTATTGTTTAAGGCTGGTGCAGCAATCCTTAGTTCAGAGGTTTCTGATTTTGACTTTGCTACTTTACTTAAACCTTGGTTAGTTGAAACTGGGGTTTTAATGCCCAACGAGGATCCCAAAAACTTTGTAAATCGCTCTAAAGTAGGGTTTAAGAAACAACCTATGGTAGTTGGTGACCGCCAAGAGAATGCTAAACTAGCAGCTAAACAAGCTTTCCTAGAAGTTATGGCTAAAAAGGATATTCCTTTTGTTCAGAAAGTAAAATTACTACAAGAAACATATGACAAGTATTTACTAGACCCAAGAAATAAAGTTGATATTATTGATCCAGACATAGAATGGAATACAAGAGAAACAGGTTTTGCCAACATTGAACAGCTTTCTAATGATCGAGCAAATCCAGAAAAGATGATTCCTTCTTGGCGTTGGGCTAATACAACCCTTGGTGGTAAATCAATGATTCATATTTCAGATGAGTTCTTACAAGGATTTGAGCCAAGAAAAGGACTTACTAAGAAAACCGAAGAAACTATAAGATTAGAAAAACAAAAATGGGAAGAAAAACTAAGAAAAGCAAATGAATTAATGGAAAAAGCTGAGGTAAAGAGTCTATGATTCCACAAGATTTTAATGTCAATTCATTCAGTCCTGCATTCTTTTCAAAAGATAAATCTCCATTTGTAGAGATAGAGAATCCCTATAAGACACAAGCTTTACAAGATGCTTTTGAGAACTCAGAAAAACAGCAAGAACAAGATCTACAGCATTTTATAAAAACTCAAATGGGTCTAGAATCTAATCAGATTTTACCACTTACTTCGCTAATCAAAGCGGAAAAAGACCTTGAAGAAGAAGCACTAAACGAAAGAATTGAAAGATCAAAAAGAATTGGTAGAATGTCTCCTGCTGACTTTGAAAGGTTTGAAGAAACAGCTAGAAGAAAGTTTGCACTTACAGGAACCTTTGATGAGATTATTCCAACTGTTGCTTTAGTTTCAGACAGACCTGAAAATATAGATCCTTTTGCCTTTGGCGGCAAGACATCTAACTTTGATGAAGCCAGCTTTCGTGCTACATCTCTCTATGGTTTAGCAGGAACAACAGAAGCCGCCTCACCCCAGTTTAACGAATTACTTGGTATGAATGCTCAAACGTTAAAGTATTGGGCCCTAAGAGTACGCGGTGGAGCTAAAGGTGAGTTCTGGGGAGAAGCTAAAAACAAAAGTGAATACCTAAAAACACAGTTCCAAGAAGATGAAAAAACTAAACAATACTTAGATTATGCTATAGGACTTAATCCATACTTCTATTCAATAGGGGCTTCTACAGACTTTGCTTGGGCTGGGGATAACCCACTTAGTATTCTTTCTGAAGCAGAAGCACCAGACGGTTGGGATGTTAAAACAGCTATAGAAGAACTTAAGACAGCGGCTCCTGATATTGCTTATAGCTTGTTTACAGTAATGGGACTAACCGAAAAAGACTTTACAGATAACCCATTAATCAACAAAAACCCCCAAACATTTAAATACGCTATTACAGATGCTTTAGATACATATGCATATGCTAAGGTTGTTAAGGGTTACTCAGAACAATCTGGAACTATTACTAATACCTATGTTCAAACCATTTGGCCTTTGATACGAGATTCCTTAAATTCAAACGATACATTAGCTGAATTAGGTTTGATTGGTATAGGTACAGCTGCTACTTTTACTGGTGTATTAGCACCAGCTGGTGTCCCTGCCGCTGTAGTTGGTGCTTTGTCGTTTGCCAGCAAGGCAATTAAGATTCCTGTTGGTATGGTAAAAGCTGCTAATAGAGGTAGAAGATTAATCCAAACTGGAAGTCGATTAGAAAAAGCCATTGTTACTACATCTAGATTCTTAGGAAATACCTATAGACTAGCTCCACATAATCTTGGAGAAGGTTTACTAGAAATCGCAGCTAAGAAAAGCCCAACTCTAAAAAGAGTATTATTTACATCTGACAAGGTTCGTGAAATAGGTTGGAAAGCACCATTTGAAGAAAGTTTTATGATAGGATTAGGCGCAGGATCACGAAGAGTAGGTAAATATGCACTACGATCCTTTGTAAATGGAGCAACCCAGGGTGCCGCTGAAGACATCCTGAGACAAACATATGCAATCCAGTCTGACTTCCAAGAAGGCTTTAATGGCTCTAGGATCGTCGGTAATATGGTCGAAGAAGCCGTTGGCGAGATTTTCCTGGGTGGAGCCATGAATGCTGCCACTACGGTCCCAAAGTCCCTTATAGAGGTTCTGGACGTTAAGGCTAAAATAAACGATACCTTTTCTAAGTATGAGGGCTTTGCTGGTAAAACATGGCAAGCCGTAGAAAAACAATGGAATAGGCTAAATCCAGATCTTAAGTTTGAATTAGAAAAAGCAGCAATGCTTACACTAGGCATTACTAAGGATTCTCCTTTAACTCCATCTCAACAGGTAGATGTTATAGTTCGTGGTTTGGATTTTAAAAGAAAATCAAATAAACTTGCTCAGTCTGCTCCAGCTATAGGTACTATAATAGATAAGAAAACAACTACACCCCTAGTAAACGGGCTAATAGAGGCTCTTGAGTCTGAAACAGAAGGAGGACCTTCAGAAGGTCGGGTTAGAATGGAATTATTTACCGTTCTTAATGCTGTTTCAGGTAAGTTTGTAGATGCACAAGGTAAATCTACTTTGAATGAACAACAAACCCTGGGTTTACTGGTTAATATAATTGAGTCTACTGCATTACAAAACGGCAATACAGGTCCTGTAGTTTTAAATAAGGTAATTAATACCTTTATTTCTAACAAACTAGCTGTGGATGGAAAACCAGCAGACATTACTATGGTATCAAACGAAGAGTTAGATAAACTTGGAAATGAATTTACACAAATAAGTCAACAAGGTCGTGCCCTATTCCAGAAAAAGTTACTAGAAGAAGGAAAAGAAGTAACCGAAGAAGGGGCTGACCCATATAAGAATTTTAGGCTGGCTGTTAGCATTAGTGTTGGAACTCAGCAAACAATAGCCGAGGTTATTAAAGAACAGCTTGAAGAAGAAAATCAAGACAATACCGTTGTTATTATAAACGGAGAGGCAAGTGGAGTACTCCATCAAACTGATAACAAAGGTCCTACTGCTGGTGAAATCCGAGGAAGAAATAAAACTATAGAAGAAGACCACAAAAAGAAAACAGGCGAAACAATTACCAGAGAGAACCCATCAGGGATTATCCCAGATGATCATAGAGTATCTGGTGGTGTTTGGCGTGGTAAAGACAAAATTACAACTAGTAAAATCTTAGAGTCTTTCAAGACAAAAGAAGATTTGATAATATATCTATCTTCTTTGGGGAATGATGATTTACTAGAATTAACAAATAAATCCAGTGTTATGATTCTAGTTAAAGTTAGTGATTCTGAGTTTGTAGAACTTGTATTAGCTATTACTACTAGACTAAGAAAAACTGACGATGAAGCTCCTAATACTGCTCCTTTAGTTCTATTTAGAAAAGATGATGATGTTGGTAATGGAAAAGAATTTACTTTAGAAGATTTAGAAAATCTAGATATAGTTCCTGGGCAGATTAAATTAGTTCGTGGAGTGGATCTAGGAGATGGTAGACAACAATTGACAAGACAAAGTAGAGTAAACCTAACTCAAGTATATTGGGATTCTACGAAAAAAGAAGTAACTTTACAAGCAGAACCAAAAACAACAACTACAGTAGTAGAACAAGAAAATCCAGCTATTGAAGAAGCCCAAACAACCATAAACAACCTTTCTACCTTATCTATGCTTGTAAGGCCAGGGGAAGAAATAGAGTTTGCCTATGAGGGAGGAAGTACTCCTGGAAGGAAACGCCGTGTTAAGGTAATAAGTGTAATTAAGGACGAGATTAAGGCTTTAGATCTAGAAACAAACGAAGAAAAAACATATAGAATTTCTAAAATAAAGGGCGGTGTTACCTTGTTTGCTGCTTCAGCGCCGCAACAAGAAACGCCAGCAAAAGCAGTAACCCCAGTAGTACAGGAAAAAGAACCTGAGATTACGGAAACAAAAGAACTTGGTGCAGCTGATGAAACTATTCTAAAAGCAAGACTTGCAGCAGCACAGAAAGAAAAACAAGAAAAACAACAAGAAGAACAACAAGAAGAACAACTTATTGTTCTTACTCCACCACCACCAAAGAAAGAAGAAAGTATTCTCAGT
>Ga0079301_1001455_pt1 | contig 10860 bp, 9 predicted proteins | sample Wag4_2014_7_11_3_FD_74797 | JGI IMG/M metagenome (GOLD analysis project Ga0079301, IMG submission 74797) | Fresh water mixed with fracking chemicals microbial communities from Ohio, USA - Utica-2 Time Series FC 2014_7_11 | ecosystem: Engineered > Industrial production > Chemical products > Input...
AAAGTTTTTGTTTGACCACTAGCAACTTGTTTTTGACCAGTCACTCCGTGACCTCTGTGGTCATCTGCGTAAACACTGTAGCCAGCCTCGTTGAGTGCTTTAGCTACGTGATCGTATCTTCTGCCATGGTCTCCAAGACCGTGAGCGATCTGAACTACAGCTTTAGGTTTAGCAACAGGCCAAACGTAATAGGTAATTTCAACGCCGAATGAATCAGTGAACACTCTTGTAATTGGTAGGTCAGTCATGGCTTTACCTTACTCTTTTTACTTTGTTAACCAATCAGATTGAGCAGGTTCTTTACCTTTAGGTAATGAAGCTGCTTTATTCCAGTGAGTAATCCAGTCAGGTAGCACTGGAACTGGGGCATCCCATCCTCCTGCTAATTCATTTATCTCAGCAGGTGTTGGTGTGCCCTTAGGAGACTTCAAGAATCTAAGTTTCACAACAGCCTCAGCGTAGATTTCACCTTTGACTACAAAGCGTTGTCCTACAAAGAAAGCTTGCTCATCCCAACCCAATACCTTGGTTTCAATTTGAAACTTCAACCAAGGGGTAAGGGATTTTCTGAATGTGATGGTTTCTTGAACTACAACAGGATGAACCTTGTGCTTCTTTAGTTTCTGCCAGGTGCGAGCTCGTTTTAGTAGATCAAATCGAGCTAGGTCCAACAGGGTTAGATAAATTCCATTGTTCATGTGTAGGAAGATGTCGATATCAGTCGGCCACACTCTAAAAGATCGAATGCTTGCATCACCTGGCACTAGCTTGCTGCGCCAGCGCCAACTCAAATGTGCCCATACAAGGCGGAACCAAAGTCTCACTTATTGACTGTTGCTTACCAAATAGAGACGCGCTTGTCAGGCTCTAGCCACATCGCATCGTTCTCTGTGACATCAAATGCCTCATAGAAAGAATCGAAGTTACTTGCAACCTGGTTACAGCGGAACTCGCTTGGTGAGTGTGGGTCAGTGGCTAGACGCTGAATAGCGATAGCTTCTCTTGACTTACCTCTCCAGATAAGACCCCATGACATGAAGAATCTCTGAGCTCCGGTTAGTCCATCGATTACTGGAGGCTCTTCACCCTTCAAGCTCATTAGGTATGCCTTGTAAGCAATTGTGATTCCACCAAGGTCACCAATGTTCTCACCAATAGTAAGAGCACCGTTTACTTTGTATTCTTCACTCAAACCTTCAGGAGTTAGTTCGTCATACTGAGCAATAAGTTGCTTGGTTAGTTCTTCGAAAGCTGCACGGTCTTCGTCAGTCCACCAAGAAATAAGTGCGCCGTCTCCGTCGTACTTTGATCCCTGGTCATCGAATCCGTGACCGATCTCGTGACCAATAACTCCACCGATACCACCGAAGTTAACTGCATCGTCAGCATCCAAGCTAAAGAATGGCGCCTGCAAAATTGCAGCAGGGAAAACAATTTCGTTGAAACCTGGGTTGTAGTAAGCGTTGACTGTCTGAGGAGTCATGTGCCACTCTTCACGATCTAGTGGAGCACCAATCTTTGCTGCTTCCTTAGCAAGCTGCCAAGCAGATGAACGGTTAATGTTTCCAACCAAATCATTTCTGTCGATAGCTAGAGCTGAGTAGTCTTTCCACTTGCTTGGGTAACCAATCTTTGGGTTGAACTTAGAAAGCTTAATCAAAGCCTTCTTCTTAGTCTCTTCAGTCATCCAAGTTAGGTTTGTGATGCTCTCGCGGTAAGCCTCGATCAACCAGTGAACTAATTCATCCATCTTCTCTTTAGCTGCAGGTGGGAAATGCTTAGCAACATAGATTTCTCCAACTGCTTCACCAAGTGCACCTTCGACAAGCTGAACTCCACGCTTCCAACGTGCACGCATCTCTGGCTGACCGGTAAGTGTCTTGCCATAGAAATCAAAACGTGTGTTAACAAAGTCTTCACTTAGGTAAGGAGCGGTTGAGTTAATAACCTGCCACTGCAACCACAACTTAACTGCATCAAGGTTTGCCTCGTTGTATACAGAATCCAATCCTTCAAAGAATGAAGGTGTCATTACAACGCTCTCAAAGAGAATCTTTGAATCTAGTTGCATCCCCTTAAGGTAGGCATCCCAATCGAATGTAGGAGTCATCTTCTTTAGGTGTTCAAAAGGAATTAGGTTGTAAGTCTTTTCTGCATCACGAGTTTCAACAACATTCCAGTGAAGCTTTGAAAGGTTAGTTTCAAAGTTCATGATGGTCTGTGCATCTTTATCTGCATCTGCTGCTGACCAACCTGCGTGCTGCAGCATGTTTGAGATATAAGGCACGTAAGCATCTCTATATGCTGCGTACTTCTCATCGTGGTAGTAAGACTCATCAGGCAGACCTAGTCCACCCTGATACATGTTCACTAGGTAACGCTCTGGGTTACCTGGATCGTTGTTTACATACATGCCAAAGATTCCGCTTACTACTCCACGCTCTAGTTCACCTAGAAGATGTGTGATTCCAGCGAAGTCTGACTTAGCAATACGAGCTAGATCTTCAGCAATAGGAGCTGCACCTAATTCGTTCGCTCTTGCCTCATCCAGGAACGATGCATACATGTCACCAATCTGCTGGCTAACACCTGGCTTTGAGTTTGCTTGAGCCTCTTCAAGAATTGCTTTAACAGCATCTTCTGAGTCATCACGGAGCTTATAGAAAGAACCGTGCACAGCCTGATCGGCTGGAATGTCCTCGTTCTTCAGCCAGTCACCGTTGGTGTGGCGGAAAAGGTCGTCCTGTGGACGAACGTTGTGGTCGAAACCCTTAGTGTTAATTCCTTTAATGTCAGTCATGTGGTAATTCTAGGGCTGTTGAGAGCCCATGTATATCTCTAAACTTAGAAGCGTGGAATTACAAAAAATTATCCTTTACTACGGCTTCACTCCGATCTCTGATCCGGAGGCCGTCAAGCTATGGCAGCAGAACCTCTGCGAAAGCCTTGGCTTGAAGGGCAGAATCCTTATTTCTAAGCACGGGATCAATGGAACCCTCGGCGGAGACATGTCTGCACTAAAGAAGTATGTAAAGACCACTAAGCAGTACACAGGCTTCAGAAAGATTGATTTCAAGTGGTCTATGGGAAATGGAAATGACTTCCCTCGCCTAAAGGTGCGTGTTCGTAATGAATTGGTGGCATTTGATGCCCCAGACGCTATCCAAGTGACTGAAAAAGGTGTAATTAACGGTGGAAAGCACCTAAAGCCAGCTGCTGTTGACCAGCTAGTGGCTGAAAGAGGCGACGAAGTCGTCTTCTTTGATGGCAGAAATGCTTTTGAGGCTGAAATCGGTAAGTTCAAGAACGCTATCGTGCCTGATGTTCAGACGACCCACGACTTTGTGGCTGAAATCAAGAGTGGCAAGTATGACGATATTAAAGATCGTCCCGTAGTTACTTATTGCACAGGTGGAGTTCGCTGCGAGATCTTGAGTGCAATCATGATTGATAACGGATTCAAAGAGGTCTACCAGATTGATGGTGGAATTGTTCGCTACGGCGAGAGCCAGGGAGATAAGTCTCTTTGGGAAGGCTCACTTTATGTATTTGATGACCGTCTAAACATCGACTTCACCCCTGATGCCAAAACTATTGGTAAGTGTGAGAAGTGTGAGGGACCAACCTCGACCTTCCGTAACTGTCTTTTCCTAGGTTGTAGAGACCTAATCCTGCTATGCAATGACTGCAATGCAGATCCAGCTAACCTCGTGCACACAGAAAAGCACACAAGAGGTAAGCGTCGCCAACAAGTTGGCTAAATAGGAATTACAAGAATTAACAAAATAAACCCCAGGTAATTACACCTGGGGTTTATTTCTTATCAGAAAGGAGAAATGAAACTTATTTTGCTGCTGTGATGCTTTGTGATGAAACAACGCTCACAAGTGAAACTGTGTACTCACCTGGGTGAGGCAAGTTCAAAGTGATTGTCTGTGAACCAGTGCCTGTTACTGGCACTGTGAAGCTGTGGTCTGGACGTACTGGAAGAACTGATGGAGCTGGGCTAGCAGTAGGTGCAGGAGAAGCTGTTGGCGCAGGGCTTGCCTTGACTGGCTTCACTGGAGTAACTAGCAGCTGGTAGGTACCAGTTGCAGGAACATCAACAGTTACGGTCTGAGTTATAGGAGCAGGAGCCTTCTTAGGACCGTGCTTTGGTCCCTTTCCTTCGTGACCCTTGCCATGTCCATGCTTGTCACCAAGCTTTGGTGCCTTTGGCATAGCAGTTGGGGATCCGATAGGAGAAGCTGTTGGAGAAGCTACTGCTGAAGAAGCGGTTGCTTTAGATGATCCTTTAGATGGGTTCTTGTGAGCAAGAGCTGGAGATGCGATTAGCAGTGCTGATGCGGTGATTACTGAAGCACCAATTAGTGCTGCTTTGTTTCTAATTGTCATGTCATCTTCTTTCGTTGGGTCTGACATTTACAACTTAGGGAAGAAATAACACCCACATAGTGAATTTCAGGTTCACTGCACCCAATTGGCAGGTTTCTATCAGAAAGCCGGATATTCAAGCCTTTAGCCCTTTATTAGGGCTGTGACCTTAAACTTGTCATACAGCGAGTAAGGAAAAGTTTTGGGCTTTATAGAGAACTTTGAACGTCGCCTTGAATCATTGGTAAATGGAGCTTTTTCTAAAGCTTTCAAATCACAGTTGCAGCCAGTTGAAATCAGTGCTGCTATCAAGGCCAAGATGGATGTCAGCGCTGCCGTAATCGGCAAGGACCGCATCCTCGCTCCTAATGATTTCAAGGTTTCCCTATCCCAACAGGACCTATTTCGCTTGAATTCCATGGGGGATCACCTGATCCCTGAAATTACAAGACAGGTGAACTCCCACGTCAAGAGACAGCGCTACCAGCTAACTGATGGCTTGAACATTTCTTTATCTGCCTCATCTTCTCTAGCAGTTGGTCAGATCCAGGTGACTGCCAGTGGCAGCAAAGCAGCTCAGGTAGCGAACGTAACCTGGGTCCCAGCAATAGACATTGCTGGTAAGAGATACCTTCTAGCCAAAGCTCAGACAACTATTGGTAGAGACGCTGTTGCTGACATTCAGGTGAATGACTCAGGTCTATCAAGAAAGCACTTTGCAATTAACTGGGATGGGTCTAGTGCAACTGTTGAAGATCTAGGTTCTACTAATGGCACCAGCGTTGCAGGTAGAGATGTGAAACTACAAGACATCGGTGCTGACACTGTTATTAAAGCTGGAAGAACTGAATTTGTATTTCGAGTTATCGCTAAGAACCAAGGAGAGTCAGCATGAGTGAATTAGCTCTCTTTATTGTTCGTGCAGGTTTTCTTGTAATTCTTTGGTTGTTTGTGCTGAGCATTATTTCAATCATTAGAGCTGATCTTTTCAGTGAAAGAGTTTTATCCAAAGTAGTTGAAAAGAATTTGCCTACTTCTGTTTCTTCACCAACAACCGGACTTACTAGCGTAGGTAATTTCTCAACAGCACCTGGATCTGCAACTATCGTTTCTGCAATTAGTGAAACACCTCAAACTCTTGTAGTTATCGATGGACCTCTACAAGGTCTTGAGATGGTTCTTGATCGCAGAGAAATTCGAATAGGTAGAGCACCTAACAATGAATTTGTAATTGAAGATGACTATGCATCTTCTCAGCACGCTCGTCTTCAGAAAACAGATGAGGGTTGGTTACTTCAAGATCTAAATTCAACTAACGGCACTTATGTTGATGGGGCAAGAATTGGTGCACCTGTTTCAATTAAGCAGGAGATGCAAATTCGTATTGGTAAAACAATCTTTGAGCTTAGAGGTTAGTTATGGCCATCAGGATTGTTAGCTCATCTAGAAGTGACAAAGGTAAGGTTCGCGCTAGCAACCAAGACAGTGGTTATGCCGGTGTAAATCTTTACGTTGTTGCTGATGGTATGGGTGGTCATGCTGGTGGAGATATTGCGTCAGCACTTGCCACCCAGCACGTAGCTAAAGTCGATGATGTTTACGAAGATGGCGATCAGGCCATCAGTGCTCTGCTTGATTCAATGCGTGAAGCAAACAAGAATCTTTCTGAAACAGTGAGCAAGTTTGGTTACCTAGCTGGCATGGGTACCACCATGGATGCTGTTATCTTCACCGACAACATTGCAAACATTGCACACATTGGTGACTCACGTGTTTATCTCTTGCGCGATGGTGAGATGACACAAATTACAAAAGATCATACTTTTGTTCAACAACTAATTGATTCAGGAAGACTTACTGAAGAAGAAGCTCTTGTTCATCCAAGAAGAAATGTAATTCTTAGAGTTCTTGGTGACACATCTGAAGAACCTGAATTTGATATTCATCAACTAGAAGTAAGACCTGGCGACAGGTTGTTGCTCTGTTCTGATGGGTTATGTGGATTTGTTCCTTCTTATCTAATTGAAGAGAACATGAAGATTTCTAATCTTGATGAAGCTGTTGAACTTCTGATTGATGAAACCAAAGAGTATGGTGCTCCAGATAACGTCACAGTGTTACTTCTAGAAGTTCATGATGAATCAGAGCTTGGTGAATATCAGCAACCAACCACCTGGTTGGGGTCTGCTGCTAATGAGGTTGTAATCAAGCAGAACAGTGCTGGCCGCATCCTTGAGATGTTTAGCCCTAAAGCCTGGTTTGATGCCTTTAGAGATGTTGGCCGCAAAGAGACCTTCTATTCAGTCAATGATCCAGCTCTTGAAAAGGCTATTGGTGAGTTCAGTGGCAAGGTTAGATCTTGGAAGAAGCGTGGTCTAGCCCTAATGTTGGCCCTGGCTATAGTCACAGGTGGTTCGCTATGGGGTATCTATTCATACATCCAGACTCGCTACTACCTAGGGGTTCAAGACGGCAATGTGGCTATCTTCCAAGGCATCAAAGAGAGCTTTGGAGGAATTGGTTTCTCCTCTTTGTATAAGGAATCAGATTTGAAGGTAGTAGACCTTCCTGAATTCCAACAAGAACTTATCTTGAAGAGCATCTCTGCTGAGAGCCTTGCGGATGCAGAATCTAAGCTAAACCAAATCCTTGAGAGTTCTAAAGATGGCTAGAGGGATTTCCTTACTCAAGATAATGCCCAAAAAGCGCAACCTCGAATTACTGATGTTGCTTTTTGGTTTTGGGCTTTTTGCTTTTGAAATATCTCAAGTACAGCTAGCAACTATTCAGATCCTTAGACCAGATGGCTGGTTCATCTGGTCATTACCCGTTGTTGCTGCAATCGTCTTCCACATAATCCTGAGATTCAGAGCAAGTGACGCAGATCCGGTACTACTGCCGATTGGATTCATTCTTAACTCATTGGGTATTGCAATGATCTATCGCCTGGATTTATCTAAGTCAGCTAATGCAGCTGATGTGACTGTGGGTGAAAGACAGGTTGTTTGGACTGTTATCGCAATGCTGATTGCAGCAACAGTTCTTTGGTTAGTGAAGTCTCATTTGTCTTTCAGGAAATACATTTACTCAGCAATGGCTTTAGGTGTTGTTCTTCTAGTTCTTCCTCTACTGCCTGGTATCGGTGTTAGTACCAGCGGAGCATTTCTATCTGTGCGTCTAGGACCAATAAGTTTTCAACCTGGAGAGTTAGCAAAGATTGCATTCATTGTTTTCTTTGCTGGTTACCTAACTTCAAGACGAGAGGCACTAGCTGTTGTAGGTAGAAAAGTTCTTGGTATTCGAATTCCACCAGCAAGAGAGCTTGGACCTATTGTCTTTATTTGGTTAGCAAGCTTAGGTGTTCTAGTTCTACAAAGAGATCTTGGAACTTCTCTTTTGTATTTCGGTTTGTTCCTTGTTCTTCTTTATGTTGCAACCGGCAGAACGTTCTACGTTCTAGTTGGTTTAGTTATGTTCGTAGCCGGTGCATTGATTGCGTCACGTTTGATGTCTTATGTTGGCAATCGTATTGCTGCATGGCTTGATCCACTTAGTGAAGCAAACTATGAAGCTATTGGTGGTTCTTACCAATTAGTTCAATCTATGTTTGGGTTAGCTCACGGTGGAATATTTGGAACCGGTCTTGGTGGAGGATTGCCTACTATCGTTCCTCTTGCAGAGAGTGACTTCATTATTTCTGCAATTGGTGAAGAACTAGGACTTGCTGGATTGTTTGCTCTTCTTTCTCTCTACATGGTTCTAGTTGCAAGAGCTTTACGAATTGCAAATACTCACGCAGATGACTTCAGTAAGTTACTTGCAGTTGGGCTAGGTTTCGTAATTGCTCTTCAGTGCTTCATTGTTATTGGTGGAGTTCTAAGAGTTGTTCCACTAACTGGTCTAACAACACCGCTATTAGCTGCAGGTGGATCATCATTGGTAGCGAACTGGATCATCATTGCTTTACTCTTGAGACTCTCTGATACTTTGCCTAAACCGGGGACGGTGAGCGAATGACGCCGGAGATTAGACGCGTAGCCAACTTCATCCTCATAATGTTCTTGTCGTTATTTGTGGCAGCTAGTGCAATGCAGGTAGTGAATGCTGATGGACTAAACAACGACTCTCGTAATCAACGAGCGGTCTATGACGGATACAAGACTCAACGTGGTGCAATTCTTGTAAACAATAAGCCGATTGCTGAATCCATCAAGACCTCAAACGCCTATAAGTACCTTCGTCAATACACAGGTGAGCAATACAGCGCCATCACTGGCTACTACTCCTTATTCCAAGGTAGAACAGGCCTTGAGAACGTCTTAGATAGTTCTCTCCGTGGCGATAACTCTGCTGCATTCTTTGAGCAGCTAAATGCTCTTCTCTCTGGTAACCCCGTATCGGGGGCTTCAGTTGAACTAACTATTGATGAAGATGTTCAACTAGCTGCTTGGAAAGCATTAGGCAAGATGAAAGGTGCTGTTGTTGCCATAGAACCAGCAACAGGGCGAATCCTTGCTCTTGTCTCTAAGTCAGGTTTTGATGCCAACCTACTCTCTACCCACAACACAAGCGATGCATCAGCTAACTACACAGCACTTCTAACTAATAAGAACGCTCCTCTAATCAATAGAGCTATCGGTGGAGATCTTTATGCTCCTGGATCTGTCTTCAAGTTGATTGTTGCTGCAGCAGCTTTTGAGTCCGGTAAATATGATCCAACAAGCACACTGCCTAACCCAAAGAGTTACGTGCTACCTGGTACCACTACAGCCATCACAAATTCTGGTGAAGGTAGATGTGGTGGAGCTAAGACCGTCTCTATTGCAACAGCACTAAAGCTTTCCTGCAACGTTCCGTTTGCTCAGCTTGGAATTGCTCTAGGGCAAGATGCAATCGCTAGACAAGCTGAGGCTTTTGGTTTTGGAGAAGCATTCGCTATTCCATTGAAGTCAACTCCAAGTACCTATCCAGAAAACATGGATGATGCTCAGACCGGTCTAACTGCGTTCGGACAATTTGATGTTCGAGTTAGTCCACTTCAGATGGCAATGGTTTCTGCTGCAATTGCTAATTCCGGTATTGAAATGAAGCCATATCTCGTGGAACAGATCTTTACTTCAAACCTCACTGTCTTAGAAGAAGGTAAGCCTGCTGAGTTTGGTCGTTCAATAACCACCAGCACAGCTGAACGAATAAAGACGATGATGATTGCTGCTGTTTCATCAGGAGTTAGTTCTAATGCACGAATTCCTGGAATTAAAGTTGCTGGTAAAACTGGAACAGCAGAGAATGGTGTTGGTGATCCATACACTCTTTGGTTCACAGGTTTTGCTCCTGCTGATAATCCGCAGGTTGCTGTAGCAGTTGTTGTTGAAGATGGGGGCGGTATGGGGCAGTCGGGTCGAGGAAATACTTTAGCTGCACCTATTGCTAAGAAAGTAATGGAGGCGGTGTTAGCAAAGTGAAGCCAGAAGAAGGAAAGTTATACGGCAACCGATACCGACTGATCAAACGTATTGCCACCGGTGGTATGGGAGAAGTTTGGCAAGCACAAGATGAAACGATTCTTCGTCAAGTAGCAATCAAGATTTTGAAGCAGCAATACATGGGAGACCCTGACTTTGTTGATCGCTTTAGAACTGAGGCTAAACATGCAGCGATGATCAACCATGATGGCATTGCAAATGTCTATGACTATGGGGAAGACGAAGGTAGTGCATTTCTAGTAATGGAACTAGTTCCAGGTGAATCACTGTCTTCAATTCTTGAAAGAGAAAAAACTCTTCCTGCTAAACAAGTTATTTCCATAATTGCTCAAACAGCTCTCGCTCTTGATGCTGCCCACCGTGAAGGTTTAGTTCACAGAGATGTGAAACCTGGAAACTTACTCATTACTCCTGATGGTCATGTGAAGATTACAGACTTTGGTATTGCCAGAGTTGCTAATCAGGTTTCACTTACTCAAACAGGTCAGGTGATGGGAACTGTTCAATACCTTGCTCCTGAACAAGCAACCGGTAAAGCTGCAACAGCAGCAGGAGATATTTACTCGCTTGGAATTGTGGCTTATGAAGCATTGGCTGGTCGCAGACCATTCAAAGGTGACACCCAGATGGCTATCGCCATGGCTCAGATCAATGACATTCCTCCAGCACTTCCAGAAGGTACTGATCCAAAGCTCGTGAGATTAGTTATGGACTGTCTGGCTAAGAAGCCTGACCAGAGACCTAGATCTGCTCTTGAGCTAGCAGCTAGAGCAGAAGCACTTCTTGCTGATACCCCTGCACACGTGGCAATCAACACTGTTATTCCAACCGGTGTTGAACCAGTTAGTGATGAAACAACTGTTATCAACACAGATACCAAGCCAACTGTTACTGTTCCTGCTATCTGGCCTTGGGTAGTTCTCATCTTGGTTCTACTTAGCACTATTGCAGTTATTGTCTGGGCTGGTCTTGTTGCTCCTAAACCTGTGGAACCCACTCC
>Ga0079301_1001456_pt1 | contig 10857 bp, 8 predicted proteins | sample Wag4_2014_7_11_3_FD_74797 | JGI IMG/M metagenome (GOLD analysis project Ga0079301, IMG submission 74797) | Fresh water mixed with fracking chemicals microbial communities from Ohio, USA - Utica-2 Time Series FC 2014_7_11 | ecosystem: Engineered > Industrial production > Chemical products > Input...
CGAAACGCCCGTGCACGCTGCCTGGACCCCGGAAGGCGAGGTGAAGCCGCCAGCGCATCCGGTTTCCGAAGATGCCGTGATTGGTGCGATTTCAACGGTGTTTGATCCGGAAATTCCGGTTGATATCTATCAACTCGGCCTGATCTACGCGATCGAGATCGGTGATGACGGCAAGGTGAAGGTGGAAATGACGCTCACCACCCCATCATGCCCTTCCGCGCAGGAATTGCCGAACCAAGTAGATGAGGCGGTGCGCGCATTGGATGGCGTTTCTGAAGTGCTCGTGGAAGTGGTGTGGGACCCGCCATGGGATCATTCCCGCATGAGCGAGGATGCGCGGCTCGCGCTCAATATGTTTTGAGGTGATGGCATGAATGCAAGCATCGAAGCCAAACCCGCACGGCGCGCTTTGCCGCCGTTGATGTCGCTGACAGATGGCGCCGCTAATCGTTTGCGCGCGCTCTATGCCAAGGGTGAGCAGGGCAAGTTTCTGCGCATTGCGGTGAATACCAAGGGCTGTTCCGGCTTGGCGTATGACCTTTCTTGGGTGGATGCGCCCAGTGCGGGTGATGAAAGCGTCACCGATAAGGATGTTACGGTATTGGTGGACCGCAAGGCGACGCTTTTCCTGATTGGCACGGTGATGGATTATGAAGTGAAGACCATGTCAGCAGGCTTCACCTTCACCAACCCAAATGAAAAGGGCCGTTGTGGCTGCGGGGAAAGCTTTCACGTCTAATCAAGCGCGGTTTAACCGCCGCGCTTGACCAATCCGCGGCAACGAAGCGGTAGCCGCTGCCTTCCTTGGCCAGATAACCATTGGCGGGGAAAGGAAAATGATAGCCCGTGATGCGGATGCGGTCCGTGGCCACGCGGTCATAAATCCGCCGCCTCGTGGCTTCCGCCGCCACGGCATCAAAGTCGAATATGATGTGAAAATCGGGGCGGCGGGCCAGAAGTTCCGGCCGATTGGTGGTGTCAGCGACGAACATCATCTGGTCCGCACCATCGGCGATGTGATAACAGGTATGTCCCGGCGTATGGCCATAAGCCGCGACAGAACGCACACCCGGAATCACTTCACTATCCGGTCCAATCCGGCGCATGCGCGCCGCATAAGGGGCCAGGCGCCGCGCGCTATTGGCAAAGTTACCGCGTTGCCCTTCGGGGCTGCGCGTTTCATTCGTGGTATCGCTCCACCAGGCAATCTCGGCCTCCGGCACGATCACTTCAGCATTGGGGAAGGCAGGCGTGCCAGCGGCATTCAGCAGGCCATTCACATGATCGCCATGGAAATGGCTCATCACCACGCGCGTTACCCGGGCGGGATCAATGCCGGCGGCCTGCATATTGGCGATCATTCGCCCATTCGTGGCACCGGGTGCGGTCACGCCATTGCCACTGTCAAAAACCACCAGATCGCGGCCGGTATCAAGAAAGGTGACGGTGAAGGGGATTACCAGCCGATCTTGCGGCAGAAACGCATCGCGCAATACGGCCTGGACCTCCGCCAAGGGCGCGTTGCGCACAAAGCCTTCTAGCGGACGGGCGGCAAAGCCATCATGGACCGTGGTAACGGTAAAGGCGCCGACCTTAAAGCGGTAAAAGCCAGGCGCCTGTGCCTGGGATGCCGGTGCCGGTTGGGCCGAAGGGTGCCGCAGCACTGCAGGCGCCGCAATCAGGGAAACGCTTGCAAGCAGCATGGTTCGCCGAGGAATCTTCATGATTTGCCTCCTTTGACGCAAATACCCGTAAAGGCCAGGCTGATGGATTGCAAATGTTGTTTGGGTGTTGGAACATCATAGTCTCTTGTGAACTCTCAAAGCAAGGCGCGCGCGTGACAATTCCAACGGAACCCGGCCAAGCTGGATTTTTCCGCAGCTTGATGGATCAAGTGTTCGGTCGCGGGGCTGCTGGGCACCACGGCATGTTTCAAATGAGAAATGAGATGGCGCGCTTGCAGGCGGCTGTATCGAACTTGAATGTTTCTCATGGCAGGCGCGACGTTGCATCTGTGAAAATGTTGTTGGCCAATACGTATCGACGTGATTTTGAAGCGGCGATCCGACATCGGGTGCATACGGTGCCCCTGCCTGATGGCACTGTGCTGTGCCGCATTCTGGGGCGTTACAAGGTTTATGTAGATGCTTCCGATACATCCGTCGCCCCGCATCTGATGATGGATGGTCTTTGGCAATATTGGGTTACGGCTTTCCTGTGCAGAAACCTTGATCAAGGGGAAACCGCTTATGATCTTGAAGCGGGATATGGCTATTTCAGTCTTTTGATGAGCGAATTGGTGGGCGCCCAGGGGCGGGTGGTCGCACTTGAGTATAATCCTTGGCTTTTCCAGCTGCTGGGGCGAAACCTTGCGCTGAATGGGCGGGACAGCTTGGTGGTTTCGCATCGGATCATTGCGGCAGGCAAGCCTGCGGCGGCCAAGGAATTGCCAGCCCGCTTGATGGGTCCCTCGACAGGCACTGGCCAGGCGGTGCAGTTTCATCGCGGCAGCGCTGGCAGCTGTGTTGCCCCAGCCATGCCCTTGGATGGGCTTGAACCGGGTTCGGCTGATCTTGTGCTTGTTTCTGCCATGGCGCTCCAACAGGGGGCGCTTCAGGGGATGCAGGGCGTGATGGATCGCAGCCCATCACTCAGAATCATTCTGGAATTCGCTGCGGATCGCTGTGAAAATCCACGCGAAACGCTGAATTTTCTTGCTGCCCGTTTCCCATTGCGATTGATTGACTCAGATGGTCGCGCAAAACCGGTCAGTATCGAAAAAATTCTTGAAAGCCGTCACCTGAGCCTTTTTCTCTCTCAAGTCGAGCCACGCTGAATTTTGTCAACACCGAAATCGCCGCCATAAGATCATCGGTTTCCATCGCCTCATGCGGGTTGTGACTGCCGTTTTGATTGCGCACCAAGAGCATGGCGGTCTTGATGCCAACAGCAGCGAAATTATTTGCATCATGCGTGCCGGGGCTATGCAGGTGCGGTGCCGTGATACCGCAGGCAGTGGCGGCATCAGCAAGTCCCACCATAAGCCCAGGATCCATCAGCCCAGGGGCGGCGCTGCTGCGTTCGCCAAGCGTGATGGTCACGCCCCGGCGCGAAGCGACATCGGCCACAATCTCCTGCAGCTTGGCTTCAAGCGCCACCAGATGCGCCGCATCATAGGCGCGCAGATCAAGGCTCAGCTCAAAATCGCCCGAAACAGCAGTGAGTGAATGCCGATCCGCCGGCGTATGAAACCGCCCAATCGTCACCGCCATCGGCCGGCCGGCGGCTTCTTCAGCGAGCCATAGCTTTTCCAGGCTCAGCGACAAATCCGCCCCTGCCAGCGCGGCATCCCGGCGAAAGCGATGCGGCAGGCCGGTATGCGCATCCTCACCTTTGATGCGGATGAAAGGATGGCGCAGATTGCCCGGATTGGCGCGGCAGATGGCAATAGGCGCATCCGCCTCAATCAATTGCGGCGCCTGTTCGATATGCACTTCCAGATAAGCGCCAATGGCGGCGGGATCACGCAAGGGCTTGCCGTGCCTTAGCTGCGACGGATCACCACCCGCCGCTGCGATGCTTTCCGCCAGAGTCTTGCCGGTGCGCGCATGACGCAATTCCAAAGCCCCCGGCGGCAAGCGTGCCAGCAAACACCGGCTGCCAATCAGGCCAAGACCGAACCAGACCGCTTCCTCACACCGCAGCGCCAGCACTTCAATATCCCGGCGCGGCGTGATGCCCGCCGCGCGCAGTGCGGCAACAGCGCCAATGCCGGCAATCACGCCCGCGGCGCCATCGAAATTGCCGCCCTGGACAATGCTATCCAAATGCGAACCGATGATGATCGGCGGCGCCTCCGGCATTTCTGCCGCCCAGCGGAGTGAAAGATTGGCGCCGGCATCAATGCTCGCCTGCATGCCAAGCGCTTCACCGGCCTTGCGGATCACATCATGCGCAGCATTTTCGCCCTGCCCATAGGCATCGCGCGTGATTCCAGGCGGATCGGCACCAATCGCTGCCACGCCATCCAGCAGGCGTTGCACCAGCGGCTTTTGCGCCGCGACGGCTTCATCAAGCGTCATGCTGCCATGGCCTTTGCATCGCTCAGCACCATATCGGCCGCTTTCTCACCGATCATGATGCAGGGCACATTGGTATTGCCGGAAGTGAGCGCCGGCATGATGGAAGCATCCGCAACGCGCAGCCCGGCAATGCCACGCACGCGAAGTGCGGCATCCACCACGGCCATCGGGTCGCTGCCCATTTTGCAGGTGCCAACAGGGTGATAGGTGGTCTCAGCCACCTGCTTCACCCATTCGATGATTTCCTCATCACTTTGCCTTGCAGGACCAGGGGCGATTTCGGTCAGGCGCAGCGGCGCCATGGCCGGCGCATACATGACGCTACGCGCAATCTGGATCGCGCGCACCGTCAGCGCCGCATCCACGGGTGATGAGAGGAAATTGAAATGAATCGCAGGCGCCGCCTTGGGATCGGCTGAGGTGATGTGGATATTCCCCTTGCTTTCAGGCCGCATGACATGAGCATAGCAGGTCATGCCCGATTGCGCGGCAATGCGCGGACCATTCGGACCCGCTTCGGTAAAGGCGGGCACCCAGCCCAGCAAAAGATCAGGCGCTTCCAGCCCTTCGCGCGAAAAGACAAAGGCGCGGATCGGGGCCGCCACCGAACCCAACATGCCCTTGCCGGTTAGTGCATAGCGCAAAGCCTGCCCCACCAAGCCAAGCCCGCGCCCGCGATCATTCAGCGTATAGCCCTTGGCGCCCACCGACCAGCGTGTGCGCGGTGCGTAATGGTCGCGCAGGTTCTCGCCAACGCCTGGCAGCGCATGCAGCGTATCAATGCCCAATGCCTGCAAGCGTTCCGGCTGACCAATCCCTGATAATTCCAGCAATTGCGGTGAATTGATCGCGCCACCGCTGATGATGACCTCGCGCCCCGCCTGCGCCTCCTGCGCTTGGTCGCCCTTGCGGTAGCGCACACCCACGCAGCGTCGGCCCTGAAAAAGCAGTTTTTCAGCGAGCGCCCCGGTTTCGATGTGCAGATTGGCGCGGCCACGGATCGGGTCCAGGTAGCAGGCGGCGGTGCTCATGCGCCGGCCACCCGAAATGCTCGCCTGGCTCATGGCAATGCCATCCTGCTGCGCGCCATTGTAATCTGGGTTGTGGCGAATGCCGACCTCGCCAGCGGCCTTGATCAATGCCAGGAAAATCGCCTCACGCGGTTCGGGATTGGTAACGCGCAGCGGGCCATCCTTGCCACGATAGGTGCCATCACCATCGCCCTGATAGCTCTCGATCCGCTTGAAGAAGGGCAGCACATCCGCGTAGCTCCAGCCGCGATTGCCCTTTTGCGCCCAGGTATCGAAATCCTGCGCTTGGCCACGCACGAAGGCGAGGCCATTGATCGCACTTGACCCGCCCAGAATGCGCCCGCGTGGCACGGGCAGGCGCCTTCCATTGGTGGTGGCTTCCGGTTCTGACGTGTAGAGCCAATTGACCGCCGGGTTATTGATCATGCGCGCATAGCCCACGGGAATGCGCGTCCAACGATAGCTGGCGGGGCCGGCTTCCAATAGCAGTACCTTGTTGCGCGGATCGGCGGAAAGGCGATTGGCTACCACCGCACCGGCCGAACCGGCGCCGATAATGATGTAATCATAATCAACCACGAGCTTCCCCCTTCGCTTGCATGCCTATCAATCCATGCAAAGCGCTGCGGGGCAAGGTCTGGCAGTTCATGCCAGCAACGGCATGCTCAGCGCATCGGGCGCAGATAGGACATGGACATTTCCGATGGATTCAGGACGCCCATCATCGCCATGTTGCGATCAATTTCCTCAGACAGCAGGCCAATCGCATGCTTCACGCCGTCTTCGCCCGCCACCGCGGCGGCTGACAGCATCGGGCGGCCCACGAATACGAAGGACGCACCAAGTGCCAGTGCCTTCAGCACATCACTGCCGCGGCGGATGCCGCCATCATACATGACCGTCATATTGCCGGCATCGCGGGCAATTTCGGGCAGGCTGCGCAGGCCGGAAATCGTGCCATCCAATTGCCGGCCACCATGGTTGGACACCATGATGCCATCCGCCCCCGCTTCGCGGCACATGCGCGCATCTTCTGGTGAGATGATGCCCTTTACGACCAGCTTGCCCTTCCAGCGCTTGCGGATCAGTTCCAGATGTTCCCAGGCCAGCCCATCACGTGCACCAAAGGCGCGCATCAAGGTGCTGGAAACGATGGGCGGCCCGCGGCCTGCATCCATATTCTCAAAATGCGGCATTCCGTGCTTCAGCATGGTCTTGAAGAAGGTGTTCAGCACCCAGCCCGGATGCGTGATGCCATCCCAAAGCAATTGCGGCGTGGGCTTCAGCGGAATGGAATAGCCATTGCGCACATTGTTTTCCCGGTTGGATGAAACCTGCACATCCACCGTCAGCACAAAGGTCTTGAAGCCGGCTGCCGCCACACGGTCCACCAGCGGTTCAATGCGTTCAGCCTCACCGGGGAGATAGGCCTGATACCAGGCATCCGGATTGGCTTTCGCCACATCCTCAAGCGGGATCAGCGAAGATGCGCTCATGATCATCGGCACATTGCGCGCGCGCGCGGCTTGCGTCAGTACCAAGTCACCGCGATAGGCAACCAGCGCGGAAGCGCCCATGGGCGGCAGGCCGAAGGGCGCGTCATATTCCTGGCCAAACAGCGTGGTCTTCAGATTGCGCCCGCGTGTGTCGCGCAGCACGCGCGGCACAAAGCCCCATTCCTGGAAGGCTTCGCGATTGTCACGCAGCGACGCATCGGTCTCCACCGCGCCGGAGACAAAGCCACCAATGCTGCGCGGCAGGTAGCGCGCGGCAGCGGCCTCAAAATCCGGCAGGCTGAGGTAGCGGCGCACGGAAGCGGGCGGCGGTGGCGGGCGCTTCTGGCTCAGGTTTTGCGGGGCGGTGGGCGCCTGGGCCCATTCGGGCGAATTCGCCGTCATCGAAGATTCCTTGGACTGATCTGTCTCGGCGCTTTTATTGCGCGGAATTGCGCGGCAGGCCAGCCCAAGGGGGGGATTTCAGGGCCAAATCGGGCGGATCACGTACTCATAAAGCGTGAAGGCCACCTCAATCCCCACCAGCACCACCACCGCCGCTTCCAGCCCAAGTGCCCGCCTGGCTTGCAGCAGGGAGAGCAATGTCTGGATGGTATTGCCGATCCAGGTGAGTTTGCGTTCCAGGGCAGCGCCCCTTTCGCGGAGCTCATATTCATCCGAAAGCCGGGCATGGAGCCGTTCCAACTCCGGGTGGTCCCAGAGCACTTCGGGCTTATCGGCGGCCTCTACCCGCGCCAGATTACGGCTATGGGCGGATAGCGCGTGGCCGATCTGCCGATGCAAAGCGCGGGAGGAAAAGCTGAGCCGGCCTGCCGCCCGCAGATCGGCCACGGCGGGTTCCAGCCGGTCCAAAGCCTCGGCGATACGGGCTTCCTGCTGGGCGAGGGCGGCGCTTTTCGCCAGCGCATCCGCCACCACGGCCAAGCGTTCCGGCGCCTGATCGCAAAGCTGGATCACGCCCTCGGCATCAACGCCGTCTCGTTCGGCGCCGAAGGTAAGAACGGCGGTTTCCTCGGCGGGGTTATCGGTGGGGTTGGTGATGCGTGGGGCAAGTGCCGCGAGCAAAGCAGCTTCCTGAGAGGCGTCCGCGCCGAAAATCACCACCGCGCCCCAGCGGTAGGCAAAGGCGCTGATGGGGACGGGGGCGGCGATGGGCACGGGGTCTGCCATGGCGGCGCCGCCGGGGCCAAGGCCGCGATGATCAAGCCTTTCGCCCAGGATCACGGCGCGGGCGCGCGATATTGTGTGCGGCGCTTCCGGGGAGATGGGCCTTGTGATGGGCATGTTCTGCTGCATGTGAAGGATCAGCCTAGGGAGAGCTATGTATGGCATTACGCCTGCCGGATCGTCACCTGAGAAGCGCGCCGTGAAGGATAGGGCGCTGCCCGGCGCCTGTTTTGGTCTGGCGGCGCAACCGGCGCGCAAGCTGGCACCCGGGCTTGGTCTTGCGGTGGCGCGGCGCGGTATTTTGCGGTCTGAGGATCAGGAGGATTTTGGCCGCGTCGCGGACCGCGTGGCGGCAGGCAATATCGCGCTGCTTGGCGATACGGCTGTGGATGCAGGGCAGGAGCGAGCCTTCCTGCGCAATGCGATTGCCTGCGGCGCGCTGCTGACGGCCGGGCGACATTTGGTGCGGGGCGATGAAACACAGCCCCAGCAGCCGATGGAATTCTTCGTCAATTGCGCGACGGCGGCGGCGAGCTTCACCGGCTTCTATTTGCTGTTGTGCGGCGCTGGTGTGGGGCGCGCTTATGATGATGCAGTTTGCGTGGTGGATTGGCGCCGCGCGCCGCGGCTGGGGTTTCATCTTGCCGCAACGCATGCTGATTTTGCGCAGGCAGATGGCGGGATGCGCGCCGCACTGGCCGAAAGGGCGCCTTCAGGGGCGCGGCGCTTCGTCATTCCCGATAGTCGCGAAGGCTGGGCCGGGGCGTTGGAAATCCTGGAAGCCATGGCCTTTGCAGGGCAATCAGACCAAGCCTTGATCTTGGATTTTTCGGCCATTCGACCAAAGGGCCAGCCGATACATGGCTTGGGTGGGCGTGCGGCGCCGGGGCCTTTGCCCCTGCTGGCAGCCTTTCTCACGCTGCGGGCGAAGGTGATCCAATCGCCACAGGCCATGCCGCTTTGGGAACAGGCTTTGCGCGTGGATGACATGATGGCGCAGGCGGTAATCTATGGCGGGTTGAGGCGCGCAGCGCGCATGGCGGTAAAAACCTGGCGCGATCCCGATGCGCCGCACTTCGCCGCTGGGCTCGCCCTGCCGGGTGGCGCTGGTGCGGCCTATGCGCTGCTGGTTGATCGGGATTTCTGGGCGCGCCTTGGGCCGCGCGTCAAGGCGACGGAAACGCTCAGCCGCCATGCATGCGCGGTGTTTCATGCGGCGAGTAGCGCCATTCACGCGCGTGGCGCGCCGGGCTTCATCAATGCTGATCGTCTGGCGCAAAGCGCGGCGCGTGATCCGCCGCTGCCGGTTGGCTCTGCGCGTTTTCCGGCACGTGAGGGTGCCGCGCTGCTTGCCGATACTGCGCGGCGCGCCAATGGCCTGGCGTGGCGCAGCATGACCAATCCTTGCGGCGAAGCGGCGCTGCCTGTCACGGGCGGTTTTTGCGTGGTGGCGGATGTGGCGCCGCTACTGGCCTGCCCTGTGCCGCTTGAGGAAGTGCCTCCCGGCGCGCTCGCCGCTGAACTTGCTGCGGGCTGGGATGCGCGGGTGGCGGCGGCGATCCGGCTTGGTGTGCGTTTTCTGGTCCGTATCAACCGGATGAGGGGAATCTATGATGCCGAAATCCGCGCGAGCAATCGCATTGGCATCGGGCTGACCGGGATTTTCGAATGGGCCTGGCTGCGTTTCGGCCTTGGTTTTGACGCGTTGATTGCACCACATGGGGGGCGTGCGTTTTGGCGCGCGTTGACACGACTTTCCGCTTTGGCGAAGCGTGAGGCGCGGGGTTATGCGCGCGCCCTTGGCATGGCGGTGCCTGCCACCGTCACCACCATCAAGCCGGCTGGCACCATATCCTTGCTATTCGGGTTGAGTGCGGGGGCGCATCCACCACCGGCCGCGCAGTATCTGCGCTGGGTGCGTTATGATGATGACGCATCTGCCGCAGCCTTGGCGCATGCTGGCTATCCCATGCGGCGCCTTGAGTCGGGCGTTCTGATCGGCTTCCCGACTGAGGCATTGTTGGTAAAGCTCGGCCAACAGGCAGGCTTGGTTACGATGGGCGCGGCATCACTGGCAGCACAATATCGGTGGATTGAATTGCTTGAACGTCATTGGATTGGCGCGCGCCAGGGCAATCAGGTTTCCTGCACGTTGAATTTCGATGCGGATCAGATCAGCCTGCCGGAATTGCGGCGATTACTGCGGCGCTACCAACCCAGATTGCGCGCGGCAGCCCTGCTGCCGCGACGCGCCATGGCGCCCGCCACTATGCCAGAAGAACCGATCAGTGGCCCCGAATACAAGGCGCTGATGGCGCGCATCACGCGCGGCGGCATCTAACGCCGCGAAGGCTGTGTCGGCGCCGCTGGCCGCAGCACCGCAGTAAGATCAGCCACTGCTTGTTCCCGACTTGGTGGATTGCCATTGCTGACCGCCACCATGTGCCTAACTACGACGCGTACCATTTGGGGGAGGTATTGCAGATTTTGCGCCTCAGTTTCCTGAAGAACGATGTTACCAGCATCCTGAATACGCAGTCGATCGGCGTTGCGGCCAACGCTTAGCATTGTGCGAATATAGCTCGCGGTCAGTTCCTGTACGCGGGCTGGCTGACCCTCAGCCTGACCACGTAAAGCCGCTTCAATTCGCGCCATCGTATTGGCGTTTGTACTTAATGCTTGTTGCTGGCGCCGCAGTGCTGCTTGAAGCTCTGCTGTAGTAACGGCGGCAATTTGACCGTTTTCCTCAGCCAATTGCCGTTGCATCTGAGTAGAGTCTGCCTGCACTCGTGCCAAAATACCAAACAATTCGGCCCAACTGCTAGCCAACAGAATCTGCCTACCAATTTGTGCGGCAGCGGTGATTTGGCTTTGGATCGCCTGCATTTCCTGATCATTGCGTTCACGCTGCGCGGTACGCAGCGCCGCGCCCACGCGATCAATCCCCTGGCGTAGTGCTGGGTCTGGCGTGTCATTCTTCAGCACTTCCAAAAGCCGTGCCGGATCTTCGCTGGCGCTGCCGCGTGATTGTGCCTCGGCTTCAAAAGCCGCGCGCAATTGCGT
>Ga0079301_1001457_pt1 | contig 10851 bp, 10 predicted proteins | sample Wag4_2014_7_11_3_FD_74797 | JGI IMG/M metagenome (GOLD analysis project Ga0079301, IMG submission 74797) | Fresh water mixed with fracking chemicals microbial communities from Ohio, USA - Utica-2 Time Series FC 2014_7_11 | ecosystem: Engineered > Industrial production > Chemical products > Input...
ATTACTCGTTACTCGAGTGACTTGAAAGTCGGAACTCGGAACTTGTTGTCATATGACAAGCCCACCTTCCTTGCAGCGGTGGTGATTGGACCCTGAGTAGGGAACTTGCCAGTGTTTACAGCTGCCGCAATCATCTTTGCAGCAGCGAGCCACTGTGCAGATGTGTAGAGGCAGTGACCTGTACCAGCGCCTACTGCAGCGGTGAGATCAGGTGAACCAGCAGCAGTGAACTTGGAGTACTTCGGAGAAGTCTTTGCCCAAAGTGTGACCAACTTGTTTACTGGAGCTTGGTAGTTACGAGACTTCTTAGCTGCTGCAATTGCAGCATCCTTAGCAGCAGCGAACTGTGCGTCATAGTTATCGATGTACCACTGAGCGATTGATGAAGGTGTGTATTCATCTGACTCAGTAGCAATCATGACAGTTGGCTTTGTAATTGTTCCCTTAAGTCCGATCAATGAAGGAACCTTCGCAAGAGCTGCAGCATCTGCAGTTTCGCGTGGAGTTGCAGCAAGTGCTGCAAGAATTCCATCAACTGCAGTGTTGCCACTGAGTGCGAATGAGAAGATGTCGCGTTCTGCTGAGATACGTGCAGCGTAATCAGTCTTTGAATTATCAAATACCTTTCCACCTGTAAGAAGTTCGCCATCTGCAATAAGCAAGCTTCCTGCTACGCCGACAGTTCCCATGTTTTCAAGAATTGCGACTGCTGGAGCAACTGCCAATGGATAAGTCTCTGCAGCACCTGTTGGTCCTGAAGTTCCATCAACGTGCTTGCTTCGCGTAGGAATTCCCGCCATCAAACCAACTGCAAGAAGTGCAGAACGTGATGGAATTCCAGCTGCTTGTAGCGCCTTACCTGCAGGGCTGGCTGTATCTGGCCATGCACCTGATGAAAGACCAGCAGATAGCTTGCCGAGAACAGTAAGTACCTTGCCGATATTGGCAAGCTGCTCCTGCTGACGAACAACAGGATCAGTTGAGTATCCACCGACCTTGATGCTTGGATCGAAGTAAGCCTTGAATCCGTAGAGCGCATCTCCGAAGTAGCTAATCATTGCGTTATCTGGGTTAGCTGCAGGGCAAGCTAGAACAAGTCCGTCAACGAGATCAGGATTTGTTTCAACAAGCTTCTGTGAGTGCATTGTTCCAAGGGAGTTACCCCAAGCAATGACCTTCTTGGTTGTTGGGAACTTCTTCTTGAACGAATCAATGAGTTCAACGTTTGCAGCGAGTGCTTCCTTAACGTTAAGGCTCTGGCGTGAATATCCTGAACCTGCAACACCATAACCAGCAGCAACAAGTGCATTCACTACTGACATATCTCCAGCTGAAGTGAGTGGGCCAGGTTCTGCGGCATTGGTGATTGTGTAAGGACCAACTGGCGCTAGCGCTGCTGGGATATTAATTGCTGGGCGAATTCCGTGGGACCAGATGAATACTGTTCCGTTGAAGTTCGCTGCAGCGATCATAAGGAATGGTGCTCCGTCTGTGCTTGCACCTGCGCACTGAGTTACAAACTTGGCAGTTGCGCACTGTGGATCAGCTGCTTGCGCAGTTGAAGGAATTGCGACGACCGCTGTCGCTACAAGAGCTGAAGCTGCAACTGTTGTAAAGAAGCGTGACTTTTTGAGTGAGATTTTCATTAGTTAGGTAATCCCTTCGCAGGCATTGCTGGGCGCTTGTATGAAGATTCAACAACCGGTCCCTTACCTGAGTCTGTTGTATAGACGGTGTACTTGCCACCATCTGGCTTAAGTGCACCAGTCTGGTCGTATGTACCAATCCAGTAACCAGTTGCACCAACGTGTGATGTTGCTGAGTAACCGAGTGGCGTGAGGAATGGGTTAGGAAGTGATGCACCCTTAGTCTCAATTGTCTTGATCAATCCTGCACGTGTGAGGTTTGAGCCAGCTGCCTTAATTGCTTGTACTGCGAGGAAGGCGTTAGACATACCTGCGACAACGTTGTTGTCGAAAGTCTGTGATGGCTGTGCTGATGCATAGATTGACTGGAAGAGCTTGACGTATTCATCAGATGCATCACTTGGTGCTGGAGCGAATGAGAAGCCCTTTGCTCCGAAGAGAAGTGGTACATAAGCCTTATTGCTTGCAGCGATAGTTGTTGCATCGCCACCAACTGAACCTAGTACCCACTGTGTCTTGTAACCAGCAGCGTATGCGTTAGCAAGTGCTGCAGTTGATGCTGATGAAACACCGAAGAGAACTGTTACTTCAGTGCCTGCTGCCTTGAGCTTAGAGATCCAGCCAGCACCTGTTGCAGGAAGTGACTGTGAACCTGATGCATAAGGAATAGCGGTTGTGAATGTGACGCCTGCCTGCTTGAAACCGGCTAGTGCATCGCGGCCAAAGTCATCATCCTGGTAGATAAGTGCAATCTTCTTACCTGCATACTTATCCTTGAGGAACTTGCCCATGATCTTCGCTTCCATTTGGTATGAAGGAAGAATTGAGAATGTAGTTGGGTATGCCTTCTTATCAGCGAATCCGCTGAATCCTGTATTTACGAAGAGTGAAGGAATGCCGCGCTTAGCGAGCTGCGTGGAAGCTGAAATCGCTTTAGTGCTTGCGGTTCCAAGGGTTCCAACAAGTGCAAAAACTTTATCCTTGAGGATGAGCTCGTTCGCCTTAGCGACAGCAGTTGTTGGGATGTACTGATCGTCCTTGATTACCAAAGTAATCTTGCGACCATTTACTCCACCATTGGCGTTGACGTAATCGAAGTACGCCTTCATTGCGCCTGGAATCTTGTTATAGCCAGGTGATGCAATACCAGTCATTGGGACGGTAATACCCAATTTGATTGATGTTGAAGTTACACCTGGATTAGATGCTGCTTGTGCAGGTAACGAGCTAGCTGTCATTGCAGCAACTGCTAGCACCGCAGAAGTTAGAGCTAACTTCCGACGATTTGTACGGATCATGTCATTCCTTCCATCGAGGGCCTTTAGGTATTTCCCTAAAGGGATGTTCTAACGCTTTGCTCGCTTTTCATGGCGCGCACGCATTTGTTCGACTGGGCCATTTGGGACAAATAGCACTGTCAAAATTAGTAACGTACTGACCAAAAGACCGGGCAAGTTATTGGCAACTGCCTCTGAGCTCTCGAAACGGTGTACGACCGTGTCGACGATTTCAGGTATCGCTACCAATGTCACTGCCCCAATCATTACGCCTCCGAGGGTAGTTACGCCAGATAGCACCGCGCCAGTCGCGAGGGAAAACGAGAGTGCTAGAGGGAAGGCTCCGGGTGAGACGGTGCTGATAGTCATGGCTAAAAGGGCTCCCGCTAGACCAGCTACGCCCGCGCTCACGGTAAATGCGAGGACTTTATTGCGGCCTACATTGATTCCAGCAAGTTCGGCGGCAACATCGTTGCTGCGGACAGCTTTCCAACTTCGACCGTATCGAGATTTCATAACATTTCGTAACCAATAAATTGTTGCGAGAGCTGCAAGAGCTGAGATCCAGAAGTACCACTTGTATTGAGTGAAATCGGCGCCGAGTGATGCTGGTGGCAATCCAATGTCATAGAGAAGACCTTGTTCACCACCAAGAATCGAAAATTGATTTGCGATTGAAGGTAGACCAATTGCTAGTGCAAGAGTCGTTCCTGCTAAGTACGGGCCGCTTAATCGCGCTGCTGCAAGGCCAAGAAGGTAACCACCGAAAGCCGCAGCAAGTACTGCGATGCAGAAAGTCAACCAGACCGGAGCCCCCCAGTAATTTCGTGAAAGCGCTGCTGCATATCCTCCGATTGCAAGGAGTGCACCATGTCCCAATGAAACCTGACCCGAATATCCCGTAAGCAAAATAATTGATGCAATTGCAATGACATAGATTGCAACTGTGGCACCTTGGAAAACGCGAAGTTCGTCGACACGATTACTGAGAAGAAAGAGGGCTACTCCAAAGAGGATGAACCCGAATAGAGGATGTTTCTTAAGCACGGCGACCTGCCTTCGCTCCAATAAATCCTTGTGGGCGAATGAGAAGAACTAAAAGAAGTAATGCGAAGGCAACGATAAAGACTAATGTTCCGCTGATGTAGATCTGCACCACAGCAAGGACCAGACCAAGAACAACCGCGCCAAGTACGGCGCCCGGTAGTGATTCAAGGCCACCAATTACCGCTGCGATAAATCCAAATGTTAGTAAGAGACTAAATTCGAGTGAATCGGGAGATACGACGCCAGTGCCATTAACTGTTTGAAGTAAACCCGCTGCTGCGCCAGCGGCTCCAGCAATCGCCCAACCAATAGTGCGAATAGCACCGACGCGAATTCCTGCAAGCTGTGCAATTTCAGGCGCATACGCAGAAGCGCGAAGGGAAAGTCCCAAGCTGGTCTTCTGGAAGATAAAGCCGAGAACAAGAACCATCCCAATCACGGTGAGAAGTACAAGTAAATTCATTGGAGATAGCGCAATGGTGTCTTCGCCAATCTTGAAACCAACCTTTGAAAGTGGAGGCTGGATTTGAATATCCTGGTTACCCCAGATAAATCCAATTGTTGCTCGAATAAACCCGAGCAATCCAAGTGTTGCGATGATGGGAACGATTCCCGCAACTGGACCGGTTGTGCTGTGCTTAATCAAAGTGCGGATCAAAAGAATTTCAACAAGTGCGCTAAATAGAGCGCCGAGAATCATCGCAAGAGGAAGTGCGATCCAAAAGTTGCCTGTTCGCTGCACGAGTTCGAAGCCAATATATGTAGAAAGTAGCGCCATGCCTGCTTGAGCGAAGTTGATGACGCGGGTTGAACGCCACACCAAAACCATCGCGATTGCCATCAGCGCATAGATTGAACCTGCACCAATTCCAATCAGGAGCATGTCTATAAATTGAGTCATTAGTACCCCAAGTAAGCAGTGCGCACTGCTGGGTCGGCGATGAGATCTGGTGCGCTTCCTGAAATAGCTACGCGACCAAGGTTGAGGACCACTGCAGTATCTGCAATCTTGAGAGCGCCCATTGCATTCTGTTCGACAAGAACAACGGTGAGATTCATAGTGTCAACAATTCCGCGAATCGTTTGGAAAATCTGTTCAATGATGAGTGGGGCAAGACCAAGTGATGGTTCGTCTAGAAGAAGTAACTTTGGCTTAGACATGAGAGCGCGACTAATAGCGAGCATCTGGCGTTCGCCACCAGACAAGGTATCTGCACGTTGTTCAAGACGTTCGCCAAGTCGTGGAAAGAGTTCGACCACTTGCTGCTTTGTTTCAGCAGCTTCCTTCTTATTACGGCGCCATAACGCACCTAAATCTAAATTCTCTTCAACGCTAAGTTCGGCAACGACTGACTTACCTTCAGAGACATGTGAAACGCCTTGGCGAACATGAGATTCAGGCTTGCCATGCAAAAGGTTGTGGTCGCCCCAGTGCGCAGTTCCTTCTGTCGCCTTATTAAGTCCTGAAAGTGTGCGAAGCAGCGTTGACTTACCAGCGCCGTTTGCACCAATTACCGCTGATAGCTTTCCGGTTTCGACGGTAAATGAAACCCCGCAAATCGCACGGATTGCGCCATGGTCGACAATCAAATCTTTTACTACGAGGCTCACTTATGCCCCCGTTCCGAGATAGGCAGCAATCACTGCAGGATCGCGACGGACTACATCGGCAGATCCACTTGAAATCACTTCACCAAAGTTAAGAACGTAGAGACGGTCACACACTGACATCACAACATCCATATGGTGCTCAACGATAAGTACTGACATATGTGCTGTGAGGTTTCGAATAAGGCCATTCATCCACTCAATATCTTGAGGACCAAGACCACCCGCTGGTTCATCGAGCATTAAGACTTTAGGTTCAGTCACAAGTGCGCGAGCGATAGCGACGCGCTTTGTATCAGGATAAGCAAGGGTGCTTGCTCGGCGATCTGCGAGAGCTCCGGCGTATACGCGCTCAAGCGCTGCCATCGAGCGTTCAGCAAGCTCTGCTTCATCACGCGTATTGCGTCCGAAACTTGCTGAGATCAATCCAGTCTTTGCAAACTTCTGAGCACCAATCATCACATTTTCAAGAACTGTGAGATCTGGGAAGAGGCCAACGCCTTGAAGTGTGCGAGCGATACCAAGGTCTGCCAATTGATCTGTACGCGGCCACGAACGTTCTTCACCCTCAAATGAGAATGTTCCTGAATCAGGCGTCACTAATCCGCAGATTGCATTAAAGAGAGTTGTCTTGCCGGCGCCATTCGGCCCGATGACTCCAACGACCTCATTCTCATTGAGATCAAGGTAGACATCATGGAGAGCGCGTAGCCCACCAAAGGAGACAGAGACGCCTTTGGCTTGCAGGAGAGGTGAATTAGTAGACATGGGCTGCATAGATTCTAGGCACACGAGGCCCGATTCGTGTAACTATCTCGTAGTTAATTGTCTGTGAAGCTGCGCCCCAATCATCGGCTGTGAACTCACCATGCGAACCATTGCCAAAGATCACTACCCAATCACCGGATTGAGCCTTTGATTGCGCACCTAAATCAATAACAAATTGATCCATCGAAACGCGGCCAATACTGAACGCTTTCTTTCCGGCAGACCAGACCCCGGCCCCATGAGCAATACGAGGAATTCCATCCGCGTAACCCATTGCAATCACACCGAGTTTGGTATCGGCTGAAGTGCTTTCAGATGCGCCATAACCCACTGGGGTATCTGCAGGAACATCTTTAACCAGATATATCGCAGCGCGAAGTTGCATTGCAGGTCTTAGTGCAAGGCTCTGAGAATTTCCAAGTGTGGTGACATCAGGTGAAAGTCCATACATCGCGATTCCGGTACGAACCATGTCGAAAGCGGCTGCGTGATTCTTTATGGTCGCAGCCGAATTAGATAAGTGGCGGATAACGTTGGTGAATCCAAATGAGTGGACACGCTCAACCATCGCGTTAAATCGTGCGAGCTGTTCTTCGTTCTGCGCTTCATCGGGTTCGTCGGCGCGAGCAAAGTGAGAGAAGATTCCAACAACTTCAACATTGTGTAAGTGCTCTACAGTCAGTTGATCCCATTCACTGAGGAATCCCCCACGTGTCATACCGGTATCAACTTCAAGATGGACGCGCGCATTCTTGCTTTCAGAGGCATCTGAAATTTCTCGGAGCGCTTTAAGTGAAGCTGCCGCTAAATCAATATCAAGTTCGATAGCTTTCTTAAAATCTGAACCCGGCTGGACCAGCCAAGCAAGAATCGGTGTTTCTATTCCAGCTTCGCGCAGTGCGATCGCTTCTTCAAGGAGAGCAACACCTAAGTAATCAGCACCAGCAGAAATTGCCGCCTTTGCAACAGGAACAAGACCGTGTCCATATGCATCAGCCTTCACAACTGCAAGAAGCTTTGTTCCAGCAGTCTTCTTCAAAAGCTCAACGTTGTGCTTTATGGCGCTGAGATCAACGATTACTTCTGCTCTCATCGCTCAACCACCACCATTGCAGATGCAATGCCACCATCATGTGAAAGAGAAAGGTGCACCTGGGCGCCATCTACAAGATCTGCGATCTCGCCACGGAATAAGAACTCAGGTTTTCCATTGGGAGCACTAATGACTTCTGCCTCATGCCATTGGAGGCCATGGCTTGGGCTCAAAGCCTTATAGAGAGCTTCCTTGGCGGCAAAGCGAGCAGCCAGTGATTGAGAAGTTAACGTGCGCTCAGATTCAGTAAATAACTTTTCACGCAGCGTTGGAGTGCGTTCAAGGGATTCGAGGAATCGGGCAATATCCACGACATCGATGCCGATTCCATCAATCATGGGAGCGAGTGTATTAGGCGCTAGTGCAGTTGGCTATCAGATGGAAAGAAGCGATCTATGGCGATGATGAGGACCAAGAGCGCGCCGCCCAATAGCAGTCCGCCAAATAAATCAAGGAACCAATGTGTATTACGAAGAAGTGAGACGATGCAGACAGTCAGCGAAAGTAGTCCCACGCCTGCACTTGCCAGACGACCGTTGTAACGATCGACATGTGCGTAGCGATAGATGAGGTATGCGACGACACCCCAAATAAAGATTGCATTCGAGGCATGGCCACTTGGATATGACATTCCACCAGCATGCAAAATATCGAGACCATCGCGAGGCTTGGTACGGCCTAATCCGTATTTAAATGCACCAACTACAACGTTGAGCGAGATGAATGACAATAATCCGAGGTTGATTGGTCTCCAGGTTTTAAAGCGCTTGGAAATATACAGAGCGACAATGAGTAGAGAAATTCCAGAGACACTTCGAAGGCCTAAGTCATCGAGACGCCTGATGATGAATCCAACGGTTCCGGTAAAGCGTGGATGTTCAAGATTATTGAGTTCACGATCGATGCGAATGAGAAAGCCATTTGTGAGCACTTGGTACGTGATGTATAGATATCCTGCAAATAAGCCTGCTGACCACTTGAGTGCACGACGCATCTGGCGCTGGCGCTGGTCTAGAAAGGTTGACATTTCTTACTCAACTGTTACGGATTTGGCTAAGTTTCGTGGTTGATCTACATCTGTGCCGCGAGCGACTGCAATTTCGTAAGCAAATACCTGCAGTGGAACGGTTGCAAGAACTGGCTGGAAGAGAGGAGAAGCGACGGGAATTCGAATAATGTGCTCCGCGCCAATTACTTCAACACCTTCTGGAGCAATGACAACAACGCGCGCTCCGCGGGCCTTTACTTCCTGGATATTGCTCAGCATCTTCTCATCGAGTGCGTGCTCATCCTTGGTTGGAAGAATTGCAATTACTGCAGTGCCTTCTTCAATGAGTGCGATAGGTCCGTGCTTGAGCTCGCCACCTGCAAAACCTTCGGCATGAATGTATGCGAGTTCTTTAAGCTTAAGAGCACCTTCGAGGGCTACGGGGTATTCAATGCCGCGTCCCAAAAAGAGCACAGTATTGTTCTTTACAAATTTACGAGTGAGTTCACGAAGCGGTTCGATGGTTTCAAGGATTTGTTCCACCTGTCCCGGAAGTTCGAGCATCTCGTTGTAGAGGCTCTTTACCTGCGCATCAGTAATTGTTCCGCGCACTTGGCCAAGCTTGAGGCCAATCAGGTAGACAGCAACAATCTGAGTAAGAAATGCCTTCGTTGAAGCAACAGCAATTTCAGGTCCCGCATGTGTGTAAAGCACCGCATCTGATTCACGTGGAATTGTAGAAGAGTTTGTATTGCAGACTGCGAGAACGCGAGCACCTGCTGCCTTTGCATGGCGTACAGCCATGAGTAGGTCCATGGTTTCACCAGATTGTGAAATAGCAATGACAAGTGAATCTTTATCAACGATGGGATCGCGATAGCGGTATTCAGATGCAATTTCGACATCGACGGGAACTTTTGCCCATTTTTCGATTGCATACTTTGCGACCATACCTGCGTGATAAGCAGTGCCGCAGGCAATGACTGAGATGCGCTTGATCTTCTTGATTTCATCATCGCTCATATGAAGTTCATCGAGCAGAACCTGATTGTTATCGCTCAAGCGACCAATCAAGGTATCGGCAATAGCCTTTGGTTGGTCGAAGATCTCCTTAAGCATGAAGTGTGCAAAGCCACCCTTTTGGGCAGCAGCTGCATCCCAAGTGATTTCGTACTCTTTAAGTGGGAGTGCTTTGCCATCAAGGTCGCAGATGGCGATGCCTTCAGGGCTAATGGTGACAACTTCATCCTGGCCAAGTTCTACAGCGCGCTTGGTGTAATCGATAAATGCTGCAACATCGGATGCAAGAAAGTTCTCACCATCGCCTAAGCCTGCAACAAGTGGTGAATTACGACGAACTCCGACGATTGTTTGTGGAGCATCAGCATGGATTGCAAGAAGGGTAAATGAACCGCGGAGGCGACGAACTGCAGCGCGCATAGCTGCTGTGAGATCACCACCATGTTCTTTGCGAAGTTCAGATAAAAGGTGCGCGACTGATTCGGTATCTGTTTCAGATTCAAAGGTGTGGCCACGCTTTTCAAGTTCAGCTTTGAGTTCTGAGTAATTTTCAATGATGCCGTTGTGAATAACAGCGAGCTTGCCCTCGTTATCCAAGTGAGGGTGCGCATTGCGATCTGTTGGTCCACCGTGGGTTGCCCAGCGAGTGTGGCCGATTCCTGAATGAACAGTTGGAAGATTGGCTTGAAGGGCGCCTTCGAGGTTTGCGAGCTTTCCTGCGCGCTTTTCCACAAAGAGAGATGTTCCGGTACCGAGTGCAATACCTGCTGAGTCATAGCCGCGGTATTCGAGTCGGCGCAGGCCTTCAACGATGGGAGTGAATGCAGATTGTGGTCCTGTGTAACCCACGATTCCGCACACGAATTAATTCCCCAGTTCTGCCTTAACCACTGCAGCAAGTGATGCTGCGATTTCTTGTGCAAGGTTATCACTCGAGGCTTCGACCATGACTCTAATGAGCGGTTCAGTACCTGAGGCACGAAGTAATACTCGACCATCTTCGCCCAGAGTTGATTCTGCCTTTGCAACGGCATCTGTAATAGCCTGAGAAGTACTGAGCTTCTCTTTTGCAACGTTAGGAACGTTGATCAAAACCTGTGGGAATCGCTTCATGGTTGCAGCAAGTTCTGAAAGTGACTTCTTGGTACGGATTACCTCTTGAGCTAATTGAAGTGCAGTGAGGATTCCGTCTCCTGTATTTGCGAATTCGCGCATGATGAGATGGCCAGATTGTTCACCACCCAGTGAGAAATCGCCTTCAAGCATCTTCTCAAGAACATAACGGTCACCTACTGCCGTAGTGACTACGTCGATTCCTGACTCCTTCATCGCATGCATAAAGCCAAGATTGCTCATCACCGTTCCAACGATTGTGTTGGACTTCAGTGCGCCACGTTCTTTAAA
>Ga0079301_1001460_pt1 | contig 10841 bp, 10 predicted proteins | sample Wag4_2014_7_11_3_FD_74797 | JGI IMG/M metagenome (GOLD analysis project Ga0079301, IMG submission 74797) | Fresh water mixed with fracking chemicals microbial communities from Ohio, USA - Utica-2 Time Series FC 2014_7_11 | ecosystem: Engineered > Industrial production > Chemical products > Input...
GATCCGCACCTAGATGTTCCTCGAGGCCCTTCGTAAGGTCACCGGCACCCTGCCGTCTGCGCCCACCGCTAAACGCACCGCCAAGGTGCTCAACATTGCGTCGGGTAAGGGCGGTACAGGCAAAAGTGTGGTCGCGTCGAATCTGGCTGTGTTGCGCGCCCAAGCAGGCGAGCGCGTGTGCTTGATCGACTTTGATGCGGGCATGGCGAATGCCCACCTGTTGTTGGGCTTGGTACCGAAGTACGACCTAGGCCATGTGTTGGATGGTCAGGTGTCGGCCGGGTTCGCCTTGGTGGATGGGCCGGCCGGCATCAAGTTGCTGTCGGGTGGGGTAGGCCGAGCCGCGCTCCAAAACCCGACGCCGCGCGAGCTGGATCGCTTGTTCGCTTCGCTTGCACAGTTGGAGGCGGCCTTCGACCTGATCATCGTCGACCACGGCGCCGGTATGGGAGTGGCGACGGTGGCGCACATCGCGGCAGCGCAGTCGCTGTTGCTGGTGACGACCCATGAGGTCACGGCGCTGTCGGACGCGTATGCCTTGTACAAGCATGCTCTGTCTGTGGCGCCCGACTTGCGCACCGGAGTCGTGATGAATCGTGCACCGGATGAAGCGACCGCCCGTGGGGCGTGGGAACGCTTTGAAGGTGTGGCTCGGCGGCATGTGGGGCGCGTCCCCGAGTATGTAGGCCGCATTCCTTTGGATGAGGCGGTGCTGCGCAGCGTGCAGGCCCGTGTGCCGGTCGCTTTGCGCGAGCCGCACTCGACGGCAGGGGAGAGCCTGCGGGCGGTGGCGCGTTGGGATGCGATCGACATGCCGCACAAGTCCGCGCGGGCCTTCTACGAGAGCGCGCGGCGCGCCTTGCGCTAAGACCCAAGTGGATTCTGGTGCGCGTATTGCGTACGACAGGAGGCGAGAAGCTCTATGGACGCCCTCGCCCTCCTCTGCACCATTCACGCTGACGGTCCGGCCACGCTCACCCGCTTGCGGTCGGCTGGCATCGCCACACTGGGTCAAGTTGCCGCAAGTGATGCGGTTCACTTGGCAAGCCTGCTGCGCTGTGGCGTAGCGCAAGCGCGCCGGTTCCAGCGCGAGGCTGGTGGGTTAGGTGAACGCTTGGAGAGCGACACACCGACTGTGCCGGTGGTGTCAAGAAAACAGGACAGGCGTCCAGCTACTAAAGTGGCCACCAAGTCCAGTGCCGGCCCCAAGAAGTTGGAAGAGGTGCTGGCTCGTTGGCGTTCGCTCGACAGCACGGTGGACAGCAACGCTGTGAGCATCGTTCCTCCCGCTCCTGCAGTTGCCTGCGCCGCGCCCGATGTGCCTGAGTCGACGGGCTTGGAAGCTGGCAGCGTGGATGGCTTGGACCTCACCGCGGTGGAAGTGCTCGCTCAACACGGCGTGACTACGCTGGCTGTGTTGGCCGCCTGTGATGCGGTGCACATCGGCACGGCCAGTGGCTTGGGCTACACGCGCGTGCATCGTTGGCGTGCTTTGGCGAATCGTGCGTTGGCTGCAGCGCCGCGCTTGTCGCTGGCCGAACCGCGAGCCGAGGAACGCGGTGTCACCACGCCTGGTATGACAGCAGTCGTACCGCTTTCGCGCGACTATGTGATGCAACCCGCACCGCGTCAGGCGTTGCCCCAACCGCCCGAATCACCCAGCAACGAAGAGTCCGCTGCTGGTCCGTTTGCATAGCGCGCGTGGCGCGTCTACAGCTTGGCCACACGCGCCAAGATGTCCAAGAAGTCGGGCGCACTCTTGAAGCCGATGCTCTGGCTGGCGACGGAGCCGTCTGCGCGCACAAAGAGAATCGTCGGATAGCTTTGCACGCCATAGCGTGCGGCCAAGGGCGCGCCGGCTTTGCTCTCTGCATCTACGGAGACACATAGGATCGACTTCGATGCCGTCACGACATCTACATCGGCGAAGGTCTCTTTCATCATGCGCTTGCACGGCCCACACCAACTGGTCCAGAAGTCGACCATCACCAAACGCTTGCTGGCTTTGGCTTCGGCGAGCACCGCATCCCACTCGGTAGGTTGACGCCACGCCATGCCCTTCGGCTGAGCGCTGTGATTCGGAGTCGTGGCCACAGGAGTCACAGCTTCCGAGCTGCAACCGGGCATTAGGCCCGTCAACAGGGCCGCGATACAGAGGTGTACGAGCGGAAGGGTCACCTTCATTCCGTAATTCTGGCATGTCCGGGCTCGGAGGGCGAGGGGCCCCGTTACTCTGTGTGCTTCAAGGCCTCTCCTCATGAACACCACACAGTCATGAACGCCAGTACCGCGCGCCGTAGCACTCTCATCCCTGCAGCAGCTGATCGCCCGGGTGACGATCCTATCTTCCAGTTGAATGGAGAGGCCACTCGCAGAGCACAGGCTGGTGAGTCCATTGTGAACGCCACGCTGGGCGCTCTGATGGAAGACGATGGCACATTGGCCATCCTGCCGACGGTGGTGGAGGCGTTGCGCCAGGTGCCTGCCAAGCGTGCGGCTGCGTATGCGCCGATCAGCGGTGATGCGCCGTACTTGGCGGCAGTGATTGAGGATGTGTATGGCGGCACACCGTTGGCCGCCCAGTGTGTGGCCGCCGCTACACCGGGTGGCACCGGGGCTTTGCATCACGCGATCGCACTGTTCTTGGAGCCCGGTCAAGATCTTTTGACGACGGACTTTCACTGGGGGCCGTATGACACCTTGGCTTCGCAGGCGCGGCGCGGGGTACGCACCGTGCGGATGTTCGACGCGCGCGGTGGCTTTGATCTCGCAGCTTACGAAGCAGGTTTGCTGGGTTGCCTGGCTGACCAAGGCCGCGCCTTGGTCTTCTTGAACACACCGTGTCACAACCCCACGGGCTATTCGTTGGACGAGCGTGAGTGGCGCGAAGTGGCGCGCATCACGCGTGCGGCGGGAGCGCAAGCGCCGGTGGCCTTCCTGGTCGACATGGCGTATGCGCGGTTCGGCACGCCCGAGCTTCAGCGTTGGCAGCGCCATGTGGAGCCGATCGTCGAGACCTGTACGGTCCTCACTGCATGGACCGCTAGCAAGTCGTTGGCACAGTACGGTTCCCGTATCGGTGCGTTGCTTGCGGCCAGCTCGGATCCGGCCGAGCGTGAACGCATCAAGAACGCACTGGCGTACGCGTGTCGGGGTACTTGGTCAAACTGCAATCATCTGGGCATTTTGGCTGCTGTGGAGCTGTTGACGAAGCCCGAGTTGCGCACTGCAGTCGACACTGAGCGTCAACGCTTGGTGGCGTTGTTGGACGAGCGTGTGGCAGTGTTCAACCGCGAAGCCCGTGCCGCGGGCCTGCGCTATCCGCGCTATGAAGGCGGCTTCTTCGTGTCGGTCTTCGCGCCTGATGCCGAGCGTGTGGCCGCTGCGATGCGTGCAGATGGTGTGTATGTCGTTCCTATGGAAGGAGCTGTGCGTGTGGCGCTGTGCTCGACACCTGCGGCGGCTGTGCCTCGACTGGTCGCGAGTCTTGCCAAGGCTTTGGGGAGTGAAGCATGAGCCGTCACTCGTTTGAATGTGAACATGGCTATGGTCCGCGCGTGCATGTACTCGACAATGTGTACTTGTTGAGTGCTCTGGCGCGCATCGGTTCGCCCGAGGTTGCCCATCGCGACTTGATGGCTTTGCTGCGCAGCGTGTACCACTCGCTGTTGGTGGTGTCGTGCGGGCACGAGTTGCCGCGTGTAGATGCACAGGTACCCACACGCATGGCGGCTACGCATGGTGCTGCGGGTGTGTGGAAGGGTGAAGTGTTCGACCCGGCCACGCCGATCGTGGTCGTCGACATCGTGCGCGCAGGCATTGTGCCGTCGCAGGTGTGTTTCGAACTTTTGACAGCCTTGTTGCCCGAGCGCAATGTGCGCCTTGATCACCTGAACATGTCGCGTGTGGCCGACCAAGCCGGCCACATGGTGGGAGTGGACCTTTCCGGCAGCAAGATTGGTGGCAGTGTCGAAGGCGCCACGCTGATCCTGCCGGATCCTATGGGAGCTACGGGCTCGACCACGGTGCGAGCGATCGAGCACTACAAAGAGCGCCATGGTAAGCCTGCGCGCGTGATTGCTCTGCCGATGATCTGCACGCCCGAGTACTTGCGGCGTGTACTGGACGCGGTACCGGAGCTGGTGGTGTACACCGCGCGTGTCGATCGGGGGTTGAGCGATGCCGAGACTCTAGCGCGCGTCCCGGGCGAGGCTTGGGCACACGAGAAGGGCCTCGATGCCAAGAGCTACATCGTGCCCGGCGCCGGTGGCATGGGCGAAGTGATCAACAACAGTTGGTGCTAGAGCTTCACGGCTGCTTGCACAGCTGCAACCAGCGTTCGAGGCGACCTTCGCGACCGATGGCACGCAAGTGCGTGTGATCGATTTGTGCCAAGCCATCGCGGCCGTCACGCAACGGGTCTTCGACGGCGCACGAAGCAATGTGCACCGCCGTGAGCGCGGAGAAGTCCTCGTTCATCCAGCGTGAGGGTTCATGGTGGAAGGCGACGGCTTCGATCACGCCTTGCGGCAAGCCAAAGCGTTGCATCACATGGGCTCCGATGTGTGCGTGATCCACTCCAAAGAGGCGCGCTTCCAAGTCATGGCGTGCAGCGCCATCGCGGATCGCCAGTGAGCGCGCGAACTCAAAGCGCTCGGCGCGGCATGAGGCCAGGACCAACTCGCCGCAATCATGCATCAAGCCAGCGAGGAAGCCTTCTTCGATCAAGCGCTTGTCGCAGCGCTCGGCCTCAAGGATGGCGCGCGCCGCGACAGCGACTTGGTAGCTGCGCTGCCAGACAGACTCGACGGTGAAGTGCTTGAGCAGTCGATCGTCGAACTGCTTCATCGTTTCCACCGAGAGAATCAGTGATTGCAAGGCCTCCAACCCCATCAAGGCCGCGGCTTCACCGGGATCCATGATGGTGCGACGCAAACCGAAGGCCGCGCTGTTGACCGTTGCCAGCACGCGTGCCGTGAGCCCCATGTCGCGCTGCACGATCGAGCCAAGATCCGAGACGGTAACCGTGGGATCCTTGATGCGTTGTGTGAACTCCAGCCACAGCGCGGGAGCGCTGGGCAGGTGATCAATGTGGGCCAGCAACTGCTGCAGGCGCGGAGTGTTCAGGTGTCGCGCAAGCTCGACAGCACGCACTACTTCCAACTCGGCGTGTGAGTTGCCACCGCGCACAATCGTGCCGTGGGCTTCTAGCTCGGATGTACCCAAGTTGGCGCGCTCGGCTTGATCGACCACGAACAAGCGTAACAGCTCCGGTCGTGCCAAGCGTGCGCGTTGCAGGAGATCGCCCTCATCGGCGCCGCCTGTGTGTGCATCTGCGAGCAGCACATCGACATCCTCACGCGCGATGAACTGCATGGCTTCGTCTTGGTTGCGAGCACGTAGCACCTCGACATCCTGCGGCAGGAGTGCGAAGAGGGTGCTAATGCTCTCGACGGGGGACGAGGCTTCTACTACAAGGATGCGGGTGCTCATGACCTATGCATGCTTTTCGGATCCCAGTCGAGGGAACGCATAGGAAAACTCTTCCGTCGCGTGACTTAGCGGTCGGCAATGCGCAGGTCGCGGAAGTCGACGACTCCCGAGTCGAAGGCTGGACCAAAGTGGCTGTTGCGCACTGGCCAAGCGCCGATGGCTTGGCCATCCAAGTGCACTCGTGCTTGCAGAGTGCCGTCAGGGTGCTGCATGCGTTCGACACGCAAAGTCCGTGCGCTCTCTTGTGTGGGTTCCACACGACCGGTGGCTAGCGTGTTCCAGCCTGTGCTGGTCATGCGTTGCACATAGAGCGTGTTGTCGCCAGCCAAGAGGCAAACCGTATGGTCCTGAATGCCCTTCCAATCCAGTTGTAGTCCTACCCGACCCGCTTGCAGAGGCCAATTGATCGAGCACTCCAAGCTGCGCACTTCGCGTTGCGTGTACGCACCAGACACGACTCCCGCCGCCGTGCCGCGCAGCGACCAGCGTATCCCCGCAGGGTCTACATCGAGGCGTCTAGCATCCCAGTCGACGAACCCTACGACGAAGGGCTGTTGGTTCTCTTCGATGTGCTTTCGCAAGTCCGTGTTCAACTTCTTGAGCGCTCCCAGTCGCCCAGCCCACTCCGTCCCCATGAGAGTGGCGCCGCGATCTAGGTCTTTGCGCACGGCATCAAAGCGCTTGTTCCATGGCGGTTGCGTGTGCAGCAACCGAACCAGGTGCGTACCAAGAGGGCGATCGAGCGGCGCACCTTCGGCGAGCCATTCTTCGAAACGAAAGTCCGGACGACGCAGGCTTTCGAGTGCTTTGAGCGGGTAGTTCTCGAGAGAAATCGGCGTGACCACACCGAGCTTGAGCTCAGCGCCATCCCAGACATGGTGCGCGAGATGCTCGGCAGCTCCTTCGGCGTACCAACCCGCGAGTGCACGATTCGAAGTCAGGTGACCGTGGAATTGGTGCGCACATTCATGCAGCAGCAAAGCGCGCGTGTACCACGCCGATGGCTGACGGAAGAAGTAGGCAATGCTCGTTTTGAAGGCATAGATTCCACCCGCGCCACCTGGATCTCCTACACCATCGCGTGCCAGAGCCTGACGGAAGGCCTCGCCTGTCTCATACACCTGGACTTGCAGGCGTGCATCTTTGGCGAGCTTGGGTTCTGACCCAAAGAAGGCGGCGTACTGTGGCCACGCGGCTTCGAGGACCCGCAACCAATCTTGGGCTTCGTCCTCTGGGCCTTCGGTGCGCAGCTCGAAGTGCGCCCCGCGTTGCGGGGTACCTAGCTCCACACGGGGCTGTGTCTGCGCGATGGGGCATAGAAGGCCGACAAAGGCCAAGAAAAGGCCAGAGTTAAGACGGACGAAGCAGCGTAGGGACAGGGGTAGCGACATTGTGGGGTAGGTCTCCAGCTTGGCTCTTGGCGTGCCGATGGTGCAAGTCACGGGTAGTGCCGCTACGCTCCCCACGCCCATGCAGCAGCAGATCTACGACTTGGTGGTCATCGGTAGCGGTCCCGCCGGACAGAAAGGCGCGATCTGCGCCGCCAAGCTGGGCAAGTCGGTGGCCATCATCGACAAGCGCGCTTGGTTAGGTGGTGTGTCCGTGCACACGGGCACCATCCCGAGCAAGACGCTGCGCGAAGCGATCCTGTACCTGACCGGCATGCGCCAGCGCGCCTTCTATGGCGCGGACTACACGCTGCAGGACCGCATCACGATGGATGATCTGCACCAGCGCCTTGATGGTGTGGTGCGGCGCGAAGCCGAGGTCGTCGGGTCTCAGCTCAAGCGCAATGGTGTGCACCTCTTGACCGGTCATGCGCGGTTCGTGGATCCGCACACATTGGCTGTCGAAGGCGATGGAGAGACCCAGCTCGTGCGCGCGGCGCATGTGCTGATTGCCTGTGGCACGCGGCCTGCGACGCACCCCGCGATCCCTGTCGACGGCGAGCGCATCTTCCTCACGGATCAGATTGTGTCGCTGAAAGAGCTGCCGCAAGAGTTGATCGTGGTCGGAGCGGGTGTCATCGGCCTTGAGTATGCGTCGATGTTCGCGGCCATGGGCATCCGCTGCACTGTGCTTGACCAGCGGACGAAGGTCCTCGATTTTTGCGATCAAGAACTCGTCGAGAACTTGATGGTGCGCATGCGTGCGCAGGGCACCGTGTTTCGCTTGGGGGAGACTGTCAAGCAGGTAGGACGCGATGCCAAGGGGCGTGTGCACGCCGAGACCGACTCCGGCAAGAAGCTACACGCCGATGCGTTGCTGTATGCCGTTGGACGCCAGGTGAACACCGATCGACTCGATTGCGAGAAGGCTGGCCTATTCCCCGATGCCCGCGGTCGGTTGAAGGTGGGGCCGGACTTCAAGACCGCTGTACCTCACATCTGTGCCGCGGGTGATGTCATCGGCTTTCCGGCCTTGGCGTCCACCTCGATGGAGCAAGGCCGTAACGCGGTGTCGTGTTTGTTTGACACGACCAGTTGCCGGTTGCAATCGGCTTTACCGTACGGGATCTACACCATCCCCGAGATCTCCATGGTCGGCAAAAGCGAGGCCGAGTTGACAGCGGCCAAGATGCCGTTCGAAACAGGAGTTGCGCGCTATGCCGAGCTCGCCAAAGGCATGATGATCGGGGACGAGGACGGCTTCCTGAAGCTGCTCTTCCATCCAGAGACGCGCAAAGTGCTGGGTGTGCATGTGATCGGCGAACAAGCAGCGGAGATCGTGCACATTGGCCAAGCGGTGATGGCGCTCGGCGGCACGATTGATTACTTCCGTGACACGGTGTTCAACTATCCGACCTTCGCAGAGGCGTACAAAGTGGCCGCCCTCGATGGCATCAACAAGCTGTGAGCTCTGATCAGGTACTGTTCGCATGACCGTATGGCTCGATCTCTTGCAGCTTGCCGATGGTCGCAAGTTGGTGCCTACACTGCGTCCAGTGCCTGCGCCCGGTGCGCAGTTCATCTCGCTCTTGCCCGGGACCTTTGCGACCTTCAGGCCTAAAGCGCCCGTTCAGCCGGCTCCTTGGCCAGAAGGGGAGATGCCTGAGCATGAGTTGATCATTGCTCCTTTGCCCACGACACGCGAGCAAGGTGCAGCGCTTGTGGACCTCGCATTCCTCGGTGCTGACGGTCCTTGGCCGAGTGGGTGGCGTCTAGCGGATCTGCGCGCGTTCAAGGCACCGCCTCTGCCGGATCCGGAGGCCGTCGTCGCGTGGTGCCACAGCCCAGCGATGGATGTGTGGTGCGATGCGGCCTTGCTAGTTGCCCAACTCCAAGCTGCGCAACGCGAGGCCTTGAGTCCTGAACAACGCGAGCAGGAAGGACTCTTCGTTCGGGATCAGTATGACCCACTGCTGCATGTCAACACGCTGCTGGGCCAGCTGATGGAGATCGAGCGTGTGCGCGATGCAGCCTTAGGTGTAGGCCTAGAGGCACACGGCGGCGCGGATCGCCCTGACGATCGTGCGCGTGTGTTGGCTGTGCGGGTGCTGGCTCACGAAGCGGTGCATGTGCTTAAAGGCCATCCGGCAGCCCACCATGTGTGTGGCGTGGCAGCGCGCTTGTCCGGTGAATGGCAGGAGGCCGCTGCTCGCTTCCGGCACTCGACGCATCTCGCGCCCACGGTGGAGGCGGGTTGGCTGGAGCTCACATGGGCCTTGGCCATGTTGCGGGACCTCGACGGTGCCTTGACCGCGGCTCAATCGGCTCTCGAGCATGGGGATTCGGCAGCGGGGTGGAGCAACTTGGCCGCCGTGCGCATGGAGCGCGGGGAAAAGGACCAAGCCCGCTCGGCCTTGGACAAGGCCTTGGCCAAGGGTCCGCAGGACTGGAAGCTGCGCACCTTGGATGAGCAGTGGCGCCGCCGCTGGCCTGCGACCTAAGCGGCGAGCCGGAGTGCGAAATGGGGAATTTGCTCGCTCGCGCGAGGCTCCCTACCGCTGGAAGGCCTCAGGAAGGGGCCTTTGTCCTATTTGCTTGACGATTCTCGACGACCGCTACTTCAATCCGGGTGTCCGCTTTCCCCTCGACCCTCCCCGAGGTAGCTATCGTGACGACGGAAATTCCCCCCCCGCTTCCGCCTTCCGGCAATCGTCCGCCGGATCGGTTCCAGCACGCCCCACGCTCGGCAGCTGAGTGGCTCGCGCATTGGCGCACGGGCGAGGCGTTGGCATGGCACGATCGGTGCCAAGAGCGCTGGATACAACGCGCGATCCTAGTCGATCTGCATAGTTTGGAAGTGCGCAGTTTGGCGCGTCTGGCATTTGAACGCGCATTGAATGACAACACGGACTTGTCATCGCTCATGACCGTCGCGATAGATCGTTCGATCGATGACCTGCAACGCAGTCAAGAGCACGCGACGTGGTCGCGGGCCCCGCAGGATCCTGCTTCGCCGTTGCAACGCTACTTGGTCGATTATGTAGGCGTGCCTGCAGCCCATGTGTACCGGGCTGTGTGCGCCTTCAATGCCTGTACGGTTCCGGCGCGCGCGGCGTTCTTCGCGTGCTGTCTGGGTGGTCAAACGTTGGAAGCGCATGCAGCGCAGAGTGGAGTTCCTGTGGAGCGGATCGAACAGCTGTTGGGTGTCACGCTAGAGGCGTTGGGTGTAGGTGGAGAAAGCAATCATGGTTGAGTGCACAATCGAGGCAAACGGTGTGCGTGTGAGTAACGACCTGCGCGCGTGGTTGGCCAATCTGCAGGATCAGGTGGGGGATACGCGCGTAACTTGGCGGCTCCCGTATGACCAAGCTCTGCAAGACGCGCAGCACGAGTTGCTGCGGCTGCATCGCGAAGAGATGGCGTATGTCCTGAATTGCCTTGCGCACCAGCGTTTGATGGCTCGCTATGGGCTGGTCGGGCGCACGAATGGGCTGGAGCGTGCAGGGGACCAAGCGGTTGCTATTGCTGCAGCCCTCAGCGCCAAACGACGTACAGCTAGCTGGACTCAGACTGCGGAAGGTCACGATGTGCTGCGCGAGGCTTCGCAAGCCTCGGTGCAGTCGCTTGCGGCCGCTTCGATGCGCTTGGTGCCCTCCGCCACAGCCAGCGTGAATGCCGCCTGTGCCGACCTATTGGATGGCAAGTTGACGACAGCCGAAGCCACGGCGCGCATGTTGTGTCAAGAAGCCGTGACAGCGCGTGAGCGCGCTGCCGCCAACAGGATCCTGGCGTGCGTGGCGCGTCACCGGCATGCGTGGCGCACCGCTCTCGACCACAGCTTGCAGGCGGCGCTGTGCCTGCCGGATGCACCAGAAGGCTGGGTGGGGGCACTGCAAGCAGCCGTGCGCGCGCTGCAGCCGGACCAAGCGATGCGCTGTGCCGAGCGATTGGCTGCGCATG
>Ga0079301_1001461_pt1 | contig 10839 bp, 14 predicted proteins | sample Wag4_2014_7_11_3_FD_74797 | JGI IMG/M metagenome (GOLD analysis project Ga0079301, IMG submission 74797) | Fresh water mixed with fracking chemicals microbial communities from Ohio, USA - Utica-2 Time Series FC 2014_7_11 | ecosystem: Engineered > Industrial production > Chemical products > Input...
CGCATCGGCATCCTGTCTGACGTCCACGTGCCGTACCACTCCGAGATCGCTGTGGCCGCCGCCGTCGGCTATCTGGCCGATGTTGGCATTCATGCGTTGCTTTTAAACGGCGACATCTGCGACTTCTACAGCATCAGTCGCTGGATGAAAGACCCGTCGCAGCGAGACTTTAAGGGCGAGTTGGAAGCGTGCCGAGACTTTCTGCACTACATTCGCCAGCGGTTCCCAGGCATCCCGATTGTGCTCAAAGCCGGGAACCACGAGGAGCGTTGGCAGCACTGGCTTTGGGAGCACGCGCCCGAGATCAGCGACGACCCGATTATGAGCCTGTCGGCGTGGCTCAAACTCAAAGACCACGACATCACGCTCGTGGAAGATCAGCGGCCCGTAATGCTCGGCAAGCTGCCGGTCATGCACGGCCACGAGCTGCCGAAGGGGCTGGCCGCGCCGGTCAACGTCGCTCGAGGTGCGTTCCTGCGGACGCTGACGACGACGCTGGTGGGACATTCCCACCGGACCAGCAACCACACCGAGAGCAACATGTGGCACGAGGAAACGGCGTGCTGGTCGTGCGGGTGCCTGTGCGACCTGACCCCGGAATACGCCCGCATCAACCGGTGGAACTGGGGCTTTGCCGTAGCGACGGTTCACGAAGACCGGCAGTTCGACGTTGAGAATCTGCGCATCACGCTTGAAGGCGTCGTGCGGACGTCGTGAGTGGACAGCAACCGTAGGCTGCGTTGACCACCAGGAGGACGACGATGACATCAGCGACACTTGAAGAATCCAACGTAGCCATGCGAGAAGCCGTGCGACGCCGCCTTGAGGCGACGCCAGACGATGACCCGAAAAAGGCCGGCTACAAGCCGCCGGTGCTCGCCGGCTGCAAGCCTGCCGAGGAGTGTGCCGCCCGAGTGCTTTCCGACTGCTGTGAGGGTCAACGGATGCGTGGCCCTATCGCCGCCGAGGTGCTCGAGCGGTTCAGCCCGACGCACCCAACGAGCCAGCGGTTTTTCGACCTGTGCGACCAGCTCAAGGCGATGCACCGCACCAAGAGTGCCGACTACGGGTGCCCAACCGGGACAGATCCGCTTGCGAACATCCGCAACGGTGCCAAGTTTGTTGGCATCCCCGACTGGAAAGGGGCGATGGTTCGGCTTTCGGACAAGGTCACACGACTGGCGACGTTCAACGCCACCGGCAGCCTGACGCACGAGGGCGTGGAAGACAACCTGCTGGACCTGGCCTCATACGCACTGCTGGCGCTGCTGCTCTACCAGGAGGAGCAGGCGGCTACCTAAGCCGGGCGGCGGGTTGAGGCTGCGGGTTTTCGTCCTTTCCCCGCAGCCTCCCCGCTTGCTCGGACTAGCCCAGATCCAGGGGCGGCATCACATCTACCGGGCTCTGCTCGCTCGGGCAGATCGTGGGGTCCACATAGCGTTCCTGCAGCTTTGGATCGCTGTGATCGAGCACCTGAGTCGCGGCGGCCGTCCCGCCCGCTAGGGCTGCGTAGGATGCCCTGGTGCGGCGGAACCCGTGGAAGCCCCGGTATTTTACGCCGGCGAGCCGGCACATCAGCTTCAGGGACGTCCAGAGGCTCCCTCGGTGCCGGTCCCACCGCCAGACCAGATCCTCGGGCGGCCGGCGGCGAACTTCCAGAATGGCGGCCAAATCGGCAGTAAAGTCACGCTCGATGTCCCGCGTCTGTCCCTTCCGCGTGGAGCCCAGGAAAAGTACTCGCCGGCGGGCAGTGTCTAGCTCGGACCACCGCAGGCTGAGCATGGCCGTCGCCCGCTCGCCGGTGCAGTACGCCATGTAGATCAGCGTGCTCCACCACCAGGCCGACGGCTGGCCGCCGGTCGTGCCGATACGGTGCCGCGCCCTGCGGATGAGCTTGGCGACGTCCTCGGCGGTGTAGGCCCGGCCCATCGGGACGCTTTTAGGCACCTTGATTCGAGGAAGCTCGGGGAACTCGGCGACCCATCTTTTGCGGGCCGCCAGATTCCAGCACGCTTGGAGCATCACCTTATCCTTCTGGACCGAAGCCGGCTTGATGGTTTTGCCGTTCCAGGTGTCGCTAGCCCTCGCCCGGAGGTATCTGGAGATCACCAGGTCATCTAGGTCGGCCGTGGTCGGCTCGTGGCCCAGGAACGTCCGCAGACGCTCCAGCAGGCCCGCGTACAGCAGCATGGTCTTCCGGTCGAGGTTCCTCAAGTCGCCGTACCTCTCAAACAGTTCTGCCAACGTCATCGTTTCCATCATTCGCCCCTTTCGTGTGTCACTGTACATTAGTATACAGGATTACGACCGGAGCCGCCTCCAGTCGTACTCTCCACTATTCCCCGTGCGCCACGCACGTGGAACCGGAACCGCTCTGGCTGGGAGTCTGGGCGGTTTCGGGAAGGTGGACAGTTTGACTCCTAAGTTAGTCGCAACTACGATTTGGGCATGGTCGCTATGGCGGATCTCGAGCAAGGGCGGTACCTGACGGTCGCTGACGCCGTGCAGCACATGGGGTGCTCAGAAGCCTGGGTTCGCACGCTGCTAGGCAGGGGGCAGCTCAAGGGTGCCAAAAAGTTTGGCCAAAGGGTTTGGATGATCCCTGAGGCGGCGGCCACCGAGGCCCGCGCCTCGCTGACGACCAGGGCCAAGAGCAAGCGGCACTTGGCGAAGCGTCCGCTGGCAAAGAGAAAGAAGCCTTCCCGGCGAAAGAAGTAGCGTTTCTTTGCTGCTTTGGCGTTCACCTGAAATTCTTTTGGTGAACCGCTTGACGCCCAAGTGACGATAGCCTAAGGTACGCCGCAGTGGCGACTGGGGATTGATGCAAACACACGACTGGCAAGGAGGCCAATCATGAACACGCAACTACTTCTCGAGCTGCTCATCATCTGCCTGCGGATCGTGTCCGCCGGCTTTTCTCGTTAACCGAAGTGACGATACCCGTTAGCCGAAGTGACGATACCGATAGCCCAGCAAAGACTACTGGACACAAGTTCGACTCCCCTCATTTTGTTGGTCGAGCCCCTTGCATCACGGCTATACGCCCGTATAGTCCACACCCACAACGAAAGGACACGCCATGGACCCGCACCACGCTGAAGCCGCTGCCGCAACCGCAGCTATCGCAAGTTTCTATTCCGCCGTTTGGCGGCCCCAGGCTGGCGAGCGAGTCATCGTCGCTGAGCCGTTCACGGAGAGACCCATCTCGGTCACTGTCGAGCACGCCCACGGCGATGTCGTGCTGGTCGTGACCGACGCTGGCGAGCAGTTGGAATACGACCGCGAGGACTGCGGCAGGACTTTCTAGGAGACCGGGCGGAGCCCGGGGTCGCACGGAGGCACGGTGCCGCCGACCTAGGACGGGGGAGCGGCTTTCACAAAGGTACCGACACGAAAGGAAATCGAGATGAGTACAGAGTTGGCAACGGTGGAAACCTCGGCAGTCGCCTCGCACAGGGCTGCCACGAATGCGGCAGGACTCTGCCGCGACTTGGTGGTGAAGACCGCAATGAAGATCCAGGGCAGACGGTACGTGCAGGTCGAAGGCTGGCAGGCGATCGCCAACGCATTCGGCTGCATCGCATCTGCGAGAGACGTTGAGCGGGTCGAGGGTGGCTATCGAGCCACCGGCCAGGTCATCCGTGTCGCAGACGGCAAGGTTTTGGCCGAGGCCGAGGGTTTTGTTGGCGACGACGAGTCCACCTGGGCGAAGCGTCCAGTGTTCGCGCGGCGAGCAATGGCACAGACCAGGGCCATGAGCCGCGCGTGCCGCTCGGCGTTTGCGTTTGTGGTCACCCTCATGGATGCCGGGCTGGAAACTACCCCGGCCGAGGAGATGTCAGGCGTTGTCGAGCCGGAGCCGGTGGTTGTGCGGACCAAGCTGGACTCGCCGCCCGTGCCGGACAAGACGCCGGTCGAGATTGCACGCGAACTAATTCGCGCCGCCACGAGCGTCGAACAGCTGGCGATCCTGCGAGCGAGAGTCGAGGCCCGGCTCAAGGATAAGACTCTTGCACCGTTTGAGGCTGACGAGCTGCTCGATGAATGTCACGCCAGGCAGGAGTTTCTTGAGCACATCGAGGTGCCAGCATGAGCGAGCCGCAGACGATGTATCGAGGATTTTTTTCCTTTAACGCTTTGTGCATGTGGAGCCCGGATTCTCCGGTGCCGACTTTCTGCTCGTCGATGGAGCTCTCGCCGTGCGGGCAGTACGTCCAGGTCAGGCGACGCCGACTAGATGACTCGGGCTGGGAGTTTTTTCGAGAGGACATGAGCCGGTACTGGCAGCCGACCAAAGCTCAAGCGATGGCGGTTGTCGCACCACGACTGCGTCAGATCGGCGAGCGGCTTATCCGCCAGGCCGACGAAATCGAGGCGGAAGCACGACAGGAGACCAGCACGCCCGCCGTGGCGTCAGAGTCGCTGTAAGGCGACAGCGGCCGTTACGCGGGAGTATCGAACAGACCACCGCAGCCGAGGCCGGCGACCCCTACCGCTGGTGACTCGACCGGATGCCCCACGTCACGGGGCCGAAACACAAAGGATTGTGACACATGCAGATTTACCTAGACGACAGCATCGACTCCTACCGCACCTTTCTGCGGATCAAGTCACTGCCGCGATACGAGATCCACGGTCGCATGGCGGTCGTGCCAGACGAATACGCGGCGAGCCTGGGCATGACAGGCGAGCAGCACCGCGACGTTGCCTACGTGCCTCGCGATGGTCTTTTCGACTACCAGCGTGACATCGTTCGAATGGCGATTCAGAAGCGGAAGTTTGCCATCTTCGCTGACTGCGGGCTCGGCAAGACGCTCATGCTTCTGGAGTTCGCCCGTCACGTGCGAGCCGTGCAGGATAAGCCGGTACTCATCGTCTCGCCGCTGATGGTGGTGAAGCAGACGATGGAAGAGGCGGCGAAGTTCTACGGCGACTCGCTGCCCATCGAGCAAGTCTCTGCGAAGGCATTGTCGAAGTGGATGGCGACACCCGGCGGCCGGCTCGGCGTCACGAACTATGACGCCTTGCGGGACGACACCCCGGCCGGCGACCTGGGCGGTCTGATCCTCGACGAGTCCTCGATGCTCAAGAGCCACTACGGCAAGTGGGGGCAAGTCTGCCTGCGGCTCGGGGCCGGTATCCCGTGGAAGCTCGCCTTGACCGGCACGCCGGCACCGAACGACCGCATCGAGTACGCGAACCACGCCGTCTTTCTCGACGCGTTCCCGAACGTGAACTCGTTCCTGGCTCGGTTCTTCATCAACCGAGGGCAGACCAACGAGCGATGGGAACTGAAGCCGCACGCGTTGCGGCCGTTCTACCGGGCTCTTTCGCACTGGTGCATCTTTCTGACCGACCCGAGTACCTACGGTTGGAAGGACAACGTACACAGCATCCCGCCGATTCGCGTCAGCATCGAAGAAGTGAAGCTCTCTGATGAGCAGGAGCGGAAGGTGCGGGCCGAGACCGGGCAGCTGTTCGTGACCGAGCTCGGCGGGATCACGACCAGGGCGAAGCTCTCTCGCATGGCGAAGTGCGAGAGCAGCCCAAAGCCGAAGTACATCGCCGACCTCGTGCGGTCGTGGCCGGATGAATCCACCATCATCTGGTGCCGCTACAACGACGAGCAGCGAGCGATCGAGCAAGTGCTGCCAGAAGCCGCGAGCATCGACGGCGACACGCCAGCCGAAGAGCGGCAGCGGATCGTAGACGACTTCAAGGCTGGTCGTGTCCGCGTGCTCGTCAGCAAACCAAAGATCCTCGGGTTCGGTTTGAACCTCCAGATCTGCACGCGGCAAGTCTTCAGCGGACTACAGGACTCCTACGAGGAGTATTACCAGGCTGTGAAGCGGTCAAACCGCATCGGCTCGACAAAGCCGCTCAACGTCCACATCCCCGTTTCGGATGTCGAACGTCCGATGGTCGACAACGTGCTGAGAAAGGCGAGGCGCGTCGAGGCCGATACCCGCGAACAGGAGGCGATGTTCCGTAATGCTGCTCTCTGACTCCTATCACGTTCACCACGGCGACTGTATCACTCACATGCTGGAGGAGATGCCGCCAGCATCGGTTGATTTCGCCGTTTTCTCGCCGCCGTTCCCGAGCTTGTTTGCCTACACGAGCAAGGCGGAAGACATCGGGAATAGCGAGGACATGCGGGGCGAGGCGAAGTTGCATCTCGGGTATTTCTTTCGTGGGCTTCGGCGTGTGCTCAAGCCGGGGCGGGCGGCGGTCGTGCATGTAATGCAGATCCCGCGACTGAAGCGAAGCGGCGAGGTGGGGCTGCACGACTATCGCGGGCTCACCATCAGGCTCGGGGAGCGGGCCGGGCTTGTGTATGAGTATGACTGGGTGGTCAGGAAGAACCCGCAGGCCCAGGCGATCCGCACGCGGAGCCGCGAGTTGCAATTCGCAGGGCTCGAAAGCGACCGGGCGAAGCAGCGGGGGTGCCTACCCGATTACCTCATCAAGTTCCGAGCCCCAGGGGAGAACGCCGTCGCGATCGACTCCGACGGCGACGTTTCGCGAAACGAGTGGATTGATTGGGCCGAGTGCTGCTGGAGCGACATTCGCGAGACGAACACGCTCAACGTGAAGGAAGCCCGCAGCGAAGAAGACACGAAGCACATCTGCCCACTCCAGCTGGACGTGATCGACCGCCTGGTGCGGCTCTACACGAATCCCGGCGAGATTGTCTTCAGCCCCTTCACGGGCATCGGCAGCGAGGGCTACGTGTCGCTCCAGCGTGGACGGAGGTTCTACGGCTGCGAACTGAAGCCCGAGTACCACGCACAGGCATTGAAGAACCTCGCGAGTGCCCAGCGGAGGCGCGAGGCGGATAGCCGCAGTTTGTTTGATGTGGAAGGCGACGCCGCGTGAGCGTTGCTAAGTCGATTGCTACACGAAAGGAACCATGAAATGACAACCTGCATCCTGAACGGACGGGCCACAAAGAAGCGTGGCATGACGAACACGAGAGAGTTTGTCACGCCAGAAATGGCACTCGAATGGCTGGCCGCAAACGAGAACAACAGGAACCTGCGGCCCGATGATGTCGCGTATCTGAAGAACTGCATTCTGTCCAACGCTTGGCGCGAGACACACCAAGGCATCGCGTTCTACGAGGATGGCACGCTTGCCGACGGCCAGCATCGGCTGACCGCAATCATGGAGGCTGGCGTTGGGGTGTGGATCTGGGTTGCGAGGAACATGCCTCGCGAGAACGCGGACGCGCTCGATCGCGGTATTCCAAGGAACCACCGCGACCACCTGCATTTCAACGGCATCAAATCGGACGGCAGGCGAGTCGCCGCGTGCATGTGCATGATCAACCAGCACTACACGCAGCGTTCCGACAAGGCTTCCAGGTGGAGCAAGCGGAGACTTCGGCCAGACGAGTTTGCCAAGTTTTACGAGGCGTTCTCTGAGGCTATCGAGTTCGCATATGGCCCGCAGAAGCAGCTTCACTCGTGCGTCATTGCCGCGATTGCATCGGCATGGTTTACGCAAGACCGCGAGCGTCTGTCGCAGTTCTGCTCGATCTTGGCGTGCGGAGTCGCCAGCGACTCAAGCGACCAGGCGGCGATCAGGCTGCGCGATTTCCTGCTGAACAAGCAGTACGGCCAAGGCGAGCAGGCAAGGAACGACCTGTTCCTTAAGTCTTGCTCTGCATTGCGTGCGTTCCTTGAAGGAAGGCCGATCAGCAAGTTGTACGCGACGAACGACCACGCTTTCCCTCTCCCAGTGATCCGGTAAGGCAATCGCAAGCACGGAGGCATTCGGATTCCATGAATGGACTCACGGACGAGACTAAGTTTCCGCTTTTTTCGTCGGCGGCATTTCAGTCGGCACGGACGTTTCACGAGCGAGACGAGGCACAGGCTGCCGTTCTGTGGCGGCTTCGCGACCGGACGCATCTCACGAAGGTGCAGTACGAGCGAGAGGCCAAGAACGGCAGCCGCCTTGCCCCGATCATCGAGCAGTTGCGCAACGCCCACGGGTTCGCGATTGCTGGCGACGGTAGCGTAAAGAGTCCGTATCACTTGGATGACGTGCGGCAGTGTCCGAAGTTGGCCCGCGTAACTCCAGATATGAAGGCCGCTTACTACGGCCTTCCGCACTGGCTGAACGTTCGCAGGTCGCGGCTTGAGCGAGACGGTCGCATGTGCGTGCTTTGCGACTCGGTTTCGGATCTGCGTTGCCACCACGTGACATACGAGAACCTATTTGCCGAGCCGCTTCGCGATCTAATGACTGTGTGCGAACCGTGCCATGACCGCCTGCACGCCCACTGCAGGCTGAAGTTTCCGAGCGGGGTCTCCGTTCAGTATGCCCACTGGATAGGGTGGAAAGGATTCGAGCGATGGCTGCTGCCGTGACGACACTCGCCAAAATCAGCCAAGCGAGGCGAGCCCTTGCTGAGGCCTCGACGCTGCAGGACGTGCTGCAGATCCGCGACCAGGCCGAAGCCCTGCGCGTATACGTCAAAGCTGTCGGCGATGGGCTGGACGCGCAGAACGCTGCGGCAGAGTTCAAGCTCCGTGCCGAGCGCAAGGCTGGCGAAATGCTCGCGGCTATGGAGAAGCACAACGGCGACCCCTGGTTGCATCATGCAACCAGGCTGGAGGATTTAGGGATCGAAAAAACACAGTCATGCCGTTGGCAACGCGAGGCCAAGGTGCCGGAATCTGACTTCGAGGCGTACATCGCATCTTGCCGCGATGAAGGGCGAGAAGTAACGCAATCTGGCCTTCTCAAGATCGCCAACGGCAGCCACGTTTCGCTCAACAGCGGCGAAAACGAGTGGTACACGCCACCAGAGATCCTCGATGCGGCCCGGTCCACGATGGGCAGTATCGACCTTGACCCGGCTAGCTGCGAGACGGCGCAGGCGAACGTGCGAGCGAAGCGGTACTACACGATTGAAGACGACGGCCTGTCTAAAAAGTGGCGCGGAAATGTCTGGCTCAACCCGCCATACGGCAAGGACGTGATCGGGCTTTTCGCGTCCAAGGTTGTCGCTGAACGCGATCGATACAAGCAGGCATTCGTTCTCGTGAACAACGCAACCGAGACGGCGTGGTTCAGCGAAATCGCCTCGGTTGCGTCTGCGATCTGCTTTTTGCGTGGTCGCGTCAAGTTTCTCGACAAGTCTGGGAAGCCTGCGAACACGCCGGTTCAAGGGCAAGCCGTGCTCTACATCGGAAGCGATGTTGCGAAGTTTTGCCAGTCGTTTGATGGCATGGGCTTGATCGTCATGGTTTGCAAGCAGGAGGCCACGGATGGCCCGAACCCGCAGTATTAAACCTTCGTTCTTTAAGAACGAGTACCTCGCCGAGTGCGATCCGATGGCTCGCTTGCTGTTCATTGGCCTCTGGACCCTGGCCGACAGCCAGGGCCGGATGGAGTTTCGCCCACTGCGGATCAAGGCCGAACTTTTCCCATACGAGAACTGCGACATTCTCGGCTTGCTCAAGCAGCTGGCCGACAAAGGCTTCGTCCGAGCCTACGAATCGGGCGACGTGAGGGTGCTCGAAATCCCTACTTTTGGGGATCACCAGCGATGCCACCCTGATGAGCGTGACGAAGGGCTGCCGCCACCCGATGAATCGGCGGAAACTATCGTTTTTCCCGAGCGAAACGCAAAACCGGGAAATCCAACGCTGGAGCCGGGAAATCCCCCGGCTTCTTGCGCCTTTAATCCTTTAATCCTTCTACCTTCTTCAAGTACTGCTCCGAGCACGCCGAAGCGGCGATGCTCGAAGCCAGCCGATCCGCTTCGGTGGTCTGCGGATTCAGGCTGGGAAGGAATCACCGACGCTGACCGTGCGGAATGGTCACAGGCATATCCGGCGGCTGACCTTCCCGTCGAGCTAGCCAAGGCCACCCAGTGGCTCAAGGCGAACCCGAAGAAGGCACGCAAGTCGAATTGGCGTCGCTGGCTCACAACCGTGTGGCTCAGCAAGTGCCAAGACCGTGGTGGAACCCATCGCGAGCCGGGCCGCCGGCCAGACGAGAAGCCACCGCCGAAGGCCTGGAAAGACCAGTACCAGCCGGCACCGTACCGCCGGCCACGGGAGGTGGCCGAGCTTGCATCGACTCTCAAACTCAAGGAGGAGGGCACATGACTGACACCGCCACGCCAACCGCACCGCCACCGCTCACTGAGCGTCAACGCCAGGTGCTCGACTTTATCACGGACTTCGCAGACCGGCACGGCTACAACGCCAGCGTTCGTGAGGTGATGCAGTTTTTGAATTGCAAGTCGCCCAACGGCGCGGTGTGCCACATCGTGCCGTTGGAAAAGAAGGGCTACATCCGGCGCGAGCCGAACACCGCCAGGTCCATCCGCCCGATCCGTGAGGTGCTGTGATGCCGCTGCCAGAACTGCCATCGCCGGTGAAGGTTGCCAACCGCTGCGCCCGGCGAGCATGGAAAGACGGGTTGACCGACACAGATCGTCTGCTGCTCGAGCAAGCCGCCGACACGATCCGCTTGCTGATGGATCGAAACGTCAGATTGGCTCGCAAGGCGGAGCGGCACGAGGCGGATGCGGCCCGGCTGTTCTGGATGCACTTCGGTGCTACGAAAGGAGGAGCCTCGTGAGCGAGCTGCTGCAGGCTATCGACGCGCTGCCGGCTGGCGACTTCCTCGCTGGCGTCATGGCACTCACGTGGCTCTGTGACAGGTGCCTCCGATGACCGTCTCTGAATTCACCTGCATTGCGTTGGGCATGTTGTTCAACGTGCTGACATTCGTCCTCGGGTGTGCCGTGGGCGTGACTGTTTCCGCTAAGAGAAAGGACTCTCCAAATGACCGCTACCGCTACGAGGCCGAAGG
>Ga0079301_1001464_pt1 | contig 10830 bp, 8 predicted proteins | sample Wag4_2014_7_11_3_FD_74797 | JGI IMG/M metagenome (GOLD analysis project Ga0079301, IMG submission 74797) | Fresh water mixed with fracking chemicals microbial communities from Ohio, USA - Utica-2 Time Series FC 2014_7_11 | ecosystem: Engineered > Industrial production > Chemical products > Input...
GTGATGTCTTCTTCCCAACCTGGGAAGTTTTCATAGATTGGCTTTGCGTGGTGGAAGTCAGATTGTGAAACAGGAACTTCTTCCACTCTCTTGCCATCCACTTCGTAAGCTACACAAACAGGAATCTCTTTGATTCCTGTAAGAACATCTAGCTTGGTAAGAACAAAGTCTGTAAGTCCATTGATCCGAGCTGAGTAGCGAGCAATAGGAGCGTCATACCAACCACAGCGACGTGGACGTCCTGTAGTTGTTCCAAACTCGTGCCCAGTCTTACGAAGTAACTCGCCCCACTCATCGAACAACTCAGTTGGGAAAGGTCCTGCACCAACACGTGTTGTGTATGCCTTAACAATTCCGATTACGTTCTGAAAAAGACCAGGGCCAATACCAGATCCAGTTGCAGCTCCACCTGCTGTTGCGTTTGATGAAGTTACGAATGGATATGTTCCGTGATCAACGTCAAGCATTGTTGCTTGTCCACCTTCAAAGAGAACATTCTTTCCAGCTTCGATAGCTTGGTGCAGTTCAAGTGCTGTGTCTGCAACCATCGGACGAAGTCGTTCTGTATAAGAAAGTAGTTCTGCAACAACTTCTTCAACTCGGATTGCAGCGCGGTTGAAAACCTTTGTTAGTAGCTGATTCTTTTGAACTAATGCTGCTTCAACTTTTTGACGAAGGATTGACTCATCGAACAAGTCTTGAATGCGAATACCAACACGGTTGATCTTGTCTGCATAGGTTGGACCAATGCCTCGACCAGTAGTTCCAATTGCACGCTTACCTAAGAAACGTTCTGTGGTCTTGTCTAGTGACACGTGATAAGGGGTGATGACGTGGGCGTTAGCTGAAACACGTAAACGGCTAGTGTCAATGCCACGAGCATTCAAAGCATCAAGTTCTTCAAACAGTACGTGTAGATCAATAACGACACCGTTTGAGATAACTGGGATAACTCCAGGAGTCAAAATTCCTGAAGGTAGAAGGTGCAATGCATATTTTTCATTGCCAATAACAACTGTGTGACCTGCGTTGTTACCACCGTTGAACTTCACAACATATTGAATGTGTTCAGCTAACAAGTCAGTAGCTTTACCCTTGCCCTCATCGCCCCACTGAGCTCCTACAATCACAAAAGCAGGCATGGCAATCTCGTTTCTGTTTGCGGTTTCAAGATTCTGTGCTCTTCAAGCACCCCTCAAGTTTAGCCGAAGACGTGTTGCTGAACCCATGCGTGCATGGTTATAGCGGCAGCGGCTGAGGCGTTTATGGACCTAGTAGACCCGAACTGGGTTATCTCGAGGACCACGTCGCTTGCTTCAATGGCTTGCTCGCTAAGGCCTGGTCCTTCTTGCCCAAATAGGAATACACAGGACTCAGGAAGCTTATAGGTCTCTATCTTTTGGCAACCTGGAACATTGTCTATGGCGATGATCGGTAGGTTCTCCTGCTTAGCCCAGGCTAGGAACTCTTCTACTGTTTCGTGGTGTCTGATGTGTTGATATCTGTCGGTAACCATGGCTCCGCGTCGATTCCAACGCTTATTGCCGATGATATGGACTTCTTGAGCGAGGAAGGCATTGGCATTTCTGACTATTGAGCCAATGTTTAGATCATGTTGCCAGTTCTCAATAGCTACGTGGAAAGGGTGACGCTTGGTATCTAGGTCTGCCACAATGGCAGACATCTTCCAATACCGGTATTGATCCACCACATTGCGGGTGTCCCCATTTGCCAATAGTTCGGGGTCATAGATGGAGTCAGGGTGGTCATAACCTTCAGGTAGGTCTCCCTGCCATGGTCCAACACCCCATGTTGTGAGCTCATGGCTTGGATTGTTTGTTTGTTCTTTATCTGACATCCACTCAAGCCTAACTACGCTAAAGGTAAAGTAGAACCATGGCTGAACGAAGAAAAATAGAGTGTTGGTTGACTGACATGGACGGCGTGCTTGTGCACGAAGGAAAAGCACTTCCAGGGGCTGAAGAAGTTCTGAACCAGTGGAAGGCAGAGGGACTTAGGTTCCTAGTTCTTACCAATAACTCTATGTATACCCCTAGAGACCTGTCAGCAAGACTAAAGGCAACAGGCCTAGACATTCCTTCCAGTGCTATCTGGACAAGTGCTCTAGCAACAGCTGACTTTATTGCTTCTCAGAAGCCAAAGGGTTCTGCTTATGTATTAGGTGAAGCGGGAATGACTACAGCTATGCATGAGATCGGTTACGTCATGACTGATGTAAACCCTGACTATGTGGTTCTAGGTGAAACCAGAAACTTCAACTTTGATTCACTAACTAAGGCAATCAGACTTATTAATAACGGTGCAAGATTTATTGCTACTAACCCTGATGCAACTGGTCCTAGTGCTGATGGCGTATTGCCAGCTACAGGTTCTGTTGCAGCTCTAATTACAAAAGCCACTGGTCGTGAACCATACATCGTTGGTAAGCCAAACCCAATGATGTTTAGATCAGCGATGAACAAGATCAATGCTCACTCAGAAACAACAGGAATGATTGGTGACCGCATGGACACCGACATCGTCGCAGGTATTGAAGCAGGTCTTCACACAGTTCTAGTGCTTACCGGTATTGCTGATGAGGCAGAGATTAACAAGTACCCGTTCAGACCAAATGAGATCTTGAACTCTATCGGAGATCTACTCAACTAGTTCTTAAAGTAAAAAGCCGGTCACTATAGAGTGACCGGCTTTTTTACTAACCTGGAGAATTACTTGACAGTGAAAACCTTTGTCAGTGTCTTTCCGTTTGAGGTTACCTTGACGGTAATCTTTCCCTTCTTGACTGTGTATGAGTAAGCCTTCTTGTCAACAGTTGGAGTTACTGCAACTGGCTTTAGACCAGTGATGGTAACTACAGATCTCTTGCCCTTTGCGTAGCTAAGAGTCACAGTAATCTTGCGACCTGCAGCGGTTGCAGCAATAGATGTTGGTGGGATTGGCTTGTAGTAATGGAATTCAACTGGGAACCCAGTGTTTACCTTGCCAGTGATTTCCGCTGAGACTCTAGAGAATCTAGTTCCATAGGCAGGCGCTGTTGTTGGGGTTTTTGGCGGTGCAATTGAATAGGTGTCATTGTTGTTCAAACTGAATGCAATGACTCCAAATGCGTCTGTTGTTCCAGTTAGAACAAGTTGATCTTCAGCTGTCTTCGTAGCATTTGCTGCGAGCGGAACAACGAAACCTGTTGCAGAGAAGATACCCGCAGAGACTTTTGCCTTAGCTCCTGAGTTTGCCAAGTTGACACGAACAGTTACAGGCTGGTTCATAGCGTAAGCACCGTTAGCTTTCAATGCCTGGAATGCAACTACAGTCTTTGTTCCGATAGGAGCATAAGCCTGAAGAATTCCATTCTTGTCTAGAGCGTTAGCCTTACCGTTTGGACCTTCAACTGCTCTTAGAGTCGGTGCAAGAAGTGAAATGCTTGCATCGCTTGCAGTGAAGTCCAAGCCTGCTGGGTTGAAGTAGTGCAACTCAACGAAGTCTGCTGAGTCAGTCTTCTCACCGGTGATGCTAGGTAGGAACTGGCTGAAGCAGTCAGTTGTTGGGTCAGCGTTTGTGTCGTTAGGAGTGTCTGCACCTGGGTTAGCTGGAGCATCAGGCAAGATACCGCCGTATGCTTCACAGTCATCTGGTGACTGAACAACAAAGTTCACAACTCCATTAGCGTCTGTCTTACCAATGATGTTGGCACCATCAGATGCGTTAGATGGAGCAGGTCTAGCCTTGATGCCGTTAACCTTCACAGCTGCGTTTGAGTTTGAGTAACCCTTGTTAGCACGAAGAGTAACTGTTGCGTTGGCATATGGAGCACCTGTTGGTGTTGTTGCCTGGAAAACTAGGTTGGTACGAAGACCGAATGGAACGTAGACCTGGTTGAAGCGCATACCAACACCGAACCAGTCACAGTCCATAGTGAACTGAGATTCGAAGTCGTAGCGACGGATTGAGTTGTCGTCAGTTAGAGAAGGGCTGATCAAGCGAATGTTGTACTTCGGCTTGTCGTTGCTTGCCTGGTTCTCAACTGGGTAAGGGCAGGCAGCTGCATTAGCTGGGGTTGAAATTGCACCTACGCCGACAATAGAAAGCAAAGCAGTGGATGCAAATGCGATTAGTTTGTTGGTCTTTACACTCATTTTTATTCCTTCATTTAGGCCGGAATGTGTGACCGAAGGATTGGAAAATTACAGGTGTGCAAATCTCCACTATCTTTCGGAGTGCGCACACACTTCCTGTTTTCAGATTAGCCGAGAGAAAGAACTCGTGAAAGCGGTTTCGCGGGTAGTTACCAATTTGTTATCTAAGCACTACCGCGAATGATGAGCTCTGTGGTTGTGATGAATGGTTGAACATCTTCACCGTCTAGTTGAGCAATCATTAGCCTGCCTGCTGCTTCACCTAGTGCAACAACATCCTGGCGAATAGTTGTTAGAGCGGGTCTGGTTGTTTGAGCAATAAGGGCATCGTCGAAGCCAACAACTTTGACATCTTCAGGAACTAACTTCCCCATGTCCTGTAATACGGTGACTGCTCCAGCTGCCATTAGGTCGTTACTAGCAAAGATTCCGTCAACATCTGGGTGATCTCTCAACAGCTTCCTGGTGTTCTCCATACCGCTCTCAAGCGAGTAGTCACCTTCACAAATCAAACCCTTGGCAGGAACACCTCCGGTTTCCCTGAAGGCTTGGAGGTATCCATCTAGACGCTGCTTCGCAGCAGTTGTTCCAATGTCGCCTGTGATAATGCCGATCTTCTTGCAGCCAACATTGATTAGGTGCTTAGTAGCTGCATATGCTCCACCAAAGTTGTCAGTGTCCACAAATGGGATATCGAGGCTTGAGTGAGGGGTTCCAGCGATAACCATCGGAAGCCCGCTCTTCTTTAGGTTATTCACCAAGGCATCGCTGTGTAGGACGAAGAAGATAGCTCCATCAACTTCACCTGACTTTAGATAGTGGGCAACACCGCCATCCGCTGAGCCAACAGGAGAGACCATCAATACTGTGTGGATACCGTTCTCTGAGAGAATTCGGCTTACCCCAGAGGTTACTGTTCCCCAGAATGGGTCGCTAAATACAGAAAGATCATCATCAATAACTACAGCGATTAGTCCAGATCTACCTGATGCGAGGGCTGAGGCAACCCTGTTCTTTCGGTAACCAAGATTGTCAACGGCTTCATGAACTCGTTTAGCTCTGTCTGGGTGGACGCTCTCATCACCATTTAGTACGCGAGAGACTGTTGCTTCTGAGACGCCAGCTGTTTTGGCAATAACGGTGTAAGTGGGGCGTGGATTAGGAACCATCCTTGCAACCTCCCTCTTACCTGTTGGGTCTACTTTTTAGTGAGGACTTCTAGCGACTTTCCGTTCGTCGCAATAACCTTACTGTAAACGCTTCCAGAAAGTTTCACAATTCTCTGTAATGTTTCAAAATTGACAAAAACGATACCAAATCGTTTCGCGTAGCCTTCAGCCCACTCAAAGTTATCTAGCAGTGACCAGTAGTAATAGCTCTTAACGGGAACACCCTGATCAATGGCATCGCTAACAGCGGCAAGGTGGTTTACCAAGTAATCAACTCTGCGGTCATCGTTTACTTCGCCCTTTTCATCAGGCTCGTCACCGTAGGCAACACCGTTTTCTGTAATTGCAATGTCTTGGATCTCAGGCCAGTCCTTGTGAATACGAACTAGAAGATCAGTAAGACCAGTTGGAGTGATTGGCCAGCCCATGTCAGTTAGAGGTCCCGGAGGTGTTCCATCTGAGTTGATAGGGAAAGCAAATGTTCCTTCGTTCTTCTCAACCTGCTCTGCAGTTGGAGTGTTTAGGAAAGAGTCTGAGTAGTAGTTGATACCAAGGAATTCGCTATCGATCTTCAGAGCTTCCATATCCCCAGGCTTTACAACCTTGGAGAGTTTGTCGCCATAAAGTTCAACTAGGTTCTGAGGATAGGTTCCGTGAAGCTGCGCATCCATCCACCACTTGTTGATGTTTGAGTCCCAGTAGTTACGAAGTTCTTGTAGTTCTTCGTTGTTCTCGTCATCAATGCGGTAGTTAGTCATGTTCAAAGTAATACCGCTACGAATCTCAGGTCTAACTGCACGAAGTGCACGTGTAGCTTCTGCGTGAGCAAGAGCTGTGTGGTGAGCAACCGCCACTGAAGTCTCTAGATCTTTTAGCCCTGGAGCATGTACTCCAACGAAGTGTCCCAGCCAAGTTACACACCATGGCTCATTGATTGTGATCCAGTTGGCAACTCTGTCACCAAAAGCTTCTGCAGCAACTGTTGCATAATCGGCAAACTGCTGAACGATATCTCTGTTAGCCCAGCCACCCTTATCTTGAAGTGTCTGTGGCAGGTCCCAGTGATACAAAGTTGCTGTTGGTTGAATACCAGCTTCTAGCAGTCCATCGATTAGACGGTCATAGAAATCAATTCCATGCTTGTTAGTTGCTCCTGTGCCATTAGGAATGATTCGTGGCCATGCAAGAGAGAAACGATAAGACTGAATGCCAAGATCTTTCATGATCTTGATGTCTTCTGGATAGCGGTGGTAGTGATCACAAGCGACATCACCTGTGTCACCGTTAACTACTTTCCCTGGAGTCTTTGAGAATGTGTCCCAGATGCTTGGTGTGCGGCCACCGTCGTTGAAGCCACCTTCAATTTGATAAGAGGCTGTTGCCGACCCCCAGTTGAAATCTTCTGGAAAACTCATGATTAACCCTTAACCGCCCCGTCCATAACTCCACGTACAAGTCTTCTGCCAACAAAGATAAACAGAACTAGTAGAGGAGCTGTTGAGAGGAATGCTCCACCCATGTTCAACGCGTAGTCAATTGCATAGCTACTCTTCAACTGGTTCACAGCAACCTGGGCTGTGAAGTTCTCTGGAGTATTCAATACAAGAAGTGGCCAGAGGAAATCATTCCAAGTTGCTAAGAAAGAGAATAGTCCAAGCACGAATGCGCTCTGGGAAATGATCGGTACAACGATGCTCCAGTAAGCACGGAATACACCAGCACCATCGATACTCGCAGCTTCCAATAACTCGTTGGGAACCTGGGCATCAATAACTTGACGCATCCAGAAAACGCCGAAAGCGGTTACAAGAGCAGGAATAATCAATGCGCCTAGTGAGTCAATAAGCCCTAGGTTTCCCATGATCATGAACAGAGGAATGATTCCAAGCTGGCTTGGAAGCATCATGGTCAAAATAACAAAGAGCACCATGAACTTCTGTCCACGGAAGTTCAACTTAGCAAAAGCAAAACCTGCAATAGCTGAGAAGAACACTTGAGCAAGAGCAACAACAGTTCCAACATAAACAGTGTTTAGAAGTGCCTGGTTGAACTGAGGAAGTGCTTCATACACATTGCTAACAACAGTGAAGAAGCGAGGACCAGGAACAAGTGTTGGTGGAATCTTGCTAATTTCATCTGTTCCGTTTGATGCAACGATGAACATCCAGTAGAACGGGAAGATAGAAAGGAAGGTAACGATACCGAGTGCAATGTACCCGGTGATTCCCATCTTCTGCCAGCGAGGCTTTTTGTTTCTAGCTGGTCTTGGGGATGTCTGCTCTTTCACTGCTACCTGACTCATTTGCTCTCACCTGACAACTTACGTGTGATGAAGAAGTTGATGATTGAAACAATGGCAACAATCACAGTGATCATGATTCCAATAGCAGCTGCATATCCCCACTTGTAAGCAACGAATGCTTGCTCGAAGAGGAACAGGGTCAAGGTTGAGAACTGACCTGAGTCACCACCATTGAATGATCCACCAAGAATCAATGGCTCAGCGAATACCTGAAGACCACCAATTGTTCCAACGATTAGTACGAAGGTAATGGTGTTACGAAGTGAAGGAAGTGTGACGTAGATGAACTGCTTGAACTTTCCAGCTCCATCAAGTGACGCTGATTCGTATAGTTCATTTGGAATTGCAAGCATCGCCGCTAAGAAGATTAGAGCGTTGTAACCAGTCCATCTCCAAACAATCATCGAAGCAATTGCTACGTGTGAAGAAGTTGTTCCTTGAACAAAGTCAATGTGTTCAAAACCAAAAGCTCCAACAATGATGTTGACCATTCCAAAGTCACGCCCAAATAGCTGACCAAACACAATTGCAATAGCAAGTACTGAAGTGATGTTTGGAACTAGAAGGATGGTTCTAAAGAATGTAGATCCTCTAAGCGCTGGGTTGTGCAAGATAGCAGCAAGGCCGATTGAGAAAATCAACATCGGAATAGTTGATAGCAACCAGATGTCCAGAGTGTTTAGAAGTGCATTCCAGAATCTGGTGTCGACAAACAATTCATCAAAGTTAGCAAAACCAATAAATTCCTGTGTACCCAAAGCATCCCAGTTGAAGAACGCAATGTAGACAGAGTAGGCAATAGGAAGCAAACCAAAGATAAGGAACATCACAAAGAACGGTGCAGTAAACAGGTAGCCCCAGCCGCCATTCAGAGAAGGAACAGCGTTTGGGTTGTTCACTTTTCTTTGTGGCTTGGCTGGCTTCCACGGTGAAGGTGGTTTGCTCGCACGAGCTTTACCCACAGTTGTCTGTGACATTCTTATCTTTCGTTAGAAGCTATTTACACTTACCAGCTGCGGCAATACCAGTTGCGAATGCCTTGGATGGAACTTTTTCTTTTCCATTTGCAACAAGTGAGATAGCAGATCCCATCGCCATGTCGATGCAGCGCTGAAGCTTACCTTCGAAGATCGGCTTCAACTTCTTCACACCTGTTGCATAAATTTGTCCAACAGGAGCGTTGTTGAAGAATGGGTCCTTGCCAGCAGTGATCGCCTTGTTTGTGTACAGAGACGGGGTTGACGGGAATAGTCCATACATTTCAAACACCTTCAACTGCTGAGCAGGTGCTAGATACCAAGAGATGAAGTTCCAAGCTTCCTGCTGGTTCTTTGCACCCTTAGGAATTGTTAACTGGCTTCCACCCATGTTTCCACCGCCACCAGGAGCGCTTGCAATGTCCCACTTACCCTTGGTAGTTGGTGACTGTCCCTTGATGTAGCTTGTCATCCAAGCTGGAGCAAGCATTGCTGCGAAAGTTCCTTTAGTCATACCGACGTTCCAGTCAGACGAGAACTGGCCAATGCGAGTACCAATGTTTGCTGTGTTTGCTGAAACAGTTGTGTCGAATGCTAGTTTGACCTGCTTGTTGGTCTTGAAGATTAGTTGACCCTGGTCTGTTCCGTTGTTTCTGTAGTACTTCTCAGTTCCCTGGTTCATAACCGCAGGGTAGACAGTTCCGATGTTGTCCATGAAGCCGACAGGTTTCTGGGTGGCATAAAACTTCTTATTTTCACTTGTCCCAGTTTTAGTAAGCGCAGCAAGACCGGCCTTAAACTTTGAAGTCTTTGTTGCCGCTACGTACTTCTTACCGAATGCAATGAATTTCGGCCAGGTGCTCCAAGCACTACTTACAGATGCTCTTGTGTAAGGAAGTCCAGCAAGCTTGAAAAGATCCCATCTGTATGCCGCTTCCAAGCCTCCAACGTCAGTCGGGATACCAATAACACTGTCGTTGTAACCAACGCCGTGCTCCCAACGCCAAGGAAGGTAGTCCTTCTTGATGTCAGTTGCGTTCTTTCCAGCATTGTTTCTTAAGTTACGAAGATCAACGAAACACTGTGGGTATGAACGCCAAAAACCGGAGTATGAAATCTCAACGGCAGCGATGTCTGGGTTACCCGCTCCACCAGCAGCACACTGGGTGAATAGACCTGTACCGTTTAGGGCATCCAGGTCTGACTTCTTGATAGCTAGCTTCACGTCTGGGCGAAGCTTTCTGTATTCAGCAACTAGTGCTGGCTGGATGACGTCACCAAATGTGTTGACGGTCAAAACGATACAGCCGTTACCTGAGACTGTCGCCTTTGTACAGTCCACAACAGCTGAGGCTGGTGAAACAAATCCTAAAACACCCATAGTTAGGGTCGCGGTAGCCACAAGGGCTGCTGCCTTGATCGAAACAAACTTCTTAGACATGTCATTCTCCTACTGAGTGGGTGCCTCCCCGTCTAGTTATTGTGCGATAACTATCTGGGGAGGCCTACGCCCTCGATAATAAGGTTTGTAGTAAACTGCGAAAGCGGTTTCACAGTAATACTAAGTTAAGCGTGAAAGCGGTTTCTCAGCAATCTGAGAAGGCGTATTCAGGTCATTTGTTACCAAAAAGTAATCATTCTTGGTGCTCTTTCCCAGCCAAGACGTCTTTCATAGGAGCAGAAGAGGTAAGCCGTGAAGAAAAGTACTCGCACCAGATTTATAGCTGCATCGATTGCAGTCTTGTCCCTATCCCTTGGATCAGTCAGTGCCCAGGCCACTGCCCCAACTGTGACTAAGCCAGCCAAAGAGAAGCTCCTATGGGCTCAATGGTTTAGCGAGAAGTCAAGAACACCTGTAAACAGCAAGTACTGGAGCTATGACATCGGTGATGGCTACGGCTGGGGTAACAATGAGAAGCAGTATTACACCAATAAGCGAGACAACATCTCAACTAACGGCAAGGGCCATTTGGTTATTAGAGCCATCAAGCTGGATGAAAACAAGCCAGGTGACCAGTACCGCTGCTTCCTATACCTAGACTGCCTTTACTCAAGTGCCAAGATTGTCACCCGAGGAAAGCTAGGGTTCAAGTACGGAAGCATCTCCGCTCGTATTCAAACAACAGCCGGAGTTGGCATGTGGCCAGCGTTCTGGATGCTAGGTGTTCCTCGTCCAACTTGCGATGGTTGGCCATCATGTGGAGAGATTGACATTGTTGAAACAAGAG
>Ga0079301_1001467_pt1 | contig 10826 bp, 9 predicted proteins | sample Wag4_2014_7_11_3_FD_74797 | JGI IMG/M metagenome (GOLD analysis project Ga0079301, IMG submission 74797) | Fresh water mixed with fracking chemicals microbial communities from Ohio, USA - Utica-2 Time Series FC 2014_7_11 | ecosystem: Engineered > Industrial production > Chemical products > Input...
CTGCGGCGCATGGCTGAGGCGGAGAACGCCTACGCGCGTGCGGTGGAGTCCGACTCGGGGCTTGCGGGCGCACATCACGACTACGCGACCCTGTTGGCTCAAACGGGACGGCTTGAGGAAGCGCTGGCTGAAGTGGATGCGGCATGGAGTGCTGCACCCGAGGGCTCGGCGCTGCGCGCACAAGCCGAGCGCTTGCGCACCGAGCTGCGTGTGCGCAAGCTCGATGCAACGCGCGGGGTCACTTCGCCGCGCGAATGAGCTTGGTATCGAGAATGTGCTCGCCCACCAAGCGTCCCTCATAGACCAGACCTTCTACGGTCAAGTGCACTTCGTCCGTGAAGTACGCCGGGCTGATGATGTACTTCTCCAAGTCGAGCAGCGGTAGACGGTACTCGCTCGCCAACGCGCGCACAGCGTCGTTGTAGGCCTTCATCCCGCGTGCAAAGCCCGCGTCGTTGAGATGATGCTGGCCATCGTTGGTGAAAAAGTTGCCCGGCGGAAGGAAAGTGCGCTGCGACTTGAGACTCCACGGCATCGTCACCAACAGCACCGGCCAGCCCTTGGCTTGGCAAGTCTGCGCGATGTTGCGCAAATTGCGACGATACTCGGGAAGAGAGCGCAAGATCTCCGCGTCGGACATGTGCACTTGCACCATCGACGAGAGATCCACCTCAGGCTGTTGGACTGTGCCACGCAAGGCAGCAACCAACGCGCTGCCGCGCCACACATCGCGCACCAGTCCTGTCACCCCGGCTTCGGGTGCTTCGAAGCGTGCATAGCGATCGGACGGTCGCGCATAAAAGACTGGTCGCCCATCTCCTCGTGCTGTGCCGCGTGACCAGAACGGATAGAGGCCACCAGCGTAGTGCGAATAGTCCGTGCGATAGACAGGCAGCGACACATCCGGCGTGGTGAAGCCGCGATAGAAGTCATTGATGCCCTCCAACACAACCACGAGATCAGGTCGCACCTCATCGCCGTAGGTCCACAGCTTGTGCAAGGTGTGGAGCGAGCAATGCCAATCAAAGCCCATCACCACCGCAGTGGTGTTGATGTCATGACCTAGCAAGAAGCGGCGGACATAGGTGGGATACAGCGAAGCGGTAGTCGAGCCGCCTAGGAACCAAATGCGCTGCGCTTCGGTGTCCAGTGCTTTGGCAGAAGGTTCGATGCGCCAACCCGCGAGGCGGGCCCCATCCGCGATGCCTTCGACTGCTGGAAACACCGTCTGGAATGACGGGTGCAGTTGATACGGAACATCACTGGAGGATGCTGGGCGTTCGTTGGACGCTGGCGTGTCGGAGGTAGAGATGCAGGAGCGCGCAACCAACTCGGCCACACACACGACCAGCAGCGTGTTGGCGAGGATCAGGTACAGCGCCGCCCACCAGGGTCGACGAGATGTGCGGGGTGAAGACGGAGATACCGAGGCGTGCATCGCTTAGGCCTGCAGTGTGCGCTTCGCTGCCGACGGACGCCACGACTGAAACCACGCGACCAACGGGCGCTCGATGTAGTAGTGCAACAGCAACGAGCTAAGGAAGGCGCCTAACAAGGTAGCGGCCAACCAAAGCAGGGCGAACGGTGCTGTACGGACGGCGTCTGGCAGGCGAGGCCACAGCCAGCACATGCCGCCAACCACAAAGCCATGCCACAAGTACAGCGAGTACGAGGCATCACCTAATTGCTTGATGAGGCGCGGCACGGCGGCGCCGATAACTTGCTCGCGGCGCACGAGCACGATGATCAACAGGGCGGTCACCACGCCCAGAGGTAGGCGCGACAAGGTCGACCACGGGGTTGGCTCCAAGCGTGCGTGCAAGGCCGCGCTGAGCAACAGCAACACCACCAAGCCTGCGACAGACCAACCCGATGGGTGGTGTGCATGCACCTGCAACGGTCGGCGTTGGAGCCACCACGCCGCGGCGCAACCAAAGAGGAAATGCAGGTGCAGTGCGTTGCCGGCGAATTCGAACAAGTACGGCCCTTGAGGCACGCTCAAGGCTGCGACGATGAGGGCCACCCAACCCAACACCAAGGGCCACACGGCGCGCTTGCCCAGCACAATGGCTACTGCGAAGAGTGCATAGAACAGCACCTCATGACGCAGCGTCCACGCCACGCTGATGATGGGCCAGTCTGGGTGCGGCAAGCACAAGTACGAGGTCACAATCGAGCTGGCGCTGGCGCGTTCCGCCGGCACCACGCCCGGTGCGAAGTACATCGACAGCAACTTGCCCGTAGTCAGCACCGCCAGCAATGGCCACACGCGCGCCACACGGCGCCAGAGATAGTCCTTTGCGCGCGCGGGATGCCCTAAGTCGTCGGCATGCACATGCACGATGATCCAGCCCGACAACACGAAGAAGAGATCGACGCCCAAGTAGCCGTAGTCGAACCACTGCGGCGGAACGACCGGTAGCGCGCGCAGCTTGGCGTGAAAGTACAGATGCGACAACACCACCGCGCCAGCAGCGATGGCACGCAGAGCTTGGAGGCTATCGAGGCGCTGAGTGGCGCTCACGGCGCCCAGACAGTACGCCACCCGTTCGTCAGGTTGAAGGTAGAAGCCGAGCAGAAGTTGGCCGCGTTGCGATACCAGGCTTGGTACGTACGCACCCCAGCGCTCGTGACTTGGCCTTGCTGTGCGATGCGCAAGTCGCCGCTAACCGGGTACTGAGCCGTGCCGTTGCTCGCGGAACGCGTCTTCAAGCGCACGATGGTGCCGCCGGCGCAGCGCAAGCCATCGCCAAAGGCTGCACCTTGCCCGCCAGACTGGAGCGCCGTGCCTTGGAAGAACAGGACCGATGAGTTGGGCACGCCCGTCACCGACAGCAACAAGGTGTCGGCACTGATGTGGGCAGTGCCGCTGGCTTGGATGCGGCCCGCGGTGCCCAAGGAGTTGAGACAACCCCCTGTGCCTTCAGGGCTCTGATTGCCGCAAGGACACGGAGCTGCCGTGCCATCGCCAAAGCAATACGCCTCGCCCGCAAGGCCTGGATGGTCCGCGGCATTGGTTGGGTCGGTGCCCAAATTGGCCTCATCCGCGTCGTACCATCCATCTTCATCACGATCGACTCCAAGTCGTACTTGGGTGCCGTGCGGCACAACGGTGAAGGTGGTTTCGGAACCTACGGCGCTGCCTGCATGCAGTTGCGCTGTCGACACGGTCTCGAAGGCAGCATCCGCGGCCCACAAATCGGAACCAAGGTAGACCACACCGCGCATGACTCCGCTGCGGCGTCCCTTGGCGATCAGCCCTACGCGCTGCTGGTCCGCTTGGGACAACCATAGAGCCAGTTGCGTGGCCGCAGAGCCCGTAGGCGCACCTGTCAAGGTCATTTGACGACCCACCGCCGCATGCGTGTCGCGACTTGCCGTGCCCGGAGGAAAGACCAAACCCGTGGTCGAACCAGAGGGCAGGTCGGAACCCGAGAAACTCAGCATGAACGCCACCATATTGGCCACCTGCTGATTGCTGGTCATGTTGAACACGGGCTCTGAAACAAAGCGCGCGATGGAGTCGACACTGCCGTCGTGCAAGTAGCCAAACCCTGCGCGCGAGATGGCTTGCGTCGCCTCAAAGCCCACCTTGTCGTACAGGTTCCGCAGTTGCGAAACCTTCATGCTCACATTGGTCGAGCCATCCACCGAGACCAACGCGTGGTGGCGCTCTCCATTCGGACCAGCCGGGAAGGGCTGGTACGACGAGCCTTGCAGCAAGAAGTCGGTACCCAAGCCCGTGGGCAAGGTGTGGCACGTCACACAGCGAATGCCACCACCATCCAAGAGCAAGTTGCGGTAGTCCGCGAGACCTTGTTGGGCATTGCCTACAGGAAGCGGTTGCCCTGCAGGTCCAAAGCGCCCCGTCGTGTAGTGCCCAGCCAGAGTGAGACTGGTGGGCAGCGTGTTGTCTTCGCTGCGAAAGGGATTCGGAGGCAGATGGATGGTGGCGAGGAAGTCTTCGTATTGCTGCATCTCGGCAGCAGTCAGTTGCGCGTCGTCACCTTGCAGCTCTTGGAAGGCCGCATTGAAGTGTTCGAGACCGTCACGATCGCCGCGCCAATGCAGCGGTTCCTTGCCAATGATGTCTTGGAAGGTCTGTGTGGTCATCGGGCCCTTCATCGGGTGGAAGTCTTGGAACCCACCGGTGAGGCCGGGAATGCCAGCGGCAAGGTTCTGTCCCGCCACCGGATCCATGTTGCCTTGCGGATCACCTAGGTCCCACGCAAGACGATCCATGCGCGCGTCCACATGGCACGAAGCGCAAGCCACTTGGCCCAAACCGGAGGTGCGGTGTGTGTCGTACAGATGCTTGCGTCCTTGCTTGATCGCCTGTGGCGAGGGATCAAAGTACGCCAGCGAGTGCGTGACAAGTTCACTTGTCAGGCTGATCGTCGACACGCGCCCAGCAAAGCGTGACAGCACATACGCACGGCCACGCGACTCGTCGAGCACAAGACCCGTAGGGCCTTCAGGCACCTCGATCGTGGGTGCCAGCCCAGAACGCGCCCCTGCCGCATCCAAGACCACCACATTGTTCGAACCCATCCCCGCAACAAAGGCTTTGGTGCCGGCTGCGTTCCAAACGATGTGACGCGGGTCCCCTACGGCGCGGTCACGCTGCGCTTGCGGCAAGGTAGAGGTGGTGTAGTCGAGATGTGCGTTGAGGTCCCCTGTGCTGCTTGCCAGTGTTTGGTCATCCACACGAGCCCAACGCACACGCACGAACTTGCCCTTGAGATTGGGCTCAAAGCGCACTTCGTTCGTGGCATCCGTGCCTACGGCCCACACATCACCCGTCACCGGGTGCGGCGCCTGAGCCATAACTAGGTTCATCAGGCGCGTGGCATACGACACCTGCAGTGTGGCCACATCAATGCGCGCCAAGTCGTTGTCCAATAGATCCCAACCCACAGGGCGACCCGAGCGAGCGGCTTGGCTACCGCTGACAAGATTGGTCCAGTTGCGCCCATTGTCATCCAACCACAAGCCTTGTCCGTTTTTCTTGACAATGAGCCCCACACGCAGAGGCGTGGGCAACACCGGGTTGATCGCCGGCACAAAGGCCGTACCGCTATTGGGCGGCGGATTTTGACCGTTATAGGGGCTTTGCGTATCGCTCACCACATTGGGCGGAAAGCCACCATTCATGGTGCTACCGCCGCCGAGAATGGTCGAGCTATTGCCTGACTCAAAGATGCCCACCCACACTTTGGTGCCATCTGGCGAGACGGACAACGCACGCGGCTCTTCGCCCTGCAAGCGCAAGCGCACAGGCGCGGCATTCAAGTTGGCCACCGTCCACACCAAGACCGTGTCAGGTTGGCCACAGCTGACGAAGGCTTTCCCACCAGCAAAGACGACATCGAAGGGCTCATCATCCGTCGTCAAGGTGCGCACCACCGACCGCGTGGTGAGATCCACGATGCTGATGGAGTCAGAGATGTGGTTGACCACCCACGCTTCGGTAGCTGTGCGCGCACGCACCGTGCACGGATCCAGACCTACCGACACAGCAAAAGCAGGCGTCATGGGCTCCGCCGGTGCGTCACCTAGCGTCCAAGCCTCCAAGCGTGCATCCGCTGTGTTCACTGCAAGCAAGAGCGCACCGTCAGAGGTGCGCTCAAGCGGATGCACATGCGGTGTCTCCCAGTTGACAAAACTGGACTGGGCCTTAGCTGCGCCAATCGGGAGCAAGCACAGCCCTACACAAGCAACGGTGAGGCGGATGGAGCGCATGGCTCCATCCTCGCCTCAAGCGCGTGTTTGCGCTACGGCTGTCAAGCCAGCTGGGCAAGGCAGGCTTGGATCGGCGCCCAATCGCGCTCCGCACCTGTGTTTTGCTGGATTTCGCACAAAGCCACCTTGCCATTCTTGTCCACGATGACGGTGGCGCGATGACTGATGAACTGAGCCGGATGGACGAGGCCGTACTGCTTGGTGACCTCGAGCATGGGATCGGCCAAGAGGTCGTGGCTGATCTTGAAGTGCTGCTTCCAAGCCTTGTGAGACCAAGTCGAGTCGCGGCTGATGCCGACCACGACCACATCGTTGCCCTTGAGCGGCATGTCGACGGAGAGCTTGCAGTTCTCCTTCTCGCAGGTCGGGCTCCAGTCGAGCGGATACCACAAGAGAACTACGTTCTTGCCGCGGAAGCTGGAGAGCTGCCAGTCCTTCTCGTCTTGGGTCTTGAGGGTGAAGTCAGGTGCGGTTTGGCCGATAGTGAGGGTCATGATTGACGGAGAGTCTAACGAGCGCCTCGACAGAGTCGAAGCGACAACGGATGATGAGAGCAATGCACTGGCCCGCACTCCCGACTGAATTGCCCCAGACCCTGCACGCGGACCTCGTCTTTGCCATCGAAGCCGCACAAGAAGCCGGCCGCAGGGCCTTGGCCTTGCGCGGGACGGGCCGCTGGAGCGGCGACATGCTGGCCGACATTGGCGATCAAGCGGCCGATGGCTACCTGCAGGGTTTGGTGCGCGGCGCGCGACCGGATGACGGCATCCTTTCGGAGGAAACGGCCGACACCGCCACGCGCTTGAGCAAAGAGCGCGTGTGGATCATCGATCCTCTCGATGGCACGCGCGAGTACAGCCAATTGCGCGAAGACTGGGCCGTCCATGTGGCTTTGACTGTCAAGGGAGCTTGTCAGCTGGGCGCGGTGGCCCTGCCGTCGCAAGGGCGCACCTTGTGGGGTGTGTGCACCAGCACGCACACACTCGGTGGCGAAGTACCTGATGCCCGCGCGGAGGCGCAGTTGGCCCCGCTCGAACTGCACACGGGTGCGTCTGCAACGCATGATCCGTTGCGTGTAGCGGTGTCGCGCAGCCATACGCCCAGCTGGATGCCGGCCTTTGCCCAGCAAGTGAACGCTGTGGAGGTGCGCTGCGGCAGCGTTGGCGCGAAAGTGGCGCTGCTGCTGTTTGGCCAGGCCGATCTCTACGCACACCGCAAGGGCCTCAAGGAGTGGGACACCTGCGCGCCAGAGTGCGTGGCGCGCGGCCTAGGCTGGAGTGTCTCGCGCCTCGATGGCACGCCCATGCGCTACAACGCCGCCGATCCGCGCGTGGATGAGTTCCTCGTGTGCCGTCCGGCGAGTCAGGCGCGCGTGCTGCAAGGCTTGCAAGCAAGTGGTGCTCTGTCGCACCGCGATGCCAAGTCCTGAGGTATCTTCGAGGCATGCACGACGCAGCCTCCCCCGACACATCCGTCCACACCGGCGCTACACGGCGCGTGTTCCTCCAAGCGGCTGCTGCCGCAGGCAGCATTGCAATCCTCTCGCGCAGCGGTGGTGCGCAAGATCGCACAACGCCGCTCAAAGTCGGTGTGATCGGCTGTGGAGGTCGCGGCACAGGCGCCGCAGTGGATGCGCTCACGGCGTCCCCGCGCATTCAGATTCATGCGCTAGGCGATTTGTTCGAAGATCGCGTCACCAGCAGCCGCAACGCGATCGCAGGTCACGGCGCACGCGGCACCGTGCCGAACGAGCGCGTGTACGTTGGTTTTGACGCGTACCAGAAGGTCATCGACTCGGGCGTCGACATCGTCATCTTGGCCACAGCGCCGTTCTTCCGTCCGATCCATCTCGCTGCAGCTGTCAAAGCCGGCAAGCATGTCTTCATGGAGAAGCCCGTTGCCGTGGATCCGGCAGGCGTCCGCTCGGTGATCGCCTCGGCCGAACTGGCTGAACAACAGGGCCTTTCCATTGTGGCGGGCACCCAACGCCGTCACGAAGCGTGCTACCTAGAAGCGATGAAGCGCGTGCAGGGCGGTGCCATCGGCGATGTGGTGGCGGCGCGTTGCTATTGGAACCAGGGTGGGCTGTGGGTCAAGCAGCGCACACCTGAGATGAGCGACATGGAGTGGCAGATCCGCAACTGGCTCTACTTCACTTGGACTTCGGGTGACCACATTGTCGAGCAACATGTGCACAACCTCGATGTGGTCAACTGGGCTATGGGTGGACCGCCCGTACGCGCAACAGGTATGGGTGGACGCGAAGTGCGCCGCGGCGCCGAGTACGGCCACATCTTCGATCACTTTGCCATCGAGTATGAGTACAAGAACGGCGCCAGCGGCATGAGCTACTGCCGCCAGATCGATGGCTGCGCTTCACGCGTGGATGAAGTCATTGTGGGCAGCAAGGGCACGCTCTACACCCAGTCAGGTGGGGCGCGCATCGTGGGCCGCGATGGCCAGGTGTGGGTCTACGAAGGCGCCAATCCGAACCCGTACGTCGAGGAACACAAGCACCTCGTGGCGGCGATTGAACGCAACGAACCCATCAACGAAGGGCGCCGCATCGCAGAGTCGACCATGACCGCGGTGATGGGCCGCATGAGTGCCTACACCGGCGTGCAAGTCTCGTGGAAGCAGGCCATGGAGAGTCAACTGAACTTGGCACCCGCCAAGTACGAGTTCGGACCGCTACCGGCTGTCGAGGTCGCAGTGCCGGGCAAGACGCCGCTCATCTGAGCGGCGAGGAACTCACGAGCGTGCTTCCGGCACCGACTCGTAGTTACCCAGCACACGCCCGATCACGACGGTGTACATGAGCGAGCCTTCGCGCTCATCCACACCAGGCAAGAAGTCCTCGTCCAGCTGACGCAGCAGGGCGGGGACTTCGTCTTCCCTCAAGCCCGCGTCCTCCAGCACGATCACGGTGCCTGCCACTGTGCCGTCAGCCAAGTAGTGCAGGTCTACCGCGGCCACATCTTGGCCCGCACGCGTGGCAAGAAACCGCTCCGAATGCGTAGTGCGCAGCGTGCGCTTCCATGTGAGATTCATGCCAAGTACTCCTGACACACGCGCACCACGGTCCATGCAGCGGCAAGAGAGCCAAGCAGGACCAGAGCACAGCCACCACGCCAACCTGCACCCGTTCCGGGCACTCCAAAGCTGGTGTAACGACGGCCCGAGGCACTACGACCCACTCGAAAGCCGCGCCCGCCCACCGAGTACCCAACCCCGCGGTTGCTCAGATTGACGCGAAACGGCCCTATGTTGATGGAGCGGCGATAGTAGAAGCCCATGGCCCGAGCATACGCGACAGGACACCTGTCATACTACGGCGAGCCCATGACCGTGCTGCATGAGTCCGACTGGCTGCCGCTAGGCACGCCCACCGAGGTGGGGCCGCATGTGTATCAAGTCCCCGTGCTGCGGCCGGAGGCGTGCGCACGCTTCTTGAGCCAAGTCGACCGCCGACAAGCAGACTTGACAGCACCTCTGCAAGCGCCTAACTCCATGCATGAGCACGGCGTGAACTTGGTGGCCTTGGGCTTCGGTCCGCTGTTGGACGAAATCCATGCGCGACTGGCGCCTGTAGCCCAACGCTTGTTGCCTGAGTTCGCACCCTACGCACTCGACACCCACCACAGCTACCTGGTGGATTACTCGCGCGACACCGACGAAGAGCTAGGCTTTCACGTCGACGACAGCGAAGTCACCATCAACTTGTGCTTGGGCGACCACTTCCGCGGCGCAGAGCTCGTGATGATGGGCTTGCGCTGCGATCTGCATCGTCAGACTGCCGTGCGTCCGCACGAAGAGATCGAAGTTGTCCACTCGATTGGACACGCGGTTCTGCACGCAGGACGGCACCGCCACCGCGTCGACCCGATTCGCAGCGGCCGCCGCCGCAACCTCATCATCTGGAGCCGCAGCAGCATGCTGCGCTCCGCCCCTCAGCCCCTCGCCTGCACACCTTGGTGTGCGTATCCGTCATGATGGAGATGCCGTACCGTCGTCTTGGTTCCTCTGGCTTGAAGGTCAGCGCGCTGTCGTTTGGCTCGTGGGTGACCTTCCACAAGCAGATCGACCTCGCCACCTCGATGGGCTTGATGCGCCAAGCCTACGAGGCAGGAGTCAACTTCTTCGACAACGCCGAGAGCTATGCCTCCGGCGAATCGGAACGCTTGATGGGCGAGGCACTGCAACAACTCGGTTGGCCGCGCAGCTCCTACATCGTGTCCACCAAGGTGTACTGGGGTGGCAAGTTGCCGACGCAGAAAGGCTTGTCCAAGAAGCATGTGCGCGATGCGTGCGATAACGGCCTGCGCCGGTTGAAGGTCGACTACCTCGACTTGTACTTCTGCCACCGCCCCGACCATGAAACGCCGTTGGAAGAAACCGTGCGCGCCATGGGCGAGCTCGTCCAGCAAGGCAAGGTGCTGTATTGGGGCACCTCGGAGTGGGAGGCCGATCAGATCGCGGAAGCACACGGCATCGCGCGCGCCTTGGGTGTCGCGCCGCCGACGATGGAGCAGCCGCAGTACAACTTGTTCGAGCGCACGAAGGTCGAGCGTGACTACGCGCGCTTGTACGACTCGCTGGGACTGGGCACGACAATCTGGTCGCCTTTGGCTTCGGGCATCCTGACGGGCAAGTACGCGCAAGGAGTGCCCGATGGCTCGCGCATGTCGCTCGCCGGCATGGAGTGGCTGCGCGCCGAGCTCGAAAGCGCCCAAGGGCGCCAGCGCGTCGCGCAAGCGCAACAACTGGCGCTTGTGGCGCGTGATCTGGGCTGCAGCCTGCCGCAATTGGCGATCGCTTGGTGCTTGCGCAACCCGCGCGTGAGCACCGTGATTCTGGGCGCCACCAGCGGCCAGCAACTGCAAGAGAACTTGACCGCACTCGAGGTCATGCCGCGCCTCGACGCGACGGTACTCGAACGCATCGAGGCCATCGTGCAGACGAAGCCGACCGCGCGCGCGAGCTACTGAGAAGAAAAACCGGAACAGCCTGTTAGAAGCCGGACAGAGGCCTGTCTAGGCGGGTGGAACGAGCAAGCGTGCAGCACCCACGGTGGGTGCGACCTC
>Ga0079301_1001470_pt1 | contig 10803 bp, 5 predicted proteins | sample Wag4_2014_7_11_3_FD_74797 | JGI IMG/M metagenome (GOLD analysis project Ga0079301, IMG submission 74797) | Fresh water mixed with fracking chemicals microbial communities from Ohio, USA - Utica-2 Time Series FC 2014_7_11 | ecosystem: Engineered > Industrial production > Chemical products > Input...
CCGCATTTCCAATTCGCCCCCGAGGAGGGATCGGAAGGCCTGCTAGGGCTTCTGGAGGTCAGATGCAGGTGTCTGGAGGAATCCTGAGGGATCTGGAGGGATCAGAGATCCCACCCAACGCTCCACCCAGCGTGCTTAGGACCTGCTAAACCTTGTAAACCTTCATTACCTCGTCGCCGAGGTTGTTGATGACCTTCACTGCGATCCTGCCCGTTGCGGGCTTATCAAATGGTCGAGAGATTGGGCTGTACAAGGTAGCCCACGCCTCCGGATTGATCTCTGTTTTTAGCGAACTCTTCAACGCCTTGTATGGGTCGCTGTCCCCGTCCTTCGTTTGACCAAGGAAGTAAGCGTGCCGAACGAAGAAGCTCTCCTCATTGTAGTCCGTATCAATGAACCAGCAGGCGATCCCTTCGGTGCCTGAACTCTCTACTTGGCCACTCTGCGGTTTAAAGACGTCCACTCCTCGGACCTCGACTTTGATGCGCCCGTCCTTCTCCGTGTGGATTTCAATGTCCGGCTCACCGAAGACGACGAAGAGGTTCGCCGCCTTGGTCTCCTTAAGGTCATCTGCCATATGCAGGTCGGCGTTCATTCGGGCTTTGAGCACAGGGAGTGCACCAAGTTTGCTGAAGTCGGCAGCTTGAGCGTCGTAGTTGAACGCACAAGTAACCAGTACATCGAACCCGCCTTCAGCGGCCTCTCGCGCTGCCTCAGCGAGGTCCGCGCGCTGGACGGTGCCAAACTCAGGGCCGATGAAGATTGCTGCGCGACGGTCACCAGACTCATCCCCATAGCGACCCTCGGCGCAAATCATCTCTCCAGGCCATGGATTCAAGGCTGTGAAATTCATGCGGTCGGCTTTGTGGGCCTGTTGGACGCCCGCCACCTTGAGGTTGTCAAGCACCATCTGAGCGAAGACCTGGCGGGCCTCGTGTTCGGTTTTACCTACAGCAGTCTGGCTGATCAGCTCGCCATCTGCGCCTACACCAACCATACGGTGGGGCGAAAGGCTCTCAACAGTAAATGGCCCTGCCACCCGAACCTTCTTGTTGTCGACATAGGGTTTGTCATAGAGGTACTCAAACTCGGCTTTAGCGGCGATGGTCCTGTCAATCTCCTGCTGCCGAGCGATCTGTGCTTGCCTCCAATCTCCGTGTAGTTTTCGTGCTTCCGAAGACCATCCCTCCTCAATCTCGCGCGGAATCTCCCACTCCTGCCAGGTCTTCTTGAGCACGGAGTTCAGCTTCTCGCGCAACGGCTCCAGTTTCGCCTGCCACTGGTCCCAGATGACATCGATCTCCGCATTGTTGGCGATACCTTTTAGAGTGATGTGAGGCACTCGCTCATAGACGAAGCCGTGGCGGATGTTCCCCTGCGCGTGATGCGAACTTGGCACGGTGCGGGTAACTTCAGCTTCCTTGAGCTGGCCATCCCTAGAATCGGCAAGCAGATAGTACGGAAAACGCGCACCCATGATGCGCGCCCGCGCCAGCGCAAGCGCGACCCGCGAAGTATCTATCGTGATCCAGCGCCTACCCCATTGCTCTGCAACGATGGCGGTCGTGCCAGACCCGCATGTCGGATCAAGTACGAGGTCCCCAGGATCAGATGCCATGAGAATGCAACGTGCAACCACCCTCTCAGATGTTTGAACCACATAGATCGGATTCATTTCCCCCCGGGTGTCATCCCAAAGATTTGCAAGCGGTATTGCCGGAAAGTCGTCCAAGAACCTCACATATCCAACGCGCTTCCCAGTCGACCCAATCCTTGATGCAGCTTGAGCGCGACGCATTCCAGTCTCATTTGTCTTCCAGCTTCCAGACGAAATGGTGAATGTCTGCCCATTGTGAAGAATAGGAAACCTTCCCTTTTCTCCACCACTCTGACTATTTAACGCATGCAGGCCAAACAGACGAGCTCCCTCGGGAATAGAGCTCGGATCGTCGCGTTCTTCTTTGGTTAGCAACCGCCTTTCAAGCGACGGCAATTGAAGATTTTGGTAGTTCGACAAACCACTTTTTGAGGCAGCCTTGTCTTCATACAGCGCCCTAAACTTGAGGGCCTCTTTATCTCGTGCATACCAAAGGATGTAGTCTCCAACTTCATCAAGGGTCCCCGAACTCAACGCTCCTGTTTTTCGAAAGTGAATTTGTGTGACAAAGTTGCTATCCCTGAACACTTCGTCCATGATTGCTCGAATGCGATGCACATTTTCATCCCCGATCTGAACAAAGATAGACCCTGACTCCGCAAGTAAATCTCGTGCAACAATAAGGCGATCCCTGATATAGGTTAAATAGCTGTTGATCCCTTCACGCCACGTGTCACGAAACGCTTTTACTTGTTCAGGTTCGCGCGTTATGTGCTCTCGCTTTCCATCTTTTACATCTCTACTAGTGGTGGACCACTGAAAGTTACTGTTGAAATTCTTTCCGTACGGTGGGTCTATGTAGATGACCTGAACCTTGCCGCGCAGTCCGTCAAGTTCAGCGAGACTCTGCATTACGTTTAGAGAATCGCCAAGAACCATCCTGTTTGTCCAATTCTGTTCGTGATGGTAGAACTCGGTTTTATCGGCACCCTCCGGCACACCATTGAAATCCGCGAAGAGGTCCAGCTGCTCTCCTGCTCTGGGTTTCCCGGCCTTAGTCTGAGCGAGAAGATCCTCAATGAGCACTTTCGGGTGAACTTTCTCCTGGATGTAAAGGGGGGTGTGCTGTACTGCGAGTGCAGCAGTGTCCTGCTCATCCTTCCCGCGCCAAACGAGTTGCGGGTCGAGATCGACATCGCGCGGATATAGCAGTGTCTTCGGGGCGGATTCTGACTTTGGCATCACAGCCTGATTCTCGGCGGTAGGGTTGTTCTTGCGCTTATCAGCCGAATGCTTGAAGGCCTCTACCTGCTTAGGCTGCTTCTCCCTAGGCATAACTACCTCCCTCCCCCATCTCCTGAACCATGCTCATCAATCATTGCACTAAAATCGTGCACCTGAGTGCATTCGGCGAACGCCCACCGACCATGTGTCCCCAGATTGTTGACTCCGGGCACCCAATAAGTCTCCATCGTTGCCTTCTTGTCTTTCGCATCTTCCCCGCGGTAGCCCTTCACCTCCACTACAAGATGGAGAGGATCATCCTTTCCGCGACCGTCATCCAGGAGGACGATGAAGTCAGGGATGTAGGTTCGTCGCTCCGACTTGAACCGATACGGAACCTCAAACCCCATGTTGTGGTTCTTAACGTACGCAAGCACGTTTGGGTGAGCTTCTGCGACGCGGCAGAACTCCCCTTCCCAGTTGCTGTCAAGCACATGAATGTTTAAGTGCGCCTTAGCAGCATCGGTAGTCCAAATGTTGGTCTTGGACGAGGTGAAGTGCACATTCGCCGTGGAGCCGGTCGGGTTGAATGGGTCAAGGTGCGCACGTATCGGCCGGTCGCCCACCATCGTCTGCGTAATGGCGTCCATGATGCGATTGCAGGCCAGATCGCTGAGCTCTTGGTAGCGCAGGAGCGCAGGCGCGGTGTCACCAACACACTTCAGGCATGTTGCAACCCAGTCAGCCGTTATGCGCCGGAGCTGGCCGTAAAGATGGGTCTTTACCACTCCATCAGCATCGCGCCACTTTGTTGACATCAGGCGCGCAGTCAAGCGAAGCACAACTTCGGCATTGCGAACGCTGTCGAGATGGTCGATGTTCATGTCGGCGAACTCACCGACGATCCCAGCGTTGCGCCCCCTCACAGGGCCAACAAGTTCTGGGGTGAGCTCCAGGACTGAATCTGGGCTGAACGTGGCTGTGAGACGCTCTTCCGGTAGGTCAACGCGGTATCCCTCCACACGTGGGAAGACGATCTCTAGCGCATCGCGCTCCGGGCGCATGGCTCGCACCAAGACAGTCTCTCGAGGCGGAGTTGGTGTAGCTACGACTGGTTTTGCCGTGAAATCAAATGGAATACCAAAGACGTCAGCGTACTCCGGGTCAAAAAGCCCCTCTTGGTTCAGTTCGTAGGATTGGCGGCGCAGCGCGCGGCCAATCACCTGCTCACAGAGAAGTTGCGTGCCAAATGCTCGGATACCAAGCACGTGCGTCACGGTGTTCGCGTCCCACCCTTCCGTGAGCATCGAGACAGAAACGACACAGCGGATGCCGGCGCCGAGCTGTCCCGGCTTACCCACGGTATTCATCACTTCGCGGAGAAGATCTTGATCAGTAATGTTCGCCGCAGACCCTTGTCCCTCACGCAGCTCACGCTCGCGGCGGAACTGCTCAATCTCATCAGCCGCCATGGCACGGAACTGATCATCTAGCGCATCACCCGCTTCGAGCTGCAGGCTATCAATCAGTAGCGTATTGGGCCGAGCAAGCCGCTGGCCCGTTTCAGCGTCGTAGTTCTGGAAGAGTGGGAGCTGCCCGGAAACCAGGGCCTCGCTACCATCCGGCAGTTGGCGCTTGAAGCCCGACACGTACTCATAAACAAGCTTTGAAATTGCTACGTTCTGACAGACGATAATGAAACAGGGCGGCACACCGATTTTCTTTGCCTCCCAAATTTCGTAAGTTTTCAGGTAGTGCCCGTAGAGCACTTCGAGAGCCGTCTGCAACATTGCTGGCAGATCAAGTGGGTCGTATCGTCCCTCACCGACCAACTTCGGCTTCTTCGGCAGCTGTTTGCCGATGTGCTTCCAAAGTTCACGATAAATCGGCATCTCGTCTGACGGCACGTTATCTGCAATGGGCACCCGGGGTAGCTTGACAATGCCACTCTCAATCGCGTCCATCAGGGAAAAGTCGCTCACAGTCCAAGGGAAGAGGGTCCCCTCTGCATAGCCGGAACCGGAAAGGAAAAAGGGCGTAGCGGATAGGTCAAGCACCCGACTAACACCGAGCTTGCGGTTCACGGCCTCGATACCAGAGATCCACAAGCGTGCCGCCTCAGCTCGCTGCTCTGCCTCTTTGCGATCATCGCCAGTGAGATCCTCTGCCGACTCGTCGTCTGCGTTGAGTGACTTTTCCCTGTAGCAATGGTGCGCTTCGTCGTTGAGAACCAGCACGCCCTTCATGCCCATAAGCTCAGGTACAACTCGATGGAGCATCTGACCTTCTGACTCCAGGGTTTGGATGTCCTCGCCTGTGCGGCCTTTTAGGAACCTTCGTCCTCCTGCGGAGAGATCCATCGTTTCGCGCAGCTTGAAGGCGTGATAATTGGTGATCACAATTTTCGCGCGACGGACGTCGTCAAGCATGTCAGACGGCACGAGCTGCAGGTCTAGGTAGTAGTTCTTCGCGTCATTGGGCAACAAGACGCGTAGTCGATCCTTGATGGTGATGCCCGGCGTGACGACGAGGAAGCCCTTGGTAAACATCTTGCTTCCTGGGTGGCGTATCGCGTTCACCGTCTGCCAGGCGATGAGCATGGCCATGATCGTTGTCTTCCCCGCACCAGTCGCTAACTTCAGCGCCATTCGGTCGAGTTCCGGATTCGCGCCAAGATTGGCATTCTTCACAAGTTCGAGGAGACGCTTTCCGCCGGCAGTCTTCGGTGCGACCTCAGTCAGCCAGATCGCCGTCTCTGCCGCCTCGATCTGGCAGAAGAACGGGCGCTCCCGATCAAACTTCCCCGTGCGCCAGTGCTCTAGAAGCCGTGCGGTTTCAGGAGTAACGCCCCACGTGCTCTTGTTTGGCAGTGCGCGCCACTGATCTACGTTATGCCGCACCTCGTTGATGATTTCAGCGGTGAGCCCGTATTGCTGGCCTGCTGTTGAGAGGCCTTGTCCCTCGTTATAGACAATCTCAGTCTGGGCTTTTGCCTTCCTCTGCTTCTGTGATTTTGGGATGGGTGTGATGAAATCAGCACTACGCCGCTTCTCAATAATCCGTTGCGTTGGCTGACCCTCTTTATCAAGCTCCCAGTGACGCCTTGGAACCTCATAGGGCGAATTGAGAATGGGGTGGTCAAAGAATGGATTGCCCGCAGTCATAGCGCGCCCCGGTCGGTGCTCTCCGTTATTTGATTCATGGGGGTGATCTTACGCTGAATCCTAGTCAGATCCATGGCGCGATTCAGGCGTGCCACCTGTCTGGCACGAGACAAAGCGCCAGCGCCCCTCGCTTTCGCTCCATGGCGCACATGCAGTAGCCCGTTTGGTAGGTCAAGGAAATAGACCCAGTATTGGGATTATCCAGATGAGTATCCCTAGAAGGCGGGTGGGATGTCGGCGATCACAACATTTGCGTATACGAGAAGACTTGACACCCATTAATCTTGTTGTTGCTCCATCGGGTTGCTGAATCCGTGTGATAGACATATGTCGTGGACATGAGAAAGCCAAGGAAATCGGCACACCACCCGGAGCGAACACTGCGCGCATTTGATGCAGTGAACATTGCTCCATCGTTGCGCCTGCTGACGCGCAAGGAAGTCGCCGAAGTACTCGACGTTAGTCTTAAGGTCCTTGATCGGCTCGTTCGGGACGGTCACATTGAGTGCTTGAGGATCGGTGCAAAAGTTCGGTTTCGACGGTCAGACGTTGAAGCTTTCCTCACCGGTCAAGCAGTAGCGTAAGGAGAGGAACATGAAAGCACTACATGCACCAAAGCCAACGCTGCGAAAGGATCGCAGGAAGGGCGGTGGGGACATCTATCGCTGTGATGGGAGAGTAGAACTCACCCCTGGAAGGTCCGTTCGAGTTACAGCTACTGGAGGCACGAAACAGGAGGCAAAGACTGCGTGGATCGAGAAGGCAGAGCGCGCACGAAGCGGGGTGATAACCAGCCAAATCGCTGCCTGCGCTTATTTCACCCTATGGCTTGATAAAAAGCGTGGCCAAGTGGCAAACGCGACCGTGAAACGCTACGAAGTCGTCATAAACAATCATTTAAATAGGCACTTTAATGGTGTTTTATTGGCAGATATTCGGCGCTCAGACATCGAAACATTAGTCGCAAACGCTCAGGGCAGGGTCCGTTCGGCCACGGTCAAACACATGGTGGCAACGATCAGCTCGATCCTTTCGAGCGCCGTCAACGACGGGGTGATCGCCCGCAGTCCAGCCTCGCGCATTCCTGTAGCGCCAGACGCCCAGGAACGGATTCCCGACATGGTTGATCCCCGTCAGATGCTGGAGCTCCTAGAGCGGCAACAGCCGAGCCCATGCCGCGATCTCCTGAAGCTCCTAACCGTCATTCCACTTCGGCTGAATGAGGTGCGTGGATTGCGACTTGGGGACTTCACGCATGATTTCGCCGAAGTGCACATCAGTCAATCGGCCACGCGCGACATTGTGCCAGAACGTAAGACGCTCAAGACGAGGAGTGGCAGGCGTTCCATCGTGTTGCCAGATCCGGCACGTGCAGTCGTTCTGGAGGCGGTACAGCGCCACGCAGACGGGCGCTTCCCCTCAACGTGGCTCTTTGATATGGGTGATGGCAATCCTCCGACCGAAGGGCAGCTCCGCGGTTACTTCAAGCGACTGAAGTTGCAAGCGGATTGGCTCCCGAAAGGACTGCGCATCCATGACCTGCGCGCAGGTATGGCAACGTACCTTGCAAGCTCTGGAGAATCCATCGCAACGGTGCAGCTCGCCCTTGGGCACTCCGACCCGGTCGTGACGATGCGGCACTACACCTTCAGCACCAAGCGGGAGGTAACCGCAGCCTTCGACAAAGTCTGGGGAGCTCGACTGGGAGATGCGCATGCAGTTCAACTTCCACCCAAATCTCCACCCAACGCCACAAATGGCGTCGATGAGGGCACGGTGCCAAACATGGGGAAAGCGGCCTTCCACGAGGGAAGGAGTGGCGGAGAGAGAGGGATTCGAACCCTCGATGGGGTTGCCCCCAAACCGCATTTCCAATGCGGTGTGAAAATTGACCCATTAGTTACATCCCTGGTGCAACTATTTGAAGCGCGTCTATGTTGTAAGGCAAGTCGCGAGTCTCAAGGGGCGTGGCACTAGACTGCACTCTCAATGAGTGAATCACCAGGGAGCCAGCTGGATGCGGCGGGAGAGGCGGCGCTGGAGCGTGCACTGAGGCGAGCATGGCATCCGGTCTGCAGGGCGGATGAGCTGACGGATACGCCGAAGGCGGTGCGACTCTGCGGCGAGGCACTGGTGGTGGTGCGACTCGGGAGCCAGGTGGCGGCGTATCCAGATCTCTGCGCCCATCGCGGCACGGCGCTCTCGTTGGGCTGGGTCGATCAGGGGACGGCACCCGCGCCAGATGGATCCCCGGCGACTGGTGAGCCGTGTCTCGTCTGTCCGTATCACGGCTGGACGTACGACCAGAGCGGCACGGTGCGTCGCATCCCCGCAGTGCACGGGCGTGCGATCCCGCGACGCGCAAAGATCGAGCGCTACGCCGCAACGGAACACGCGGGGCTGATCTGGGTGCTGATGGATCCAGGGCCTGGTGGATGGGAAGATCCTGCGCCGCTCTTCCCGCTGCCAGCGGTGCCGTGGTGGGGAGATCCGAAGCTGCGCACGATTCCCATCAACACCTACGACTGGAAGAGTTCGCCCGCGCGCCGCATCGAGAACTTCATCGACTTCAGTCACTTCCCCTGGGTGCACGAAGGGATCTTGGGGGATCGCGCCAAGCCGCTCAGCCCAGAGCACGTGGTGACGAGTGACGGCGAGACGATCAGTTTCCAGATCGCCCTCGAAGAGCCGCAGACGAGCGTGAAAGGCGACGCAGCACCAGGAAGGAAGGTGCAACGCGATCCCACCACTTACACCGTGCACCTGCCGTACTCGGTGACGCTCGACCAGCAACTCCCCGATGGGAATCGCTTCATCTTGTTCATTGCCGCGGCACCGCTCTCTGCAAAGGAGACGCGTACGTTCACCTGGAACGCGCGCACGTATCGCATGGAACCGGAGGCGGACGACGAGTTGGCAAAGTTCCAGGAGCTGATCCTCGACCAGGACCAGCCGATCACCGAATCACAGCGACCAGAGCAGCTCCCCATCGACCTCTCCGAAGAGCTGCACATCGCAGGGCCGGACCAGGCCTCCATTGAGTACCGGCGCATCCTCGGACGGATCGCCGCGGAGGAGCTGGCGAAGGGCTGACGCCCCATATATAAGCGGCGCGCTCGGATAAAGCGCCGCCAGAGAGACAAGACTACGTTGACTCTGTTGCTCGGCAGGGCGTTCGCGACTCCACGAGCTCGGGCCGAGCTGAAGGTGAAAGGAGCGAGGCGATGCCCCAGACATACCATCAGTTGAACGCCGAACAGTCAGAGGCGGGAAGCCTGCTGCGCTTTGGACTCAAGTCGATTCTGGTCCTCACCTTCATTGCCATGGGGTTCCTCTTTGTCGTCTCGGTGAGGCCTGGCAACGGTGCGCCAACGGACGGCGAGCTTGCACACGCACCAATGGGATCGCAAGGAGCGATCAGCGTCACGGCGTTCGACCTTGGCTTTGAGCCGGCGACGCTCGCCGTCGCCACTGCGGGTGAGTACGAGGTGACGCTCGTCAACACGGGTTCAGCCCCACACGACATCACCCTCCCAGACGGCCAAACCATTGCCGCCGCAGCCGGTGAGACCGTGACCGCAACGTTGACGATCCCTGAGGGTGGAACGACCTACCTTTGCGCCATTCCTGGTCACGCCGCTGCGGGCATGACTGGGTCGTTCAGCGTGGGTGGTGGAGCGGTTGCTGCGGCAGATGATCACGGTGGGCCTGGCCCAATGACGAATGTGGCAAAGGATCCAAATGCGCCCGGCTACTTCCCACGAGATGCAACCGCACCCGATCGCCTCAAGGGAACCACGCACGACATTGACCTTGTGATGTACGAGAAGATGATGACGATCGCCGAGGGGTATCAGCAGGCGGTCTGGACCTTTGGCGATTCAGTTCCTGGACCGGTCATCCGCGTGAAGGTTGGTGACCTTGTGCGCATTCACTTGATTAATCCAGCCTCCAACAAGTTGGCGCACAGCATTGACTTCCACAGTTCGCTCGTCGCCTGGAATGACGAGATGACATCCATTCAACCAGGCGAAGAGAAGCTCTACGAATTCCGCGCAGAATACGCAGGCGTCTGGATGTATCACTGCGGCACCGGCCCAGCGCTGCACCACATTGCTAACGGCATGTACGGGATGATGATCGTGGAGCCCGCGGGGGGCCTCTCAAAGGTTGATCAAGAGTTTGCGATTGTGCAGAGCGAGTGGTATCTCGGCCCACAGGGTGACGTCTCGTCACTTGAGAAGGCAATGGCTGCAGCGCCAGCTCCAGACTTCATCCTCTTCAACGGTGTGGCAAACCAGTACAAGGATCATCCGATCAAGATTGCAACTGGGCAGCGCGTGCGCGTCTTCATCCTCAATGCAGGACCGAGCGTCGACAGCTCGTTCCATATTGTTGGAACGATCTTTGACCGTGTGGTGAAAGAGGGTGTGGAGCTGCGCATTGGAAACACGGGAAACTACGGCGCGCAGGCGGTTGACCTCTCACCAGCGCAGGGTGCATTCGTCGAGTTCATCATGGCCGAAGACGGCCTCTATCCGATCGTCACCCACGCCTTCAACTTCGTCGGGCGCGGTGCGCTCGGTCTCTTCCAGGCGGGTGACGGCGACCCAAAAAACTAGGGTCCGGCACACGCACTGAGCCTGCGGCGGGCGACGCGAACCCGCCCGCCGCAGGGACCTCTCCCGCAGGGAACCCCTCCTGCAGGTTAGAACAGATGTTCTATACTCCCCCGTCCAATGGGAGAAGCCGCCGCAGCAACTGAGGCTCTTGCCCGCATCCAGCAGCGCTGGGGTGTGGGGGTCATTCGGCGTGGGC
>Ga0079301_1001473_pt1 | contig 10795 bp, 12 predicted proteins | sample Wag4_2014_7_11_3_FD_74797 | JGI IMG/M metagenome (GOLD analysis project Ga0079301, IMG submission 74797) | Fresh water mixed with fracking chemicals microbial communities from Ohio, USA - Utica-2 Time Series FC 2014_7_11 | ecosystem: Engineered > Industrial production > Chemical products > Input...
GGCTGCTGGCAACGGGGGCAGAGGTGGCAGAGGGTGGCAGAGGGGTTTTATATACGTGGCCCCGGGCTAGGTGCCCGTGTTTAGGGGCCTGTAGCCCTCTTTGCTGGCAGCGGGGCTATAGTTACTTATTTTTAAGGATTCGGAGTAGATACAATTTTACATTCTACCCCTAGCACACGGCAGCGGCCTTGCAGCGCACCGTGTGGCACGAGCCGTTGGAGTGTAAAGAGTGTTTCAGCCAGGGATGTGGGAACGTATGTGCCACCTGCCACCGTTGCCAGCAAATCGGGCTGGAGGCCTAGTGCCACGTGGCCTAGGTTCCGGGACCCTCCGCACTTATATGCGTGGCCCCTTTCTTGCCGAGAGTGCCGTTTTCCGCCTCGGCGGGCCAAAGTGCCCAGGCCCCTTGACTTTCGGCCCAGGTCACTTGCTCCAGGCCTCGTGCCACTTGCCCCCGGCCCCAGGACAATTGACGATTGACACTGGACATATGCACAGTATCAAGTGTTGCGAGCCCTTCGGCCCTCTGACTGCTATCTTAGCATACGTAGAGCGTCAAAGGGCTCATAACCTTGGTCAATTAACGCTTTGAGCCCGAGGTTGAATTTGTCTTGCGGCGTCAAGGGTGCCGGGGCCCTCGGCCCGTGTTTCATCCACTGGTACAGCTCCTCGGCCGCTTGCGCCAGGTCACTCGGACTGCGCCCCGAGAACTGTATCCTAGCGGCACTCAAGGCTTTGGCCCGGAGCATTTGGTCGAGGTTCTCTTGTCGTTTTGCAGCCATGATTCGTTCCTCGTGTTGATTACCAGTCGCCCCGCTCGAACGAGGCGACCGCTTGGGTCTCACTCCGCGCGCATTGCACCAGGTTCCGCACTTTCACCAACGTGCGAGCCGGGGCCCGGAACCCGTGGCGCGCGAGGAAGGACACGTAATCCCCGGTCCGGGACAATTTGTTCATCCAGTAGGCTTGCTCGGCCTTGGACACGTTGTCCCAGTGGCGTCGGAAGTTGCTTGCTGTGACAGTGCGCATGATTCGTTCCTCGTGTTGATTGACTGGGTTCCCAGTTCACTTGACCCTGTTCTCGGGACCCGTGACCCGGTGTCCTTGGTCGGCTCACCTCGTGGCACCACTGGACAATCGACACATGACTATCGACTCTCCACTCGTGCCTTATGAAGCCCCGTAAAACTCACCACGACGCAGACGCATAGCTCGACGCAGACGCATGCGCCGACGCTGACGCAGACGTTGCCGCTGACGCAGCTGTTCAGTTACTCGGTGGGTTCAGTCCGCACTCACGCAGCGGCAGCGCTCACGACCCAGCAGATGGGGCCTTTGCCTCCCAGCCGGCGGTTGAGGAACGCCATGTCCTTGGCATCGAGCTTGCCTTTGCCGTTGCAGCGGTAGCACTTGTTGTTGCCTGGCTTGGTGTACAGGAAGTAGCGGCCTGTGCCCTTGCAGTGCGGGCAGGTGCCACCGACCTTGTGCTGCTCGGCCTTGGACTCGGCCCATAGGACGTAGTGATCCGCGGCAGTTGGCGCGGGCTTAATGACAGCCATCGCGCGATAGTGCGGCTTGCCGTTGCGTTCACCCAGATAGGTGACGTGGGCAGGCAGGGCAGGGGCGGCCTGTGCGGCCAGGGCTTGGATGCGCGCAGCAGCTGCTGCACGGCGTTCTGACATTTTCATGTGACCTCCAGATGCCCGGGGCGAACCCCGGGCGGCATGGTGTGGTTGGTTGGTTGTTACAGGCCCAGCATTTCCTGGACGAGGGCAGCGGCTTTCACCAGGGCATCACCCTCGGCCTCGCGAGCCTTCTGCTTGGCCATTGCAGCCTCGATGCGGATCGCGTCACGTGCGGCCTGCTCCTCACCAGCCAGGAACGCGCGCTCCATGTTCCAGTAGATCGGCGGCTGGGCCGGGCGCTCGCCGTCGGTGAACAGCTCCCACAGCTTGGCCAGGTTCAGGTCCATCTGACGCAGCTCCTGGTACAGCGGCTGCAGCTTGGCGATCAGCCCCTCGATGGCTTCCAGCTGGGCGACGGCCCAGCTACGATCACGCTCGACCTGCGTGTCGTGCTCCTGACCCCGCGCGGTCTCGGCCTCGCTCAGCTCCTGGTAGAACAGGAAGGCCTTGCGCTCGTACTCGGCTACCTCGCCAGTGCCCAGGCGGGTGAGGTTGGCCGGCACGCCGTAGCGCTCCTCGTTCATGGCCTGACGCTCCACCCAGTCGAGCCGCGCATGCACGTCCTCGGCCTTGAGCTTCAGCGCTTCCATGTCACGGAACACGCGGCGGGTGACGTGGTTGACCACCCAGCGAGCCATCATCGGCTTGGCGTGCAGGTCATCGACCACGGCTTCGCGACGAGCCACCTTGGCTGCTGCGGCCTCCTTGTCATCGGCGTACTCGATGCTGGCCTCCCAGGCATCGGCCAGGCGATCCAGCAGGGCGTCCCACATCGGGTTGTGGGTTGGCCACTGCATGCCGATCAGCGCGACGGCTGCGGCCGAGCTCTCGGCATATTTGATGTCCTTGAGCTCCATATCCCACAGCTGGCTGGCGGTGTGGATCGAGGTGCGGTACTCGCCCTCGTCCTCACTCCAGGTGCCATCGCTGTCCATCAGGTGCGACTGGCTGAGCGAGGCGCCACGGGCCTGGTGCTCCAGGACCTCCTGGATCTCCTCCCAGCCCAGGCCCATGTCGAGCAGCTCCTGCTCGGTGTAGGGCTCGTTGTCCTGCTGGCTCTGCACGCCATCGAAGCAGCCGTCCTTGACCGCCAGCGTGACCTCCGCGATGGTCAGCTCACGGTGCGCCTCGTTGCGCACACCGGAGAAGGCCGAGCGCAGCGCGTCCAGCAGGTTGTAGGTGTCAGTCAGCGTCTTGCTGGCCTTGGTGTAGGGCAGCACACCCAACTCGGTGGCCGAGCGCAGCGCCATTGCCACGTTGGTCATCGCAAACTGCGCGCCGTTGAGTGCCGAGCGAGCCGCGCTGATCTCGCGCCCGTTCTTGGTGGTGACGCTGTCCTTGGCGATGGCCTGTGCCCACTCCATCGGAGTTTGCTGACCGGTGATGACAGGCAGCAGGACGTCAGTGCCGCGAGCGGTGGACAGGATGTTCTGGATGGTGATAGTTTTCATGGTGTATTTCCTTTTCTTAGCGGATTGGGTTATTACGAGTGGCCTGCTCACGGTTGCCGCCGTGAGTGGGCTTTTTCTTTGCACGCTCGACTACTGATCCCAGTAGCAGGGCGATTGCTACGATTGCCATGACCTGCATGGCCAATGTCTCGATGCTCATGCGGCCAGCCTCCTTGCTTGCTTGATCCAACCTTGCGCAGCACTGACATGCAGGCTGTGCAGCATTGGGTTGTGGCGCACACAGCGTGCGCACAGCAGCTCGTTACGGGCTTGTTGCAGGGCGAAGCGGACGTGACGGGACATGTGTTGCCTCCTAGACCCCCCGGTGGGGGTCAAAACAAGGTTCCTTGGGTTTGAAACTGGAAGCGGGCGAACCGGAAACCCGAATCCAATTGGGAGTCCCTGAACCAGCGAACCCCATACCCCCCTGCCACCCGGAACCTGTGACCTGGAACAGAGGACTTGTGATGGAAAAATGCAGCAATGGATGTGGGCGCTGGGTCACAACGCCTGATGTGTCAGGGCGACTATGTTTGACTTGCCACAAGGCGCTCGTTGGTTCTGCCTCCTCGCCCTTACGCACCCCCGCGGAGTCGCCGCCTCACGGGCCCCAACAACCTGCTTGCCGGATATGTGGTGAATGCTTTGCCACCTGGGAGGAGGTATATGCGCACAAATGCCCCCTCCGCTCCCCTAGAAAGGAGCCTGCGCAACTAACCCCAGATGCCTACAGGGCTACTACTCGTGGGAAATGACACTGCCGTTCAGGGGCTGGAGGTTCTAAGGTGGATATGAAAAAACGCAGGGCGCTTGCCGCTGAACGCGCCAGAAAACGACGCTTGGCCTTGATTGAGGAGGCTCATGAGGCTGGTGTTGAGGATGTTGAGGGCTACGCCCAAGCGGCGATGGAGGCGGAGGACGGCGGCCTCGTCGCCGATATGCCGGATGACCCGTTCCTCCCCCCGGGGCAATCGCTACATTGACCGCCGTGAATCGACTTTCCGACCCCTCGGCACGCGACCCAAAGCGCTTGACAACCGCCAAAACGGAAATGGAATTTTTTTCTATGAAATTTTTGCTAGGCGCTTTGGCCCCCTTGCGGCCACCTCGACCAGGTTCGGGTGATCGACTACTCGAGCCCCCACATCAGTGATCGCGTGATCCAGCCGGAAGGCTAGTCCCAGCGCTTCACCCGGCACGCTCGACCCTGACGCTTGCCAGGAATATCAGCAGCGCTGATAATGCGCATACCCCAACTACGTGTAGCGATATGAAGCCACTCGTTGACCTCGACACCCAGCTGGCATCCATGGAAGCGGACGAAAAGCTCGGAACTCATGACCTGCCCCGCCTGACCAGTCAGCAGCGGGTGTATGTCGCTGCTCGCGTCGGCGGGTTGAGCATCACTGCTGCCTCGGGCGAGGCTGGCTGCTCAAAGGCCACTGGGGGCAAGTGGGAAAAAGACCCGGCTGTCCAGGCCCACATCCAGCACTACATGGATGAAATGCAGGAACACTCGCTGCCCCGCGTGCGATTCGGTATCGAAGATGCCCACGCGATGTACATGAAGGCGTACCACATGAGCGGTACCGCCGCAGAAATGGTGAAGGCGACTGACTCGCTGGTGAAGCTGCACAAGCTCACCGACAACCAGGAGAAAGAGCTCCCGAAAACGGTCACCGCACGCCAGTTGGCCGATCTGCCGGTGGCAGAGCTCCTTCGCCTTGCGGGCCTGAAGGTGGATGGCCTGGCCCCCGGTGTGATTGAGGGTGATTACGAGGAGGTTCAGACCTCTTGATCGCCAACCGCACCCGCCCCCTCGAGCTTCGGCACTGCCCGAAGTGCGAGAAAGACCACCCCGCGACCCTATTCAACGCCGCCGGCTTCTGCGTCTATTGCGCGCAGGCTGCGGCACAGGCCAAAGATGCCAGTGTAATCGCCAAGAAGGCTGCGAAGATCGGCGATGACGCCCTGGCAGTGCGTCGCAAGGCGCATCTGGAGATTCAGGCCCGCAAAAAAGCGGCGCTGGCGAAAGTGCAGGCGGATCGCGAGGCCAAAGTGGCCCTCGATACCGAGCTGGACGCGGTCGAAGCGGCGAAACAGGAGCTGGCCCGCCGGGAGCTGGCCAAAGAGCACCTGCTCCCCTTCGTGTTGCGCTTCAACGAGAGCTATCTCCCCGGGTGGGTGCATAAGGACATCTGCGAGAAGCTCGAATGGTTCTCGGCGGCAGTGGCGGCGAAGCAATCGCCACGGTTGATGATTTCGATGCCACCGCGTTCGGGCAAAAGCGAGCTGGCGTCCCGTATGTTTCCCGCCTGGCACCTGGGGCGATACCCGAGCCACGAGTTTATCGCCTGTTCTTACGGCTCCGACCTCGCCAACGGCTTCTCCCGCAAAGTGCGAGACGTGGTGAAGGACGCTGCGTACCAGGCCGTGTTCCCCGGAACGCAGATCAATAAGGACAACCAGTCGGTCGAGTCGTGGAGTACCACAGCCAACGGGAACTACGCAGCGGCCGGTGTGGGCGGCCCGATCACGGGCAAGGGTGCGATGATTTTATGTATCGACGACCCCATCAAGAACCAGGAGGACGCCGAGTCCGCGACCAAGCGCGAAGCGGTATGGGACTGGTACACCTCGACGGCGTACACCCGACTCGCCCCAGGCGGCGGCGTGCTAGTGATGATGACGCGCTGGCATGATGACGACCTGTCCGGTCGCCTGCTACGCAAAATGGCTGAGGGTGATGGCGACGAGTGGGTCGTGGTGGAGTACCCAGCCCAGGCGGTACACGACGAGTTGTTCCGTAAGACTGGCGAGGCGCTGCACCCTGAGCGGTATGACAACGATGCGCTGGAGCGTATCAAACGTACCGTCGGCCCCCGCGTGTGGAACGCGCTGTACCAGCAGAACCCGACCCCCGAGGAGGGGGAATACTTCAACAAGTCGATGTTCCAGTGGTACGGGCCCCAGGACATCCCCGACTACAGCGAGCTCAACTTCTACACGGCCTGGGACTTTGCGATTGGGGAGAAGGAGCAGAACGACTTTTCGGTCGGCATCACGGTCGGCGTGGACCAGCACGACCGCACCTTCGTGGTGGACATCCAGCGGGGACACTGGGGGACGATGGAACTGGTGGATAAGGTGTTGGAGGTCTACAAGACCTGGCGCCCGGCCATCACCGGTCTGGAGCGTGGGCACATCGAAATGACCCTGCGGCCGTTCCTGGACAAGCGTATCCGTGAGGAGCGCCTGACCAGCTTCTACATCGAGGAGCTCAAACCCGGTACCCGCGACAAGATCGCCCGGGCCCGCTCGATCCAGGGCCGCATGCAGCAGGGCCTGGTCTTCTTCCGCAAGCACTGCAACGCCACCGCCCAGCTGGTCGCGGAAATGATGCGCTTCCCCAACGGCGTGAATGACGACGGCGTCGACGCCATGGCCTGGATCGGTCAGATGCTCAGCCTGCTGGTACGCCCGCGCGAGAAGAAGCCCCCACCTAAAAAGAGCTGGAAGGACAAGCTGAACAAATTAGCCCGGGGTCATTCCGGGCGCAAACACCACATGGCGTCATAAGGAGGCCAGATGATCGTATTCATGCAAGGCGGCGACGACCGCCAGATGGACGTGACCGCCGTCGTTCGCGGCATGCGGCTGGAGGAGGTCGTTATGGACGGCGACGACTTTGCCTGCTTGCGCGAGGCCAGTGACGAGCAGCTCCGCCAATGGGTCACTGACCTTGCGGACACTTTTGCTACCAAGCGCGGCACCCGCACTGTGTTAATATCAGCACAGCTGATTTTCTCTGAGGGCACCGCCGGTGGCGACCGATCCGACAACCATTGCCAAGCACAACCATGAGCGATATGTGCGTGCCCGCGACAACGGGCACGCGCGCTACCTTGAGGAGTCCAAGAAGCTCAACGGTATGTACACCGGTGATGGCCAGTGGGACGAGGCCGTCAAGGCCAAGCTGGAAAGCGAGGGCCGCCCGGCGCTTACCTTCAACATGATCCTGGCGGTGATCAACACCGCTTTGGGTGAGCATCTGCGCCGTGATGTGCAGGTCAGCTTCAAGCCCCGCCGCAATGCCAACCGGCAGGTGGCCGGCATCCTGAACAAGCTGTCCATGCAGATTGCCCATGCCAACCGCTACAAGTACCTGGAAATGATGGTGGCCGGCGACGGCTTGATCCAGGACCGCGGCTTCTTCGACGTGCGCATGGACTTTTCCGATCACATGCAGGGTGAGGTGAAAATCGCCTCCCTTGACCCGGGCACTGTGCTACTTGACCCGGATGCCAAGGAGTATGACCCCAAGACCTGGAACGAGGTGATCATCACTCGTTGGATGTCGATGGACGAGATCGAGCATCTGTACGGTCGCGCCAAGGCTGATTCGCTCAAGTCCGTGGCCGCCGGGGGCGACAGCTTCCGCTATGACAGCATCCGTTTCGACGACAAGACCTTCGGCGAGGACTCGCGCCACGCTAGCCTCGTCGACGCCAACGCCCCCGAGGATCGCGACATCCGTGCTGTGCGCGTGGTTGAGCGTCAGCACTATAAGTGGACCCAGGAGCGCATGTTCGTCGACCCGGCCACGGGCGACATGTCGGAGGTACCAAGCGGCTGGGACGACGCCAAGGCCGAGGCTTTCGCTAAGAAGATGCAGCTGTTCATACACAAGCGCCCAGGTCGCCGTGTGCGCTGGACGGTTAGCGCCGACCAGGTGCTGCTGTTCGATGACTGGTCGATGTACAAGACCTTCACCGTCGTGCCGTACTTCCCGTACTTCCGCCGTGGCGTGGCCTTCGGCATGGTCAAGAACCTGGTCGGGCCGCAGGAGTACCTGAACAAGACCCGGAGCCAGGAGCTGCACATCGTCAACACCACCGCCAACAGCGGCTGGATGGTTGAGGAGGGCACCCTTGTCAACATGACGGCGGACGAGCTGGAGCAGCGCGGGGCCGAGACCGGGCTGGTGCTCGAGTTTGCGCGCGGGGCCAACCCGCCGGCCAAGATTCAGCCGAACACCGTGCCGACCGGCATTGATCGCATCAGCGAGAAGGCGGCGTTCTCGATCCGCGAGATCAGCGGTGTGAACGACGGCATGCTGGGCTTTGCCGCCCCGTCCGTGTCGGGCGTCGCGCTTGACCGCAAGACCACTCAGGGCCAGGTGCAGCTGGAGGTTCCGGCTACCCACCTGGAGCTGACTCGCCGTCTGGTGTTCGAGAAGGTGCTGGAGCTGATCCAGGACTTCTATACCGAGGAGCGTGTGGTTCAGATCACGTTCAACCCGAACCCGAACGCCGAGGACGAGCAGATTGTCCTGAACTACATGGACGCGGCCGGGACTCTGGTGAACGACGTGACTGAGGGCGCCTATGACATCGCGATCAGCACTTCGCCGAGCCGCGACAACTACGACGAAGGCCAGTTCGCGGAGCTGATGGAAATGCGCATGAACGGCATCGCCATCCCAGACCCGATCATCATTCGCCACAGCGATCTCGCCGACCGCGACGACATTGCGGCCGAGGTCGAGAAGATGCTGGGCATGGCCGAGCCGACCGAGCAGGAGCTGCAGATGATGCAGATGCAGCAGGAGCTGGCGATCCAGTCTGCCCAGGCCGAGCTGGCCAAGCTGCAGGCCCAGGCGGAGAACTTCCAGTCGGCCACGGCGTTGAACATGGCCAAGGCCAGTCAGCTCGCCGGTGGCGACGACTCCCCGGAAGTGCAGCTCGAGCGCGACCGTCTGGAAGTCCAGATTGCGCTCAAGCGCGAAGAACTGCAGACGCGACTTGCACTGGCCAAGCTCACTCATCAGGCCCGGGCACAGGGCGAGCAGCTGCGGACCGCAGCCCAGCTTGCTGCTACCCGGTTCCAGGGCGAGGTGCAGCTGGCATCGGCATCGCGTGCCGCGAAAGGCGGCGACAAACCTACCCCCCGTAAGAGCAAATAAGGAGCACCCATGGGCTTGGAAATCGAAGATCACTTCCCCGGCGATCACCTGGAGGAGCTGGACGAGAACCTGGACCTCGGCAACGAGGTGACCGAGGACGCCGACGAGGACGCCGACGATGCGCAACCTGCCGATGAAACTGCTGGCGACGGCGCTGATACCGATGATGCTGACGCCGATGCCGGCGATGATGCTGATGGCGGTGCAGACGAAGACGCCGGCGACGCTGACGCTGATGGTGATGATGGCGACGATGCTGAGCAGCCGGAACCAGCGCCGGCTAAGCCGGAAAAGAGCCCGGTAATCCCCAAGGCCCGACTGGATCAGGAGCTGCGCAAGCGCCGCGCCGCCGAGCAACGCGCCCAGGAGCTGGCCGAGGAGCTGACCCGGATCAAACAGGAGCAGGCTGAGGCGAGCCGTCCGAAGCCACTGTCTGGCGAGGAGATCAAAGCCAAGATGGCCGAGGCCAACGAGGCGCTGGTCGGTGGCGATACCGCTCGTGCCGCTGAGTTGCAGGCTGAGCTGTTCGCTGCCCTGGCCGCTCCGACCCAGGCCCCGGTAGCCGCGCCCGTTGAACGCGATCTGGTGGGTGAGGTCGAGGCCCGCCTGGAGTTTAAGCAGGCGCTGGAGGAGGTCAACGCTCGCTTCCCGCAGCTGGACGAGAACTCCGAGGCCTTTGACGAGGAGCTGTCGCAAGAGGCGGTCGATCTACAGCGCAGCTACATGAACCGTGGCTTCACGCTGGCTGAGGCCACCCGCAAGGCGGCCGAAAGCGTGGCCAAGCTGTACGATCTGACCGACAACAAGGCGCCTGCTGCGCCGGCGGCCGACCCGAAAGCGGTTGTCGCACAGGCTCGCCAGAAGCAGAAGACTCAGGACAAGATCGCTAAGGCGGTTGCCGCCCCACCGGCACTCACCGGGCGCGTGGATGACGGCAGCGATGTCGCGTTCGACGTGTTCAAGGCGTCCGAGGACGAGCTGATGGCGCTGCCCAAAGCGACTCTGGATCGGCTGCTGGGCAATACCATCTAAGGCGCCTGCAGTACCGAAAGCCCCGGCCTAGACCGGGGCTTTTTCTTTCCGGGCGCTGTGCTAGAATATCAACAGTGCTGATAAAGCTCATTCGGTAGGCCCCCACGATAGCGGGGCGGGTCGCTCCCTTCGCGCACGACATTTCGTTGGCTCCCACGACACGGGGCGCAGATCGCAAATCAATTTTTGCGTCGCGCCGGTGTGCGTGACCTGGGGAGTTTCAACATGGCAACAACCAACTTTGCCGCTCTGACCAACGAGCAGCTGACCGCGTGGGGTAAAAAGTTCTGGCACCACGCTCGCACCAACGCCTTCATCAGCAAGTTCACCGGTACCGGTGTCAACGCGATGATTGACCGCACCACCGAGCTCAAGAAGTCCAAAAAGGGCAACCGAGCCGTCATCACTCTGCTGGCGGATATGCGGACTGATGGTGTGATGGGTGATGCCCGACTGGAAGACAACGAAGAAGCCCTGCAAAGCTTCGAGACCGTCATCCAGTTCGACCAAATCCGTAACGCCAACCGCATCGCCGGTCGCATGGCTGACCAGAAGTCGGTGGTGAACTTCCGCGCCGCTTCCGAAAGCGCTCTGGGCTATTGGGCCGCCGACCGCATCGACCAGATGGCGTTCCTGTCGCTGTCCTCGGTGCCGTACACCCG
>Ga0079301_1001474_pt1 | contig 10795 bp, 13 predicted proteins | sample Wag4_2014_7_11_3_FD_74797 | JGI IMG/M metagenome (GOLD analysis project Ga0079301, IMG submission 74797) | Fresh water mixed with fracking chemicals microbial communities from Ohio, USA - Utica-2 Time Series FC 2014_7_11 | ecosystem: Engineered > Industrial production > Chemical products > Input...
CATTTGACCCGTTGGCCGCCTTGGTGGCTGAAAGGGGTTTAAGCGGCGCTTTGGGCGCCACGGGATCCCCTGCAGCCATTCATCAAGGGAGCCGGTTGGGTTCGGGGCCCTCCTCATCCGTAGCGGGCGGTACAAAAGGCTGTCTATGTGATGCCGGACGTTTCACGAATTCCCGGGATGCGCTGCGCGCCCGCCCGCTTTGGGCCCAATCCCGCAAAGCGTCGATCGCCTCTTGCGCCGTACGGGACAACGGGTAGGTCGAACGAAGTGCCACCACGATGTCATCCGTACCAAACTCCCGGTTATCGGCGAAGCCCTGGTGCATGGCATCGGTAATCGCGCACGCGAGTTCAGCCCCGGAATACCCTGCTGAGACGGCCACAAGGCGATCCAGATCAAATTGTCGAAACTGGGTATCCCTCAGCCGTTTCAAATGAAGCTCAAAAATTTCCCGCCGCTCCTCGTCACTGGGTAACCCGACAAAAAAAATCTCATCGAAACGTCCCTTGCGCAACAATTCGGGCGGCAAATGCGTGATCTGATTGGCTGTCGCAACGATAAAAACCGGGCTGCGTTTTTCCTGCATCCAAGTCAGCAAGGTGGCCATCACCCGCGCCTGCGTTCCCCCGTCCAACTGTTGGGCCGTGCCAAAAGCCTTGTCCAGTTCATCCATCCACAAGACACAGGGTGCCATCGCCTCAGCGAGGCGCATCATCTGTCGCGTTCGCGCCTCGGATTCACCGACCAACGCCCCCATGAGCCGCCCGACATCCAAGCGCAACAAAGGCAAGCGCCAAGCGCGCGCGATGGCGCGTGCGCTCAGCGATTTGCCGGTCCCCTGCACCCCGATGAGCAACACGCCTTTCAGAGCAGGCAGCCCATATGCCCGCGCACGGGGACCAAAGGCATCAGCCCTTACCGCAAGCCAACGCTTGAGATTGTCGAGGCCGCCAATGTCTTCCAGGCCTTCTTCTTCAGCGCAATACTCCAGGATTTCCGTTTGCCGGATCGCCTGTTTTTTTTCTTCGAGCATCAACGCGACATCCGCGTCATCGATTATCCCATCCGTCGCAATGCCTTGAGCCAACGCCTGAACGATGCGCTGCATGGGCAAACCCAGGGCAGCCTTGATCAGCGCCTCACGCGCGGGTTCACCCAAGCGGTTGCGTTCAGGCCCAACGAAGCGTAAAAGCTCCGCCTCGATTTCGGCCATGCACGGCAGTGGAAAGTCAATCACGGTCACATCGTTGACCAGTTCTTGCGGCACTTTCAGCACCGGTGACAGGATCACAACGGTCTTGCGCAGTGCGCGCAGGGATCGGGCGAGGCTACGCAAGCGGCGCGTCACGCGAACATCGTCAATGAATCGATGGAAATCGCGCAACACAAACAACCACGCTTCCTCGTCGCTGCGGCTCAGCACCTGATCCAGGGCCTGGAAAGGATCTTCCTTCGCGATACCGGCGGCCCCAAAGCCTGCGACAAAGTCCCAGATGACAAGATGACGCGGTGGTGACACCATGCGAGCCACGGCGTGCAGCGCCGTTTCCGCGCGTTCTTCCTCGCCGGTCACGATGTACAAGATGGAATAGCGCGAGCGGATCAGCAAGTCGACGTGCGCCTCAAACTCCCTTGCCGACATCACGTCGCGACCCTCCCCTGGCGGCAGCACGACCGGGCATCCATCGCAGGATATGCGCTGATGCGCCTCTTGTTGTAAGATCATATCATTCCTTGGCACACGCACGCCCTCAACGAAGAGTGGCGCATCAACGACGATGGGGGGCAACGTGAAGTTTTACGCCGACATCCTGGAGGCGATCGGGCATACCCCGCTTGTTCGCCTCAACAAAGTGACAGACGGACTCTCGTGCACCGTGCTGGCCAAGTGTGAGGGGTTTAACCCAGGCGGCTCAGTCAAGGACCGCCCATCTCTGTTCATGCTTGAACAGGCGGAAAAGCATGGGCTGATCAAGCCTGGCGCTACCATTATCGAACCGACAAGCGGCAACACAGGTGTGGGACTTGCCCAGGCTGCCGCCGTCAAGGGTTATCGTTGCATTTTTGTCATGCCAGACAAGATGAGTGAAGACAAGGTGCGTCTGCTGCAGGCTTACGGTGCCGAAGTGGTCATTACCCCAACGAATGTCGAGCCGTCGGATCCACGCTCCTATTACTCGGTGGCCGATCGCCTGACGGCTGAAATCCCGAATGCCTTTCAACCCAATCAATTCAAAAACCCTGATAATCCTGAAGCCCATTTTTTGAGTACCGGGCCTGAGATCTGGAACGATACGGACGGCCGGATCACCCACTTCGTCGCCTCAATGGGAACAGGCGGCACCATCAGTGGCACGGCCCGCTACCTCAAATCGCGGCGCGGTGATATCACCGTGGTGGGTGCGGATCCTGAAGGTTCCATTTATTCCGGCGACACCCCGCGCCCTTATCTCGTCGAAGGCATCGGGATGGGTTGCATCCCGCAAACGATGGACTTGACGTTGATCGACCACTTTGAACGCGTGTCGGACTTTGAAAGTTTTACGATGGCGCGCCGCTTGACCCGTGAAGAGGGTATTTTCGCGGGTGGTTCATCGGGCACGGCAGTGGTTGCGGCATTGCGGGTGGCCCGTCACCTTGGGGCACAAGACGTTGTTGTCGTCTTGCTGCCGAGTAACGGTCGCTCGTACATGACCAAGATCTACTCGGATACCTGGATGATGGACCAGCACTTGATGGACACGCCACCAGCCAGCAAACTGTCGGACCTGCTCAGGCACAAATCCATTTTACAGCCGCTGATCGCAGTTGCGCCGACTGACCCCGTCCAAAGGGCCGCCGTGCTGTTGAGGCAGTACAACATCTCACAGTTGCCCGTGATGGTCGATGATGAAATCGTAGGTTCCTTGCATGAAACCGAGGTCATGCGGCTCGTACTGGAAAAAATCGACCTGACGACAACGCGTGTCGGCGACATTATGGGCAATCCTTTTCCGCAGTTGAGTGCGGATGCCAAGGTGGCGGATGCCTGCTACACCGTGGCGGACGGCAGTGCCGTGTTGGTAGTGGCAGACCGACGTCCGATCGGCGTACTGACCAAGATTGACTTCATCCATTTCCTTGCGGAAACCCATTTAACCTGATTCGGAGTGTTTGATCCATGCAATTCGCAACCAGTGCCATTCACGCAGGCCAAGCCCCTGACCCGATGACAGGCGCGGTCATCAACCCAATCTACATGACCTCAACTTACCATCAAGCAAGCCCGGGCGAGCACAAGGGTTTCGATTATTCGCGCACCAACAACCCGACGCGTCAGAGTCTGGAAACCTGTCTCGCTGCGCTGGAGGGTGCCGCCTTCGGCTTGGCCTTCGCATCAGGTGTCGCAGCCAGTTCGGCGGTGATGAACCTGCTCGGGCAAGGGGATCACGTGGTCGTTGGTGATGACGTCTATGGGGGCACCTTTCGACTGTTCGACAAGGTGTTCACCCGTTACGGCCTTTCCTATTCCTGGGTCGATGCCGCCAATCCGGCGGCGGTTCGAGCGGCGATACGACCGGAAACGAAGATGATTTGGGTGGAAACGCCCACCAACCCGTTGTTGAAACTCGTCGATATCACGGCGTTGGCGAGCATTGCCAACGATGCTGCCCTGATGTTGGCTGTCGACAATACTTTTGCGACCCCTTATCTGCAAAATCCGCTCAGCATGGGTGCGCACCTTGTCATTCACTCCACCACAAAATACATCGGGGGCCACTCCGACGTGGTGGGTGGCGCCGTGCTCACGAACGATCGCACCTGCCACCAAAACCTCAAGTTCCATCAAAACGCCGTCGGTGCAATCCCGTCGCCCTTTGATGCCTGGCTGACGTTGCGGGGGGTAAAGACCTTGGCGTTGCGGATGCGTCAACACGAGCTGAATGCCGCACAAGTTGCCGCCTACCTATGCCAGCATCCCGCGGTCGTGGAAGTACATTACCCGGGCCTGCCGCAACATCCGCACCACGGATTGGCCAAGCGTCAAATGCGCGGGTATGGTGGGATGGTGACATTCACGCTGGTGGGCGGCTTTGATGCGGCCAAAATAGTTGGGCAACGCAGCAAGCTGTTCACCTTGGCGGAAAGCCTGGGCGGTGTCGAGTCCCTGATGTGCCATCCAGTCACGATGACGCATGGGTCGATTCCCGAGTCGCAGCGCCTCGAACGCGGCATCACAGGCGGCATGCTACGCTTGTCGGTTGGCATCGAGGACATCGACGATTTGATCGCGGACCTTGATCAGGCATTTGACGGCCTTAGCGAGGCTTGACGCATCGGTTAAAAGACCAGATGCCTTTACGCAGCGATAGGCCCACAGATTGAGCGTGGTGGTGCGGCCGTGAACGGAGTGATGCTTCTGCCCAAGGATGAGCCTCGTGTCAGTGCCTGCCCCTATACTGAGCGGCCGGGTGGATCACCCTCCTCAATTTCACGGCGATACAGGCTTTCCAAAGTGTGGCGCTGACGGTCCACCGAGGCAAGCACGACACCAGTCAATAACTGTAGCGGCATCAAGTGCTGGGACAAAAAGGCGCCGTCGGGCGTGCAAACCTCAAACTCAAGATAATCTGTACCGACGCGCAAAACGCGGGACAGATACGGATGAGGGACGCCGACGAAACTGAGTCCGACGAGTTGCCCCTCTTCTTTGATTCGGATCAGGCGATCACGCAGATGCACAAGAAACGCCTCATTGGAAATGTTGCGGTGACGACATCAACCTCGCGTCGCAGGTGAGTGAGCACAGCCCGCACCGCGTGTGCATTTAGCGGATGCCGGACAATTCCTGGCGACCATTCTTGATGGTCTGCAACGCGCGACCAATTTTGGCCTCGAGATCAGCCAACACATTATCGGCGTATTGATCCGCACTCATTTGCTGTTCGTGCACCTGAATGTGCGTATCACGAATCAGACGATCCGCCTCGACACTCGCCTGCCGATAAATTTCCGTCTCCGAAATCATTCGCAACCGCTCGCGTTCCGCGTTTGCCCGCAAAGCCTCAGCTTCTCGCTCCGCCTCCGCAACAAACTGGTCCCGACGTGCATACAACTCCTTGGCGCTCTGCACTTCCATCGGCAAATCGCGGATCATCTGCTCGATCAGTTCCAACAACGTATCCTCATCAACGAGCAACTTACCCGTCAACGGTACGCGTTTGCAATCCTCAAAAAATCGAACAATCTGCTCCAGATGCTGTTCCACGCGCATTCGTCACTTACCCCTTTTCAAAACGCGGCGACGTTCCGCCACGACATATCTCAATCAAAGCCCTCGCGACATGCTCAGGCACCATACCCGCAGGTGAACCCCCCAGCGAAGCCAACTCCTTGATCATGCTGGAACTGAGAAACACGTGCCGGGCATCCGTCATCAGAAACACAGTCTCCAAGTCCGGGTGCAAACACCGATTTGTTAACGCCAACCGCATTTCACCATCGAAGTCGGCCACCGTGCGCAAACCCCTCAGCAACACCTGCGCCCCAAGTTCACGCGCCAAATCAACTGTCAAACCCGAAAATGCCAGAACCGATACATTGGGAAGGTGAGCCACCGCCTCCTTAACCAACGCCACCCTCTGATCGACCGAAAACAACGCCCGCTTGCTGGTATTGTTCAACACACCGACCACCACGGCATCGTACAGCAGACTGGCCCGCTGCACGATATCAAGATGACCATTGGTGATGGGGTCGAAACTTCCCGGATAGACTGCCTTCGTCATCAATCGCCAGCCTATTCAACCGTGAACGAATCAGCCGCGAGCAAGCCCAACCCTCCGAAAAGACCCCCACCAAACGCGAAAGCCACGCACCATTGCACGCCCCTGTTACATTTTAAACCGCAAGCAATCATCGCATCAAGCACCCCGGGCATCGCCCCAGTCGTTCCAAGGTGTGCCTAGATCACACGACCAGACGTTTTTGCATCATTGTAAAGTTTTGTAAAACCTTTGGGCCACTGGCTGTCGGACGACCGGGCACAGCCCTGTGGTGGCCCATTGTGAAGGCGTCACCCAGTTGTCGGTGCCACTGCCGTCTGACCGGACAGACAAGGGTTAAGGGGACGGCGCATTCGGACATGGTTGCCAAGTGTGCGATTTTAGCCGATAATGCCACGGGGTTCTTTGTTTGGTTTGTCGAAGGATTGCGGCGATTTGGCAGTGGTCAGGTTGTGCGCGCAGATGTAGAAAAAGGTTGACATATGGGCCAGGAAGATTTGTCTCGTCGTCAGTTCCTGAATGTGGCCGTCAATGCGATCGGGGCTTTGATCACCGCAGTGGTGGCAGTTCCTGTTGCGGGTTATTTCATTGACCCGGTATTGCGCAACAAGAGCGGCGCTGGGAACTGGGTCAAGCTCGCGCCCCTTGGTGAACTTGGTGCGGATCCCAAAGAGTTTCAATTCAGCACCGTTCGGTCGGAAGGCTTTATGAAGCAGGAAGTCAGCGCGAAAGCTTACGCCTATGTGGACGGCGACAAGGCAAAGGCCTTTTCGAACATTTGTACCCACTTGGGGTGTCCTGCCGGGTGGGATGGTAGCAAGCAGAAATTCTTCTGCCCTTGTCATGGTGGCGTTTATGACAAGTCCGGAAAGAACGTCGCGGGTCCCCCACCGCGTCCTTTGCCGCCTTACGAAACCAAGATTGAGGACGGTTACGTTTACATCCAGATTGTCTGAGTATCGCGTGATTTGGCGTCCAGTCACGAGGGAGGTTCCGTTAGCGGGGCCTCTTTGTCGTATTGAAAGGTCGTGAACCCTTGACACAAGCGGCAGACAAGCGGCCCGGTTTTTCTGTGCAGAGTCCGAAAGGCACCCATGACATCTTGCCTGCTCAGGCGAGGCGTTGGCGTGGTGTCGAGCGGGTGGTCCAGGCTGTGATGCAGCGTTTTGGTTACGAGGAGATCCGAACCCCGATTTTTGAGGAGGCTGCGCTGTTCATCCGCGGGGTCGGCGAACATACGGATGTGGTCAGCAAAGAAATCTACACCTTTGGCGGCAAAGGTGCGGATCATGTCAATTTCGCCTTACGACCCGAGTGCACGGCGGGTGTTGTCAGGGCGTACGTCCAGCATCGCTTGTACCGCGAGCCGGCGCCACAGAAGTTTTGGTACATGGGCCCGATGTTTCGCTATGAACGTCCGCAGGCTGGTCGTCAGCGTCAGTTCCATCAATTGGGCGTGGAGTGTTTCGCGTCAGACAATCCACTCAGCGATGCCGAAGCCATCCTCATGGCGGTGGATTTGTTGGCGGAACTTGGTTTAACGACTTTGACGGTGGCCTTGAACTCGGTTGGGTGCCCCAATTGCCGGCCGGCCTACCGTTTGCAGTTGGTGCGGTATCTGGAGGAGCAGCAAGCGTCGCTGTGTGCGACGTGTTTGACGCGCAAGGACACCAATCCGCTGCGCGTGCTGGATTGCAAAGCGCCGGGGTGTCAACCGATTGTTGCGTGTGCGCCGGCGTTGCACGATTTTTGGTGCGTGGGCTGTCGGGCGCATCTTGAAGCGGTGATGGATTATTTGGATTCGGTTGCGGTGGCTTATCGGCTCGATCCGCGTCTGGTGCGCGGGCTGGATTATTATACGGGTCCGGTGTTTGAGATTGCGTCTGATGCGTTGGGTGCCCAGAACACGTTGGTTGGGGGTGGTCGTTACGATCAGCTGGTTGAGCAGCTTGGTGGTCCGCCGACGCCGGCGTTCGGTTGGGGGCTTGGGATGGAGCGGTTGTTGCTGGCACTTGACGGTGCGGAGGCGGGGGAGGCGTCGCTGTTTGGTGCGGTGCTGGTAAACCCCGGTGAGTCGGAGCGACGTGGGTTTCAGTTGGTAAGCTGGTTGCGCCGTGCGGGGCGGGATGCTGAGGTGGTGACTGGCAGAAAGTGGGACAAGCTGTTCAAGCATGCGGATCGCCTGGGTGCCCGTTTCGCCTTTGTTCTTGGCGAGCATGAAGTTGAAACGTCGCGTTTTGGTATCAAAAACTTGAGTAACCGGGAGCAAAGTGACTTACCGTTCAGCCATGAAGTCGTGATGGCTTGGCTGAACGGGATAACGGATGCGTGAGGAAAGCGGTCATGAAAAAATTCATTGTCATCGCAGGCAACATTGGCAGCGGGAAGACAACCCTCACCCGTTATTTGTCGCGGCATCTCGGTTTCACGCCGAGTTACGAATCCGTTGATGGCAACCCCTACCTGGCGGACTTTTATCACGACATGCATCGCTGGAGTTTTCCGTTACAGATTTATTTTTTGGGCAAGCGATTTGAGAGCCATCGACAAATCGTGGAGGGGAGCGAATCGGTGATTCAGGATCGCTCGGTCTATGAGGATTGCGCCATTTTTGCCGAAAACCTGCGTCGCAATGGGCAAATGACGCAGCGCGACTACGACAATTATTTACAGATTTACACCATTATGGGTCAGTTTTTTCGCGCGCCGGACCTCGTCGTTTATCTTAAAGCCGGGATGCCCACCTTGCAAAAGCGCATCGCGATGCGCGGCCGTGATTACGAGGCGGCGATTCCCCTTGACTACCTGGAACAACTGAATGGTCTGTATGACGAATGGATTGATAATTGGCGGCTGTCGCCGGTGGTTACCCTGAGTGCGGATGATCTGGATTTTGTGCACAGCAGCCTGGACTGCTGCGCCATTTTCGATCTCATCGAAGCAGCGCTTCATCCCTTGGTTTCCGTCCACGCCTGAACGCCCGTCCGACGCGTCGGGAAATCAACAGCTTGACGACAGGGATTTCACGGGTGTTTCAGTGGGAGGCAGGAAAAACCGTGTCGTGGCTCGCAGTGTTGCCGTGAGCAGGCGATTATCGGCTGTCGCAGGCTCTGTTTGTTGAATTGCCGACTGTCCGTTACAACGTCCGTGGCCCGCATCCCGGCAACCCGCAAGGAGGATGAAGCTGATGTCGGTCGCAGCGAGACGGTTGGTCAAGTGGACAGTGATTATCCCGAGGCGTATCATCATGAATGGCGGCCAGTTGCGCAACTGAATGTGTGCGCGGGCGTTTATTTTTTGGCGGATGGCAGCGCGTTCAGGAACATCACCGTGCGACGGTACACAGGGCGCGTGACGTTCGCCATCATGGCTGCGGAGCCAATCGGGGGTTATCAGACCGAGAGGTCGTGTTGAGAGCGCGTGCGGTAGCTACGGCACGGGGAGTGACATTTGAGTGGTCTGGAAGGCATCAGTCTCGCGGCAGTCATCAACATCATTGTCATTGACCTGATTTTGTCGGGTGACAATGCGGTTGTCATTGCGATGGCGGTCAAGTCCCTGCCGAACCATTTGGCACGCCGGGCGGCGATCGCCGGTGCGATCGGCGCGGTGGTGCTCCGGGTCATTTTCGCGTCGCTAGCGGCTATCTTGCTGGCTGTTCCGGCAATTCAGGCCGTCGGTGGTGTGATTCTGTTGTGGATTGCTTACAAGTTGCTGGTTGAGACGGAAGGTGATCTCGAAGACAATGCGTCCATTGATAACTTCTGGCATGCCGTTCGGGTGATCATCCTGGCCGACCTGGTCATGAGCCTTGACAACATTCTCGCGGTGGGAGGCGCTGCCCGGGGCGATTTGCGTCTCTTGATCTTTGGTCTCTTGCTCAGCATTCCGTTGGTGCTCTTTTGCAGTCAAATTTTGACCAACGCACTCAAGCGCTGGCCTTGGCTCGCCTATCTTGGTGCCGGCGTCCTGGCGTTCACAGCGGCTGAAATGGTGGTGCGGGACAAGCTGGTCATTCCCGTCTTGCAGCAGTATGGCGCAGGTTTCAGCCAGTTTTTACCAGCCCTGACCACCTTGGCGGTATTGGGGGCAGGCTACCTTCACAATACCGTGAGCGCCAGAAACGCCAAGGCGGCAGCGATGGAAAATCCCGCCTTGTCAGCAAGCGATGTCGCCAGTGGAAACTGAGCTGGTAATACAGAAGCAGCTGAGTGTTTGACAACAATCCGTTTGACCATGGGTCGTCACTTAAGAAGGCGTTTCCGGGTTTATCCAGATAATCAACACTGAGCCGATCCCGGTGACCCGCATGTGGACAATGTAACCCAACGAAAAAACGTGGGGATTTTTTGACACGCGTGGCTTAAGTTGACACGCATGGCGGTTTGACACTGGTTGCCAGACCATTTTCGTGGGCGATCCGCCGCATTGACCCTGAGAAGGGCGCGCAGCAAGTAGCTCAGGCCTGATTGCCGAACCGGCAGTCGTAATTAGGCCCGATTGCTTGACAACGCCCTTGCGAAACATTTGCCGATCGTTGCCCTTGGGTCCCGACCACCCGCACAGCTAACCGTAAAAGGCTGCGATTTGACCGAACTGGAAGCCTTCTTCGGTCAGGTAACACCGCACCTTGTCACAGGCTTCCTCGGCGCTGACCGCGGAGACGATCATGCTGACTTTGGGGCGTCGTTCACGCGGACTCTCCACGTTTTGCGCCACCACCAACCAAGACTTGAAGAACAACGAGCCATAGAAACCCATCGCGGGGCCTCCCCTTCTCCACACCATCCGAACGAACCGGGCATCCCAAAGGGGTCTTGTGTGGAAGCAGTTTCGGCGACGTCATAACGGCAGTGTTGACAAGAATGAAGACCCTGTCTCGACTATAGCAAATCGATAATCAAAGCTCTGTGACAGGTGTTTTCCCAGATAACAAATCTTGATTAAATTTATGGCAAATCGACGGCGGGGGTGTCAGGCGTAGACGGTGATCGGGCGATCGGCGACCGATCGCTGTGCGAGGTACCAGA
>Ga0079301_1001475_pt1 | contig 10792 bp, 9 predicted proteins | sample Wag4_2014_7_11_3_FD_74797 | JGI IMG/M metagenome (GOLD analysis project Ga0079301, IMG submission 74797) | Fresh water mixed with fracking chemicals microbial communities from Ohio, USA - Utica-2 Time Series FC 2014_7_11 | ecosystem: Engineered > Industrial production > Chemical products > Input...
ATGGATTCGCTGCTCTCGATCGTGCAGATGCCCGCTGGTGTGCCGACCGCGACCGTGGGCATCGGCAATGGTCGCAACGCGGGCTTGCTCGCCGTGCGCATGCTCGCCGCGCATGACGCAAAGCTGCGCGCACGCTACGAGGCCTGGATGCGCGCGCAAGCCGAGGTCTCGCGCAAGAAGAACGAGAAGCTCGTCGAGTTGCTGAAGCAGGACTGAGCCGTGGCCGAAACCACAGAGGCGGCTGTGCCTGGTTGGTTGCTGGCGATGGGCTTGTGCACGCTGGCGGCGGTCGTTGTGGGCTTGGTGATGGCAGCGCGATCACCGCGCTTGAAGGGCCAAGGCTGGCGCTTGTGGCTATCGCCTGTGCTGTCTGTGTTGGCTGGTGTGCTCTACGGCCTTGCCACGCGTACAGCGGTCGGTCATGGAGAGTGGCTCTCCGTCATGACGCTCGGCTTCTTGACGGGCGTGCCGTTCGCAATGGGCGCGATCTCCATCGCATTCTTGAAAGCCGCGCCGCCGCTCCAACAGCCGAGCGTGACGGTCGCGTTGACACTGCCGTGGGCCTCTGTGGCGCTCTCTGTAGCCGCGACCATCCTCACGGGCGCCGAAGGCATCATTTGCTCGATCATGGCTTTGCCTCTGATGCTGGGCGCTGCATCTGCGGGCGGTGTGTTGGCGCTGGCGCTGCGCTCGGTATCACGACGCGCCTTGGGCGTCACAACGATCGGCTCGGCGCTGCTGCCGTTCGGCGCCGCCCAAGTCGAAGAAGCCACTCCGCCCCCGCTGGAGCTGCGCACGACCACGAACACGATCGACATCGACGCGCCAACCGAGGCGGTGTGGCGCGAGATCGCACGCGTGCGCGCCATCGCGCCAGAGGAACTGCCGTGGCGCGCGTCGCATCTGTTTGGCTTTCCGCGTCCGATCGAAGCGACCCTGTCGTTCGAGGGCGTGGGCGCGGTGCGCAAAGCGAGCTTCGAACGCGGGCTGGTGTTCACCGAAACGGTGACGACATGGAAGCCGCTGGAAGAGCTCTCGTTCAGCATCGCCGTCGATCCCGTGCCGCCGGAAGCGCTCGACGAACATGTGACGATTGGAGGGCCGCACTTTGATGTGCTGGATGGCACCTATCGTCTCGAACGACTGACGGCTCGCTCGGTGCGCGTGCACCTTACGAGCCGTCATCGGTTGTCGACGCGCTTCAACGCGTACTCAGGTTGGTGGTCGGACTTGGTCATGTCCGACATCCAAGGCGCGATCCTCGAGGTGATTCAGCAACGCGCCGAAGCACGCGCGGACTGAATCCACCATCGCTTCTTCGCCCTCATCACTTCTTGGCGGCGGCTTCGTACTCGTCCAGCGTCTTTTGCAGCTTGGGATCGAGCGCAACAGCCTTCTTCTGCACTTCGATCGCCTTGGGGAGGTCGCCCTTGGCAAAGTGCACGCTGCCGAGGACTTCGAGGACCTTGCCGTCCTTCTCGTTGCTTAGCTTGACCGCTTGTTCGGCGGCCTTGAGCGCGACATCGAGGTCGAGACCATCAATCTTGGACTGCGGGCCCACCATCGTCTGGGCGATGAACGCCAAGGCGCGGTAGTTGTCCTTCACTGGACTTTCGAGAACGGCCTTGGCTGCGGCCATCGTGCGGGCGGCGTCCTTCGCTTGGAACAGCATCACCTGGTACTTGATCATCAAGCCCTGCTCGACCATGTCGCCACCAAGGGCAACCAACTCGTCGCAGGCCTTCTCCACCGCATCCCAGTTGCTGCTCTCAATCGCGGGCCCCAAGCGCTCTTGAATGGCCATCGCCTTCTCTTCGCGCATACGCGCTTCGGCGGCTTCGGCCTTGAGCTTCTCGATGTCGTGCTTGCCGGCAATCACTTGCTCGAGCACGCTGTCGATGTTCATCGGGTGACCGATGTAGGCAATCTTGCCGTTGCGGTCGACGAGGAACGAGCACGGGATGCCGTTCTGCTTGGCGGCCGTCATGAAGGCTTCGTTGGTCGTGCGATCTTTGTCCCAACCGACGGTGTAGCCCATCGTGTCACCTTTGTCCGTGACCATCTTCTCGACCTTCTCGAGCGAGTTGCCGCGCGAGTCCTTCGAGGTGACGCCGATGACGGTGAAGCCTTGGTCGCGGTACTTCTTTTGCAGCTCGCTGATGTGCGGCATCGAGCTGATGCACGGACCACACCACGTGGCCCAGAACTCGACCATGTAGACCTTGCCCTTTTCGAACTGCTGGACAGGCGCGCCCTTGACCCACTTCTCGATGGTCAGGGCCGGCGCGGCATCGCCCACACCCAGGGTGGTGGTCTGCGGCGCAGATGCGGGTGCATCAGGCTTGGGGACTTGAGCGAGAGCAGCAGCGCCGATGGTCGGCACAACGAGGGCGAACATGGCGCCCAGCAGCAGATTCTTCATGTAAGCAGCATAGCGGAATGCACGCACGCCTTGCGTCTGGATAGTGCAAGAACGCTAAGCGGGGGTGAAGGTGCAGCAAAGGCCTGCCAAGGAGGTGTGACGGCACTAGAGTAACGACATGCAACTTCGCCTCACGTGGCTGGTGGTCTGTGTGCTGACGACTTTGGGCTGGGCGCGTACGCACGAGGGCCAGAGCCCCGACGCCAAGCGTTTTGACACCTCGCGGCCGAACCCGCTGGTGCTGCCTTTGCCTGAAGAGAAGGATGCCTTCGCCTTCGTGGTGTTCGGCGATCGCACCAATGGCAACGACGAAGGGCTGAAGGTGTTGGAACAAGCGGTGAGCGAGGTCAACTTGTTCGAACCGGACCTCGTGATGACCGTGGGCGATCTGGTGCAAGGCTACAACGAGACGCCTGAGTGGATGGCGCAGATGAAGGCCTTCCGAAGTGAGATGGACAAGCTGCGCTGTCCGTGGTTCCCAGTCGTCGGCAACCACGATGTCTACTGGCGCGGTAAAGGTCCCAAGCCCAAGGGCGAACACGAAGCGAACTACGAGCTGCACTTTGGGCCGCTGTGGTACGCGTTTGAGCACAAGAACAGCTGGTTCATCGCGCTGCACTCCGATGAAGGCGACCCCGCCACCGGCAAGAAGGCGTTCAATGATCCCGCGGCGCAGACGATGAGCCCCGAGCAGTACGCATGGCTTGAGTCCGTACTGAAGAAGGCCAAGAACGCCGATCATGTGTTCCTGTTCTTGCACCACCCGCGTTGGCTGAAGCAGGGCTACGGCAATGACTGGGATCGTGTGCATGCGCTGCTCAAGAACGCGGGCAATGTGAGTGCGGTCTTCGCGGGCCACATCCATCGCATGCGCTATGACGGTGCGCGCGATGGCATCGAGTACTTCACGCTCGCGACGACCGGCGGCGATCAGGATGGGCATGCACCGCAAGCTGGGTTCTTGCACCAGTACCACATGGTGGTGGTGCGCAAGGACAAGCCGTTAGCGGTGGCGGCCTTCCCTGTGGGCGCTGCGCTCGATCCGCGCGCCATCACCGGCGAGGTCAGCCGCGATATTGATCTTTTGGCATCAGCTTTGGTGCCGCGCTTCGGTGTGGCTCCGGCCTTTGCTGCGGATGGCGCGGTCGATGGCTGGGCCGAGTTGGTGGTCAGGAACCCGGCCTCGAAGCCCATTGAAGTCACGGCTGCGCTGGAAAGCGGTGATTCACGCTGGCGCTTCGTGCCGGATCACCAGCACGTGGTGGTGCCTCCGGGTGGGGAGACCAAGCTGACGGTGCAGTTGCTGCGTGGCGCCGGGCTCGTAGATGCGCACTTGCGCCCGGCGATGATGGTGCTGGATGTGGACTACTTGGGTGCGAATTTGCGCGTGCCGCTGCCGACGCGTTCGTGGCCTGTGCCGTTGGCGATCGGTGCGCTGCCAGAAGAGCAATCACCTGTCGAGTACGCGTTAGAACTGGACGGTAGCACACAAGCCTTGAGTGTGCCGGCGACGGCGCTGGTGGTGCCGGATGGCCCGTTCACGCTCGAAGGTTGGGTGCGCGCGGATGCGTATGACGGCCGCCGCGGGCTGTTCAGCAAGATGGAGAGTGCCGAGTACGGGTTGCTGGTCAGTGATGGCAAGCCCAGCTTCTCGGTGCACTTGGATGGCAAGTATGCCAAAGCGGAAAGCGACGCGGTGCAGCTCAAGCGCAACACATGGCAGCACTTGGCGGGCGTGTACGACGGGCAAGAAGTGCGCTTGTATGTAGACGGTGCGCTGGTGGCCTCACAAAAAGCGGGCGGAACACGCACACGCAACGAACTGCCGCTCATCCTGGGTGCAGATGTAAAGAAATCTGGCAGCCCGACCAGCTTCTTACAGGGCGCCATCGACGAAGTGCGCGTCTCCCGAGGTGCGCGCTACAGCGGCGCGCGCTTTGCACCCGCGCGGCGGCACACGCGCGACGCGGATACGCTTCTGCTGTACCACTTTGACAACTTGCTGTGGCCGCTGGCGCTGGACTCATCCGGTGCCAACCGCGCAGGAGAGCTGCTGGGGGCTCCCAAGCTGCAACCTGTCAAGTAAAGTGGACAGCTAGCGATCCAGCTCGTCCACCGTCACGCCGAGCTCGTCAAAGCGGGCTAATGCATGCAGGAAGTGGGCCGTGATCCAGAACACGGTCCAGCCTTCGCTGTAGCCGCCGCGCATGCGCTCGACATCGGACATGTCGCCGGCCTGCGCGAAGTTTGTGTGCTGCAGCTGCTCACCGGCGCTGCCGTACTCGTCCAGCAACTGGCCGCAGCTGCGGAACATCAACTTGGCCAAGTCTTTGAGCTCCGGGCGGCCCAGCAACTCGCCCATGCGCCAAATCTCGGGCGTGTACAGCACTCCGTAGACATCTAGGTGCTGATTCTGCGCCGAGACCACAGTCCAACCGCGCGAGCGGAAGGCATGGTCGGCCAAGCGCCCCGCCGGCAACGACACATCCCATGTCATCGTCCACGACAGCGTTGCATCCAACGCATGCGCGGCGCGCTCCAACCACAGGCGCGCTGCTGCGGCATCCTGCTTGATGAGCGCATGGTCATGGGCCGCCAAGAAGGCTTGGAAGCCTGCCCAGCAACCTTCCTTGTCTTCGCAGCGCGCATCGAGTGTGCCACCCCAATACGGCTCGTCCCAGCTGATGTGGCGACGCGCAGCCTCTTCTGCGCAACGCAGGGCTGCTTGAGCGAAGCGCTCGTCTCCATAGAGGCGCGCGGCGCGCAACAACGGAGAAACCAAGAAGCACTCTGCCGTCGAAGGAGCGCGCCAATCCGGTGCCAACATGCGCTCAGCCTGCAAAGTGCTAGCGCGCACCACGAACACATCCCAGCGCTTGGTGGGCATGCCTTTGGCGCGTGCGTCTTCGACCGCACGCGTGAAGGACTCCAACGCTTGACCTTGCGACACGGGATCGCGCTCGGTCCAAGCGCGGCTTTCAGCGTGCAAGTGCTGCGCGAAGCCCCATGCATCGAAGGGTGCTTGCGCCAATGTGTCGAGCGCTTTCACCGCGGTGGCACGCGCATCCGGCCAGGCGATGCGCTCTTCCATCTGCAAAAGAGCCCACGGCACGGCCTCGGCTTGGCCCGCCCAGCCCATCACATAGTGCGTGCCCTCGACAAAGTCGGGGTACATCTCAAAGCCGGCATGGTTCTCCCCTTCACGCCAACGCGTGCGCGCAAAGGCGAGCTTGGACGCGAGGATGTCCTTGGCCTTCGGCAGGCTGTCACTGCGCAACGGTTGGGCGCGCTGCAGAGCCGTCGCCAACGGCTTGCGAAAGCCATGCGCAGGCGCGGCACCTGTGACCAACTGCAGCGCGTACTCCTTCTCGACGATGGCCCCCGGACGCAGATCCATCCATGTCTCGTCGTAGGCCATGAAGCTGTCTTGGCGCGCCTTGACCACGGCGTTGCGGCCGTTCGCAGCACACGGACCCGAAAGCAAAGCGAGCTCGCTAGTCTGCGGCAGAGTCTCGACGCCTAATGACCACCATTGGTCGCGACGATGCGCACCCGGCACCAACGACGGCAAGGTGTGCAAAGCCAGCACATGGCCGCTCCATTCCAACGATGCGAAGGGCAACGGAAAGCGGTGCTCCTCCAAGCACGAACGTTCCCCCACCGCTCCGGTTTGGACCACCGTGGTGCCCGCGTGGCGCGCACCGCTAGGGTTGCCGTAGAACGAAATGCCCGGCAGAAATGACTTCGCGTGCGCAGCCTCGACTGCTTGCCAACGTGCCGTCAAGGTAACTTGACGCAACACGTCCTTGCCGCGCCACTCCCAGCGCCGCCGCACATGCAAAAGTCCTTGATCCAAGCGATAGCCATCGCGCAGCAGCAACTCGCCGCCGGCGAACGCCAAAGAACCGGACAGGAGCGTCCACTCGTTGACGACCTCGCGCTGCTTAGGGCGCGCGTGCTGCCATTCGGCCGGCCAGCCGTCCTTCCAACCTGTGCCGATGCTCCACAGCCCTTCCGAAGGAGTGGTCGCGTGGCGTTGTCCTTGCAGCCACAACTCGACGGCTTGCTGCTCGGACACGCGCCAAGTCAGCGGCTCCGTAGCAGCGGTCTGTCCCGCCACAAGAGGCGCAAGCCAACCAAGCAGCACACCAACGCCTGCGAGGCCGAGGACGCGCATCAGTCGCGCCTCACCGCCGCAAGGATGGCGCGCGTGGCGTAGCTCTTGTTGAGCGTGTAAAAGTGCAAGCCCGGCGCACCGCCCTCGAGCAGCTTGCGGCACTGACGGATCGCGTGCTCGATACCAGTAGCCATCACGAGGCCCGGATCGTCCTTCACGCGCTCCATGCGCGCTGCGAGGTCAGGCGGAATCGAGGCGCCACACAGCTGTGTGAAGCGCTGCACTTGAGCCACATTCGTGATCGGCATGATGCCCGGAATGATGGGCACCTTGACGCCTGCAGCGCGCAGGCGAGCCACGTGCGCGAAGTACACCTCGACATCGAAGAAGAGCTGTGTGACCAAGAACTGGGCACCATTCTGGACCTTCTGAATGGTCCAACGCAGGTCATCCTCGCGGTCCGCCGACTCGACATGGCCCTCGGGATAGCTCGCCCCACCGACCGACAGATGCGCACGCTGGCTCAAGTACGCGATCAAGTCCGTGGCATGCGCGAACCCATCGGCGCGCGGCTGGAAAGCCGCGGCAACCGAGCCATCCGCTTCCTTGGGCGGATCACCGCGCAAGGCAAGGATGTTCTGCACGCCGGCTTCCATCAGGCGATCGACCACCTGCGCCAGTTCGTCGCGCGACGTACCCACACAGGTCAAGTGCGCCATCGTGTTGATGCGCAAGTCGCGTTGCAGACGCGCCACGATGTCGATGGTGCGTTCGCGCGTGCTGCCGCCGGCGCCGTAGGTGACCGACACGAAGTCAGGCTTCCACACTTCTTGCAGGTCGGCGACGGTCGCCATCAACTGCTTGGCACCTTCGTCAGTCTTGGGCGGAAAGAACTCAAAGCTGAACACCGGCCAGCCGCGACCATGCAACTCACGAATCTTCATGCGCCAGTCTCCAGCAAGGTAGCAAGGCGGCTGCGGTGCTCGTCGCGCAGCGGGATGCTCTTCATCGCACGAAGATCGGTGCACACGGTGGTCATGCGCGCATCCACAAGCACCACATCGTCGCGCGTGAAGACATAGCGCAGCTGAATCGACGAACGCCCGAGCTTGGTGCAAGTCACCTTGACGATCGGCCTGTCACCAAAGCGCAGCGGCGCGCGAAAGTCGACTTCGGAGTGCACCAGCGGGAAGCCCACGCGCTCCTCCAAGAGCAGCTTGTCGTAGCGCACACCGATGTAGCGATCCCACAGCTCTTCATACACCTCGTGGATGTAATCATAGATGCGCGGGTAGTAGGCGATGCCGGCCGGGTCCACATGGCCGAAGCGCACTTGGATCATCGTGGTGAAGGAGCTCACCACCTTAGTTTGGAGTCTGGCCCCGCGCTTGGGTAGGGTGCTGCGCAGCAACCTATGGCACTCCTTGAGTCTTCGTCCGCGGGTGTGACCGCGGCTATCGTCGCAGCGGTCGTCATGGCCATCCTTGGCCTGTTGGTGGCTGTGTGGTTCTGGGTGCGTCGCATGGCGTTGCGGGCGCTCGAAGAAGCCAAGAAGACCGCACGCGGCACGCTGCTCGCTGCGGACCCCATGGCCTCCTATGTCGCCCGTACAGACCGCGGCCTCAAACAAGCCAAGGGCAATGCAGCCTTGGTGCTGTCCGAACAGACCTTGGTGTGCTTGCGTTGGGTGCCGCGCGAGCTAACGGTGCTGGAGCGCAACCATGTCAAAGGCGCTCGACTAACCAATCAGTTCGGCAGCCGTTGGTTGCCCGGCAAGCCGCGCATCTTGGTGCTGGACATCGAACGCCCTGGCGAGAAGTTCTCGATCGGCTTCATGCCGCGCCAAGCACCGAAGTGGCTGGAAGCGATCGACGCGTGGCGCGGCAAGGGCGGCAAGAAGCGCTAGGACTGGTGACCGAACAGCTGCGGCCACGCTTCGCGAGCGGCGCTCACCGCGGCGTCGGAGAGCGTCTCGATCAGGGCTTGGCCTTCGGCCACGCTCGCTGCGGCAGGCGCACCGCAGTAGGCCTGATCGGCTCCGGCCTTGGCGAAGCTGGTCACGCCGTCCTTCATGCGTTCCAGCAGGTGGATGCGCACCTCGGGCAAGTGTGTGCGCGCTTGTTCGCGTACTGAGCCCGGATCGGCGGCCATCACGAGGCTCGTTTCGTAGCTGCCTGCGTGGCAATCGCCGGACTGGAACTCTGCTCCTAGGCGCTCAGCGAGCTTGCGACGAGTCACATCCACAAACACAGCATGCATGCGCTTTTCGCCGGGTGCGTGGTGATCGATCATCACGCCGCGCAGGATCTGCACATGCGCCGGTTCCAAGTGCGCGTTGACCACGATGGCGCGTTCGAGGCCTTGGATAGCGAGCGACTTGAGGATGTCGTCGACCAAGTTCCAGAGCGTGCCGGGGTTCAACGACACGCGCCCTGCAAAGCCAGCGGTGTACTCGACCAAGCCGTAGGCCAGCGGCGGCAAGACAAAGCACGGCACGCCCGCAGCATGCAGCTTCTCAGCAGTGCGGCGCGCTTGCGCGTGCGCGATGGTCACATCGGTGTCGAGCGGCAGGTGTGGGCCATGCGGTTCGGTACTGCCGACCGGCAAGATCGCCACAGCTTGACAATCAAAGAGGGCTTGAGCCTCGGGCCATGTCAGCTTGGCCAAGTCATGCGGATGGCGCGGATCCATGAGAGTCATTCGGGCTGCGGGCCGCAGTACAGCACGACATCGCCGCGCTGCTTGTCGTCGTCCTGCAACTTGTCGGACGCTTGATTGACGTAGCTGACCACAAAGGTGCGGGTGCCCGGGCGCAGGTGCTCGATCGCTTGGACGGTGCCGCCTTCATGATCAACATGGAAGCGCCCCACCACCAACACCAGCGGTGTTTGCGCGCCACGCACCGCATCAACCACACAATCGGCCATGGTCCAATCCCACAGCGATTGCGAGCGGAACACAGAATCGAGACGCGGCTTGACCTTGTCGGACTTGGGATCCGCGCCACCAGCCATGAAGGCGTCGAAGGACTCGCGGTACCGACCATCGACCATGCGCGGTGGCAGCAAGAACAGGCGCTGTTGCTCGGGCGTCAACTGTGCGAGTGCTTCGTAGCCCTGGCTGCGCGCCAAACGCACATACGGGCGCGGTGCATTGGCTGCGTACACGGCGCGATCCGCGGCCTTCGCGGTTTGCAGCATCGCGCGGTGTCCAGGCGGATAGTTGCCAGCCGAGCGCTGCGTGCGTGCCTCAAAGGTGGCGTCATCGGAAAGACCCGCCAACCAGTCATCCATACGCGACTGCTCGTCGCGCTCGAAGAACTCCATGGCCAAGGTGGCGCGAGGCTGCGCGGCCACCAAGTCCTCGAAGAGCGCGGCGGCACTCGCCAAACCCAACGGATGACCGTGGTTCTCGCCGATCAGCACGGCTTCCGCGTTGCTGGCACGCGCGACGATGGCGCTCCACTCCAAGCGTTCGCCGGTGTGCCCATCAAAGGCCTCCACAGCGCGAGGGTCCAGCTCTAGCGTGGGCTGAGCCGTTGGAGCAGCACAAGCGCCACACAGCAGGGCGCTGACGCTTGTCAAGAGAACCGGACGATTGACGTTCATGCTTTCAGCTCCTTGCGTGCAACCTTGCCACGATCGTTCTTGGGCAGCGCCGTACGCCATTCAAACCAGCGCGGGTACTTGTACGGAGCCAGACGCGCCTTGACATGGTCCTTGAGCTGCGCGGCCAAAGCCTCACCAGCTACGAAACCAGGCCGCAGCACCACAAAGGCGCAGGGCTTGACGAGCTTCTCTTCGTCTTCACGCCCGACCACGCACACTTCGGCAATCGCTTCGTGGGCGAGAAGCGCGTTCTCGATCTCCAAGGGCGAGACCCAGATGCCGGAGACTTTCAACAAGTCGTCGTCGCGGCCCTCGAACCAAAAGCGGCCGTCTGCATCCTTGCGGAAGACATCGGCCGTGGTGCACCACTCGCCTTGGAAGGTGCGCACAGATTGCTCTTTGTCCGCGTGGTACCCGATGGCGGTCGAACCACCACGCACGCGCAAGCGACCTGGTTGGCCATCCGGCACGCGCTGGCCTGATGGGTCGACGATCTCGGCTTCATACCCAGGTACCAAGCGACCGAGGCTGCCCGGCACAACATCACCCAAGCGATTCGAGATGTAGATATGGAACATCTCGGCCGAACCGATGCCATCGAGGATCTCGACACCGGTGCGCGCCTTCCACTCTTCGTACAGGCGC
>Ga0079301_1001476_pt1 | contig 10788 bp, 10 predicted proteins | sample Wag4_2014_7_11_3_FD_74797 | JGI IMG/M metagenome (GOLD analysis project Ga0079301, IMG submission 74797) | Fresh water mixed with fracking chemicals microbial communities from Ohio, USA - Utica-2 Time Series FC 2014_7_11 | ecosystem: Engineered > Industrial production > Chemical products > Input...
CGTTGTTGCTTGGGAAGAAGCCTCAAAGCCAGCCAGCGCAGCTGGGGTTCGCGTTGTTAACATCCGCACTGGATTAGTCGCAGCAAAAAATGGTGGTGCCTGGAGTCGTCTGCTACCAATTTTCAAACTCGGTGCCGGTGGCAAACTCGGATCTGGCAAGCAGTATTGGTCGTTTATCTCGATGCGGGATGAGATCGCTGCAATCAAGTTTGTGATTTCAAATTCTAAAATCAGTGGTCCGGTTAACTTAACCGCTCCCGAACCTGCAACTAATGCTGAAGTCACCAAAGCCATGTCAAAGGTTTTCAATCGACCTGCGCTTTTTCCAGTACCCGCTTTTGCCTTGAAATCATTACTTGGTGAGTTTTCTCAAGAGGTTCTTGGGAGCGCGCGAGTCATTCCGCGAGTGCTTCTCGACTCAGGCTTTGTCTTCCAAGATCCAAACATTGAAAGCGCGATGCGCACTCTGGCAACAAAGTAACGCCAATGTCAGGCATACCTTCAAAGACCGACGTTGTTGTAATTGGCGCAGGTGTGGCAGGACTTGCGGCTGCTCGTCGACTATCAATTGCTGGTCGTGAAGTTTGTGTCATTGATGCCAGCGATGAAATAGGCGGACGAATTCGAACTGATCAAGTTGACGGTCTCCTACTCGATCGCGGCTTCCAGCTATACAACCCTTCATACTCTGAAGGAATCAGCGTTCTGGATCTAAAGGCATTGGATGTTAATAGCTTTTCGCCAGGCGTAGTTGTTTCCATAGATGGCCGAAACTACAACATGGCTGATCCCAAGCGAGAACCAACATGGGCAATCGATAGTTTGCTAGCACCGGTTGGAAAAGTCTCAAGCAAACTAAAGTTTGCGCGCTATGCAATTGGTTTAGCACTTAGCAAAAAATTTGCATCTTATGACCAACGTACCGATGCATTTCTGCGGGCCAAATTTGGCACAGATCTGACAGACATATTGCTGCGCCCATTTTTGGCTGGCGTTTTTCTGGAACCAGAACTAGCTACCTCAAAACGATTTTTTGATATCGCACTGAAGTCATTTATCTCTGGCACACCTGGCGTTCCAAGTGCAGGTATGCAGGCAATCCCGCGCCAATTGGCAGCTCAGCTTCCCAGCGGCAGTATTCATTTAAACGTAACAGCGCAGGCTGTTGCCCGCACAATGGTTCGCACAGATCTTGGCGACATTAGATGCAGGTCAGTCGTTATAGCTACTAATGCCCGCAGCGCAGCGCTGCTGATTCCCAGCCTGAAGGTTCCGCCAAGTAATGCAGTTACTACTTGGTACCACCTTGCAGACTGCCCTGGTTCTGAACTCACTGAAGGCAAAAGCACACTAGTCATAGACGGCAAGAAGTTTAAGGGAATGCTAGATGATCCTTCTCGGCCGCTGGTAAACACGGTAGTAATGACAAACAATGCGCCGTCCTATGCTTCCAATGGCCGAACCTTGATTTCTTCCTCCGCTATTGGAGTTCACTCGTCAACTCAAGCCGAGTTAAGCGTACGTTCGCATCTTGCCGCGCTTTATAAAGTTCCTACCGGCAATTGGACTCATGTTGCTACCTACCCAATTCCAGATGCTTTACCAATGATGGCTGCGCCTCATGACATTGAACAATCAGTTCGATTATCTGACGGTGTATACATTGCAGGCGACTATCGGGAAGTTTCTTCGACGAATGGCGCACTAGCAAGCGGACGTCGCGCTGCTGAGGCTTTACTTACCGACGATCTTTAAACCAAGCGTCCCGGCTCAAGGACCGTTTCTTTTACTTCGCCAGCAACAGATTCAACACGATAACCCTTGGCCTTACTGTCGGGTGTATCCACCACTATTTCTATTGGGTTTGTACCTTCATAAACAACTGCAGCATGATCATCGGTTGCATACGAGATCGGCAAAGTTTCAGCTTTAACCAGTGAGTGTAAGAGAGGTCTGCGTTGCGCTTCAGTGTCGTAGTGAACGCCGTTTCCGTATGGCAATAACGCTAAACCGTTTGTAACAGTTTCGAGTTTTGGACCAAATGAATCAGTCGGACCGCCTACATGCCAACAAATAGAACCTGCGCTGACACCGCCAAGAACAACTCCTCGTTCCCAAGCATCCTTTGCCGCGACATCAACTCCATGTAAGCGCCAGATCGCCAAGAGATTGGCAACTGAACCGCCACCAACCCAAACCAAGTCGGCACGACCAAAAGCCTCATCGACTGGAACGTTAGGTTGAGTAAACAACGCTAAGTGCTCAACATCAACGCCAAGTCCAGAAACTGCCTGATAACTTGTCGCCAAATAGTTCGGGTTATCGCCACTTGCAGTCAAGACGAATAAGACTCGTGGGCGAGTTTTGCCAGTCAGCTCAAGTGCTCGCTTGAAGATTTGGCCGGGTGCAACAACTCCCCAGCGATCGGTTTGAACAAAACCGCCGCTTGAAGCAACTATGTGACGTTGAGTCACGAAGTTGAAGCCTTATCCAATTCCAAACTTGAATCTGAATTCAGTGGCCCTTCAGTCTTACCTAGCTTGCTTGGCCACCAAATCTTTGCACCGATGTCATACGCAAGTGCAGGCACCAAGAGACTGCGAACGATGATCGTATCCAGCAACACGCCGAAAGCTACGGCGAAACCGAGTTCAGCAAGGAACACCAGCGGCAGAGTTCCCAAAACCGCGAACGTGGCAGCAAGTACAACGCCTGCGGAAGTAATCACGCCACCGGTTACGGTAAGTCCCTTGAGAATTCCCGGACGCGTTCCAAGCTTTATTGCTTCTTCTCGGACGCGAGTCATCAGGAATATGTTGTAGTCGATTCCAAGTGCCACGAGGAATACAAACGTAAACAAGATGAATCCACCGTCTGCACCTTCAAATCCAAACAAGTGAGTAAACACCAGGTGGCTGATACCTAAGGTGGCACCAAATGAAATGACTGTAGTAATAATCAACAACACTGGGGCAAAGATACTTCGCAGTAACGCCGCCAAGATGATTCCGATGACCAACAATGCAACTGGCAGGATCAGATTTCTATCCCTCGTGTTGGTGGTTTGAATGTCGAAATTCACTGCAGTTGTGCCACCAACTAAAGCAGACTCGCTGGCAGCTTTTGCTGCTTCACGTATTCCTGGAATGTAACCTTGCGATTCAACTGAATCAGCTGGCTTGTCCAAGATAACTTCAATTTGAACTAAGCCATCAATAACGACTGGGGTTGGTTCGGGGCCACCTGGGATGAATGGTGTTGTAGTTTGCTTTACTTCAACAACACCTTCAGCATCATTCAATGCAGCAATCAATGCATCTTTATCTGCTTCAGGTGCGATCACAATTGTTGGATCGCCAGATCCGGCTGGGAAATGTTCGGAAAGTTTCTCTAAGCCAACTACCGAATCAGGATTTCCGGTAAATGCATCAGAAGTTGCAAGTCCGCTGGTTTTGAGTTGCGTCGCAAACGACATTGCAATTACCAAAAACAGTCCTGTCACAATCCAGGTTTGGCGTGGCTTCCTACCCACTAAGCCGGCGACTTTAGACCAAAGTCCAGAGAGCTGTTCGTCAGCATCGTCATGCATTGGGCGCTTGGGCCAAAATATCCATCGACCTGCTAGCACAAGAATTGCGGGCAGCATCGTAAGCATTACAAACTGAGCCGCAAGCACACCAATTGCAGCAACTGGGCCCAGCGATCGCACAGACTTTAGATCAGACAAGCCAAGGACCAATAGTCCCGAAATGACCGTCAGGCCGGAAGCAGCAATCGGCTCAACCACGCCCTTCCATGCCACCACCATGGCATCTACACGACTTTCATGGTGGTGTAATTCTTCTCGGTATCTAGCAATAAGCAATAAGGCGTAGTCCGTCGCTGCGCCAATTACCAGCACGGAGAGAATTCCTTGTGACTGACCGTCAAGATCTAATATTCCATCTTTTGCTAACAGGTAAACGACGCCGCCAGCAACTGATAGCGCAATAACCGAACAGAAAAGTGGAATGATCCACAGCACTGGTGAACGATAAACGACAATCAAAATCAGCGCTACGACAATCAAAGTTGTTCGAAGTAAGTCAGTGTCGATTGAACCAAAGCTGTCGAATAAATCGGCCAGGATGCCGCCAATGCCTGTGACATGAGATTCGAATCCTGGAACTTCAGATGCTTGCGCCCTAATAGCCTTAACAACTTCCGGCAGCGCCGGCTTTTCGTTTTCTAACGGAGTCGCAAGTGCAGCATCGTCAAGCGGTATAGACATCAAAACTGCTTGACCATCTTCTGATGGAATTGGAATCAACTGAGCACCATCGGCTAAATAATCCCCAACAGTTACGTCAGTTCCAGGCACTGGAGCGATAGCTACTGCAACACCGAATTCACCAATTGCCGCAATGCCAGCAGCGTCTGCAGGTCCGGTGAAGATAACGAGTGCTGGAAGAATGGAGGTGTCCTGAGAAGTGAACTTGGTTGCTAACTCAGAAGCCTTGGTTGATTCTGCCGATGAAGGCAAAAACCCGGCATTATCGTTTTGCTGAACACTGGAAAGCTTGCCGAATAGCGGTCCTGCCACGCCTGAAATAGCGAACCAGGCAATGATTACTGCAATCGCGCCCCATAGGACTTTTCTACCCTTTGGTGAGGACTTCTTTATGCGATGAGAGGATTTTTCGGACATTCCAGTAAAGCCTTTGCAGATAGGTTGCTTGACCCCAAGTCTAATTCAGGCATTTCGACTTTGCGTCCTTGGGTTATGCCCGATTTATACACCATTTAAAAGGTCTTAGGCTAAAGACGTGCAACTAGTGGTCAAGCAAATCGGGCTTTCGGGTAGTCCTATTGAATATCAATCAGCATGGGACATGCAGCGGGATATGCATCAAGCCATCGTTGCAAATACGCTCCCGGATACCGTTCTGCTACTTGAACATCCGCCGGTTTACACAGCTGGTCGCAGGACTGAATCATTCGAGCGTCCAACCGATGGTACGCCAGTGGTTGATGTGGATCGTGGCGGCAAAATAACTTGGCATGGACCAGGACAGTTAATTGGCTACCCAATTTTGCATTTGCCGTCCCCTATGGATGTGGTGCCACACGTGCGCAGACTTGAAGATGTATTGATTGGCGTTTGCGCAGACTTTGGCTTGGAGACTTCTCGAGTCAAGTGTCGAAGTGGAGTTTGGGTGTTAGACCCAGTTGCAGATCGCAAAATTGCCGCTATTGGAATTCGAGTTGCTCAAGGCGTAACAATGCATGGTTTCGCACTGAATTGCAATAACGATTTGTCTTGGTTTGACCGCATAGTTCCCTGCGGAATTCAGGATGCTGGCGTAACAACATTGTCCAAAGAATTAGGTCGCAACATATCAGTAGAGGATGTGGCGGCTCGCGCAGAATTTCATCTACATCGAGTTTTTGATCCAATTGCAAATGAGCGTAACCAAGATTTGCAAATCAATGTCTAGATTTCTTGCTGGAGCACTAAAGCTAATTGCAATTGTTTTTACCCCGATTGCTGTGATGGGGCTTGTTATTTCTAAACGAGCAATATCAGGTGATCAATATGCGGCTGTCCTTGAAATTTTTGGCAACGCCTCGCGACCAGGTGCCATTGAAATTTTTGGGGCAGACATTCAAACAGTTTCATCGCTTTTAGATATCTTTGGAGCCTGGAGTTTGCCAGCGCTCGTTGTAATCGCTTTACTGGCCATATCCGCTCTGACAATAAGTAATGACAAGCTGCGGTCAAGCTTTCAGTTTTGCCTGGGATTGTTCTTTTCATTTGGACTTTGGGTGATTTTTCTTACGCAAAGTAATCAAAGATTTTCAAGCTACATTGGTTCCGCTATTTCCGATTTAGCGGCGCTCGTAATTGCAACATATCTGGCCGAGCTCAGCGCTGAGTTATTGAACTTGATTGGATTGCTGACCCTGGTTTTCGGGTCACTCGCCATTGGCTTCTGGCTATTGCTAAATCGACGCAAAACAATCTCCAGCAAGTCCCTCAACTAGACTGCATGTTGTGACTACGCCATACCTGGATCAACCTGAGGGCAAGACCGACGGTCCAAAAATGCTGCGGATTGAAGCCAGAAACTCCCTCGTCCCAATTGAGCGTAAACCCGAGTGGATTAAGACCAAACTAAAAACCGGACCCGAGTACACCCAAATCATGGACTTAGTTAAGTCCGAAGGTCTACACACAGTTTGCCAAGAAGCTGGTTGCCCAAACATTTTTGAATGTTGGGAGGATCGGGAGGCTACTTTTCTAATTGGTGGCGACCAGTGCACTCGTAGATGCGACTTTTGTCAGATTGATACTGGAAAGCCAGCTGATTTTGATCGAGATGAACCGCGCCGAGTGGCTGAATCAGTAAAGACAATGCAGCTGCGTTATGCAACGGTCACTGGGGTTGCCCGTGATGACCTTCCTGATGGCGGTGCTTGGCTTTACGCCGAAACAATTCGCCAGATACATGAAGTGGTCCCGGGTTGCGGTGTCGAAATGCTCGCTCCTGACTTCGATGGCAAACCTGAATTACTAAAAGAAGTATTTGAATCAAAGCCCGAAGTTTTTGCGCACAACATTGAAACCGTCCCTCGAATTTTTAAACGAATCCGACCAGGCTTTAAATACGAAAAGTCACTTGGAGTGATTACTGCAGCTCGTGAGTTTGGGTTAGTAACGAAAAGTAATTTGATTCTTGGTATGGGCGAAGAAATTTCCGAAGTACACCAAGCACTTACTGACCTACATGAAGCCGGGTGCGACCTGGTAACAATCACTCAGTACCTGCGTCCTTCACTTCGCCACCACCCCGTGGATCGCTGGGTTCGCCCAGAAGAGTTTGTGGAACTGGCTAAGGTTGCCGAAGAAATCGGCTTCGCTGGAGTGCTCAGTGGGCCACTTGTTCGATCTTCGTATCGAGCTGGGAAACTTTATAAGCAAGCCATTGCGGCCAGAAATTCTTCAGACGTTTAAGGTAGAGGCATGTCACTAAAGTTGCAGGAACCAAAGAAACAACGCTGGTATGTCCAGATCAAGGAAACTTATAAGTTTGCTTCCGAAGAGATCTCATTTCTTGCGCTGCGACTATTGGCAGTTTTTGCGGTCGTATTTGGAGTTATCTTCGCAATTGGACTAGCCCTAGACCTTCCCTTATTCCTGGGAATTTTAGCTTTTGGTACGGCTCTTCTGGCGACAACTTTCTTTTTTGGAAAAATTGCCGAGAAAGCCGCCTACTCCTCCATTGCCGGACAAGTTGGCGCAGCTGCCTCAGTTCTCAACGCAATTAGAGGCGCATGGTTTGTAACGCCAGCTGTAGGCGTTGACAAGAATCAAAACATGGTTCACCGTGTCGTAGGTCGCCCGGGAATTATCCTGGTCGGTGAAGGTAGTCGCCCTGGTGTACTTCTTGCCGAACAGCGCAAAGCCCATGCTCGATACGCCCAAGGTGTTCCTATCCACGAAATCATTGTTGATGATGGAGACGTGACAATTGTTAATCTTCAAAAGAAAGTTAAGAAACTGGGTAAAGCGCTTCGTCCAGCCGAAGTTACCCAAGTCAGAAATCGTCTAAAGGCGCTTCCTCAAACCGCACTTCCGATTCCAAAAGGCCCACTTCCACAAAGTAGAAAGATGCCACGCAGATGAATGAAATTACAACCATGTTTTCGGACTTGTTTTCAAACGCTCCGATTTCTTACATTTTGGGAATTGTGTTGGTCGTAATCTTTATTGCCAAGAAATTGCTCAAGTGGGCAATCGTTTTTGCCGTACTTATGTTCTTTGTGCTTCCCTACCTTGATGAACAAGGTTACTTAGATTCGATCAAGGGAATCTTCAGCTAACTGCCTGAGTTACCTAACTGCGCGGGCTACTTCTCCCGCAGTGGCAATCCAGACGTCGTCATGGGACTTAACAAACTTTAAGAATTGCTCCAGCATGGCCACTCGACTTGGCCGCCCAATGAATTGCGGGTGCATCGTTAGCATCGTCAGGCCACCGAGTCTGTGAATTCCCAGAAACTCCTCGCGCCAGATCTCTTCAACATCACGTGCTGATCTGATAGTTCGATTCCAATCGCTTCCGACACTGAACCAAAAGTATGGTGCGTCATCCAACATCCACTGAACCGGTAACTCAACGAGCTTATGAGCCTGATGAACGTAAGGCTTAATGTCATCCATCATGCTTGATGAATACTCAAAGCCATTTTGTACAAGTAGATCAAATGTGTTTTGACTGACCTCCCACGATGGCGATCTATATCCGGTTACTTGAACTCCAAATTGCTCCAGCGCGGCTTTACCTTTCAGCAGTTCTTCTAGTTCCTCACTTTTGGAAAGTTTTGTCGGAGATGTGTGGGTGTATCCGTGATGACCGAGTTCATGCCCATGCGCAACAATTTCACGCAATTGATCTGGGTAGCGTTCCGCTACTCGTCCTGGAGTGAAGAAGGTCGCGGGTAGCCCCAAGTGATCAAGGACATCCAATACGAGTCCTAAGCCAACTTTTGCGCCATAAGTTCCTTGCGAAAGCACACCAGGCCGATTTACGTTTTCTGGATTTTCGGCTAACCAGACTTCTTCGGCATCAAAATCAAAACTAATTACGAATGCAGATTTCTTACCTGCAGGGAGTTCTAAAGATGGCATGTCCCTATCTTGCCCGCTCTACTGGCGAGTGCGCATGATTAATGTTCCAACTGCCTTATCGTGCAATCCTCGACCGTCACGATCCCAGATAACGGCTGGAACAACCAAGCAAAGTAGCGCAGTTCGAACTAGAACCTTAAGGAAGTTAATTCGCATCGGACTTACCGAGATCAGTTTGATTCCGGCAATCTTGTAACCGAATGTGGCCCCAGTTGTAGCGGTCAAAACAATAACTTCAGAAGCAAAAACACCTAATGTGGCAGCGGCAAAACCTTCAGAGCCATAAACCAGATCTGGAAAAACTAAGTGAGTTACCAAGATCGCCGCAGTCCAATCCAAAGTAAGGGCAACTATCCGACGTCCCATTCGGGCAACAGACCCAACTCCACGTTGCGGCAAACCAAAGCGCTGGCCTGGGTATCCAAAGTCCATGCCTTGATCCTCAAGAGCAGCTTTGGGCCCTGATAACCAGGAGCCAATGTCTTTTCTGTCCACGCCCTAACTCTAAATCCAATGAGGAGGTACTGCTCGCCACGGGCAGTACCCACAGAATCTCGATAAACCTTGGCTTGGGGCTAAGAATGGGGTTTGCTGTAACAAACACGAAACACTTGGGACACGGCGTTGAAATCGTCCGCCGTTATTGTAAATTTCAGACCAGAGAAAGCTCTGAAAACTGCGCAAAACTACTTGGAGGATAAATGTCCAATCTTGGATTCAAAACTGCTGACGATGCAATCAAATACATCAAGGACAACAACATACGATTTCTTGACGTTCGTTTCTGTGACCTTCCTGGAGTAATGCAGCACTTTAATGTGCCAGTTGAATCTGTAGATGCTAACTTTTTCGCCGGCGGCCAAATGTTTGATGGCTCTTCAATTCGCGGCTTCCAGTCAATTCATGAATCCGATCTAAAGCTTTTGGCAGATGTAACAACTGCTTTTGTGGATCCATTCCGCAAAGAAAAGACTTTAGTTATGAACTTCTCGGTTCATGATCCGTTTTCCGACGAGCCATATGCTCGCGACCCTCGTAACGTTGCTGCAAAAGCTGAAGCGTACTTAACATCGACTGGCATCGCCGATACTGCATTCTTTGCTCCCGAGGCTGAGTTCTTCGTATTCGATTCTGCCCGCTTCAAGACCAGCACTAACGAATCCATGTACCACGTAGATTCCATCGAAGGTGCCTGGAATGCTGGCAATGAATTCAACGCAGATGGCAGCGATAACCGTGGTTACAAGACACCAATTAAAGGTGGCTACTTCCCAGTTTCCCCAACCGATCAAATGGCTGATCTGCGCGACCAGATGGTTGTGCGATTAGCTGAAGTTGGATTACTCGTAGAGCGCTCACATCACGAAGTTGGAACTGCAGGTCAGATGGAAATCAACTACCGCTTCAACACATTGCTAAAGGCAGCTGACGAAGTCATGTTGTTTAAGTATGTAATTCGTAACACTGCTTGGGAAGGTGGCAAGACTGCAACTTTCATGCCGAAACCACTTTTCGGTGACAACGGGTCAGGCATGCACGTACACCAGTCGTTGTGGACAAATGGATCCCCACTGTTCTATGACGAGCGTGGTTACGGTGGCTTGTCAGACCTTGCGCGCTGGTACATCGGTGGCATTCTGAAGCATGCGCCTTCCCTACTAGCTTTCACAAACCCAACCGTTAACTCCTACCATCGTTTGGTTCCAGGTTATGAAGCCCCAGTTAACTTGGTTTACTCACAACGCAACCGTTCTGCTTGCCTTCGCATTCCAGTAACTGGAAGCAATCCAAAGGCTAAGCGAATTGAATTCCGTTGCCCAGATCCATCGAGTAACCCATACTTGGCATTTGCTGCAATGTTGATGGCAGGACTAGATGGCATAAAGAACAAAATTGAGCCACATGCACCAGTCGATAAAGATCTGTACGAATTGCCACCAGAGGAAGCTGCAGACATACCTCAGGTTCCATCCTCACTACCTGAAGTGCTTGAGGCATTGGAAGCAGATCATGACTACTTGCTAGAAGGTGGCGTATTTACCAAGGATCTAATTGAAACTTGGATTGAGTACAAGCGAACTGCAGAAATTGATTACGTTCGCTTGCGTCCACATCCAG
>Ga0079301_1001477_pt1 | contig 10787 bp, 7 predicted proteins | sample Wag4_2014_7_11_3_FD_74797 | JGI IMG/M metagenome (GOLD analysis project Ga0079301, IMG submission 74797) | Fresh water mixed with fracking chemicals microbial communities from Ohio, USA - Utica-2 Time Series FC 2014_7_11 | ecosystem: Engineered > Industrial production > Chemical products > Input...
GCACGGGAAGGTCCGCGCGGAGCCGCTCCCGGAAGCGCCGGTAGTCGTCGAGGTGATTGATGGTCAGGACCTCGAGCCCCGCGTCGCCCGCGATGGTGGGCCTGACGGGGGACGCGCCGACGGCCAGTACGAGAGCCCGGTAGGCCAGGCGATCGCCATTTTCGAGTTCGATCGTCCGCGCGGCGGGATCGATCCGGGTCACGACATGGCGGGTGAGGAGCGTGAGCCCCTCGGCCCGCAATTGCTCCGCCCGGGTCCGGATGAGCGCATCCGGCTCACGGCGCAACCTCAGCGACGCGGAGAGCTGGGGCTTGGGGTAGACATGCCCGTCGTCGCTCGTGACCAGGACGATCGGCAGATGGGGACGGAGGCGCCGCAACTCCCGGGCGACGGTCACCCCGGCGAGGCCGGCTCCGATCACGACGACGGGTTCCATGGCCCACCTCCTCAGGCGATCGCCGGCGCGACGAGCTCGAAGTCGTCCTTGCCGGCGCCGCAGTCGGGGCAGCTCCAGGTATCGGGCAGCTCCTCGAAGCGAGTGCCGGGGGCGATGCCCTGGGCGGGATCACCCTGGGCCTCGTCATAGATGTGACCGTCGATGATGCAGACGAACTGACGCATGGGGGATTTCCTCTCGGATGGGGCGCCTGCTACGGGGCACCCGGCTGGGCATGGATGACGGCCTGGAAGGATGGGCTAGGCCTGGACGGCCCCGGTGACGCGAACCCGGTCTAGCGCCTCACGGTACCGGTTGGCGTGCTTTTCCTCGACCTTCGCGAGGACCTGGAAGCGCTTCTCGGCCTTCTGGAGGGCCGCACGGAAGATGTCGGCGTGTTCACGGGACTCGGCTTCCCGCTCCAGGAACTCGGCGACGGCCGCGTCGTCCTGCTCGGCGACGGCCGTGGCGCGGAACTCCGGATACATGGTGGTGTACTCGTGGGTCTCGCCCTCGATGGCCATCTGCAGGAGACGCTCGACCGAGAGCGTCTCGGGCGGATAGAGCAGCTCGAGGTGACTCAGGGCATGGGCCGTCTCCTGGTGAGCCGTTTCCTCGAAGAGGGCGGCAACCTCCTCGTCACCGAGCTGGCGGGCGATCTTCGCGAAGTAGAGATACTTGCGGTTGGCCATGGACTCACCGCCGAACGCGGCCTCGAGGTTCTGGCGGGTGACGGTCTTGCGGATGGGGGTGAACTCGCTCATGGAGAGGCTCCTCTCGGAAGGATCCAGTCGAAACCTGGACATGGACTTGGACTTCATCTAAATACAACCCAAAAAAGAGAGCATCACGCTCTCCAGGACTCCTGATCAGGCATGGAACCGCCAGTCGTGACGTTACCATCGGGACGGATGCGGACCACGACATCGACCCCGGCAAAGCTCGTTCCCTCGGGAAGGATGGGGAGACACAGGAAGCCGACCCGCTCCGAAGGAATGTCCGTGAGCTCGCACGTCACCTCGTTGTAGAAGTGATGATGGGGCTCCGTGTGGGCATCGTAGAGCACGCGGTTGGGCTCGATGACGATCTGACGGACGAGTCCCGCCTTCTCCAGGGCCTGCAGCGTGTTGTAGACGGTCGCTCGCGAGACCCGACGGGTGTCCAGGGCCATCCGCGCATAAAGGTCGTCGGCAGACAGATGGCCCCCGTGCTCATGCATCCGGTAGAGGACCTCGATGCGCTGCGGGGTGGGCTGGATGCCCCGGGCTTGCAGCAAGGCCTCGGCCTCGCTGCGGGTCGCGAGCTTCGTGTTCATGTTTTCAATATAGACCAAGTCTAAACAGGGTGTCAAGACTCTCCATCGGCGATACCCGGTAGCGCGGCATCACCACATGACCTCGGACTGCCACGGACTACACGGGACCAACTTCAGAACACGATGCGCCGAACCCGGTCATTTTGTGCATCCGTGACGAGCAGATGCCCCGTCCTGGGGTCCAGTGCCAAACCGGAGGGGTAACTGAACCGGGCCTCGGGCACCGTGCCGTCGACGAAGCCCGCGGACCCACCGGCCAGAGTCGTGACGACCCCATCGGGCGTCATCTTGCGGATGCGGTGATTCCACAGATCCGAGATGAACAGGGTACCGACGGGATCGATTGCCAGCCCTACGGGGTTGAAGAAACGGGCTTCCCGCCCGGTCCGATCGGCGTATCCCTCTCTGGCGTCGCCCGCAAGAGTCGTCACGAGGCCATCGGGAGAAATTCGGCGCACGACCTGGTTGCCCTGGTCGACCACGATCAGGTTCCCCTCTGCGTCGAGTGCCAGCCCCGACGGGTACCTGAACGAGGCGAAGTCACCCAGGCCATCGACGAGAGTCGGCGAACCGTTCCCGGCGAAGGTCTTGACGACCCCATCAGGGGCGATCCGGCGGATCCGGTGATTCCACATGTCGGCAACGTACACGGTACCGTCGGGCAATGCGACCAGCCCGACGGGGATAGAAAATCTCGCTGATGAACTCGCTCCGTCCACGAACTGATAGGAATAGACGTTGGGATCTGGCGGGACGATCGGTCCTGCCAGGGTCGACACGCGACCATCCGGCGTCACCCGGCGGATGGAGTTGTTGCCGGCATCCGACACGAGGATGTTTCCCGAGGGTTCGACGCACACGCCCGTCAGGTAGCCGAAGCGGGCGGAACTCGTCGCGGCGTCGACCAGACCGGACTCGTTCGCCCCGGCCACGGTGCGAACGGTCCCATCCGGGTCGATGGCCCGGAGGACGGGCGTATACTGACTACAGACGTAGGTGGTGCCATCGGAAGCCACTGCGATGCCCGTGAGCCCGTTGAAGCGCGCTGAGGCCCCGGGGCCGTCCTGGTAGCCCGGTTCGCCATCCCCGGCGACCGTCTCGACGCGAGGTGCCCGGACAGTCACGCGGAGCACGGCTACGTCCCGCACCGTCCCGCTCTCGACCACGAGGCGCCCTTCCCCGACCTTCAGAGCCTCCACCGATGATGCCGACAGCGTGAGGGCTTCGCCTTCCGAGCGCCAGGTCACGGAGGGCGTGGCGACCGGATCGCCTTCGGTATCGAAGGCCTCGAGACCGTAGGCCGTTCTGACCCCGACCGCCAGCTCCTGGTGACCGGGCGAAAGCACGAGCCGCTTCACGACCTGGAACGGCAGGGCATTGCTCGGGATCCCGTTGACCATGACCACGAGGTCCCCGGTGCGCGCCGCGCGGGGGACCGTGACCCGGATGGTGTCGTCGCTGACCCGCTGGACGCCCGTCGCGATCACCCCGTTGAACGTGACGAGGAAGGTCTTGCCGGCCGTTGCCCCGAATTCACGCCCCGAGAGTGTCACGCGCGAATCGGGTCCGCCATTGTCCGGCGACACGCGAGCGATGACCGGTGCCTTGAGGGTCATGGCCACATCGGGGGCCGCTACGCTCTGCCCCGCGTCCACACGCAGGGCAGCCACGAACCCGCGCCCAAGCCCGGCATTGAGGGCGACGAGCGGGAACGTCCCGGCAGGCACGTTCGACAGCGTGAAACGTCCCGACGAATCGGTCCGGGCCTGGTACGAGGTCCCGGGAATGAAAACCTCCACCCCCTCGAAGTCGGTGACCAGGGGAGCATCGGGAGCCGTGACGCGCCCCGTCACGGTGCTGGTCGGCGCCAGGCGCAGGGTAGGAACGTTCGAGGCGGACGACACGTCGAGCTGGATGGCTTTCAGGGTGTCCGAGAGCACCGCCTCGACGTTGAGCGGGTAATCGCCCGGGGCACGCAGGGTGAAACGGCCATTCGCATCGGTTCGAGTATCGAGGCCCTCGACCTGGATCCGGAAGGCCGCACCCCGGGTGTCGAGGAGCGGATTGCCCCGGGAGTCCATGAGCGGGTTCCCGCGCGAATCCAGCAGCGGATTGGCGCGCCCATCGATCAGGCTCCCCGTGTTATTCGAAATCAGGGCGGCAGCATCGACGGCGGCCCGACCGGTCACCCGCACATCGCCAGCGGGATTCCCGGCCAGATCGAGGACCTGTCCCGTGATGACCCATTCGGCCACCGTCGACGGAGCGGCCGTTGACGCGCCCGAGCCAGGCCGGGAACCGCTGGCAGGTGCCAGGTTCGACGGGGTACAGCCGCCGAGGGTCTGCAGGGCCATTGCGAGGAGGATGACGATCCTGCCCCGGATGGAATCCCCGGATTGTCCTGCCCGTGCCCCCATGGCCTCACCCGCCTCCGGAAAACCCGGGGTTACCCCCGGATCGGGGTTCCCACCTGGGCAGCCTGCTGCCCGGAGATGTACCCGGTCGCGCCAGCCTTGTAGCACGCACGACCCGGACAAGATCCCCCGTGACGGATCCGTCCCGGCAGTCAGAACGGAAACGCCGTGCCCGAGACCGCGGCGAGCCGCGCGATCGCCGACCGGAGTTCGAAGAGCGCCTGCTCGCGCGCGGCCATGACCTCCGCGAGGGCCCGTCGGGCCGCGATCACCTCGAGGCCCGACCCCTCGCCGGCCCGGTAGCGACGCCTGGCCTGGTCGAGCAGTTCCGAGGCCCGCGGGACCAGCCGGGTGCCGTGCAGGGCGAGCTCGTCGCGTGCACCGGCAGCCTCCCGCAGGGCCGAGCGCACCTCGAGTTCCAGCTCGCCCCGGAGCCGGACGCGCTCATCCTCGGCCCGGGCTCGGTTCGCCTCGGCCTCGGCGATCTCTCCCTCCTGGCGGTACACGGGAATGGGCCACGTGACCGTGGCCGTGAAGCCGGGCAGCCCCGAGAAGGTCCCCGCGGCCAGGGAGGCCTCGGTCCCGTTCCAGACGCTGGCTGCCGCAAGGCGTCGCCGGAGATCCTCCCGGCGCACGGCGAACTCCGCCTGGCGCAGTTCGATCCGGCCCGCGATCGCCCCGGCCACGACCTCCTCGGCGGCCGGCCAGGGGTGATCCCCCGGCTCGCCCAGAGGCGCCACCTCGAAGGAGGCGGTCGCCGGGAGGCCAACCAGGAGCGCCAGGCGCCCCGAGGCCTCCCGGGCCTGCCCCTCGAGACGGTTGGCCTCGCGCGTGAGCCGCCCGACCTCGACCTCGGCCTGAAGCCGCTCGATGGGCGCGACCTCTCCGGCCTTCACCAGCGCATCGGCCGCCCGCGCCAGTTCCCGGGCGGCCTCGAGATCCATCCGGGCCAGCCGTGCGCGCTCGCGCTCGAGCAGGACCCGTGCGAACGAAACCGTCACGTCCCGCACGAGATCTCGCCGGACGACGTCCCGTCCCAGTTCGGCCAACGTTCGCTCGACGGCCGCGACCTCCCCCGCGAGTTCCCCCTGCCCGGCCACGCGCAGAGGCTGGCTGACGGCCGCGAAGGCATTGCCGAGCCCCGGGTTCGAGAAGGGCACCGAGTCGGCCGCCACCGTGAACCCCGGATTGGGCAACGCCCGGGCCTGCACCTCGCGGGCCCGCGCCGCCTCGATCCCCCGCTCGGCCACCCTGAGTAGCGGGTGACGGGAGACGGCGAGGCGCACGGCATCCTCGAGACCGAGCGTCTCCCCGGCGAGGGCCGGGACGCACGGAAAGGCGAGAACGCAGGCCAGAACCCCGGCGAGGTGCAGGCGCACGGCTTACAGGTCCACGACGAAGCGTGCCGTGAGGCGCTCGCCCTGGTGCAGGATCTGGACGACCACCGGCAGGTGATGGCCGCCGCCCTTCAGGTTCAGGGTGGCCTCGAGGTGATCCCCGACCGGATGCAGGGCGAGCACCTGCGCGGTCTGGCCGGCGGGTTTCACGATGAGCTTGCCCTGGGTTCCCTTGACGGGCAGATCGTGCTGGTCCCCATCCTGGACCCACAGCGAGACGGTCTGGCCGTGGACGAGCAACTCGAGGTGATGGTCACCGGCGGTCCGGACGAGGCCACCGTGCGTGGCCTCGTGGTGGTGGTCCGCACCGGCATGCGGCGCGTCGTGCGCGTGATCGGCATGGCCATGCCCATGGGCGTGGACGTCCGTGTGTTCGTGGCCCTCGTGGGCACGAACGGGGACGGCGGGCACGAGGCTCGCGAGGGTGAAGGCGATGGCCAGCGGCAGGATCTGGAAGGTCATGAGGCGAGGGGGTCCTTTCGTCCGGTGAGAAGATGACGCTCGGCCGCCCGGCGACCGAAGAGCCAGAAGACGGGGGGCGTGATGACGACGTTGAGGAGCGTGGAGGTGAAGAGTCCGCCCAGGATGACGACGGCGACGGGTTGCAGGATCTCCTTGCCGGGTTCACCGGCCGACAGGGCGATCGGCACGAGGGCAAGCATGGCCGTCGAGGCGGTCATGAGCACGGGCACGAGCCGCTCCTGGGCTCCCCGGACGATCAGCTCGCGCGAGAAGGGCACTCCCTCGTCCCGCATCAGGGACAGGTAATGGGAGACCATCATGATGCCGTTTCGACTCGCGATGCCCGTGAGCGTCACGAACCCGACCAGCGAGGCGATCGACAGGGTGCGGTCGGTGCATGCGATCGCCGCGACGGCCCCGATGAGCGCGAGCGGGATGCTCAGCATGATCTGCAGGACCAGGTCGAGCGACCGCAGGTACAGGAGCAGGACGCCCGCGATGCCCGCGAGAGCGGCCAGGCCCAGCCAGCCGATCAGGCGGGCGGCCTGCTGCTGACTCTCGAACTGCCCCCCGTACGTCACGTAAAACCCCGGGGGAAGCGAGACCTCGCGTGCCACGGCGAGCTGGACGTCGGCGACCACGGCCCCCAGATCGCGCCCCGAGGCGTTGGCCTGGACGACGATCCGCCGCTGGACATTCTCGCGGTTGATCTGGTTGGGGCCCACGGTCTCGAGGATCCGGGCCACCTCCCCCAGCGGGATCCGCGGCCCCGCCGGGGTCTCGACGAGCATGCGCTCGATGGCTCCCGGGGTCGAACGGGCGGCGTCCGACAGGCGCACCATCAGGTCGAACGAGGTGGCCCCCTCGAGGACCTGCGACACCACCCGGCCCCCGAGGGCCGTCTCGAGACGCTCCGAGAGACTGCCCGGAGCCAGACCGTAACGCGCGGCGGCCGAGCGATCGACCTCGATCCGCACCTGGGGCACGAGCACCTGCTTCTCGATCTGCAGATCGACGAGCCCCGGCACGTCGGCGATCGCCTCCTCGACCTCGGCGGCCACGCCCCGGAGGGCCTCCAGATCCGGACCGAAGACCTTGATCGCGATCTGCGCGCGGATGCCCGAGAGCAGGTGATCGAGGCGATGGGCGATCGGCTGGCCGACGCCCACGGAGATCCCCGGAATCTGGCGGACCCGCTCCCTCAGGTCATCGAGGACCTCCCCGCGCGAACGCAGCGAGGGCGCGAGATCGACGTCGATCTCCCCGTAATGGACACCTTCCGCGTGCTCGTCGAGTTCGGCCCGTCCCGTGCGCCGCCCGACCCGGCGCACCTCGGGCACGCCCAGCAACAACCGCTCGGCGATCGTGCCGATGCGGTTCGACTCGGAAAGAGACGTCCCGGGCAAGGCCGTCACGTTGACGACGGCCGTCCCCTCGTTGAAGGGCGGCAGGAACTCGCGGCCGAAGAAAGGGACGACGGCTGCCGACAGGACGACCGCCACGCCCGCGACGACGAGCACGGGCCACGGACGGTCGAGCGTCCGCGCGAGGAGGGCGGCATTCCCCTGCTTGAGCTTCCGGACCAGCCAGCCGTCGCTGCCGTGCTCGGTGGCGCGTGACCGGGGCAGGAGATATGAGGCGAGCACGGGCGTGACGGTGATCGAGACGAGCAGCGAGGCCCCGATCGAGACGATGTAGGCGATGCCCAGCGGCAGGAACATCCGTCCCTCGATCCCGCCGAGCGCGAACAGGGGCACGAAGACGAGCACCACGATCAGGGTCGCGATGACGATCGAGTTGCGGACCTCGCTCGAGGCGCGGTAGACGACCTCGAGGGCCGGCCGCGGATCGGGTCGCAGACGGTTCTCCCGGAGGCGCCGGAAGATGTTCTCGACATCCACGATGGCATCGTCCACGAGCTCGCCGATGGCGATCGCGAGGCCCCCGAGCGTCATGGTGTTCACCGAGATCCCGGCCGCCTGCATGACGAGGAACGTGATGACGAACGACAGGGGGATGGCCGTCAGCGTGATGAAGGTCGTGCGAAGGTTCAGCAGGAACAGGAACAGCACGACCAGCACCAGCAGGGCCCCGTCCCGCAGGGCTTCCTGGACGTTGGCGATCGAGGCCTCGATGAAGTGGGCCTGCCGGAACAGGTCTCCCTGGATCTGAATCGCGTCCGGCAAGGACTTCTCGAGGTCCGCGAGCACCACGTCGATCTGGTGCGTGAGCGCGACGGTGTCGGCCCCCGGCTGCTTCTGGACGCTCAGGATCACGGCGGGACGGCCGTTCACCGAGGCGTCCCCGCGTTTGACCATGGGGGCCAGGCGGATGTCGGCGACCTGGGAGAGGGTCACGGGCAGGCCGTGCCGGACCCCGACCACCGTGGCCCCGATCTCGGACGTCGTGCGGACCCGTCCCAGGTTTCGCACGAGGAACTCCTGCCCGCCACGGTCAAGAAACCCGCCCGTCGTGCTGGCATTGCTGCCCGTGGCGGCCCGTTCGACCTCGTCGAGCGTGAACCCCAGCTGGGCCAGCCGGAGGGGGTCCACCTGGACCTGGAACTGCCGGACCCCGCCCCCGATGGCGATCACCTGGGCGACACCCGGGACCGTGAGGAGGCGCTGCCGGACGACGCGGTCCGCCCAGGTCCGCACCTCCATGGGGTCCATGGCCTCGCTCTGGAGGCCGATGAGCATGATCTCGCCCATGATGGATGCGACGGGCCCCATGGTCGGGTTCACGCCGGCAGGCAGGCGTTCCTTGATCCCGGGGAGCTTTTCGGAGACAACCTGGCGATCGCGGTGGATGTCCGTGTTCCAGTCGAACTCGACGTAGACGACCGACAGCCCCACCCCCGAGGTCGAGCGCACCCGCATGACTCCCGGTGCCCCGTTGAGAGCCGATTCGATGGGCGTGGTGACGAGGGTCTCGACTTCCTCCGGCGCCAGACCCGGCGCCTCCGTCATCAGGGTGACGGTGGGCCGGTTCAGGTCGGGGAACACGTCCACGGGCAACCGCGCCAGCGTGAACCCACCCGCCACGAGGGCCAGGATCGCCACCAGCAACACCACGAACCGGTTGCGCAGGGCAAAACGCAGGATCGCGTCGATCACCGGCGCCCACCCCGCTCGGCCGTGGAGCGCACCTGATACACGCCCTCGACCACGACCCGGTCACCCGCGACGAGGCCCGCCAGGATGGCCACCTGCCCCGCCTCGACCGTCCCGGGAGTGACCTCACGAGCGACGAAGACCTCGGCCGAGGTATGCACGAAGACGACCTTGCGGCCCTGCAACTCGGACAGCGCCTCGACCGGAACGGACAGCACCCGGCGCCGTTCCCCCACGTCCGCGCCCACCCGGGCAAACAGGCCGGTCCGCAGCCGGCCATCCGGATTCGGGACGGCGAATCGCGCGGGAACGGTGCGGCTCTCGGGGTCGAGGGTCTGACCGACACTCACGAGGCGCCCCCGGAAGGTGGTCCCCGGGAAGGCCTCGACGGTGATCCGGGCTTCCCGGACCCCGGAAAGGCGTCCGAGGTCCCGCTCGAAGACATCTGCCTCGACCCACATCACGGACGGATCGAGCACCTGGAACAGGGTCTTGGACGGGTCGACGTGCTCGCCCGGGGTGGCGTGGGCCTCCACGAGTAGCCCATCGAAGGGCGCGACGATCGGAAATCGACGCGCCTGCTCGAGCGAGGGAGGCGAGAGGCGCTGGAAGGCTCCGAGCTGCTTTTCGAGTCCCGCGACGGCATCCGCCGCCTTGCGACGTGTCGTCTCGGCCTCGACGACGAGCTTGCCTGCCACGAGATCGCGGATGCCCTGGAGCCGCTCGTGCTCGAGCCGGGCGCGGTCGCGCTCCCGTCGTGCCTGGGCGAGGGCGGTCTCGAGCTGGGCGCGCTCGGTGGCCAGCCGGAGGCGATCGCTGGCGAGCTGGATCTGGTCGCTCGACGACAGGATCTGCTCGACGATCGCGAGAGTCTGGCCCTTCCGGACCCGGGAACCGAGCTCCGAGCGCACGGGGGGCACGAGGTGTCCCTCGACGGGGGCATGAAGCGTCGCGACCGCCCGGACGGGAGGGACGACGTGTCCGAGCCATTCCAGGCGCTCGGCCACCTCCCGCCGCACGGTCGGCCGGGTGGTGATGCCCAGCAAGAACTGGCTCTCCTTCGCAATGACGATGGGCGTCCCGACACCCACGGGTGGTGCGACCGGCGCCTCGTGGTCGTGGCCCTCATGCGCCATCGCCGGAAGGCCGCTGGCGAACAGCACGGCGAGGGCTGCCGCGCCGGCTACTTTCCGCTTCCCGCGCCACGCCCACCATCCCAGAGCCCAGATGGCGAGAAGTCCTGCACCCGAACCGACCGCGAGCGGCCACCTGAACGCCTCACCTCCGGCTCCGCGAGGCTGGACGACCAGGCCTTCGAGCACGACCAGATCGTCAAGACCTCCTGCCGAGAGACTGCAGATGATCTGGACTTCGCCCGGGACGGTCACGGAGAGCGTCGCCTCGTAGATCCCGGGGGCACGCGCGGGCACGGCCGAGGCCGTCGCGACGGTGGCGCCTCCCATCTCGAGCTCGATCCGGGCCTGGCCGACGGGACGGTTGGTCGCGTGATCGGCGAGCAGGAGGCGGACGGGGAACGGTTCACCCGCTCGCGGGACGGGGCCCTTGAGGACCAGCTCGACCTGGTCGGTGGCGGCCTCCAGCGTGATGCCCCCGGCGATCGCCTGCCTGGGGGGTGGCGGGGCGTCATCG
>Ga0079301_1001478_pt1 | contig 10782 bp, 7 predicted proteins | sample Wag4_2014_7_11_3_FD_74797 | JGI IMG/M metagenome (GOLD analysis project Ga0079301, IMG submission 74797) | Fresh water mixed with fracking chemicals microbial communities from Ohio, USA - Utica-2 Time Series FC 2014_7_11 | ecosystem: Engineered > Industrial production > Chemical products > Input...
CATGTCGCCGGTGTTTGAATATGCGCCGATCGCCTTGGCCATCGTGACCGTGGTGGGCGCTTCAACCGCGCTATTTGCTGCCACCATTGGCTGCGTGCAAAACGACATCAAGCGCATCATCGCCTATTCCACCTGTTCGCAGCTTGGCTACATGTTCTTCGCGGCTGGGGTTGGTGCCTATCAGGGCGCGGTTTTCCATCTTTTTACCCATGCCTTCTTCAAGGCGCTGCTGTTCCTGTCAGCCGGTTCGGTCATCCATGCCATGTCGGAAGAACAGGATATTCGCAAAATGGGCGGCATCTGGAAAAAGATCCCTGTGACCTATGCGGTGATGTGGATTGGCTCCCTTGCGCTTGCGGGTGTGCCTTATTTCGCCGGCTATTATTCGAAGGATTTTGTGCTGGAAGCAGCCTATGCGGCGCATTCCGGGGTTGGGATGTATGCCTTTATCTGCGGGTTGGTCGCGGCCTTCCTGACCGCCTTCTATTCCTGGCGGTTGCTGATCCTTACCTTCCATGGCGCCCCGCGGGCAGATCATCACACCATGGAACATGTGCATGAAAGCCCGCTGGTGATGCTGGTGCCGTTGCTGCTGCTGGCAGTGGGGGCGGTATTTGCCGGCACGGTCTTTGCACCTTCCTTTATCGGCCATCACTGGGAAGAATTCTGGAACGGTGCGATCGTGAATGCGCCGGGTAATGAGATCATGCATCACGTGCATGAAGTGCCTGGTTGGGTGCCGTTGGCGCCCACGATTGTCGGACTTGGCGGCATCGCCCTGGCTTATGTGATGTATATGTTCGCGCCCAGCCTACCGGCGGCGCTCGCGAATGCATTGCCTGGGGTGCATCGGTTCCTGCTCAACAAATGGTATTTTGATGAGCTTTATGACGCGATCTTTGTTCGCCCCGCGCGGGCCTTGGCCCGTGGCCTTTGGCGGATTGGCGATGTGCGGATCATTGATGGCGTGCCCAATGGTTTAGCCGCATCGGTGGCGGGGGCGGCGCGTCAGGCCGTTGCGCTGCAAACCGGGCGCGTTGCGAGTTACGCCTTCACCATGATTGTAGGGCTTGTTGTGCTTGTTTCTCTACTGCTGTTCGGGGGCTGAAGATGAATAGCGTCGGGTTCCCCTTGCTCAGCCTGCTGACCTTTCTGCCGCTTGCAGGTGTGGCGATCATCCTGGCCGTGCGTGGCGATGAGCAAACGGTCGCCAGCAATGCGCGCTGGACCGCGCTTTGGACCAGCCTGATCACCTTCATGCTCTCGCTCGTGCTGTGGTTCCGTTTTGACAAGAACGAGGCGGAATTCCAATTCGTCGAAAGACTGGATTGGCTCTCGGATTTTGGCGTCAGCTACCAGATGGGTGTGGATGGCATTTCAGTGCTGTTTGTGCTGCTGGCCACGCTGCTGACACCCATCTGCATCCTGTCTTCTTGGGAGGCTGTGCAGAACCGCGTGCGCGAGTACATGATCGCCTTCCTCATCCTTGAGACCATGATGGTCGGCATGTTCTGCGCGCTGGATTTCGTGGTGTTTTACATCTTCTTCGAAGGTGTGCTGATCCCGATGTTTCTGATCATCGGGGTTTGGGGCGGGCAGCGTCGCGTTTATGCGGCCTTCAAGCTGTTTCTATACACGTTGCTCGGCTCCGTGCTCATGCTGCTGGCCATTCTGCTGCTGTGGTACAAGGCCGGCACCACGGATATCGTGGAACTCTTTACCCTCACCATTCCGCCATCGCTGCAAACCTGGATTTTCCTGGCCTTCTTTGCCTCCTTCGCGGTCAAGGTGCCGATGTGGCCGGTGCATACCTGGCTGCCGGATGCGCATGTGGAAGCGCCAACGGCGGGCTCGGTCATTCTGGCCGGTGTGCTGTTGAAGATGGGCGCTTACGGGTTTCTGCGCTTCAGCCTGCCCTTGCTGCCGGTCGCGAGTGTGGAATTCGCGCCCTGGATTTTCGCGCTGTCCATTGTTGCCATTGTCTATACCTCGCTCGTGGCGCTCGCGCAGGAAGATATGAAGAAGCTGATCGCTTATTCATCGGTCGCGCATATGGGCATTGTCACGCTTGGCATTTTCACCTTCACGCAGCAGGGGCTGTCGGGCGCCTTGTTCACCATGTTGTCGCATGGTGTGGTTTCAAGCGCGCTATTCCTTTGTGTGGGCGTTTTGTATGATCGGGTGCATTCGCGCGAAATCATGCGTTACGGCGGTGTGGCGAAAATCATGCCGGCCTATGCGCTGGTGTTTATGCTGTTCACCATGGCTTCTGTCGCGCTGCCGGGCCTAGCCGGATTTCCCGGCGAATTGCTGGTGATCCTTGGCGCCTGGAAGGTGAACCCATGGGTCGCCTTTGGTGCTGCGCTCGGCATGATCCTGGGCGCGGCTTATATGCTTTACCTTTACCGCCGCGTTGTCTTCGGGCGCATCACGCGCGATGATTTGCGTGGGCTGCTTGATCTCTCGCCGCGCGAATATGCTATCTTCGCGCCGCTGATCGTGCTCACCATCTGGATGGGCATTTATCCGCAGAGTTTTCTGTCCTTCTTTGAAGCTTCAGTCGCGGCGCTGGTGGAACGGCATCACGCCGCGCTCGGCGCCGCACGGCTCGCGGGGTTGTAAGGTCATGAACTGGATGCTCGCCCTGCCCGAAATTGTGCTGGCCTTCGCTGGCCTTGCCATTCTGATGATTGGTGTGCTGCCGCGGCAGAATATGTTCTTCGGCTGCACCATGGCCTCCATCGGCGCTTTGGTGGTGACCGCCGCCTTGGTGCTGACCGTGCCGGATGGCACGGGCTTCGCCGGCCAGGTGATTTCCGATGGCTTCGCGCGTTTCATGAAACTGCTGGTGCTGCTGGGTGCAGCCATTGGCATGCTCATGGCGCTCGATTTTAATACGCGCGAAGGGTTGGATCGCTTCGAATATCCGGTGCTGCTGCTGTTTGCGACGCTTGGCATGCTGATCATGTTGAGCGCCAATGATTTCATGACCGTCTATATCGGCTTGGAATTGCTCTCGCTCAGCCTTTACGTGGTCGCGGCCTTTCATCGGGATAATGAGCAATCCGCCGAAGCTGGCTTGAAATACTTCGTGCTGGGCGCCTTGGCTTCGGGCTTGTTTCTGTATGGCACGTCGCTGGTGTATGGCTTTGCCGGCACCACCAGTTTTGAACGCATCGCGCTCGCGCTGCTGGATCCGGCTAGCCGTAGCCAGGGGCTGACGGTTGGGCTGATCTTTATCCTGGCTGGCCTCGCCTTCAAGGTTTCCGCCGTGCCCTTCCATATGTGGACGCCCGATGTCTATGAAGGCGCGCCCACACCCGTAACAGCGTTCTTCGCCGCAGCCCCGAAAGTGGCGGCGATTGCCTTGCTGGTGCGCGTGCTTGCTGGTCCTTTCGCGGAACTCGCCGCGCAATGGCAGCAGGTGATCATATTGGTCTCACTCGCTTCCATGGTTCTTGGCTCTCTCGCGGCGATTGGCCAGCGCGATATCAAGCGGCTCATGGCCTATTCCTCAATCGGGCATATCGGCTATGCGCTGATGGGCCTTGCGGTCGCGAGTGATGAGGGCCTGCACGGGCTGACCATCTACATGGCGATCTACCTTGCCATGAATCTTGGCGCCTTTGCGGTGCTGATCGCCATGCGTCGGCAGGGCAAGGCGGTTTCGCGCATTGAAGATCTGGCCGGGCTTGGCAAGACCGATCCCGCCATGGCGATGTGGATGACGATTTTCATGTTCTCCATGGCCGGCATTCCGCCGCTCGCGGGGTTCTTCGGGAAGCTTTATGTCTTCCTGGCTGCGGTGCAGGGCGGGTTCTGGACCTTGGCGGTGGTGGGTGTGCTCACTTCTGTGATTTCGGCCTTTTATTATCTGCGCGTCGTCAAGGTGATGTATTTCGATGAGGTGCAGGCACCACTGGATGCGCGCCCGCAGACGCTGACGATGGTGATGGGCATTTCTGGCATTTTCACCACGCTGTTTTTCCTGATGCCGGCTCCCTTGGTCCGCGCGGCGCAGGAAGCGGTTTCCGCGCTGCTCGGGTAATGCCGGGCGCTGGGTAGGAAGCGCACGTGCAGTTTCGCCTTGAATGTCATGAGGTGCTGGAAAGTACCTCAACCATGCTTAAGCAGCGCGCCGAAGCCGGCGCCGCAGAGGGCCTTGCCATTCAGGCGCTGCGCCAAACTGCGGGTAGGGGAAGGCAGGGCAGGGGGTGGGATAGCCCCGCGGGTAATCTATACATCTCCGTGCTGCTGCGCCCCGGCGTGGCACTGCGCGAAGCGCCGCAATGGTCCTTTGTGGCGGCGGTGGCCTTGGCGGAAACGCTCAAACCGCTATTGCCGAAAGCTGCGCAACCTACGCTGAAATGGCCGAATGACCTGTTGCTGAATGGCGCCAAGGCCGCAGGCATTCTGGTTGAAACCGGTGTGGCGCCAAGCCAAGCGCTGGATTGGATCTGCATCGGGATTGGCGTGAATATCACTGGCAAGCCCAGCCTGCCGGATCGTGCTACCGTCTGCCTTGCGGAATTCCTGCCAGAACCGCCTGCGCCAGAAGCCTTGGCTGCGGCGCTTCTGCAAAACTTGGCCTATTGGCATGAAGCCCGCCTACGCCAGGGCTTTGCCCCAATCCGCGATGCCTGGTTGCGCCACGCGCCAGCCATGGGTGCGCCGGTTTCGGTGAAACGCGATGGCGCACTGCTGGAAGGCAACTTCGCCGGGTTATCGCCTGAAGGCGGCCTTATGCTTGCCAAAGACCGAGAAGTTCAGCTTATTCTGGCCGGGGAGATCATTTGACCCATGCTGCTCGCTATTGATGCCGGCAATACCAATGTCGTTTTCGCAGTCCATGACGGCGTGGAATGGCGCGGGCGATGGCGCATTGCCACACGCGCGGACCGCACATCGGATGAATATGCGGTCTGGCTGCTGGCACTTTTTCAGCATGCCGGCTTGAAGCCCAATGACATCCTGCGCTGCGTGATCGGCACGGTGGTGCCGGCGGCACTTTATAATCTGCGCCGCCTTTGCCGCGAATGGATGGATTGCGAACCGCTGGTTGCGCGTGCGCCGCTCGATTGGGGTTTCGCCATTCGCGTGGACCGGCCAGAAGAAGTGGGCGCTGACCGCCTGTTGAATTCACTTGCCGCCCATACCCGCTATGGCGGGCCGTTGATCGTGATTGATTTTGGTACCGCCACCACTTTTGATGTTGTGGATCAGGACGGGTCCTATCTGGGCGGCGCCATTTCGCCCGGGATCAATCTCTCCATTGAAGCGCTGCATAGGGCTGCTGCCCGCCTGCCCCGCATCGGTATTGGCCGCCCGCAAGCCGTGATCGGTCGCGCCACGGTCCCCGCCATGCAATCGGGCATCTATTGGGGCTATGTTGGTCTGGTAGAGGGCATCGTATCCCGCATCAAGGCAGAATTTGGCGGCCCGATGAAGGTGATTGGCACCGGCGGCCTGGCGCCGCTATTCGCCGAGGGCACCCTTGTCATTGAAAGAACCGATCCCGACATAACGTTGGAAGGGTTGCGGCTGCTGGCTGAGCGCAATCCTTCTTCCGTTTTCCACCAAAGCGCGCTCCGCGATCCTCTCCGTTCGGATTCTGATTAGCACCATGAATGTCATGACTGGCGATCTTGCCTTCATCCCGCTGGGCGGGACGGGTGAGATCGGGATGAACCTTAATGTCTATCGCTGCGATGGCGCCTTGCTGGCAGTGGATTGCGGGCTTGGCTTTGCCGGGCCGGATCAGCCGGAAGTGGATGTCATGGTGCCGGATGCTGCCTGGCTCGCGGAAAATCGCAGCACCCTGCAAGCGCTGATCATCACCCATGCGCATGAAGATCATATCGGCGCGGTGGTGCATTTATGGCGGCAATTGCGCTGCCCCATTTATGGTACAGCTTTCGTGCTTTCCGTGCTGCGCCGCAAGCTTGGCGAAGCGGGCATGATCCATGAAGTGCGCTTGCTGGAATTGCCGCCAGGCGGGCGCGTGAAGCTCGGCCCCTTTGATTGCAGCTTTATCCCCGTGACGCATTCCATCCCCGAAGCCCAGGCCCTGGTGTTGCGCACGCCTTATGGCCTGGTGCTGCATACGGGCGATTGGAAGCTTGACCCCAATCCACTGATCGGTGCTCCTACCGATGAAGGCGCCTTCGCCAGGCTTGGCGCAGAAGGCGTGCTTGCCATGGTGTGTGATTCGACCAATGCGATGGTCGAAGGCCATTCAGGCAGTGAGGCTGAAGTGCGTGCCTCGCTCACGGAATTGATCAAGGGTATCAAGGGGCGCATCGCCGTCACCTGCTTCGCTTCCAATGTCGCGCGCCTGGAAAGCATTGCGGTCGCGGGCCGTGCGGCCGGGCGGCAAGTGGCGCTGCTTGGCCGGTCGCTTCGGAATATGGAAGCCTCGGCGCGGGAATGCGGCTATCTGAAATCCCTGCCGCCCTTCCTGGATGAAGAAGAAGCGGGCTTCCTGCCCGATGATGAAATTCTGCTGATCTGCACCGGCAGCCAAGGCGAACCACGTTCTGCCATGGCGAAGATCGCGGAAGACAAGCACCCTGCCATTGCGCTCGGCGAAGGGGATACGGTGATCTTCTCCTCCCGCCAGATACCGGGGAATGAAGTCGCCATTCAGCGCGTGCAGGATGGGCTGGTGCGGCGCGGCTGCCGCGTGATCACGGATGATCAGGCGATGGTGCATGTATCCGGCCATCCGGCGCGCGAAGAACTCCGCCGCCTTTACGCGCTGGTGAAGCCGCGGATCGCGGTGCCGGTGCATGGCGAATGGCGCCATATGCAGGAACATGCGGATCTGGCGCGCGCTACCGGTGCCAAGCCAATCCTGTTGAATGATGGCGATGTGCTGCGCCTTTCCGGCAACCGGGCTGAGGTGATTGAAGCTGTCCCCACTGGCCGACTTGCGGTGGATGGCGAACGGCTTCTGCCTTTTGATGGCGATGTCATCGCCGCGCGCCGGCGGATGATGTTCAATGGCGTGGTTCTGGCCTCCGTCGCGCTGGACCGGCAGGGCAGGGTGCTGGGTGATCCCATGATCACCGCACCGGGGCTATTCGCGGAACAGGATGCCGAGCCTGGCTTGGTCGCGGCAGAACTTCGCCGCAGCATTGCCGATCTGCCGGCGGGGCTGCGCGATGATGATGAAACGCTGCGCGAATCGCTTCGGGCTGCGTTGCGCAAGGCTTTGGGGCGGCGCTTCAAGAAGCGGCCCAATGTCGAAATCCACGTGATCAGGGTTTAAGCCATGTCGGTCTTTACCGGCGTCATTCTCTATCTGTTGATCTGGTGGCTGGCGCTGTTCTGCGTGCTGCCCATCGGCACGCGCCCCGAGTCCCAAGGCAAGATGGAAGAAGGTGGCTGGCGCGGCGCCCCGCAAAAGCATCTGATGGGCTGGAAACTGCTTGGCACCACGGCACTGGCGGGGGTGATTTGGCTGGCGATTTGGTGGGTCATTGAAAGCGGATGGCTTTCTTTCCGCACTGGCATCCTCGCAATGCCCCCCAATTAAGCGAAAAACCGACCCTGGGGTCGGTTTTGCCTTATATCCGGGCAATGTCAGTCTGGTAGCCTATTTTTCGACCGAGCTCTTGGCCTTTTTTTGTTTGAGCCTTCGAAGCTGGTCCGCCATTCTACTCAAACGAGAGGGAGATTGGTTTCTTCCTCTGCCGTGTGACTGGCGTTTCCTCCCTAAACTTGGGCCGTTGCCGAAAGGCGACGGCCTTTTCTTTTGTAAAAGTTTGTGACAGTGGCTGGCAAGCACAAAAATGCCTCAAACCCGCCCGGAATGACGAATTGCTGCGTTGCACAATCGAATTTTGTCTTTTTCTTACGAAACCGGGGCCGGTGATTTCACCCAAGGCACTTCTGGATTAGGGTGCGCGCCCCAGCGCCTTAAAATCAAAGGATCAGAGCCTTGCGCCTCACTCGCGCCTTTTTGCCGACACTCAAGGAAACCCCGGCCGAGGCGCAAATCGCCTCTCACCGCCTCATGCTGCGTGCGGGGCTGATCCGCCAGACCTCAGCGGGCATTTACGCCTGGCTGCCGGCGGGGCTGCGCGTGCTGCGCCGCGTTGAACAGATTGTGCGGGAAGAACAGGACCGCGCGGGGGCGCAGGAAATCCTGATGCCGACCATCCAGCCCGCTGAACTGTGGCGCGAAAGCGGGCGCTATGATGATTACGGCAAGGAAATGCTCCGCATCCGTGACCGGCATGAACGTGAAATGCTGTTCGGCCCGACCAATGAGGAAATGGTCACCGATATCTTCAAGCAATTCGCCAAATCCTATCGCGATCTGCCGCGCAACCTCTACCATATCCAGTGGAAATTCCGCGATGAAGTGCGCCCGCGATTCGGCGTGATGCGTGGGCGCGAATTCCTGATGAAGGACGCCTATTCTTTTGATCTGACCAAGGAAGCCGCGCAGCATTCCTATCGGCAGATGTTCCTTGCGTACCTTCGCACCTTTGCACGCATGGGCCTCAAGGCCATTCCGATGCGCGCCGATACCGGGCCAATCGGCGGCAACCTGTCGCATGAATTCATCATCCTGGCCGAGACGGGCGAGAGCCAGGTTTTCGTGAGCCGCGATTTGCTGGAACGTGATGTTCTGGCCGAAGCGCCTGATTATGACAGTGATCTGACCGCGCAGGTGGATTTCTGGACCAGCCATTACGCCGCGACCGAGGAAATGCATGATGAAGCCGCCTGGGCCGCCCTTGCCGAAGACAAGCGCGTTTCCGCCCGTGGCATTGAAGTCGGCCATATCTTCTATTTCGGCACCAAATACAGCGCGGCCATGGGCATGGCCGTCACGGGGCCAGATGGGCACGCGGTGATTCCTGAAATGGGCAGCTATGGCATTGGTGTATCACGTTTGGTTGGTGCGCTGATTGAAGCCAATCATGATGATGCCGGCATCAAATGGCCTGATGCAGTCGCACCCTGGGCGGCGGCCATACTGAACCTGCGCCCCGGTGATGGGCCGACGGATACGCTGTGTGAATCCCTTTATGCGCGGCTTGGCACGGAACATGCGGTTTATGACGACCGCCCGGTGCGCGCTGGCGAGAAATTCGCCGATGCGGATCTGATGGGCTTTCCCTGGCAGGCCATTATCGGCCCGCGCGGTGCCGCTGCGGGCCGCGTAGAACTGAAGCGCCGCATGACTGGGGAGCGTGAGGAAGTATCGTTGGAAGATGCCATCACCCGCATCAAGGGCGGCTGACCCAGCATGTTCAACGCTTTTGAGCGTATGGTCGCCTTCCGCTATTTGCGCGCGCGCAAGGGGGAGCGGTTTGTCTCCGTCATCGCGATCTTCTCGCTGGTCGGGATTGCGCTGGGTGTGGCCACGCTGATCATTGTGATGAGTGTGATGAATGGCTTTCGCCATGAATTGCTCGGGCGCATTCTGGGGCTCAATGGGCATCTTGGCGTCTATGCGGTGGGCTCATCCTTCACTGATTTTGATGATGTGGCGGGGCGAATTCGTGGTATTCCTGGGATTGTCTCAGCAACCCCCATTGTGGAAGGGCAGGTGCTGATCACTTCGGAAGCCGGCGGCGCCACGGGCGGGCTTGCGCGCGGCATCAGGCCGGATGATTTGCGCGCGCGACCCTTGATCGCTGATGGCATCAGGCTGGGCAGTCTCGATGCTTTTGAAGGCGAGGACGCCATCATCATCGGGCGGCGCCTTGCATCGCGTTTGCGGGTTTCGGTCGGTGATAATGTCAGCCTAGTCTCACCCCAGGGCCGCACCACAGTCTTCGGCACGGTGCCGCGCGTGCGCGCTTATCGCGTGGTGGCGATTTTTGATGTCGGCATGAATGAATATGACAGCAGCTTTGTCTTCCTGCCCTTGGAAGCCGCGCAGCTTTACTTCCAGCAGCGCGATGCCGCAACGCAGATCGAGGTGTTTGTGCAGGACCCGACCAGGCTGCGCGGCGTCATGCGCCAGATCCAGGAAGCCGCAGGCAGCCGCGTGATCGTGCATTCCTGGCAGGATGCCAATTCCAGCTTCTTCAATGCCGTGCAGGTGGAACGCAATGTCATGTTCCTGATCCTGACGCTGATCATCATCGTCGCGGCCTTCAATATCGTCTCAAGCCTTATCATGCTGGTGAAGGATAAGGGGCGGGATATTGCGGTGCTGCGCACCATGGGGGCGACCAAGGGCGCAGTGATGCGGATTTTTTTGTTGTGCGGTGCTTCCATCGGTGTGCTTGGCACCATGATCGGCTTTGTGCTGGGTCTGGTATTCTGCCTCAATATCGAAAGCATCCGGCAGTTCCTGCAATCGCTTTCGGGTACTGAGTTGTTCAGCCCAGAGGTGTATTTCCTGACGCGCCTGCCCGCGATCCTGGATTACAATGAAGTGGCGCAGGTGGTGGCGATGGGGCTTGGCTTGTCCTTGCTGGCGACACTTTACCCTTCCTGGCGCGCGGCGCGCACCGATCCGGTGGAGATGCTGCGCAATGAATGAAGCGCCCCTTCGCCTGGCCGCCGTTGAACGCCGCTACCGCACGGAAGCGGGCGAATTACCGGTGCTGCTCGGCGCTGATCTGACCATTGCGGCAGGTGAGATCGTGGCGCTTGTCGCCCCTTCCGGCACCGGCAAATCAACCTTGCTGCATCTTGCGGGCTTGCTGGAAAAGCCTGATGGCGGAGAGGTCTTCATCGCCGGTCAGGCTGCCGGGTCGCTTTCGGATGAGGCGCGCACGACCATCCGGCGCACCACCATCGGCTTTGTCTATC
>Ga0079301_1001482_pt1 | contig 10753 bp, 5 predicted proteins | sample Wag4_2014_7_11_3_FD_74797 | JGI IMG/M metagenome (GOLD analysis project Ga0079301, IMG submission 74797) | Fresh water mixed with fracking chemicals microbial communities from Ohio, USA - Utica-2 Time Series FC 2014_7_11 | ecosystem: Engineered > Industrial production > Chemical products > Input...
CGCTCCGCGCGCTCGACCCCCGCTGCGGGGCGTTTCGAGCTGGTCTGCCCGTATGCGCCGATGGGGGACCAGCCCAAGGCGATCGAGTCGCTGTCCAAAGGTCTTGTCGCCGGTGCTGCGCACCAGACGCTGTTGGGCATCACCGGTTCGGGCAAGACCTTCACCATGGCGGCCGTGATTGAGAAGGTGAACCGCCCGACTCTGGTGTTGTCGCCCAACAAGACGCTGGCGGCGCAACTGTACGCAGAGTTCAAAGACCTCTTCCCCAAGAACGCGGTCGAGTACTTCGTCAGCTACTACGACTACTACCAGCCGGAGGCGTATGTGCCTTCGAGCGACACCTTCATCGAGAAGGATGCCTCGCGCAACGAGAACATCGAGCGCCTGCGCAACAGTGCGACGCGCTCGTTGTTAGAGCGCCGCGATGTGCTGCTGGTGGCTTCCGTGTCGTGCATCTATGGACTTGGTTCGCCGGACAACTATGAGACCATGGCTTTGCCTCTGACCCGCGGCCAAGCGATGGAGCGTGAGGATCTGCTGCGCACGTTGACGCGCATGCAGTACGCGCGCGCAGGCGCAGATTTCCGTCGCGGGACCTTCCGTGCGCGCGGTGATGTGATCGAGATCTTCCCTTCGTATGAAGACGATGCGGTCATTCGTGTCGAGATGTTTGGCGACGAGATCGAGGCACTGGTGGTGGTGGATCCGCTGCGCGGCGAGATCTTGGAGGAGTCCACCGCCACGACCATCTATCCTGCGAACCACTATGTGGCGCCCGCGGATCGCTTGCAGCGCGCCGTGATCGGCATTGAAGAGGAGATGAAGGAGCGTGTCAGTTGGTTCAAGGAGCGCAATATGCTCTTGCAGGCGCAGCGCATCGAGCAGCGCACGCGCCATGATCTCGAGATGCTCAAGCAGACGGGTGTTTGCTCGGGCATCGAGAACTACTCGCGTTGGATGGATGGCCGTGCGCCGGGCGAGAGTCCGTTCACGCTCTTGCACTATTTCCCCGAAGAATGGGTGGTTTTCGTAGACGAAAGCCATGTGACCATCCCGCAGGTGGGGGGCATGTACCACGGCGATCGTTCGCGCAAGGAGACGCTGGTTGAGCACGGTTTCCGCTTGCCAAGTGCGTTGGATAATCGTCCCTTGCGCTTTGAGGAGTGGGAGGGGCTTGTCAAGCAAATCGTACATGTCTCTGCGACGCCGGCTGCCTACGAGTTGAAGCACTCGGGCAGCCACATTGCCGAACAGATCGTGCGCCCCACCGGTCTGTTGGACCCGCTGATCGAGGTGCGCTCGGCCAAGACACAGGTCGATGATCTCCTGCACGAGATTCGCCTCACGACTCAGGCCGGTTGGCGCACGCTTGTCACGGTCTTGACCAAGCGCATGGCCGAGGAGTTGACGAACTACTATGCCGAGGCCGGTGTGCGTGTGCGCTACCTGCACTCGGAGATCGATGCCATTGAGCGTACGGCGATTCTGCGGGACTTGCGCTTGGGATCGTTTGATGTGTTGGTGGGCATCAACCTTCTGCGTGAAGGTCTAGACCTGCCGGAGGTGTCCTTGGTAGGTATTCTTGACGCCGACAAGGAGGGCTTCTTGCGCTCCACGACCTCTTTGGTGCAGACCTGTGGTCGAGCGGCGCGCAACGCGGCGGGACGCGTGATTCTGTTTGCCGACAAGCGCACGGATTCGATGGAGCGGGCCATCTCGGAGATGACCCGCCGTCGCGCCAAGCAGATCGAGTACAACGCCGAGCGTGGCATCGTGCCGCAGACCGTCATCAAGCCCGTGCGCGAAAGCCTCGAGGCGTTGTACGAGATGGACTACGTCGAGGTGGCCCCGTTGCCTGAACTGGGCAAAAAGGGCAAAAAAGGCGCGAAAAGCTCGCCCTTCGGTCCGCTCGGGGATCCCGCCTTGCTGGATCCGTCGCGCTTGCGTGGCGAGATCGCCAAAACCAAAGACGACATGCTCCGCGCGGCCGAGGCCATGCGCTTCGAGGATGCGGCCGCCTTGCGCGATCGCTTGCGCTTGCTCGAGCGCGCGGAGCTGGAGCAGCTGTAGGCCCGTGACCAGTGATGGTGCACGGGCCGCCTAGCCGGATACTGTCAGTACACAACGATCCCGAGGCCCTGCGCTCGTAGTTCCTCGGCGAGGGCGTGGACGCCGCATTCGGCCTCCAGACAGGTAGGCCATGACTGATTGCGTAGGAGCAGCGGCGGCTCGGGCTGCGGACCTGGAACCAATTGCAGCGGCCTGCCGAGCCAGCGCATGGATAGAGCTGAGCGCAGCTTGCTGTCAGGAGAGGAGAGTACGATGCCCCAACACGCTGCACCCTCGTGGTAGCGCGGGTTCTCGGCTAGGAAGCGCGGATGCCCTGCGATACGCGGCGATAGCGCCCAGACAACCAGGGTGTAGAGACCTTCGCCGCTGCGCGCCGTCTGTGTCGCGTACAGCTCATGAGCATCGACAGTTTCGTCGTACTGGCCGTCGCTGCGCCGCGCCCTAGCGTTCCGGGGCACCGGGTGCCGGCGTCCTGTGGGGCCAAAGCGTCCTGCGATTCGGTAGCGTCCTTCCGAGCGGCGGCGTTGTGATTCGTCGTGCATGCTGCGAGTGTCTTTCTCAAGCGAGGCCCAGTCCGCGTGGCAGCTTGTTGGGCTGCTCCACCGGACATGGCATGTCGCCACCTATCAAAGACGCGCGTGCGCACGCGAGGAGGGGCCGCCTGGACTGCGGGAGGGGAGACTGAATGCAAGCGAACGCAGCAGCGGAGGTGCGTGATTGCTAGAGTCTGCGCGCTGCATTCCTTGTGAACGCGGCGCCCGCCCCCCTCAGCATGATCCGCCAAAGCCCCGTCGCATCCACCGTAGTTGGCTCCACGCTTCTCGGTGCTCCACTCATCGTCAGCCTGTTCTTTGTCAGCTGTCGGGCCGCCGAGACGGCTCCGCCGACTAAGGACCGAGCCCAGACTCCTGTGCGGGAGGCGTATGCGAACGCCACCGATGCGGGCAAGGTGGCCGACAACTGGCTCGCCACCTTTGGCGATGCGCGCCTTGATGCCTTAGTGCTCGAGGCAGAGAAGAACAACCCGGACCTCGCCATCGCGGCTGCGCGTCGCGATCGCGCTGCTGCCGAGGCTGGTAAAGCCGACTCGGCTTTGTCACCTAAAGTTGACGCCGTTGCAGGAGCCGAGCGCGGCAGTGATCCTCGTGGCACGGCGAGCAGCTTCAACTTGGGCTTGTCCGTGTCGTGGGAAGCCGATGTGTGGGGGCGTTTGTCGAACGCTGCACAAGCGGCGGCTTTGGATGCGGTGGCTGCACAAGCAGACTATGAGTACGCGCGCCAGTCGATCGCCGCGCGCACTGCTCAAGGTTGGTTCCTCGCGATTGCGGCCAAGGAACAGGTTGCGCTCGATCAGTCCTTGCTTGCGCAACGCGAACGCGTGGCCCGCGTGGTCAAGGCTCGTTACGACGCCGGTGAAGCCAAGCGCGCGGACCTCGATACCGCGGAAGGGCAGGCGGCCACCACACGCCAAGCGTGGGAAGCCAGCAAGGGCGCGTACGACTCGGCTCTGCGTTCCTTGGAAGCGCTGTTGGGCCGCTATCCCTCGAATGAAGTGGATGTGGCGACGGGTTTGCCCGCCTTGCCGAGTGTGCCGCCGGTAGGGATTCCGTCTGAAGTGCTGGAGCGGCGTCCAGATGTGGTCGCTGCTGACCGTCGCGTCGCCGCTGCCTTCGGACGCGTAGGTTCAGCCAAGGCCGCGAAGTTGCCGCGCATCGCGCTCACTGCAGGCGGTGGCCAAGCGAGCGGCGATCTCTCGAACCTGTTCGATCCGGCGAACTTGGTCTGGAACCTCGGTGCGAATCTGCTCGGCCCGCTCTTCGACGGCGGCGAACGCGAGGCGCAGGTGCGCATCGCGCAAGCAGCCGAGCGCGAGGCCTTGGCCTCGTGGGTCAAGACCGCGCAACGCGCGTTCCTAGAGGTCGAAACGGCCTTGGCGAATGAGCGCGTGCTGCGTTTGCGTGAAGGTGAGCTGCGTGATGCCGAGGTGCGCTTGTTGCGCGCGCGGGATGCAGGCGAGGCTCGCTACGGCACCGGTGAAGCCACCATTTTGGAGGTGGACCAACTGCACGCCAACCATGCCGCTGCAGCCAAGACCTTGTTGCAGGTTCGCCAAGAGCTGTTCCAGCAACGCATCAACCTCCACTTGGCCCTTGGCGGCTCGTTCGAAGCACAACCCGCACGCTGACTCTGTCCAGAGAACCTGACATGAACCATCTGTTGATCCGCCTCCCGTTGACCCTGGTATCGGTTGTGCTTTTGGCAGTCGCCTGCACGGAACCGCCGCCTGCCCTTCCGCCGCAGAAGCCGTCCGTCAAGACCATCACGCTTGAGCCGCGCGTGGTCGAACTGCCCATCCGCATGGTGGCCCAGACCGTGGCCAACCGGCGCGTCGAGATCCGTGCGCGTGTGGCGGGAACGTTGGTCAAGCAGGAGTACCAAGAAGGCCAGGCGGTGAAGGGAGGGCAACTCCTGCAGGAGATCGATCGCCGGCCTTTCGAAGCCGCGCTCGTCTCTGCGCAGGCGCAACTGGAACAAGCCCAGGCTAAGCTCGCCGATGCGGACCTCGCCGTGTCGCGCAAGACGCAACTCGTGGCAGCGGATGCGGCGGCGCAGAAAGAACTGGACGATGCCAAGTCCGCACAGCGCACGGCCAAGGCGCAAGTCGAGATCGCAGAGAGTGGTGTGCAGAAGGCCGAGCTCGATCTGGAATACACGCGCCTCGTCGCTCCGTTTGACGGCAAAGTGGGCAAGGCCGAGAAGTATGTGGGCTCGCTGGTCGACGGCGGTCAGAACTCGTTGTTGACCTATGTCCAAGAGACCAATCCCATCAAGGTTTCATTCCGCGTGTCGGAGAATGATCTCTTGCGTTGGCGTGATGGCGTGGCCAAGGGTCTTCTCAGTGTGCCGACCGTGGATGAACTGCGTGTCGCCGTTACGACGCTGGACGGGCAGCGCTTCCCCAATGAGGGCAAGATCAGCTTCCGCGCCATTGCCATCGATCCGGCCACAGGCACAGGTGAGGTGCAAGCTCAAATCGCCAACCCTGAGGACAGTTTGCTGCCGGGCCAGTTCGTGACTGCGTCCTTGCTGGGCATCACGCGTCCGAATTGCTTGACAGTGCCGCAGCGTGCGGTGCTGATCTCCGCCGCGGGCTCGACGGTCTATGTGCTCGAAGGCGGCAAGGCGCAGGCACGCCCGGTGCAGTTGGGCGAGTGGCTCGATGGAGAGTGGCTGATCGAGTCCGGCTTGAAGGCCAATGATGTTGTGGTCACCGATGGCGTCCAGCGTTTGCGGCCGGGCGTGGAGGTCGAGCAACAACAATGATCTCGAAGTTCTTCGTCGACCGTCCGATCTTCGCGACGGTCCTGTCTGTGCTGATCGTCCTGGTGGGTGCACTGTGCATCTTCACCTTGCCGATTGCGCAGTTCCCTCCCATCACGCCGCCCACGGTTCGCATCAAGGCCACGTATCCGGGTGCGAGCGCCGAAACCGTGGCGCAAGCCTTGGCCGCGCCGATCGAGCAACAACTCTCGGGCGCGAAGGACTTGTTGTACTTCTCGTCGCAGTGCACCAACGACGGTCAGTTGACGACGACGGCGACCTTCGAGATCGGTACCGACCTCGATCTCGCAGCGGTGGATATTCAAAACCGCGTCAAGTTGGCCGAACCGAAGCTGCCGCAGGAGGCCACGCGGCAGGGCATCGTCGTGGCGAAGACGTCCACCGACCTCTTGATGGTCGTGGCGTTGCAAAGCGATGACCCGCGCTTCGACGAGATCTACTTGTCGAACTACGCGACTGCGAACATCGTCGATCAACTCAAGCGTGTGCCGGGCGCGGGCGATGTCTTCTGCTTCGGTGCCAAAGACTATTCGATGCGGATCTGGCTGGATCCGGATCGCTTGGCCCAGAAGGGGATGACCGTGGCGGATGTGCGTTCGGCCATCTCCGAGCAGAACGGCCTCTATGCCGCGGGGCGTGTGGGCCAAGAGCCCAGCGATGGCTCCACGGAGCTGACTCTGCCGGTCATCACTAAGGGCCGTTTGGAAGAGCCAAGCGAGTTCGGTGAGATCGTGCTGCGCGCGAATGCCGATGGCTCGTATGTACGCGTGCGTGATGTGGCGCGCGTCGAACTGGGCTCGCAGAGCTATGACTTGTTCGGTCGCTTGGACGGCAAGCCGACCACGCTGGTACTGGTCTACCTAGCCTCGGGCAGCAATGCGCTGGATACACGCGCAGGTATCGACGCGGCTCTCGAGTCGCTGGAGCGCTCCTTCCCGGCGGGTGTCAAGTTCTCTGTACCGTACGACACCACCATCTTCATCGAAACCTCGGTGGAAGAGGTGGTGCACACGCTGTTCGAAGCGATCGTGCTGGTGTTGGTGGTGGTCTTCATCTTCTTGCAAAGTTGGCGTGCCACTCTGGTGCCGTTGCTTGCCGTGCCGGTGTCCATTGTGGGCACCTTTGCCGGCATGAAGCTCTTGGGCTTCTCCATCAACTCGCTGACCTTGTTTGGTCTGGTACTCGCCATCGGCATCGTTGTGGACGACGCGATTGTCGTGGTCGAGAACGTCGAGCGATTGATGCATGAAAAGGCCTTGTCGGTGCGCGACGCAACCATTGAGGCCATGCAAGAAGTCACCGGGCCGGTGATCGCCATCGTGCTTGTGCTGGGTGCGGTGTTCGTGCCGGTCGCCTTCCTCGGCGGCATCACGGGCCAGATGTACCAGCAGTTCGCGATCACGATCGCGGTGTCGGTCGCCATCTCCGGCTTTGTGGCCTTGACGCTCAGTCCCGCACTCTGCGTGTTGCTGCTGAAGCCTGCTCACGGCGCGAAACGCGGCTTGTTCGGCCGGTTCAACCGCGGTTTCGACAAGCTAACGGCCGGCTACACCAGCGTGGTGCGCGGGCTGCTGCGGCATGCACTCATCGGTGTGGTGCTGTTTGGAGCCTTGGCGTTCGGCACGTTCAAGCTCTTCACGGATATGCCGTCAGGCTTCATCCCTCAAGAAGACCAAGGCTACTTCATCGTAGGCGGCTTGCTGCCGGAAGGCAGCGCCTTGCCGCGTTCGGCTGAACTTGCCACGCGTGTGGAGCAAGAGTTGATGCAGACGCCTGGCGTCGCGCATGTGATCACTCTGGGTGGTCAAAACGTGCTGCTGGGAGGTGTCACGGGCACCAACTCCTTCACCTGCTTCGTGCGCTTGGAGCCGTGGGAGGACCGCGTGGTCGTGGAGAAACGACTGCGCACCTTGCTTGTCAACTTCAACCGACGTTGGTCGAAGGAGACGGATGGAGTCGTGCTGGGCTTCAACGCTCCTCCGGTCTCGGGACTGGGCACGCGGGTGGGCTTCGAGTACCAGCTGCTGCAGACAGGTTCTGACGATGTGCGCGAGTTGTCGCGCGTGAACGATGAGTTCTTGGCCAAGCTGCGCCAGCGCGGTGAGGTCGGCGGCTTGTCCAGCAACTTGAACGTGTCGTTGCCGCAAGTCGATGTTGAACTGAATCGGGCACGCGCTCAAGCGATGGGGGTGCCGATTGGCGATGTCTACCAGGCCATGCAAGCGTACTTGTCGGCCTTGTACGTGAATGACTTCGTCAAGAACGGCCGCATCTATCGCGTCAACATCCAAGCCGAGCCCAAGGCGCGCTTGACCCCCGAAGACATCGGCAAGTTCCAAGTGCGCAGCAAGAGTGGTGCGATGGTGCCGCTCTCGGCCTTGGTCGATGTGAGCTATCGCTCGGGGCCCAACATGGTGTCGCGTTTCAACGGCTATCCTGCAGTGCAGATCGCCGGCGCGCCGACTCCTGGCTACTCGACGGGTGACTCGATTGAGTTGCTGAAGGAACTCTCGCAGACCTTGCCGGAAGGCTACAGCTTTGCGTGGAGCGGTCAGACCTATCAAGAGATCAAAGCCGGTTCACAGGCCGCCTACATCCTGATGTTCGGCATGGTGGTTGTGTTCCTGTTGCTCGCTGCGCAGTACGAGTCTTGGTCGTTGCCTCTGGCTGTGTTGTTAGCCGTGCCTCTCGCCGTGTTTGGTGCGCTGCTGGCCACCACCTTGCGCGGGCTCGACATGGACATCTACTTCCAGATCGGTCTGCTGACGCTGGTGGGCTTGGCCGCCAAGAACGCAATCCTCATCATCGAGTTCGCGGTGGTGCTCAAGCGTGAAGGCAAGACGGTGTCAGAAGCTGCGATTGAGGCGGCGCGCTTGCGCTTCCGTCCGATCTTGATGACCTCGTTGGCTTTCATCTTGGGTGTCATTCCGCTAGTGACCGCCAGTGGCGCGGGTGCTGCTGGACGACACTCGATTGGAACGGGGGTCATGGGTGGCATGATCGCGGCCACGCTCCTCGCCGTGTTCTTCGTACCGCTGTACTTCAAGTTGCTACAGCGCAACACACCTGCTGCAGCTGTGGCGCCTGTTCCCGAGGAGTCGCACACATGAGTCTGATGCAGCTGGAGCTGCCGTGGATTGCGATCCTGATGGCCACTGCTAGTGTGTTTGTCCTCGGTGGCTTGTGGTACTCGCCGGTGTTATTCCTGCGACCGTGGTTGGCCGCGAATGGCTTCCAAGGACCGCAGAGCAGTCATCCTGTGAAGGTCTTTGGTGGTGCGATCGTCTTCTCGTTGCTGGGGGCGATCCTCTTTCACTACGGGCTCGGCGAGTCGTGCACCTCAGCGGTGCAAGGTGCCAAGCTGGGGGCTCTGGTTGGTGGCGGACTGGTGGTCACGAGCCTTGGCATCAACTACATGTTCTCGGGGCGCAAGTTCGCACTGCTGTTGATTGATGGCGGCTATCACTGCGTGCAATGGACGCTGGTGGGGGCCATCTATGGTTGGCAGCTTTCGACCAGCGCCAGCTAGGCACAATCTGACTGCGGGGTCGCGCCATGCCATGATGTACGTGGCATGAGGTGCAAGGCATGAGCGCAGCGCTGGCTTGGAGCGACACGGTAGATCTGTCGGTGGTCGCAGAGAGTCCCGGCGTGTACATCTTTCGCGATGCGGAAGGTGTGGTGCTGTATGTAGGCAAGAGCACCAACTTGCGCTCGCGTTTGCGCAGCTACAAAGCTGGTGGCGATGGCCGCGTTCTGATTCGTTTTCTCGTCGAGCAGGCGCGCACGCTCGAGACCATCGTCACGCGTACAGAGAAAGAGGCGCTCCTTCTTGAAGACACGCTGATCAAGACGCACAAGCCTCCGCACAATGTGCGCTTGAAGGACGACAAGTCCTTCCGCATGTTGCGCCTGGACTTGGATGAGCGCTTTCCGCGGCTCAAGCGTGTGCGGGCCAAGAATCCGGAGGTCGGCAAGGAAGGAGGGCGCTCGCGCTACTTTGGGCCGTATGACAATGCCGCGGCCTTGCGCCGCACTTTGGCGGATTTGCATCGCGTAGTCCCGCTGCGCGATTGTCCCGATCATGTACTCGACAACCGCTCACGGCCGTGTCTCAAGCACCAGATCGGTGTATGCAGTGCTCCGTGCACCGGCTTGATTGATGTGCCCGGGTACAAGGCTCTAGTCGACAAAGCCGTACGCGTGCTGGATGGTGATGTACGCGAAGTCGTGGTGGACATCGAAGCGCGCATGCAAACGGCCAGTGCAGCGTTCGAGTACGAACGCGCGGCCTTCTGGCGCGATCGCTTGGTCGACTTGCGCAAGACCATGGAGCGTCAAGCCGTTTGGACAGTGGACGGCCGCTCTCGCGATGCCTTGGGGCTGGCTCGGCGCGCGGAACGCGCTGTGGTGCATCGCTTGTCGTTCCGTGATGGACGCTTGCTTGCGAGTCGTTCGCATCTCTTCCGCTCGCAACTGCCGGATGAGGAGCTGCTGCATGGGGTGCTGACGGCGCTCTATGGTGGTGGACGTGAGGTGCCTGATGAGTTGCTCTTGCCGTGTGAGCCCGCTGATCCGGCCGTAGTCGCCGAGATTCTGGGTGTGCACGCCAAGGCCTTCGTGCCCAAGGAAGGTCAACGCGCGCGCATGCAGCAACTCGCCGACGAGAACGCGCGCGCACGCCTGATGGATGCCAGCGAGGAGGAGGCCGAAGAAGAAGCCGCGCTCGCCAGTTTGGCCGACCTGGTCGGCCTTGACGCGCCGCCCGAGGTGATCGACTGCTTTGACATCTCGAACATGCAAGGAGCACACGTGGTCGCCTCGCGTGTGCGCTTTCGGCGTGGCCACTCGGACAAGACGGGCTATCGGCGCTTCAAGGTGCGCGGTGTGGATGGTCAAGACGACTTTGCCTCGATGCGCGAAGTTGTGTTGCGCTCCCTTTCGCGCGGAGTCACGGATGATGATCTCCCTGACCTCGTGGTGGTCGATGGCGGCCCCATGCAACTCGCGAAAGCACTCGAAGCTCGCGACGAGGCCTCGGCCTACGATGTCCCCATGATCGGCCTCGCCAAAGCGCGCGCCGAACGCACCGTGGGCGGCAAAAAGAAGGGCAAGAGCGAGGAACGTGTCTTCCTGCCCGACCGCGAAGAACCCATCGTGCTGGCCGAGCACAGCGCCGCCAAGCACCTGCTCGAACGCATCCGCGACGAGGCCCACCGCTTTGCGATCACCTATCACCGTAAGGAGCGGGGACGGGTGAGTTCGAAGTTGGATTCGATTCCTGGGATTGGTCCGGCGAAGCGGAAGGCGTTGTTGAAGGCGTTTGGGTCGGTGCGGGGGG
>Ga0079301_1001487_pt1 | contig 10742 bp, 11 predicted proteins | sample Wag4_2014_7_11_3_FD_74797 | JGI IMG/M metagenome (GOLD analysis project Ga0079301, IMG submission 74797) | Fresh water mixed with fracking chemicals microbial communities from Ohio, USA - Utica-2 Time Series FC 2014_7_11 | ecosystem: Engineered > Industrial production > Chemical products > Input...
AAAATCTCCATGGTTTCATCCAGTGTGCCAAAACCGCCCGGAAAAACGACGAAGGCATCGCTGCGCTCGTACATGATGCGTTTGCGTTCGTGCATCGAATCGACGCGGATGAGTTCGGTCAGGCCCAGGTGGGCGACTTCGCGGCGTTCGAGCTGATGCGGGATGACGCCGAGGACGGAGCCACCCTGCGCGAGGACGCGATCAGCCACCACGCCCATCAAGCCGACCTTGCCACCGCCATACACGAGTGATCCACCCCGCGCAGCCAAGGTATCGGCAAAGCGCTCAATGGCCGAGACGTACAATCCCGAAACGGGATCAGACGCGCCGCAAAACACACAAATACGTTTCATCATTTCAACCGCATTCATCATCCGACCGCTTGCGGGGCTTGGATGATCTCATCCGCAATCTGACGCAGTTTCATCATGTTCTGCGCCCACGCATGACACTGCTGCGACAACGCATCACTCACCCCAAACGCGGCTTGCACCTGCCGCAAAAAGCGACTTTCCGCCGGGTCGTACTGCCCATCCACATAAGCCAAACTGACCAACTCCAGATACGCCAGACGCCGGCTCTCATGGGACTCGAAACAAGCCACGGCCGACTCAAGCTTCGGATCACCCAAAATGTGCGCGACAAACGCTTCCTCATCCACCCCCAAACCCATCCGCAGCTCTTCCATCAATTGCACCTCTTCCGCCGTGATGCAATCATCCGCCCGAACGCCGAGCAAGGCGAGTTCGATAAACCCCTTGCGCTCCTGCAACGAAAAGCGATTCAAAAACACGTGTTCCCCAACCCTCTCCCATCAACGCCGTGATCCAAAGGAAACGTACCCAAAAACCTTACCCGAAACAACAGTTCCACAAACCTGGCACGTTGAACGGCCATTAATTTGATGGATGGCCATCATCTACAACGATGGCACCGCCGTGACAGATGACGCGCGGCTCCGTGAACCATCCATTCGTGGACGATTCAGCGCGCCTTCTCAAGACACACCTGTCCAAGAGCCACCCGTTACGTGCCTCATTCAGCTTGGGCGATTGGCGCCTCACCAAGCGGCACCGCTCCGCGTTCCGGGAAACGACGAAACACCCGGACAGTCTGGACAAGCGCCACCACGGCCAGTAAGCTGCCCAGAAAAAACGCCGCACCGGGCACCTTCACGGGCGCTTGGGGTGCCGTGAAGTACCCGAAAACCGCATTGCCCAGCAACGGACCGATAACCCCGGTGACGCTGTTCAAACTGGTTAACGCCCCTTGAATCAAGCCCATTTCCGCGGGCGGCACCACACGAGCCAACTGCGCCTGAATCGCAGGCCCGGCCAGGCCGCCCAAACTTGCGAACACAAGAATCACATACATCATCCAACCCTGCGTGGCGAGTGCATACGCGCTCATCGCCACGGCACTGAGCCCCAAGCCGTAGACAATCGCTCGCCGCTCACCCACACGTGGCATCAATACCCGTATCAGCCCCCCCTGCACCACCGCCGAGCACAAGCCGACGACCGCCAGTGAACCCCCCACCTGCGCAGGCGTCCATTGAAACTTGTAATTGGTGTACAAAACCCAGTTGCTGTGCAGGCACATCATCCCAAGCCCGCTGAAAAAGGTTGCTACCGCCAATGAGGACACCATCGGATACTTGCGCACCGCGGCGACCCACCCCAGCGGGTTGGTATCCGCCCACTGAAACGCGCGCCGTTTGTCTTGCGGATGTGACTCCGGCAAGAAGAACAAACCGTACAAAGTGTTCAGACCCGCCACCGCAGCGGCCGCATAAAACGGAAACCGCAAATCGACGCCGCCGAGCAAACCACCCAACGCTGGCCCCGCAATAAACCCGAGCCCAAAGGCTGCACCCACCAATCCGAAATTCTGGGCCCGTTTTTCGGGTGTGCTGACATCATTGATGTAAGTGGTCGCAACGGCCAGACTCGCTCCTCCCGCACCACCCACCGCACGCGCCAGCAAAAAGAACCCCAAACTGCCGGCAAGCCCCATGCCAAGGTAACCCAAGGTATCCATTAACAGCGCCGCCACGAGGATGGGTTTGCGGCCGTAGCGATCCGACAAGGCGCCCAGCAAAGGCGCACACAGAAACTGCGTGGCCGTGTAGGTCGCCAACCCCACACCAACCCAGTAGGCGGCATCGGATAAGGCGCCGCCAACAAACTCGACGAGCAGCATCGGCATGATCGGGATGATGATGCCAATGCCGACCACATCCAAAAAGATGGTCGCGAAAATAAAGCCAAGTCCTGCCCGATTCACATGAATTCCTGACTAACGACGGGCCAAGGCTTGTTCGATCGCCTGCACCACCGTCTCATCCTGCGGTTGGGTGCGTGGCTCAAAACGTCCGACAATCTGGCCGTTGCGATCCAACAAAAACTTGTCAAAGTTCCAACGAACCTCCCCAGCGTACCACGGATTCGTCGCTTTTTCGGTCAGATACCGATACAACGGTGACATGCCATCCCCACGCACCTTCATCTTTTCAAACATGTCAAAACTCACCTTGTATTCTGCCTCACAAAACTGCCGGATTTCCTGGTTCGTGCCAGGCTCCTGACCGAAAAAATCATTGGAAGGAAAGCCCAGAATCGCCAGCCCCTTGGGCCCATACTGTTCGTGCAACGCCTGCAACCCCTTGTACTGAGGCGTTAACCCACACTGTGAAGCGGTGTTCACAATCAGCATCACCTTGCCGCGATACGCGGCAAGCCGCACCGGCCGACCGTCAATCCGCCGCACCTCAAACGCATAAATCGGTGCCGTAGCCCCGGCGGGCTCCTTCGCCGAACCCGAAGTGGCCGAGGACGTACCTGGCTTGCCATTGGGCACCTGTGCGGTCTTGACCCGTGGCTGGGAAGCCGACGCCTGCTGCGAATGGAGGCGCCCAGACTGTGTCACGCCCTGGCCTTCGCGGCTTAAAGTGAGCGAGGCCTCTCCCGCTTGGGCCATTCCAGCCATCAGCAGCACACCCATTGCCGTTTGCAAGCACACCCGCATCACGTTGTTCTCCATCCTTTGATTACACCCGCGCGACCGCATCCTGTACAATCACGCTGTGGGATAGGGCGCTTATACCCAATCGGCCCGCACAAATCAAGCCAACAACGCAAAAGAACCGTCCATTTCACTGATTGAGGAGGCCTCCTGATGTCGCAACGCCAATTCCGGATTCTCGCAGCGTCTCTTCTTGGTGACAGCCTGACCTTGGGCGCCCACTGGATTTACGATCCGGCTGCGATCGCAACGGGCTGGCAGCCCGCAGGCGCGCTCAATAGCCCCAAACCAGGTGGCTATCACGCCAACGAACCGGCCGGTGGACAGACCCACTACGGCCACCAGGCCCTCGCCTTGATGGATAGCTTGACCCCGGATTGGGACCCCGTACGCTTTATGGCCACCTGGCAAGCCCTCTGGGACAACGATGCCATCTACCGCGACGGCGCCACCCGCCAGACCCTTGCCGCTATCGAAGCCGGAAACCCTGTCACCGCAGCCGGTTCAGCTTCCCACGACTGGGGCGGGGCAAGCCGCATGACAGCCTTGGCCTGTTTCAGCCTCGATGCGTCAGATGACGCTGCTTGCGCCTTGGTGCGCGAACAAACCCGTCTGACGCACCAGGATCCTCAGGTTATCGAAGCGGCGGCTTACTGGCTGCGCGCGGTGCGTTTTGTTTACCGCGGGATGTCAGTTTCGGAAGCCCTCGATGCTGCGAGTGACGGGACTGACCCGGTTTTGCCCGTTGCCGCGCTGCTGCGTGCCGCCCGCGAAGCGGCGCCAGCCGGGGCGATCGCAGCGGTCGCCAAACTTGGTGCCGCGTGTTCCGTCACAGGCGCCCTTCCTGCCACCATGGCGCTCGCCCTCATTCACCCCGACAGCATCGAAGACGCCCTCACCCAAAACGTCCTGGCAGGAGGTGATTCTGCCGCCCGTGGCCTGGCGCTGGGAATGCTGCTTGGTGCCACCCCCGATGGCGTGATTCCCGCACGCTGGCTCGCCGGCTGGCAGGCCCACGCCCGGGTCGAAGCCCATTTTGCCAACCAGGCTGTGGCCGCCCACACCCCGCGCGTGGGATGACCCGCGCAAGTGGGTAACAAGCCTGGCGGGCAGTCAGTGGCGTAACACCGTATTAAGGAGCATTAGCGTTGAGTGAACCCATTTCTTACGTAACCGCCTTTGGGGCCGGCTTGCTGTCATTTCTCTCGCCTTGCGTGTTGCCGCTTGTGCCGGGCTATCTGTCTTTCGTGTCGGGTGTCAACATGGCCGCCATGCGTTCGGGCGAAGCGACCTTGGGGGCAGCGGAGCGGCGAACGGTGTTGTTCAATGCGGTCGCGTTCATTCTGGGTTTTTCGGTCATCTTCATCGCGCTGGGGGCATCCGCAACCGCCATCGGTGCGGCGCTTCTCAAGTATTTGCCGCTTTTGGGCAAGGTGGCGGGCGTGTTGCTGATTCTTTTTGGAATCCACATGACAGGGCTCATTCCCATCAAAGCCTTGTACAGTGAAAAGCGCATGCATGTATCGCAAAAGCCGCTGGGCATCTTGGGGGCCTTCGTTGTCGGTTGCGCTTTCGCCTTTGGCTGGACGCCCTGTATCGGGCCGATCCTGGCAGGCATTCTGGCGATCGCCGGTTCGCAAGACACGGTCTGGCAAGGCATTGCGCTCCTCGCCACCTACTCCGCGGGTCTTGGCATTCCCTTTTTGCTCACAGCCTTGGGCATCAGCCAGTTTTATCGCTTTTTCGATTCCTTCAAGCACCACTTTCGCAAAGTCGAGATTGGCAGTGGCGTGTTGCTGATCATCGTTGGCTTGCTCATCGCCACCAACAGCCTCAGTCAACTCGCCACCTACTTCCCCTTCCTTAACCGCTTCGCCCAATAGTCGAGGCGCCAGCAACACTGCACCAATCATTCCATTCGCCAACCGTCGGATCAACACGTGCGTCATCGCCGCAGTTTCCTGCCGAACCGTGACACGGCGCTTTCTGACCAAAACTGGTGTGGCAAGCCCAAGGTATGACGCGTTGTTACTGAACCGCAGCCGAAATTTGATCGTGATACGATGACGCATCGCTTCCTGTTCAAAACTTGTTTTGCAGACTCAATAACATCAGCGATGCTCGTGCCGTATTTCAATAAAAGCTAAAATTTGATCACCATTCAACGCTTTCCGTATAATTGACACGGGTCTGTCGATTTTGTACCCAGGCACGTTCTGTCGGAAACGATATCAAAAAAGGACCACCATGAGCCTGACCAGCACCTACATCCCCCTCAACTTGCACAAGCCGAGCGAGCCCTTCGCAGCAACCGTCACCGCCAACATCCCGCTCACGCCCAACAGCAGCGAAGATGTTCGGCACATCAGTCTGTCAGTCAAAGGCAGCCAGTTGAAGTGGCTCGAAGGCCAAAGCCTGGGCGTCATTCCCCCGGGCCAGGATGCCAACGACAAACCCCATCGCCTGCGCCTGTACTCGATTGCCTCCTCCCGCACAGGCGAAGACCCGCAGGAATTGACCGTCGCTTTTTGCGTCAAACGGGTGGTCTATCAAAACGAGGCGGGCGAAGAAGTGCGTGGGGTTGCCTCCAACCTGCTCTGTGACGCACAACCGGGGGATACCATTCGCGTGTGCGGCCCTGTGGGCAAGCATTTCCTCATGCCCGGTGATGCGCAGACGCCCATCCTGATGATCGCCACCGGGACCGGCATCGCGCCGTTTCGGGGTTTCATCCGCACCCGCGCCGAGCAAGCCGCCGTTGGCCCGGCATTTTTGGTCTTTGGCGTACGCACCAGTCAGGATCTGCTTTATGCGGACGAACTTCGTGCCTTCACGGCACGCCCCGACCATCATGTGCAACTGGCCATCAGCCGGGAACAGACCAATGCGCAAGGCGGGCGCATGTATGTGGGCGATCGCCTGACCGAACTCACGGACATCCTCTGGCCCCTGCTCACCCAAGGCGGCCTCCACGTGTATCAATGCGGCATGAAGGGCATGGAAACAGGGGTCGAAGCCGCCTTCGCGGCGATCGCACAAGCCAGCGGCAACGACTGGCCCGCCTTGCTAAAACAACTGCGCCAAGAAAAACGCTGGCTCGTCGACACCTACTAAGTGTCAACACGGACCTGAGCGTCGCACCGGCGCGACGCCCGGTTTGCTGGTTGTATCGCGTTATCAGCGCCAACCAAGGTTAGCGCGGGAAGATGTGCACGGCATCGTCCGAGTCGTCTTGCCTGGTTCAAGTACTGCGGTTATGAACCAGCCGTGTGGAAACTGAGCTAGCCTTGAGTTAAAACCTGGTCACGCTTGGCGCGCATCCACGCCAAGCCCGCTTGGGGGTCAACCGGTGCCCAGGTTGCGAAGCGTTTGTGGGTCGTTGCCTCGTAGGGGCCTTGAATGATTTCAAGGGCGATCGCCACGGGGGTGAGGGCCAACAATGCGTGCCAGGTGCGCGGCGGGATATCCACCCCACGCACGGGACCATCCGCGTCCAACACGGCCGAGCGGGCCACTTCCCCGGCGTCATCAAAGATGAGTACCAGCAAGCGACCTTGCACAGCAAGGAAAAGTTCCACCTTATCCGGGTCACGATGGCAGTGGGGCTGAACATAAGAATCGTCGCACAGCGCGTTAAGCATGCGCTGCACGGGTTCTTCATGCTCGTGGTAGCGTTTGATAGCCCGGCGTCGCGGTGATTGACGGGCTTCGTCTGCCAATTGGTTGATGGTAGTGTCATCAATGAGTTGCATGGTGTCCTGGCACGAATGAAACGGGTTGCTGCGCACAGTTGCAAAACAGGGTGGTTGGCGCGTCAATCCCCAGCGCCCAAGGCCTTGAGGCGCTGCTTGTCCTGGGCAATCAGGGCTTGCCGTTGCTCGGGAGTTAACGCAAGCCACTGCTGTTTGGAAAGGGGTTGCCCCAATTGCGGAACGAAGCGCCTGACGCTGTTGAGTGACTCCAAAAGGAATTCATTCATTGAATCAATCGAAGTTTGCAGCGTCTTGGCGGTTTTGTCGATTTCACGCTTGACCACTGCGCGCCGGGCTTCGGGCTTCATCTTGGCCAACTTTTCGCCATAGACTTTTAATCTGCCCTCACGCCAGGCATCCGAGGCTTTCTTTTCCTGATTCAAACGATTCAGGCCGGCTTCCAGTTCGGCCATTTTTGCCGTTTGATTGGCAGGTGTCAACCCTTCACGAAAAGCATGCATCAGCAATGACTTGCGCCTTTCGTAGGTGACATCGCACAAATGTTTGTCCTTGATCTCTTGCATGATAGTCTCTGGCGTGGCGCCATCATCCGGATTGCTCGCAAACAACCAACCCTGATGGGCAGTCGCCAACGATGGTGTGGCCGTACAGACCAAACACCCAAGCACCCACCCTGCCAGCATGACAACTCTCATCACCGCACTCCTTTTTTGGGCTGCCATACTTATATACCCGAGCACCCAAGTTGCCAAGCGCGTCCGGGGGAACCATCCGATTGGCTGATCGGGTCTCCACCTTGCAAGAGTGAAGGGCACCCTTGACTTGAATGTTGTGGGTGCCACCGGGTTGCCGGTTTTTAGTGGGTGGCGCCGCCAGCATCCAATGCTCAGACCTTTAACACACACTCAACAAACAATTAGCGAAAATGATGGATATTATCCGATCGGCTGATCCGACGACCCCCTATCATGACTGATACGCACCCGTCACGACGCGCAAAGCGCCGTTTTTCAGAAAAACACGTCACGAACAACGACCGTAGCTGATGGATGGGATTGGTTTCGTCCGTCCGGCGCAGGTGGTCACGGGTGGGGTGCATTGGCGAGCGTGGTGAGGGTTTTGACGAGGGTTTGAATGGCTTTGGTGTCTTGGATCAACACCCCCGTTTCATTGGACATGATCGCGTCAACATAACGGGCCATCGGTCGCGTATGAAAAAAAGCCGAGCCCACATACGCTGTTTTACCATCCACGATCATCACATTGCCGTGCAGAAACGGGTAACGTCGAATGTCCATCCCCCGGTTGATGGCAAACGGACTCTCCCGGCCCGTGACCACACGAACGGTGACCCCGCGTTGCCGGGCGTCGTAGAGGAGATTGAAAATACGATCATCCGAAAGATCCTTGGTGCCAATCAAAATTTCCCGTTTAGCACCCGCGATCATCGATTCAAGCTCTGTTGTCAACAAACGCACCCCATGGTTGCGATCATTCATTAACACCCCATGTTTGCGTGCCTCAATCGCCGCCTGCTGAACCAGTCTCGTCTCACCCGAGCGATTTGCTCGCATCACACCTTCTAGCGCGCGCGCCGCAGGACCCTCGAACGCGACGCCGAAATCGATATATTTTTGACGTTTCTCGTTCGTTGCATAACCTGTCGCAACCAACGCGCGTGAATCACCGGCCAGTGCCTTGGAGTGGAGCTTTCTGGGCTTTTCCGGAAACGCGATCAACTCAAGCCCCTTCTGCTTCCACGCCCGCTTGGGAAACCAACCCAAATCCATCATTTCAGCATCTGCCAACACCTCCGTACGCAGGCCGTCTTTTGCCGCGTGACGCAAAGCCTTGATGACATCAGGCCGGTTCATGATAAAAAACTCCGCGACCAGATCTTGCTTCGCTTGCTTGGCGATGCCTTCAAAGCCCCCCAGGATCGCTTTTGAACCCATCAGCAGTGTCACACGATCGATGGCTCCTGCGCCCCACGTGGGTGCGATCGCCCCTGACCGTACGGGCGCTGAAGTTGCCATACCAGTTGACTGAATACGATCACCAGTGCCCAATGCACGAACCGGTTGACCGCCTGAAGTACCTGCATGATCCAAAAAATCTGGGTAAAGTCGTAAACCCCCGGAACGCCGAGACCCAGACGCTGCTTGAAGGTTATGAACGGCCCTTTGCATCAAGGGTGCAACCAACATACACATACTCTCCCCGCAAACAGTCATCCCTGGCAACGATGCACGCATTGGTTACGACCGCATCAAGCACCACTCAACCTTGAGCTTGACTGACGCCACCCCAAGCCCCGACATCGTTACTGCCGAAAACACCGTTCGTGACTATCTGAATCGCTCCCAATGCGTCATGTCGCTCACCGAGGTTCCACGTCGGTTCCAAATAACACATCGCCTATTTAAATCTTAATTAACGAACAATCCCGGTGCGAAATTTCTGTCCCATTCACGCAAACTGGCGGCGGCTCGGGCAGACGACACGTGGGAGGATAGGATCCGCGAGTACGCGCGCGTTGACTTGCTGATTCTGGATGACTTCGGCCTCAAGGCTTTGAGCACCGCGCAGGCGGACGATCTTGGGGAAATCGTCTCAGAGCGCTACCTGAAGGGAGGAATGCTTTTCACAAGCAATCGGCGAGTGGAGGACTGGCTCAGCTTGTTTCCTGACGCCGTGTTTGCCAATTCAGTGTTGGATCGAATGGCCCACAATGCCCACCAGATTGTGATCGAAGGCGAGTCCTATCGTCGGAACAGGAGGCCCGAGGTGTCGATAAACACAACGCCCCTTTTTTTGCCCAGAAGTGGGGAATTACAGAATGATCCACCTTGGGGAATTACGAGTGATCTTGACACGGCCGCAAACATTTGGGACTTTTTAGCGCATAAGTGTAAGGGTTGTGTTGACTAAAGGGTGCTCACGTGATGCCAGTTGCTCAGCGGAAGACAGGATTGCCTTTGGTTGCTGTGGTGGTTAGTCTGGTTGGCTGCGACCATCGACTGACGGATGAGGTGGTCCTGCGTCGAGAATTTGATATTCCGACTGAAGCAGCTGCGATTCATTTCGAGGCACGGCCGAAAGAATCAGGATGGTTCGGGCGTGAAGGGTTGCGGATCAACGCAACGTTTCAATTGACTGCTGCCGATTTCAACCACTATCTGGCCGATGCGAAGAGGACATCCGGATGGAAGCCCCTGCCCATCCCCTTGTCATTTCTGCGCAGAATGGCTGCAATTGAGACGAGCAAAGCGGCGCAATATTGGCACCATCAATCAGGCGCTTCACCACCCCCGCCGGAAGGTTCGATTTACAACCCAAGCGAACAGCAACTACTCACAGCATTTATTAAATCGCTTCCCCCACAGCCAACCTCAGGACTTTTCCAGATACGAACCGCCGGCGACGATATCATGCACACAGTCAAACGCGTTTATCACTTACCTGACCACGACCTCAACGATTTCATGCTTGCCCTGTTGAACGCCAATAAAAAACAAATCGTGATTCGCGTTAAAACATCGTACTAAAGCATCGCAGCCAAACGCCATTGATCCCGCCAACTGACAATGCCGCTTGAGTAAGCGCATCAACCAGCGGAATTCCGCCACTAACTCAAGCTTCCTTGCAGCCGTTGAAGACTTTACGCCACGATTGCTCGCAGAAAGATTGAGTGTAAACGAATGGAACCAAGCGTCACGTACCGTATTCCAACAGCAAACAGCACGGAGTTGATGCGCCAGTTCAGTTTTTGAACCGTGTGCCGTGCTTGCCGCTCCACGCTTAACGGTTGAAGATTTCATAACAAGATACTATTTCTTATCGAAAAAATTAACGCTTTAAAATATCTAGAATTAACAATTAATTAATGATAACGATGCTGTTCAATGAATAAAGCCAGCTGCATCATAAAAAAAGGAGTGATTTGATGAACGTTGTTAATTTTTAGGTGGGCTGTTTGGTCGTGGCGGTCGTCAGGTGATTCAG
>Ga0079301_1001488_pt1 | contig 10738 bp, 7 predicted proteins | sample Wag4_2014_7_11_3_FD_74797 | JGI IMG/M metagenome (GOLD analysis project Ga0079301, IMG submission 74797) | Fresh water mixed with fracking chemicals microbial communities from Ohio, USA - Utica-2 Time Series FC 2014_7_11 | ecosystem: Engineered > Industrial production > Chemical products > Input...
GGTCGAGGTCGAACGCAGCGTCTCCGCGGGCCGGTTGATGGTGGTCCGGGCCGGGCGGGAACCCGTGCCAGATGCCATCGAGCTCGGTTCGCTCGACGGAGAGGCCTGCCTGGCCTTCATCGGGGCGGTGCTCGGGACCCGGGACGTCTCGGCTGCCTTCGCGAGCCGCTTGACCGAGCTGACGGAGGGGAATCCCCAGTTCCTGGACGGGGCGTTGCGCCATCTCGTCGAGTCGGGCAAGTTGCTCCGCCGCTCGGGGCGCTGGCTCACGGAAGGCCTCCAGCTGGAACCCTCGGATCTGCCCGGCGACTACCAGGATCTCCTGGTCCAGCGCCTGGGGAAGCTGGGCCCGGACGCCCTCCTGCTGCTGCGGGTGGTCGTGCTGCACGGGCGACGTCTCCCCGTGTCCCGGGCGCGCGCCGTCCTCGCGTGGAGCGAAGAGCAGATCCTGGATGCCGTCGAGGCCCTCGAGCGGGAGAGTGTCCTCCGCTCGCTCGACGGTGGTCTCGAGGTCGCCGGGGGGCATGTCGCCGCCGCCGTCGAGGTCGACTGGCCTGCCCCGGAACGCGCCATCTGGTGCGGTCGGGTCGCCGAGGCGGTCCGCGAGGGGGCTCGGCTTGCCGGGAACGAACGCTCCCGCGAGGTGCTGTTCGACCTGGCGCGTCTCGGCCTGGGCTCCGACGACCCGGCTCGCGGGGTGGAACCGGCCTTGCTGGCCGCACGCATGAGCTTCAGCCTCGGGGCTCCCACCCAGGCATACAAGCTGGCCGAGCAGGTCGCGCCGCACGTCCGGGAGGCCAGCGACCGTCTGGCCATGCTGCACGTGATGGGAGATGCTCTCCGTTCGCAGTCGCAGCTCGACCAGGCGCAGGACCTGTACCAGCAGGCCCTTGGCCTCGCGGATGAACTCGGCGATCGCGTGCAGGCTGCGACCATCCTCACCAGCCACGCCATCCTGCATCAGATCCGCTCTCGCTTCGATGAGGCGCTGGTCCTGCTCGATTCCGGCCTGAGCCGGCTCGAGGGGCTTCCCAACCAGCCCGCCATGCGGCGGCTGTGGTTGCGCCGGGCCATGGTCACCAACTTCGCCGGGGATGTCCGGCGGGCCATCGAAAGCGGCGAGACGGCGCTTGCCCTGGCGCGAGAAGCTCAGGACCAGTGGACCCTCTCGTCCGCGCTCGGTCAGCTGGGGATCTTCTTCGTCCAGTCGGCGCCCGAGCGCATGTCCGAGGGCCTGGCTTACCTGGTCGAATCCCGTGGCATCAAGGAATCTCTGGGCGATCGCATCGGCCTCAACGAGGCCCTGAACCTGCTCGGCAACGCCCACATGCGCCTCGGTCATTATCCCGAGGCCCTCGATTGCTTCGCGCGCACGGTGGACCTGTGCGTGGACCTGGGGATCCGGGACGACGAGCTCTGTGCCTACATCAACATGGCCATGGCCTGTCACGAGCACGGTCGCCTCGACCAGGCGATCGCCCACGGGAGACTTGCGGCTCTGGGCGCACGGGAAACCGGGAATGCCCTCTATGAAGGGTATGCCTGGACCGTCGCTGCCCGTGCGGCCGGCCAGGCTGGACGACTGGGCGAAGCCTTCGACTTGCTGGCCGAAGCCGAGACCGTCCAGGCACGTTCACCTTCGACCTATCTCGAGGTGCTCTGGTCCACGATCCGGGCCGAGGTCCTGCTGGCGGCCGGACGCCTCGTGGAGGCGCAGGAATTCGTCGACGCGGCGGGTGAGGCGGCTCGCAGGACGGGCATCGACGAGTTCGAGCCCCAGCGGATGCTGGCAGGTCTGGAGTTGCTGATCCGGTTCCGCGAATACGAGGCTGCCCGCGAAGAGAGTGCGCGGCTGTCCGCGCTGTTCGAGCAGCAATCTCACCGGGGCCCTGCCCTGCGTCTCGAGGCCCTCGCGGCGACCCTGGCCTGGTTCGAGAAGCGTCATGACAGCGTCCGCACGATCGTGGATCGGGCGCTACCTGCAGCGCTCGAAAGGGGCATGCAGCCGGTCGCCCTCCAGCTGGTCACGTGGCTCGCCCTGTCCGAATTGCGTGAACAGGGGCCCGCGGCGGCCCGTCGTGCCCTGGAGACGATGGCGCCCCAGGACCTGGCCACCCCACCAGCCGTCCCGGTGGAGGTGCTGCACAGGCTCGCCTGGGCCCTGTCCGAGACGCATCCGGCGCGCAAGGGGCAGCAGCTGTCCCTCCTGAGGGAGCGCGTACTCGCCATGGCCGCCTCCATCGGGTCCCACGGCGCGAGCGACGACTGGCTGGGTCTCGAGGAGTTCTGGCACGTCCTTTACGGGGCCGAAGCATGGGTTCGCGGGCGCCAGGTGGCTGCCAGGGGCGCCGACGACGGCACGGTCCAGGCCCTCCAGCAGGAACTCCAGGCCGTCCGGTCGCGTCTCGAATCGCTGTCGCTGGCGCATGACAACCTCCAGCAGCTCGTCCAGTGGGGCACGGAAACCCACGGGGCCACCGACCTCGTCCCGCTTCTCGAGACGGTCGTCCAGATGACGGTCACGCTGCTCGGTGCCGAGCGTGGCTTCTACGTCGTGCGTCATGAGGCGGGTCTGACGTTCCGGGCCTCCACCGTGGATCCGCGCGAGCGGAACCCGCGGGCCTGGCAATTCGTCGAATCGGCCGTCCATGAGGCGTTCCGGACCGGTGAGTTCCAGATTCTCGTCGACGCGAGTACGCTGCGCGAGGCCGCGGCCGCGGGCGTCTGTAGCCTCGCCGTCGTGCCCCTGCGGGATCGGGCCGGGGTCGTTTTCGCCGTCGTCTATGCCGACTGGCGCGTGGCGGCTCCGACCGACCGCCCCGGCACCGTCGAGTTGCTGGGGACCTTTGCCGCGCAGGCCTCGCAGGCCATCTACAACTGCCAGATCGCGATCGACAGTGCCGACCAGTCGCACCGTCTCGAGATGTTGAACAACCTGGCCAGGACCGTGTCCACGACCCTGGTGCTGGCTTCCGTCCTCGATCTGGTGGCTGACTTCACCCTCAAGCTCACGAAGGCTGATCGGGTCTTCGTCCTGCTGAGCGAGACGGGTGATCACCTCCGCTGTCACCTGGCCCGGGATCGCCACGGGAACGTGCTCACCGAGTCCGAGAAGGTGTCCGGCAGCATCACGCAGCGGGTCCTTGCCACCCAGGAGGCCGAGTGTGTCCTGGATACGCACGGACACGCCACCCTTCAGGCGCAGCAGTCGATCCTCGACCTCAACCTGCGCAGCGTCATGTGCGTGCCGCTCACCGTCAGCCAGGATGCCCTCGGGGTGCTGTACGTCGACTCGCAGGTGGTCGTGAATGCCTTCAGCGAGCGTGATCTCGACTTCCTGAAGGCGATCGCGAGTCAGGCAGCCGTCGCGATCCAGAACGCGAAGCTCTACGAGAGGGCCACGGTCGATGCTCTGACCCGCCTGTTCGTGCGTTCGTACTTCGAACAGAAGCTCGGCGTGGAGCTCCGACGCTCCCTGCGGTACGGGTCCTCGCTGTCCGTCCTGATGATGGACATCGACCACTTCAAGAAGTTCAACGACACCTACGGCCATGCCACCGGTGACGACGTGTTGCGGCTCGTCGCCGAGGTGATCCGGGAGAACATCCGGGAGCTCGACGTCCCGGCACGATTCGGGGGCGAAGAGATGCTGGTCCTCATGCCCGAGACCGATCTCGAGGGTGCGATGGTGGTGGCCGAGCGGCTGCGTCTGGCGATCGCCTCGACTCCGCTCCCCGGACCGGACGGGGCCACGCTCTCGGTCAACGTCTCGATCGGGGTCGCCACGGTTCCCGACCATGCCAGCACGCCGGTGGAACTCGTCGAGCTGGCCGATCAGGCCCTGTACGTCTCGAAGCGCTCGGGGCGGAATCGGGTCACGTCGGCCTCCGCCCTGGCAGCCTCTCCCGAGCCTGCCCCTTCCTGAGCCATCCTCCTCGTCTGGGCCTCGTGTCGTTCATGATGAAGAGGCTCCCGCGGCTTGGTCGCGGGAGCCTCTGTATTCGGGGGGGCAGTCGTGGAGCCGTGCTCAGTCGCGCGCGAACCCGACCTTGCTACGCAATCCCTGGTCGTCCAGGCGCGGGCGGCGGAAGATGTAAGGAGAGGCCGTCACCAGCATCCAGCCTTCCATCCCGAGGTCATTCAGGCGCGTGCGAGGATCGCTGCCGAGGTCCTCGAGCACCTCGTACTCCCACTCGGCGTGCTTGCGCGCATCGCCCGTGGCCTGGGTCACCTTGGGAACGACAGGATCCATGGAAGCCTCCTCGAACGCGTGGGCCGACACCTCGATGGTACCACGACCCCTTGCCCGTCCTGGCTGCTCCGGGGTCAGCGGGGGCGTGCACTCCCGTACTTCCGGTCCAGGTAGGGCAGGATCTTTTCCTCGTCGTCGAGCACGACGTCACCGTCCACGAGCACCGGGACCGTCGGTTGGCCGGAAACCTGGACCACCTCGTGGCGCTGGCTGCGATCGCGCGGCACGTTCACGCACACGTAGGTCAAGAGGAGGTCGCTCATCCGGGAGCGGACCATCTGGCAGTACGGGCACGACTCGAACTGGTAGAGCGTCATCATGGAAGCGGGGGCTCCTTTCACGTCCTGACGGGCCCATGGTGGCACGATCAGTCCCCTCTCGCCACCTGACGGGGGGGGCCCGGGGCCTGGATAGATGAAATCTTCGTTTGGTTATCATTTGCATGCGCATATCGGGACCTTCGCGGTGCTATAGCAAATCCAGCGGTCGTTGCGAGCGTCTCGTCCCGTCCGATGCACGTGACAGGAGAGTTTCCATGACCCAGATCGGTTCTCGCGTATCCTCGACAGGAACGACCGGATCGCTCAAACCCAAGAGTCCCGTTTCTCCTCCGTCGGACGTGTCCCCGCGCGCTCAGGCCTTGCGCCAGCTCGAGATCTCCATCCCGGATCCGGGTCGCAGGGCCCCCCTGAGCGACCTGATCATGCGTCTCGAACCCTTTCCCTCCGGAGTGGCGCTGCTCGGTTTGCTGGATGGCCTCGTCAGATTGTCGGCCAGCCGCCTTTCACCGCTCTCGCTGGCGTCCCTGTCCCAGCTCGCGACTGCGCCGCTCGTGGCCTCCAATCCGTTCCTGGCGACGCCCGAAGCCAGGATCTCGACCGTGTCGTCCGTCGTGGCCGTCCTGGTACGCGAGTCGGCCAATCGACAGGTCGATGCCGACTCGTGCTGGGCCGCCGGTATCCAGCAGCTGCACCGGGATCTCCGACCGGATGACTTCCTGGCCAGACTGGTGGCCCTGGTGTCCGGGAGGGTCACGTCCATGCCCACGGGAGGGCAAATGGTCCCTGTCGTGCCGCCTTCCGGGCTCTTGCCGGATGCCAACCGGGTCGCGGCTCTTTATCAGTTTTCCCTGGCCGGCATGGCTGGATGCCTGGGGCCCGGCGAGGATGGTGCGCTGGACATCCGTCCGATCAGATCAGAGCACCTCGTGGCGACCCTCGAGCAGGTGGTGAACTCCGGTTGGCGGATGTCTCCTCCCCCTGGCCCCGAAGAGTTCGGCCGGCTCGAGTCCCTCGTGGCCGGGGGGGCGTCGGTTCCGGTCATCGTGGCTCTCGATGGCGATTTCAGCCACCTGATGCTCCTCAGGAAAGGCGCCGCGGGGGGGCTCGAGGCATTCGATCCCGCCCAGGGCCTCGTCACTCCTGTCGGCTCCAGCCTGCCGATCCGGGGCTGGCTGGAGCCGACGAGTCCTCTGGCTGGCGCGAACCGGATCGTGAGCACGGCCGGGCAAGGGATGTCGGCAATCGGCAAGATATTGAGTCATGTCCTGTCCTCCATCCGTACGGGGATCAACTTGGTGACGGCGCTCATCGGCAAGATATTTTTCAGGGCCTCCCAGGGTTCGACCGAGATGAGCAAGGGGTCTGTCAAACCGGCCGCGGTGAGTTCCGCGGTCAAGCCACCGGCCTGGTCGCCAGGCAGTCCCGTGGCGCCATCCCCGTCCCAGAAACCCCCGACCAGGTAGTCTCCTGGCTGTCTCCTGCTTTCGGCCCGGGCCACAGGTCCGGGCCTTTCGTCGTGGGTGCGCCGTGTTACCATGCGAAGGTCGCGGCCGTTGCCCCCGGGAGAGGTCATCTTGGAACCCCAGAAGCCCATCGAGCCAGCCAACCTCGAACTGGCCGACATCATCCGACGCGCCACGGAAGCCGTCTCGCAGACGGCACCGGCTTCATCGGATGGGCGTCCCCCCGGTAGCCGCGAACGTCTCGGTCAGGTTCTGCTGTCCTCGGGAGCGATCTCCCAGGCCCAGCTCGATCATGCGCTCGAGGTCCAGCGTCAGAAGCCCTACCTCCGGGTGGGGGAGATCCTCTATGGGCTGCACTACATCACCTTCGCCCAGATCGAACAGGTGCTCGAACAGCAGTACCGGGACATGCGGCTCGGACAGTTGCTGGTACGTCGCGGCTTCCTGACGGCCGAGCAACTCGACCAGGCCATCGACGAACACGAGGCGACGGGTCTCCTGCTGGGACATCTCGTGATCCGCCTGGGGTACTGCACGCTCGAGCAGGTCTCCAAGGTGCTCGAGGAGCAGCGTGCCCTCCAGGCCGGACACTGATCCCCCGCGAACCGGTCGTCCCTCTCCCCTCGTTTCTTCCAGGAGGTGCCGCGTGAGCGCCGAACCAACCCCTGCCGAGCGCTGGGAGGCCCTGGCTCGCGAGATCGACGAGCATAACACCCGGTATCACGTGCTCAGTCAGCCCGTGATCAGCGATGCCGAGTATGACCGGCTCTTCCGGGAGCTGCAGGCGCTCGAGGCCGAGTATCCCGAACTCCAGCGCCCGGACTCGCCCACGCGACGGGTGGGAGCGCCCGTCCAGCAGGGGTTCCGGACCTGGACTCACCGCATTCCCATGCTCAGCCTGGCCAACGCCTTCGACGACGGCGAACTCGAGGCCTGGGAAGCCCGGGTCCGGAAGCTGCTCGCCACGGATTCGGCGCTGACCTTCACCGTCGAGCCCAAGGTGGACGGGCTCGCCGTGTCGCTCATCTACGAGCACGGACGTCTCGTCCGGGCAGCCACGCGCGGAGATGGCACCACGGGGGAGGACGTCACGGCCAACATCCGCACGATCCGCGACATCCCGTGGTCGCTGCCGCCGTATGCCCCGGACCAGCTCGAGGTGCGCGGTGAGGTCTACATGGGGTGCGAGGACTTCGAGCAGCTCAATCGCGAGCGAGAAGCCAGCAACGAACCGCTGTTCGCCAATCCGCGCAACGCCGCCGCCGGGGCTCTCCGTCAGCTCGATCCGCGCGTGACGGCCCGTCGGCCTCTCCGGTTCTGGGCGTACGCCGCCCACGGCCTCGAGGGCATCACCACGCAGTACGGGGCGCTCGAGGCCATCCTGCGGCTCGGTTTCCCCGTGTACGACGGCATCCGGCTCGTGTCGGGCCTGGAGGCCGTCAAGGAGCGGTTCCGGGACTTCGCCGGGACGCGCCCGACGCTGCCGTTCGAGATCGACGGCGTCGTCATCAAGATCAACCCGCTCCTGGAGCAGGATCGCCTCGGCAGCGTCGGCCGCGAGCCGCGCTGGGCGATCGCCTACAAGTTCCCCGCCATCCAGGCCACGACCCGTCTGCTGAAGATCGAGGTCAACGTCGGACGCACGGGCGTGCTGACGCCGCTCGCGATCCTCGAACCCGTCGAGATCGGGGGCGTGGTCGTCAGCCGGGCCACCCTCCACAACGAGGAAGAGATCGCCCGGAAGGATCTGCGCGTCGGCGATCGCGTGGTCGTCCAGCGCGCCGGCGATGTCATCCCCCAGATCGTGAAGGCCATTCCGGAACTGCGCGACGGTTCCGAGCAGGTCTTCACCATGCCCGAGTCCTGCCCCGAGTGCGGCTCGATGGCCCTCAAGCTGCCTGACCAGGTCGCCCGTGTCTGCACGGGCGGCATCGGCTGTCGCGCCCAGCTCGTCGAGGCCATCAAGCACTTCGCGAGTCGGCGGGCCATGGACATCACGGGGCTCGGCATCAAGGTGGCCGAGGCCCTGGTCGAGTCGGGCCTCGTGGGCGATCTGGCCGACCTCTTTGCCCTCACGCGCGAGCAGTTGCTCACGCTCGAGCGCTTCGCCGACAAGAGCGCCGAGAACCTGATCGAGGGGATCCAGGCATCCCGTTCGCAGCCGCTCGAGCGACTCCTCTTCGGACTCGGGATCCTCGAAGTGGGCGAGCAGACGGCGCGCCTCCTCGCGCGCACCTTCGGGTCGATCGATCGCCTCGCCTCCGCGACGATCGAGGAACTCCAGGCCGTGCCCACGATCGGTCCGAGCGTCTCGGAGAGCATCCGGGACTTCTTCGCGGGGGCGCACAACCAGCAGGTGCTCGCCAAGATGCGCGCCGCGGGGCTCACCTTCGAGGCCCCGGAGCAGGAGCGGTCCGAGGAGGCTGCCGGGACGGCCTTCGCGGGCAAGACCGTCGTGTTCACGGGCAAGCTCGAGCTGATGAGCCGGACGGATGCCGAGGCCCTGGTGGTCCAGCTGGGCGGTCAGGCGGCCTCCAGCGTGACCCGGAAGGTCAACCTGGTCGTGGCCGGGCCCGATGCCGGGTCCAAGCTGGCCAAGGCCGAGGCGCTCGGCATCGAGGTCATCGACGAGGCCACCTTCGTGGCGATGGCCCGCCAGGAGTCCGGCGAACTCGCACCATTCGGTCTGGCGCCTCAGACCTGATGCTCCGGGCTGGCTAGCTCGGCGGCCTGGCCGCGCGCGACCAGTTCTCGCAGGCGCTCGGCCCCGCGCCGTCCGATCTCCTGGAAGTGGCTCCGCCCGTGCCGGGCAGCCGTGGCGAGCCCGCCCTTGCGGCCGCCGTGCTGGCCTCCGATCGCTCCGATCCGGGCGAAGTGCTCCGTGCCGTAGCGCTCCCGCACGCGGTTACCGCCGCGGCGGCCGGCCTCACGCATCGAGATCTCGTGTTCGCTCATCCGCTCTCCTCTCGCGCATCCCGGATCGGAGCATGAGGGAGGCGCAGCCGGTCCGACCACGTTCAGGCCGGACCGTCGCGTCGTCCAGGGGAGACAGGGCTCAGCGCCAGCTGAGGCTACCCCCCGTGATGAACAGGGCCTGGTTCAGGTCGCGGGTCCGGAGCCCGGGCATGAGGTTCCCGAGCGGTGCCGGCAGGGGCTGGTTGGGGTTCGACACCGCATCCTGGAGAACCTGGTACTGCGGCGTCCCCATCGGCGGGGGATCCGTCGCCTGCGTGCCGGGAGCGGGCAGGTTGAGGTACAGCAACCGCGAACCGTCCGGGCTCCAGGCGGGGGAGCTCTCGCGAACCGCGCCGTTCAGCGACCCGTTGAGCAGCACGGCCGAACCGGCGTTGTTGGCGATGCGCTGCACCCGGATGCGCTGGACGCTGTTGCCCGGGGAGAACTGGTTCTGCACGGGGCCGGCCCCCGTGAAGGCGATCAACTGTCCGTCGGGCCGCCACTGCGGTTCCATGGCGAAGTCGCTGGCGTTGGTGAAGGCCGTGATGCGGCGCTCCACCAGCCCCCCGGACTGGTTGAACAGGAAGAGGTTCCAGGCCGACAGGCCGGCCGACCGGGAGGAGAACTCGCTCTCGTCGTTGGCCTGGACGCTCGCGAGCAGGCGGTTGGCCAGCGTGCCTGTCGTGAGCGGGTACCAGGCGGGGAAACGGATGTTCCTCTGGGTGCCCGCGATGAGGTTGGGGGTCACTCCACCCCCGACGAGCACCGAGTACAGGGCGAAGGTGCTGCGATCGCGACGGTCCGACACGAAGGCCAGGGTCCGGGAGTCGGGGTGCCAGGCGGGGTCGAGGTTGAACGAGTCGCCTCCCTGGATGACCACCTGCTGGCGACCGGCCGCGTCCATCGTGACGATCGCGGAGTTGGCCCCGTTGTTGGGGTAGGTCACGAGGGCCACGAGGCGCCCATCGGGGGCGATCGTCGGCTGAGCCCCCTTGACGACGTTGCCCCCGGAATCGCGCAGATCCCGCGGGGCTCCGAACTGGCTGCCCGTGTCGTCGCTGCAGATGGACCACTTGAGGGTGCCCTGCCCGTTGGCGTCCGGGCTGTCGACGGTGACGACGCTCGATCCGGACAGGTTGACGGGGATGGTCTGGTTGCGGACCTCGACTCCATCCTGGATGACGAGGCGGATGGTGTCCCCGCGAACCAGGTTGCCCGAGGCATCCCGGTAACTGCTGGTGAAGGGTGCGTAGTAGGTGAAGACGCGTTGCTCGGTGGGCGTCGGAGGATCGACCCGTCCACGATCGGCGAGGGCGGTGATGCGGATCGTGCGCCCCAGCACCGAGCCCGCGTCGACCCGGATGCGGCTGGTGCCTCCCACCGTGAGCGTCGGGTTGTCGAAGGTGACGTTGTTGACCGTCAGGAACTGGGTCGGACAGCCGGCGAGCGGCAAGGTCGCGAGGACGATCCATGCAAGGGCTGCCAGAGGCAGAGCCACGGGGCGCGATGTGACGTTCACGGGAGATTCCTCCTGCAGGATCCTTACCCGTTCGGACCCGGGGTCAATCCCTGGTGGGCGAGCAGCGCGCGGATCTCGGCTCCGGGTAGCGGCGTCGCGCCGCCGAGGCCGGTCGCGATCCACGTGGCGAGGGCCACCTGCTCGAGCGTTTCCATGCGGGCCAGGGCCTCCTCGAGCGTGGACCCGACCGTGACGGCCCCGTGGTGGGCCAGCAGACAGGCGCGCCGGTCCACGAGCGCCTCCCCCGTCGCCTCGGCCAGTTCGGGGG
>Ga0079301_1001491_pt1 | contig 10713 bp, 10 predicted proteins | sample Wag4_2014_7_11_3_FD_74797 | JGI IMG/M metagenome (GOLD analysis project Ga0079301, IMG submission 74797) | Fresh water mixed with fracking chemicals microbial communities from Ohio, USA - Utica-2 Time Series FC 2014_7_11 | ecosystem: Engineered > Industrial production > Chemical products > Input...
AAACCCTCATCGCTGGAGGACATCTCTTCGATCCTGGCGCTGTACCGGCCCGGTCCCCTCGATGCCGGATTGATCCCCAAATTCATCAACCGCAAACACGGCCGCGAGGCGATCGATTTCGCCCACGACAAACTGCAGCCGATCCTCAAGGAGACCTACGGGATCATGGTCTACCAGGAGCAGATCATGAAGATCGCCCAGGACCTGGCTGGCTATTCGCTCGGCGAAGCCGACCTGCTGCGGCGGGCCATGGGCAAGAAGAAGAAAAGCGAGATGGAAAAGCACCAGAGCATCTTCGTCTCCGGTGCCAGTGAACGCGGCGTCGACCCCAAACTCGCCGAGGGCCTGTTCGAGCAGATGGTGCTGTTCGCCGAGTACTGCTTCAACAAGAGCCATTCCACCGCCTACGGCGCGGTGACCTATCAGACCGCTTATCTCAAAGCCCATTACCCCGTCGCGTACATGGCGGCTTTGCTGACGGTCAATGCCGGCGACACGGCCAAGGTGCAGCGCTACATCGCCAATGCCACGGCGATGGGCATCGAAGTGATGCCGCCCGACATCAACGCCTCCGGCATCGATTTCACCCCGGTCGAGGGACGGATCCTGTTCGGACTCTCGGCCATTCGCAACCTGGGCGAGGGGGCGATCCGCCAGCTGATCGACAGCCGCAGCGCCGATGGCCCGTTCACCAGCCTCGGTGATCTGTGCGACCGCATCGCCAGCCAACAGCTGAACCGACGCGCCCTCGAAGCGCTGATCCACTCGGGCGCCCTCGATGCCCTGGAACCCCAGGGCAACCGGGCCCAGCTGATGGCCGATCTGGAACTGGTGCTGGACTGGGCCCAGTCCAGAGCCCGGGATCGGGCCAGCGGCCAGGGCAACCTGCTCGACCTGCTGGGGGCAGCCACGGGCCCCGGCACCGATGCCGCTCACGATCCCAGGCGCGCCGATCCCAGCACCATGCCCCGGGCGGCGGCGGTCCGGGACTATCCAAGCCAGGAGAAACTGCGGCTCGAGAAGGAACTGGTGGGGTTCTACCTCTCCGACCATCCGCTCAAGCAGGTGCAACGCCCCCTGCAGCTGCTGTCACCGATTGCCCTGGCCAGTCTGGACGAGTTGGCCGACAAGGCCAAAGTGAGCGCTGTTGTGCTGATCAGCGAACTGCGGGCCGTCACCACCCGCAAGGGCGACCGCATGGCCGTGCTGCAGCTTGAAGACCTGAGCGGCAGCTGCGAAGCCGTGGTCTTTCCCAAGAGCTATGCCCGCCTGGCGGACCACCTGGTCGCCGATGCCCGCCTGCTGCTGTGGGCTTCGGTCGATCGCCGCGACGATCGCGTGCAACTGATCGTCGATGCCTGTTGCGGAATCGACGACCTGGAGCTGTTGATGGTGGAGCTGCCCGCAGATCAGGCCGGCGACATCACCATTCAGCATCGGCTGCGCGAATGCCTGCATCGCCACCGCCCCCCCATGGACGACACCGGTTCGCGGGTGCCGGTGGTCGCCCTGGTGCAGGATGCGGGTCAGTCCAGATACGTGCGCCTGGGGGTCCAATTCTGCGTGGACAACCCCAGGGCTGCCCTGGAAACCCTGCAATCAGCCTCGTTCAATGCGCGGGTGCGCTCACCCCTGCGGGCCGCCTGAGCGCATCGCGCGCAACGACTGACGCAACCGGCCCACGTTCAGACCGATCTGCTCAGATCCCAGCAGGCTGCCGGGCTCCGTTTCCCAGCTCGAGGACAACACCCCATAACTGAGGCCGAGTACGCCCAACAGAAACAACCCCCCGGAGGCCACCAAGGTGATGCCCGGGGGGATATCAACAATCTGACGGCTGACGAGCAGATAACTGACCACGAACACCCCCATGCCCAGGACTGAGGGCACACCACTGGCGACGGCGATCCTGCGGGCCATGCGGTTGGCGACCACGTCCGGGATCACCTGCCCCCCCCGTGCGGGCTTTGGCGAGGGCTTGCCGCCTCGCGAACGGGATGCAGCCGCATCCTTCGCGAGCCCGCGTGGCGGCTGGGGACCCAGACCCTTGCCCGGCATGGATCAGCCTCAGCCGCGGATGCCGAGCTTGGCAATCAGCTGGCTGTAACGCTCCTGGCTGATGCCGCGCAGGTAGCTCAACAGACGCTTGCGACGGCCGATCATCTTGAGCAGTCCCTGGCGCGACGAGAAATCGTGCTTGTTGGCCTGCAGGTGCGTGGTGAGCTGGCTGATGCGCTCACTGAGCATCGCCACCTGGACCTCGGCCGACCCGGTGTCGGTGCCATGGGTCTGATGGCTGTTGATCAGTTCCTGCTTCTTGGTGATGGTCAGCGGCATGGGCGACTCAGGGCGCCCGCGGCAGCCCCGTTCTGAGCAAACGTCGATCTTACGACGCCAGCTCAGGGGGTGCTGCGCGACAGCCAGCGCAGGCAGGACCCGATCCAGGCCTCAGCGTCCTGGGCAGGAGCGTCCGCGCCGGTCTGCGTCCCGACCGCCCGCAGGGCCCGTTGAATCTCAAGCGGCTCATACCCCAGGGCGCTGAGCGTGAGCTGCACCTCGTCGCGGGCGCTGGGCTCCAACCCAGTCAGGCCATTGGCTGGGGCTCCGTCCGCATCGTCAGCCAGGTCCAGGTCGGGCCCTGCCAGCTCGGCAAAACGCTGCTGCAGTCTGGTGCGCAGCTCGACCGCCAGGCGCTCGGCCGTGCGCTTGCCAACCCCCGGGGCCCGCGCCAGCAGACGCAGATCCGCCTGCAGGATCGCCCGCACCAGCTGAGAAGGCTCCAGTTCGCCCATCAGCCCCAGGGCCACCTGGGGACCCACGCCGCTGACGGCCACCAGCTCGCGGAACAGATCGCGCTCGGCCCGATCGCCGAACCCGTACAGCAGCCAGGCGTCCTCGCGGACGGTGTGCTGAATGTGCAGAGCCAGGGTGCTGCCGGTCGGTGGCAGAGCGGCAAACTGGCGTCGACTGAGCTGGACCTCGTACCCGACCCCACCCGTCACGAGCAGCACGCCGAAGCGATTGGCCTGCTGCCACGACGTGTGCACCTGCCCCTGCAGCCACCCGATCATGTCCGCCGCCCAACAGCACCCATGCTGCCCGCCCCGCCAACCCCTCTGGCCATCGGTGTGGCGCCCGCTCAGGCACTTGCTGCTGGTTGTGGTGCTGGTGGTGCCCCTGCTGCTGGGAGGTTGCAGCGGCATGGCCCAGCCGCCCCGCACCACCGTGCTGCAGGCCCTGGCGCTGCAGATTGAACTCACCCAAGGCTCGATCGCCCGGGCGCTGGCCCTGGACGCCCCGGGCCTGCCCGAGGTCAGCCGGGTGCGCATCGCCACGCAAGAGGCGGTCACCATCGGCGACGGACGCGGACTGCGGCTGGCCGGACAGTTCGACTGGCGCCTGGCGGGGGATCCGATCCGGGTCGACAGCCCCTTTGAGATCTACCTGCAGCGGGGCGAGCGCGGGCAGAGCTGGCGGTTGGCGCGACCGATCAGCTCAGACGGCGAGGGCCATCCCCAGGAGTGGCTGATCGACCCGCTGCCGCTCAGGTCCTGAGCCCCTCGCCAGCGCTGCGCGCCAGGTCGGCCGGGCGTGGGGGGTTGAGAAGACATCCCCCCTTGCTGCTTCAGGAAGCAGCAGTGCCTGACCGTTTCAGGCTCATCAGCGTGGCCGCCAGCACCAGCACAGCGCCCACCAGGGTCGTGCCCTCGAGCGGTTCAGCAAAGATCAGCCAGCCCCAGAGCACGGCAAAGGCCACCTGCACGTAGCTGATCGCCGTCGCCCGGGCGGCGGGCAAGCCCATCAACCCCTCGGTGAGCGTGAGTTGACCGAGCTGGGTGAACAGTCCCACCCCGATCAGCCAGAACAGCTCGCCCCAGCTGGGCACAACCGGATCCAGCAGCACCAACGGCAGGCTGAGCACCAGGGCCACCAGCGGGAAATAGAAGACGATCACCAGGGGATGTTCGCTGTGGCGCAGGGCGCGCACACTGACGTAAGCCAGGGCCGTGCTGAACGCGCCGACCAGGGCGATGGCCACAGCCAGGGGCGGCAGACCCGTCCCCAGGCCCGAACCCACCGGCGGCGAGGCCAGCACCACCACCCCCAGCCAGCCCAGGGCCACCGCCCCCAGCAGACGCCTGCCCAGCGGTTCACCGAGACTGAGCCAGGCCAGCAGAGCCGTGAAGGTGGGATAGCTGTACTGCAGCACCGTGGCGGCCGCCAGCGGCAGCATGGCCAGGGCCTGGTACACGCACAACAACGCCAGGGTGCCGATGGCGCCGCGCCAGATCAGCAGCCAGCGGCGCCGCCCCCAGGGGGCAATCCCCGAACGGCGCAACAGCCACCAGCTCAGCACCACGCTCACCACCGCCCGTGCCAACACCACCTCGGTGGCGGGAATGCGGCTGCCCACCTGCTTGACGCAGACCCCCATCAGGGAAAAGCACAGCGCACTGACCACCATGGCCAGAGAGGCCGGCAAAGGTCTGCTGGCAGACGTGGACATCGGTCCATCGAAGCACCGCAGAGCCGCCGTAGATTGACGTCAGATCGTCCCGACAGACCGCGCTTGAACCGAATTCCAATGGCCGGTCTGGTGGTGGTCGTCCTCGGGCTGCCCCTGGGGAGCCCCGGGGCCATGGCCCAGCCAAAGTCCCTGCCTGCTGCCCAGGCGGCTGCCCAGCCCCAGGTCGGCGCCAACATGAAGGATCAGATGATCTTTCGTTACTGCAGCCAGGCGATCCATCACGACCTGGACAAAGCCGGCAAGAAACCACCGGCAGGCATGGTCGATCACACCTGTGGCTGCGTCGTCCAGCAGATCAATGCCCGCGCCAGCATCGATCAGGCCAAGACGATCTGCCAGGCCCAGGCCCAGCAGAAGTACGCACTCCAGTAACCCCCTGAGCAGCCGCGCTTGAGCCTGCCGCGCCTCCACCCCCGCACGATCGAAGCCGTCAAGGAACGGGCCGACATCGTCGATGTGGTCGGTGAGCATGTGGTGCTCAAAAAAAAGGGGCGTGAGTTCGTCGGCGTCTGCCCCTTTCATGACGACCGCTCACCGTCGATGACGGTGTCACCGGCGAAGCAGTTCTATTACTGCTTCTCGTGCGGCGCCGGCGGCAACGCGATCAAGTTCCTGATGGAACTGCAGCGCACCAGCTTCAGCGAGGTGGTGCTGGAGCTGGCCCGCAAGTACCAGCTGCCGATCGAAACGCTCGACGGTCCCCAGCAGGAGCGCCTGCGGCAGCAGCTCTCACGCCGGGAGCAGCTGCACCGGGTGGTGAACCTGGCCCATGGGTATTTCCGCAGCCAGTTGCTTTCACCCGAAGGAGCCGCGGCCCGGGCTTACCTCAAGGAAAGCCGGGGGCTGCAGCCCTCCACGATCGAGGCGTTTGAACTGGGCTATGCCCCCGATCAATGGGATGGCCTGCTCAGGCACCTCCAGCAGGTGGAGAGCCTCGAGCCCTCCTGGCTTGAGGCAGCGGGCCTGGTGGTGCCGCGCAAGGGCGGCGATGGCTTCTATGACCGCTTCAGGGGCCGGCTGATGGTGCCGATCAAGGACCGCCAGGGGCGGGTGATCGGTTTCGGCGGCCGCAGCCTCGATGGCGGCGAACCCAAGTACCTCAACTCGCCCGAGACCGAGCTGTTCGAAAAGGGCAAACACCTGTTCGGCCTCGACCGGGCGGCCCAGGAGATCCGCCGCGAAGACCGGGCCGTGGTGGTCGAGGGTTACTTCGATGTGATCGCCCTGCATGCCGCCGGCATCACCAATGCCGTTGCAGCGCTGGGCACCGCCCTGAGCAGCCAGCAGATCACCCAACTGTGCCGCTGCTGCGAGAGCAAGCGGCTGATCCTGAACTTTGATGCCGACGGCGCCGGTGTGCGGGCTGCCCAGCGGGCGATCGGCGAGGTCGAGCAGCTGGCGCTGCAGGGGCAGCTCGAGTTGCGGGTGCTGCAGCTGCCGGCGGGCAAGGATCCCGATGAGTACCTCAAGCAGCACGGCGCCGGCGAGTACCGGGGCCTGCTGGACCAGGCACCGCTGTGGCTGGACTGGCAGATCGAACAGGTGCTCGCGGGCCTCGACCTAAGTCGCTCGGACCAGTTCCAGCAGGCCGTCAGCGGCGTCGTCGCCCTGCTGGGCAAGCTGCCCGTCAGCGCCGTGCGCAGCCGCTACCTGCAGCAGGTGGCCGAACGGCTCAGCGGCGGCCAGGCCCGCCTGGCCCTGCGCCTGGAAGAGGACCTCAGGCAGCAGGTCAAGGGGCAGCGCTGGCACGGTCGCGGCAGCCGCTGGGAGCAGGCGGGCGAGGCCAGCGTGCGCGAACGGGCCGAAGCCGAGATCCTGCGGCTTTACCTCCATTGCCCCGAGTGCCGGGCGGCGATCCGGCAGGAACTGCGGCGCCGTGAACTCGACGACTTTGCCCTGCAGCACCACCGGCTGCTGTGGGCGGCCATCAGTGGACTGGAGGAGACCAACCTGGGGGACGGGACCCTGGAGGCGATCAGCCGGGGGCAGCAGCAGGGGCATGAGCTGGCCGACCTGGATCTGCCCCGGCTGCTGAGCGATCAGCTGCTGGTCGAGCAGAGCGATCTGCAGCGGCGGCTGACCCCCCTGCTCGAACCCAGCGAGGTGCAGCGGGCAGGGCTGAGCCAACCGCTGCTGCAGCTCAGGGGTGCCATGGCCGCCCTCGAGCGCCAGAAGAGCCTCAAGCGCTGCCGCCACCTGCTGGATGCCTGGAGCAGCCAGCGGCTGGAAACGCTGGAACATTGCATCGCCCGCCTGCTGGAGACGCCTGAACCGGCCGGCGGGGCCGCGGATCTCAGCAATCCAGCCCAGGATATGGAAAGCCGGATCGAGAGCCTGTTCAGCGCGCTCAACCGCGATGCCCTGCAGTTTCAGACGCTCTATTACAACGAGCGCAAACACCTGGACCATCTCGATGCCCAGCGGCGGGCCCGTCTGCCTGAACTGATGGCACCCAACCAGGAGGATCCACTCTCGGCCTGAGTCGCCAGAATGGATCCAAGTCCAAACTGCGGTCTGAGCCGCTGTTCTGTCGATGGCATGGCGTTCGTTGCTGCTGCTGTTCAGCCTGGGGGCAGCCCCCGTCGCGCCGCTGGCGCTCCAGGTGCAGGCCCAGGGTCTGGTGCCCGACAGCCAGGTGCGGGCGATCAACACCGCCCGCAACGCGGCGGTGAACACCAACGGCGGTCTGTCGGTCTACCGGCCCGCCCAATGCATGTTCGAGACCACCAAGCTCACCAATCCCTGCCTGATCAGCAACGATCAGAACGGTTACGTGTTCCGCTTTCTGGGGGGGCCTCCGGGCTGGCAGCAGACGAACCAGCAGCCCACCGTCCAGACCCAGATCCGCATCTCCACCGACGGCCGCACCGTCGAACAGCTGATCTACAACGGAGCACCCCAGTAACGGGGCCGTCATCCGGGTGACACGCAGATGTATCGGGGGTGCCAGGATGACTTCTTGCCCGCGTCGCCCGCATGGCCTGCCCCCGCTGCGGTTGCCACATGGTCAGCAAGGTCGGGTCGGGGCAATCGGCCCAACTGATCTGCAGCGATTGCGGACTGCCACGCCCTGCCCGAAACCGTGGCGTGCGTGCCAGTCCCGCTGGTCAGCTGGTCAGCTGGCTGCTGATGGCGATCTTCGTGTTGACGGCCGTCGGCCTGATGGCGATCAAGGACCAACGCAGTCCCAGCCTGCTGGACGAGCAGGGCATGGAGCTGAACCAGGGCAATGGAGGGGACAATCCGAGGCGCCGACGCTGGGTTGTGGTTCCTGGCACCCCAAGCAGCAGCCTGCGCTGACACAGCCGAAGTGATTGCCCCCATGGCGTGCTGGAGACTGAGCCGATGAACAGGAGCCCGGCCGCCAAGACCTGGAGCCGTCTCCAGCACTGGCGTCACCGATTGACCGTCCCCCAGTTCACGGCCGTCACCGGCCTGCTGGTGATCGCCGCGGGGACCGTTGTGCTGGCCTCGCCACTGTGCTCCACAGACGATGTCGGTCTGTGGGAGGCCATGTTCACCGTGACTTCGGCAATCACGGTGACGGGGCTGTCGATCATCGACGTCAGCCGCGACCTGACGGCGATCGGCCAGATCACCCTGGCCGCTCTGATCATGGTCGGGGGCCTGGGCCTGATGGCGATCACCACCTTTCTGCAGGGATTCGTGCAGGGCCGCAGTGGGCTGCGCCACCGCCTGGACAAAGGCCGCGCTCTTGACGAATTCGGCGTCGGCGGGATCGGCCCCACCTTTCACCGCATCCTGCTGACGGCCAGCTGCCTGATCGGCCTGGGAACGGTCATTCTGTTCTGCTTCGGCTTCCAGGACATCCAGAGCCCGGTGGCCCGGCTGTGGGCCTCACTGTTCCATTGCATCAGCGCCTACAACAACGCCGGCTTCGGCCTGTGGGCCGACAACCTGGTGGGCTACCAGTTCAATCCGGTCGTCTGCGGTGTGATCGGCACCCTGATCGTGCTCGGTGGCATCGGCTGGCGCGTCACCAATGACCTGCTGCAGTTCAAGCCGTCGCTCAGGCGGCTGCGGCAGCTGAGCCTGCACACCCGTCTGGTGCTGCGCTCGACAGCCTTGCTGATCGCCATCGGCACGCTTGGGTTGTTGTTCACCGAACAGTTCAGCAGTGACGGCGTGATCCAGAAGCTCAGCCTGATCCAGCGATTGCAGGTGACCATTTTTCAGTCGATCACCACCCGCACGGCCGGATTCAACACCGTGCCCCTGTCGATCGAGACCATTTCCGATGCCGGTCTGCTGCTGATGATCCTGCTGATGTTCATCGGCGCCAGTCCCGGTGGGACCGGCGGCGGCATTAAAACGACGACGTTCGCCATGCTGATGGGGGCCACCCGCTCGACCCTGCAGGGGCGGGACGGGGTGGTGATCCGCAACCGGCTGATCCCTGACGCGGTGGTGTTCAAGGCGGTGGGCACGGCGTTGGCTTCGGCGATCTTCGTGGTGGTGATGACCCTGCTGCTGGGCATCTGCGAAGTCAGCGGCGGCAAAACCTCTGATGGGGTGTTCAGCTTTCTGGAAAACCTGTTCACCTGCATGTCGGCCTTTGGCACCGTCGGACTCGATCTCGGGGTCACGGCCCACCTGGGCCGCCTCAGCCAGCTGGTGCTGATGGTTTCGATGTTCGTGGGCAGGCTCGGCATTCTGCTGGTGCTGTCGGCGATCTACGGCAGCCGACCACCCTCACGCATCGGCTACCCGCGCGAAGAGGTCTACCTCTGACACGGAAGGCCAGCGGCGCCGTCACACCCATCAAACCGCATATCCCGATGGGGATGCCGTACTATCAACGTCATGGATTCTTCGTTCGCGCTCATCTCGCCGGGAGGCTGGATGACCTTGGCGGTTTTGGCACTCTCGGTGCTGCTGTTCATCACCGGCTGGCTGGCACCCGAGGTGACCGGTTTGCTGGCAGCCGCCCTGCTGATCGTCACCGGCGTGCTCAAACCCAGTGAGGCCGTTGAGGGCTTCGGCAGTCCTGCCCTGATCACCTTGATGGGACTGTTTGCACTGTCGGCGGGCCTGTTTCGCTCAGGCGCCCTGGACCGGTTGCGGGGTCTGATCGGCTCGGATGCGGTGCGCAGTCCCCGTCGCATGATCACGCTGATGGTGGCCGCCGTCGGCCCGGTTTCGGCCTTTGTGCCCAACACGCCGATCGTGGCTGCCTTGCTGCCGGTGGTCGAAGGCTGGTGCCAGCGCCGTGGCGTCTCCCCCTCGAAGGTGCTGTTGCCCCTCTCCTTTGCCACCGTTCTGGGCGGCACCATGACCCTGCTGGGCAGCTCGGTCAACCTGCTGGCCAGCGAGGTCAGCAGCAAGCTCGGTTACGGCGCCTTCGGCCTGTTCAGCTTCACCCCGATCGGCCTGGGTGTCTGGCTTGGGGGCGGCGCCGTGATGGTGCTGCTGGCAGACCGGTTGTTACCGGATCGGGGCAACAATGATGACGACCTGGTGAACAACCTGGCGAACAGCGGCTACCTGACCGAAGTCAGGATCCCCGACGGTTCGGAACTGATCGGCCAATCGCTGCATGCCAGCCGGCTGCAGCGCCGTTTCGACGTCGATGTGCTCGAGCTGCACCGCGGTCAGGAGCGCTTCCTGCCGCCGCTGGCCGATCGCACCCTGATGCTCGCCGACCGGCTGCTGCTGCGCTGCAGCCGCGAGGACCTGCTGCGCCTGCAGCAGGACCACACGATCGAACTGGCGCCACTGGCCGAGAACAGCGTCACGCAGGATCAGCAGAACAACCAACGCACCGTCGAGGTGCTGCTGCCGGCGGGGTCGACCCTGGCGGGCGACTGCCTGCGTGATCTGCGATTCAGACAGCGCTACAACGTCACTGTGCTGGCCTTGCGCCGTGGCAACGCGGTCCTGCGCGAGCGGCTGGGTCGGGCTCAGCTGCGCGAAGGCGATGTGTTGTTGCTGCAAGGCCCCAAGGACGCCATCCGCGGCCTGCAGGCCAACAATGATCTGGTGGTGCTCGAACAACTCGAGAAGGACCTTCCGACCATCAGCCGCAAGGGACTGGCCCTGCTGATCGGGGCCCTTGTGATCCTGTTACCGACCCTCAACCTGATGCCTCTGGTTGCCGCCGTGTTGCTGGGCACGGTGGCGATGGTGGCCAGCGGCTGCCTGCGCCCAGGCGAACTGCAGCGGGC
>Ga0079301_1001492_pt1 | contig 10711 bp, 7 predicted proteins | sample Wag4_2014_7_11_3_FD_74797 | JGI IMG/M metagenome (GOLD analysis project Ga0079301, IMG submission 74797) | Fresh water mixed with fracking chemicals microbial communities from Ohio, USA - Utica-2 Time Series FC 2014_7_11 | ecosystem: Engineered > Industrial production > Chemical products > Input...
AGGACTGTCATGCCTGGGAAAATTCCGCGGCCTTCTGGAACCTGTGAAATACCAAGATCAACGCGCTCGTGAGCAGGGATCTTATTGATGCTTGCGCCATCGAAGGTGATGTCGCCGCTAGATACGGGGCGAAGTCCTGAAATGGTTTTAAGGATTGTTGTCTTACCCGCACCGTTAGCACCGATGAGTGTGACAATCTCACCTTGGTTTACAACGACTGATACGCCCTTGATGGCTTCAATCTTGCCGTAGTGAACGCGAAGATCTTTAATTTCAAGACGCATCTGCTGGCACTCCTAGGTAAGCCTCGATAACACGAGGGTCGTTTTGAACAACTGATGGAAGATCATCTGCAATCTTCTGACCGAAGTCGAGAACTGCAACGCGATCTGAGATACCCATAATGAGCGACATATCGTGCTCGATAAGTAGAACTGTGTAGCCCTTATCGCGAATCTTCTTGATGAGATTTGCAAGCTCCACCTTTTCAGCTGGGTTGAAGCCTGCTGCAGGTTCATCAAGGAGCAAGAGCTCAGGCTCTGTTCCGAGTGCGCGAGCAATTTCGAGGCGACGCTGATCTCCGTAAGGCAGATTCTTTGCAAGCTGATCTGCGCGGTGATCGATACCCATGAGAGCCAAGAGCTCGTGCGCGCGCGCCTTGCTCTCCTTCTCTTCGCGACGGTTAAGAGGCGTTCCGATGAGTGCACGAAGAAGTCCTGTCTTTTTATGTACATCAGTTGCAGTGATGACGTTTTCTAGAGCGGTCATATCACCGAAGAGACGAACGTTCTGGAAGGTACGAGCAAGCCCTGACTTCGTTACTTGGTGGCGCTTCTTGCCTGCAAGGTTTTCGCCTTTGAAAGTGATTTCACCAGAAGTAATCGGATAGACGCCGGTTACGACGTTGAAGACTGTTGTCTTTCCAGCGCCGTTAGGTCCGATGAGTGCACAGATTTCGCCTTTGTTAACGTGGAAGTTAACTTCGTTGAGAGCTGTTACACCACCGAACTTGATGGTGACGCTCTTGAGTTCGAGAAGTTTCTCAGACATTACATTGACCTCTTCTCTTGAATCTTTTCGCGTTTCTTACGTGGCAAGAGACCATCAGGGCGCATATTCATCATGATGATCAATACCAATCCGAAGATGACCTGACGTGCATCAGAGATAAATCGAATGCGCTCTGGCAAGTAAGCCAAGATTCCAGCGCCGAGGATTACACCCCAGATATTTCCGATTCCACCGAATACCACGCAGGCAAGAATCAAAATCGAAACATCGAACTTGAACATATCCGGCGAGATCACCATGACCTTAGATGCGTAGAGAACACCTGCTGCACCAGCAACTGCTGCACCAATCACGAATGACCAGAGCTTGTAGATGAGTGTGTTGACGCCCATAAGAGCTGCAACATCTTCATCTTGGCGGATAGCTTCCCATGCGCGACCTGGACGGCGCACTGTGAAGCGGCGAATCATCCAGATGACGAGCAAGATCATTGCAAAAACCAACCAGAAGAAGTGCTGTGGGAACATCAGATTGAATTCAAATCCGAAGATTGTTGGTGGGTTTGGAATACCAGCGATTCCGTTAGGGCCGCCCGTTACAGAGAGATTCAAGGCAACAATACGGACGATTTCACCGAAACCAAGAGTAATGATTGCGAGATAGTCGCCACGAAGACGTAGCGCTGGAAGTCCGAGAATGACACCTGAAATCATCGCAAAGATGATTCCAAATGGAAGTACCTCCCATGTATTCCAACCATAGAGCGTTGAAAGAATTGCTTGTGAATAGGCTCCGATTGCGAAGAATGCAACGTAGCCGAGGTCAAGGAGTCCTGACTTTCCAACCACAATATTGAGACCAAGGGCCATCAAGACAAACATTCCAACTGGATAGACCAGAACATTCTGGAATGAGGTGATGGGGGTATCAAGGAAGCTTGTTGGTCCCCACGAAGCTGCGAATGGGAGCAAGCCAACGATGACAATCATTGTCAGGACGAAGACCGTGCGAACTGGTCGTGACCAGCCTGCCCATATTTCTGCGCCCTTATCGCGAAGGTTGAAGTTTCTTAGAGAGTTCATCATGTCCTCGTCTGCTGTACTGCCTCACCAAAGAGGCCATTCGGTTTAAAGAGAAGAATAAGAACTAGAACGACGAAGACAGTTACTGCCTTCCACTGTGAGCCAAGAACAGCTGAAGCGAATTGCTCCATCATTCCGAGTGCGAGGCCGCCGTAGAAGGCGCCTCGTAGATTTCCAATTCCGCCGAGAACTGCTGCTGTAAATGCTGCGATACCCATATTGAATCCGACGTTAAAGACGGTGTTTTCGTAGACAGTTGTGTAGAGGAATGCCGCAGCGCCTGTGGTGAGACCACCAATAAGGAAGGTCATAGAGATTACGCGGTTGATATTGATACCCATCAACTTTGCATTTTCTTCAGACATAGATACTGCGCGAATTGCCTTACCAAGTCGTGATCGGTTTACGAATTGGTCTAGGGCTACGAAGATAATGATTGGTGCCACAATCGCAAGGACTGTATCGATGCGGAAGTTGGCACCTGCGATTTCACCAAATGACCACTTTTCGAGTAGACGCGGTGCTGTTGCAGGGCGCGATTCAGTAATCATGCGCATGCCTTCGAGAAGAAAGATTGAGACTCCGATTGCGGAGATGAGTGAGGCGAGTCGATTGGCGCCACGTGCTCGAAGACGTCGATAAGCGACTAGTTCAACAAGAACGGCCAAGACGGCACATGCAACCATCGAACCGACGAGTGCAATAACCATTGTGTAGACCAACTCAAATCCGTGTAGCGGTTGAGCATTGATTGGATGGCCAAGGAAAGTAATTTCGACCCAGAGAACTGCAAAAGTTCCGAGCATAAATACTTCGGAATTAGCAAAGTTAATAAGTCTCAAAACTCCGTACACCATGGTGTAACCGAGCGAGACGAGAGAATAAATAAGACCGAGTGCAAGTCCTTGTAATACAAGAGACCAGAACTGGGTCGTTACGACTGAGAAGTTCATATCTACCGATCTTTAAGGGCAAGGAGAGTGTTATGAGGAGTGGCCACCCCCGCATTTTATTGCGAAGATGGCCACTCCCGACTACATAGTGAAAGTGTTGCTAGAAGCAGTTGCTAATTAGGCAATTGCGTCGTAGACGATCTTTCCGTTCTTTACAAGGTAACCGCCGACGTCAGCTCCACCGATGATGTCTCCATAACGGTTGAACTTGATTGTCGATCCGCCTGCACCCTTGAAGGTTGTGTTGTTAACACATGACTGAATCGCTGGGCGAGTTAGCTTGCCTTGTTCGATACATGTGATGAACACCTGTGCTGCGTTGTATGCAGTTGCAGAGTAGAGACCTGGAACCTTTACGCCTGTGATCTTCTGGAATGAAGCAAGTTCTGCTGCAGTAAGAAGTGAGTCGAAAGGAACATCAGCTGCTGTGAGGCGAACGCCGTCAGCTGCTGAACCTGCTAGTTCTGGGAAGTCTGATGTGTTAACACCGTCTCCAGCTGCAAGGATGCCCTTGTAGCCACCGTCGCGAAGAGCCTTGAAGAACTTCGCTGCTTCTGCAGTGTAACCACCGTAGATAACAACGTTAGCGCCTGAAGCCTTGACCTTTGATGCTACTGAAGTCCAGTCAGCAGTTCCGCGTGGAACTGAATCTGTACCTGCAACACCGATCTTCTTTGCTGGTGCAAGTGCGTACTTGATGAGACCTGCGCCGTATGTGGTCTGGTCATCAACGAGGTAGATCTTTGGTGATGAAACACCCTTAGTTGCGTAACGAACTAGAGCTGGTGCCTGGAAACCATCGTGAGCTACAACGCGGTGGAATACTGGGAAGCCACGGTCTGGAGCCTTTTTATCTGTAAGTGATACAGCTGATGCTGAAGGTGCAACCATTGTGAGGCCAGCAGCCTTGTATGCAGGGAATGCGCTACGTGCTTCACCAGAACATGATGTTCCGATAACGCCGATAACTGCCTTGTTAGCAGCAACACCAGGAGCGATGTTTGCAGCAACTGTTCCGTCGCACTGTGAGTCAGCCTTGATAAGTGTGATCTTTACAGCTGGGTTCTTTGCGTTGTAAAGCGCAATTGCCCACTCTGCACCAGGCAATTGATCCTGGCCGAGCTGTGCATCAGGACCTGTTAGTGGACCCATGAATGCGAGTGTTACGTTCTTCTTTGGTGCTGCAGTTGCTGGAGCTGTTGCAACTACGCCAAGAGCGATAGTTGTAGCAGCAGCAATAGCAAGACCGCTAATGAGCTTCTTGTTCATGTATTGCCTTCCTGTTTTTTCATGCTTGTGTCCCGGGACAGGGAGGTGTGAAGAGTAATGCTCAACTCACCCTTGAGACAAGGTCAAATGGTCCGAAATTGGGCGTGGGAGGTTACTTTTTGATTACGAAATCAACTCATTTTACTGTGTAGCGCCAAGCCGGTCTAGGAACTACTTGTCGAGAGCAGCCTCAGGGGAAATAACTGCATTTGCGACCTCTTTCATGGTTAGGCGACGGTCCATAGCCGCCCTTTGAATCCATGAAAACGCTTCGGGTTCTGAGAGATTGAGGGCCTTCATCAAGATTCCCTTTGCGCGATCAATGATCTTTCTTGTTTCAAGACGTTCATGAAGGTCTGCAACTTCATCAGCTAAAGACTTCATCTGGGTATGGCGACTGATTGCAATTTCAATTGCGGGAACTAGGTCGCCGATCGTAAATGGCTTTACAACATAGGCCATCACTCCTGCGTCACGTGCACGATCAACCAGTTCCTTTTGGCTAAATGCGGTCAACATCAATACTGGTGCAATAGAGATAATTTTTTCAGCTGCTGAAATTCCATCAAGCACGGGCATCTTGACATCGAGGATTGCTAAATCAGGTTGATGTTCGGTAGCAAGTGCGATTGCTTCTTCGCCATTGGTAGCTTGTGCTACAACTTCATAACCAGCTTCTTGCAACATTTCTACAAGGTCCATACGAATGAGCGCTTCATCCTCGGCGACAAGGATGCGCACTGCTGTCTTCGATGTGGCTTCGTTGCTCATGTGCCTCGAGTCGGATTCGAACCGACACTATGCAGTGTTTGAGACTGCCCTCTCTACCGTTGGAGTACCGAGGCGTACTCCCCTATCGTATTAGAGAAGCGCGGATACGAGAAACGAGTTGGGCTGTGTATTAGCGATACGCAGCGACTACGCCATTAACGGCATCGCCTACTGTGTGTACGCGCATCGCATTAGTTGACCCAGGAATTCCTGGAGGTGAACCGGCAACGATCATCACAGATTCGCCAATTTCAGCGCGCTTGCCTTCGATGAGCATCTTGTCTGCCTGAAGAACCATTTCGTCGGTGTGCTTAACCATCGGAGTTACCAAAGGTTCAACGCCCCATGAGAGAGCAAGGCGGTTGTAGGTGCCTTCTTCAGGGGTAATTGCAAGGATAGGAATTGGTGAACGCAAACGTGAAATACGACGTGCTGAGTCACCTGATTGCGTAAACGTCACGAGGAACTTCGCTCCGACGATAAGGCCAACTTCAGCTGCTGCCTTAGTAATTGCGCCACCCTTTGTGCGTGGATTAGTCATCAGTGGGCGAATGCGATCGAGACCAAGTTCTTCGGTGCGCTCGATGATGCGAGCCATTGTTTCAACTGCCTGAATTGCGAAATCTCCGACTGATGTTTCACCTGAGAGCATGAGCGCATCTGCACCATCAAGAACAGCGTTTGCACAGTCTGTTGCTTCAGCGCGAGTTGGTGAAGAGTTGGTAATCATCGAATCGAGCATCTGAGTTGCCACGATGACAGGCTTTGCAGCATCACGAGCAAGCTCGACACAACGCTTTTGAACCATTGGGACATCTTCAATCGGAAGTTCGACGCCGAGGTCGCCACGAGCGACCATGATGCCATCAAAGGCAGCAACGATTTCTACCAAGTTGTCGACCGCTTGTGGCTTTTCAATCTTTGCGATAACCGGAACGCGGATACCAACTTCATCCATGATTGCGTGGACATCTTTAACATCAGCAGCATCTCGAACGAATGAGAGAGCGATGAAATCTGCGCCTGCGCGAAGGCCCCAACGAAGATCATCTTCATCTTTTTCAGACATTGCAGGAACTGATACAGCAACACCTGGAAGGTTAATTCCCTTGTTGTTGCTTACAGCACCAGGCTGAATACATTTTGTGACAACATCGTTGCCCTTTACTTCAATAACTTCGACGGTAACTTTTCCATCGTCAATCAGAATGCGATCTCCGGCTTTGCAATCGCCAGGAAGACCTTTATAGGTTGTTCCGACGCGCTCTTTTGTTCCAGAAATCTCATCTGTTGTAATCGTGAAAATGTCTCCGCGCTCGAGCTGATGTGGACCATCAGCAAAGCGACCGAGACGAATCTTTGGTCCCTGTAGGTCAACGAGGATTGCAACTGCCTTGCCCGCTTCCTTAGCTGCAGAGCGAACGCGGTCGAGGCGGGCCTGGTGCTCTTCATATCCACCATGAGAAAGGTTGAGTCGAGCCATATTCATGCCAGCGGCGATGAGCTCCTTTACCTTCTCTGGAGATTCAACTGCAGGACCCATCGTGCAAACTATTTTGGCGCGGCGCATGTCGTTACCTTATCTCTGCTTAGTAGTTACTTAGAAGTTAGACCATTAGTTGGCGAGTTGTTGGCTCGATAGGTGCAGGTAATTGAGTCTCCCCTGCGAGATATCGGTCCACTGCAGAAGCCGCTGAGCGACCTTCAGCTATCGCCCACACAATGAGAGATTGACCACGACCTGCGTCCCCCGCAACAAAGATTCCTTCTTCGCTGCTCTGGAAGTTTTCATCGCGACGAATATTTCCGCGATCATCAAAATCTACTTCGAGTTGCTCAAGCAGCGCTGACTTTTCAGGACCTGTAAAGCCCATTGCAAGGAATACGAAGTCCGCTGGAAGTTCCTTTTCAGTTCCTGGAACTGGTTCGAACTTTCCGTTTTCGAACTTTGTTTCAACAATCTTGAGAGCTTTGAGATTTCCATTTCCATCACCAACGAACTCTTGGGTGCTGACAGAGAAGATTCGGTTGTCGAGCTCTTCGTGTGCGCTAGAGACGCGATAGATCATTGGATATGTAGGCCATGGCTGTGAAGATGGACGCTCTTCAGTTGGGCGAGGCATAATCTCAAGTTGAGTGACACTTGCAGCGCCTTGTCGTACAGATGTACCAAGACAATCTGCTCCGGTATCTCCACCACCCAAGATGATGACGTGCTTACCAGTAACGTTAATTGGTGGAACTTCAACTTCACCAAGTGCCTGCTTGTTGCCCCATGGCAAGAACTCCATCGCTTGATAGATGCCCTTGTTTTCGCGGCCTGGAATTGGAAGGTCGCGCCATTGAGTTGCACCCATTGCAAGAACGATTGCATCGTACTTAGAGCGAAGGTCTGATCCGGTGAGATCTACACCCACATTAACGCCCGGACGGAAGCGAGTTCCTTCCTGTTCCATCTGAGCAAGGCGACGGTCAACGATGTGTTTTTCCATCTTAAATTCGGGAATTCCATAGCGAAGAAGACCACCGATTTTTTCAGCACGTTCATAGACAGCAACAGTGTGGCCTGCGCGTGTGAGCTGTTGTGCCGCAGCAAGTCCTGCAGGTCCAGAACCTATGACAGCGACTGTCTTTCCAGATAGACGGTCTGGAGCAAGTGGCTTCACATTGTTGGCATCGAAAGCTTCTTCGATTGTGCGAAGTTCAATCTGCTTAATTGTGACGGCATCGCGATTGATACCCACAACACATGCAGTTTCGCATGGTGCTGGGCAGAGGCGACCAGTGAATTCAGGGAAGTTATTTGTTGCATGAAGGCGATCGATTGCCTCGTTCTTATCTCCTCGGTACATGAGGTCATTCCATTCAGGAATGAGGTTACCGAGTGGGCAACCGTTGTGGCAGAAAGGAATACCGCAATCCATGCAACGTCCTGCTTGCTTCTGCAAGTGTTCGAAAGATTGTGGTTCGTAGACTTCGCGCCAATCTTGAATACGAATATCAACGGGACGTCGCTTAGGAGTCTCGCGAGGTGTGGTCATAAAACCCTTTGGATCAGCCATTTGCTGCTACCTCCATGATGTATTCATCGACTGGTAAACCTTCTTTGGTTGCCCGCTCAATTGCTGCGAGCACCTTTGCATAATCGCGCGGCATAATGAGTGAGAAGCGTGAGATTTCCGTATCCCAGTTAGCAAGCAGTGTCGCCGCAACTTCAGAGCCGGTTTCAACATGGAATGAAGAAACAATTGCCTTCAAGTTCTCGCGTTGATCTGCAGGAACAGCCAAGATATCAACCATCTCTGTGTTAACCACTGCAGTATTGAGATCGAGAACGAATGCACGACCACCAGACATGCCAGCTGCAATATTGCGACCAGTCTGTCCAAGAATCACTACGGTTCCGCCAGTCATGTATTCGAGTGCGTGATCTCCCACGCCTTCAACTACTGCGATAGCTCCTGAGTTACGTACGCAGAAACGTTCTCCAGCCAAACCTCGGATGAAGATGTCTCCCGATGTTGCTCCGTAACCGATGACATTTCCAGCGATGACATTCTTTTCAGACTTAAAGGTTGCCTTCTCATCTGGGCGAACAACAACGCGTCCACCTGAGATGCCCTTACCTACATAGTCATTTGAATCACCATAGAGGCGAATTGAGACACCTTGTGGCAAGAAAGCACCGAGTGATTGACCAGCTGAACCATGCAAAGTCACATCGATAGTTCCAACTGGCAGTCCTTCAGCGCCGTATCGACGAGTTACTTCAGCGCCCAACATGGTTCCGACAGTACGGTTGACGTTACGAACGGGAAGATCGATTCGAACTGCTTCCTTCTTCTCAAGAGCTACCTTCGATAGTTCGATTAACTGATTATCGAGCGCTGCAGCTAATCCATGATCTTGCTTTGTTGTGTTATGTAATGGTGAATCAACATCTGGACGAACAAGAAGGGGTGAGAGATCAAGACCGCTCGCCTTCCAGTGATCGACTGCATCACGTGTATCGAGATACTCGACATGTCCGATTGCCTCTTGCAAGGTGCGGAAGCCGAGTGAGGCCAAGATTTCGCGAACTTCTTCGGCGATGTATTCAAAGAATGTTTCAACGAACTCAGGCTTGCCAGAGAACTTCTTACGAAGCTCTGGGTTCTGTGTAGCAACGCCAACCGGACATGTATCCAAGTGGCAGACGCGCATCATGATGCAGCCAGAGACAACGAGTGGAGCTGTTGCAAAACCATACTCTTCGGCGCCAAGTAGAGCTGCGATAACAACATCGCGACCTGTCTTGAGCTGACCATCTGCCTGAACAACGATGCGATCACGCAAGTTGTTAAGTAGAAGAGTCTGTTGGGTTTCAGCAAGACCGAGCTCCCATGGAGCGCCGGCATGCTTAAGAGATGTCAGAGGTGAAGCACCAGTTCCACCATCATGACCTGAAATCAGGACAACATCAGCGTGTGCTTTTGAAACTCCAGCAGCAACTGTTCCGACACCAACTTCTGCAACAAGTTTGACGTGAACGCGTGCATCCTTATTTGCATTCTTGAGATCGTGAATCAGCTGAGCAAGATCTTCAATCGAATAAATATCGTGGTGAGGTGGTGGAGAGATGAGTCCGACACCTGGAGTTGAGTAACGAGCCTTTGCAACCCATGGATAGACCTTGTAGCCAGGAAGTTGTCCACCTTCACCAGGCTTTGCTCCCTGTGCAATCTTGATCTGAATATCAGTAGCGTTGATGAGGTAATTACTTGTCACACCAAAGCGACCAGATGCAACCTGCTTGATGGCACTCTTCTTAGAGTCACCGTTAGCCATTGGAATAAAGCGGGCTGGATCTTCTCCACCTTCACCCGTATTGGACTTTGCGCCCAAGCGGTTCATAGCGATTGCCAGCGTTTCATGAACTTCTTGAGAAACCGAACCGTAGGACATCGCGCCCGTAGAGAAGCGCTTTACGATCTCTGAAATTGGCTCGACTTCATCGATAGAAATCGGTGCACGTTCTCCATCTTTGAATTTAAAGAGTCCGCGCAGCGTCATCAAAGTCTTGCTCTGATCGTTAACCTTATCTGTGTAGCGCTTAAAGATGTCATAGCGCTTATTACGAGTTGAGTGCTGAAGCGCGAAAACGGTTTCCGGGTTGAACAAGTGTGGTTCGCCATCGCGACGCCACTGGTATTCGCCACCAACAGCAAGACGTTTCGCACCAGGAATTTCTCCGCCTACTGGGTAAGCAAAGTGATGGCGCTTAATGGTCTCTTCTGCGATGACATCAAGATCAACACCACCCAAACGAGAAGTTGTGCCAACGAAGAATTCATCGACAACATCCTGAGCGAGACCGATAGCTTCAAACACCTGCGCACCTGTGTAAGAAGCGATAGTTGAAATACCCATCTTTGACATCACCTTAAGAACGCCCTTACCGAGCGCCTTGATGACATTGCGAACTGCCTTTTCAGGAGCGATGCCTGTGATGATTCCTTGATTGACGAGATCTTCTGCAGTCTCCATTACAAGGTATGGATTAACTGCTGCCGCACCGTAACCAATGAGAAGTGCAACATGGTGAACTTCGCGGACGTCACCTGCTTCGACAACGAGTCCGACCTT
>Ga0079301_1001493_pt1 | contig 10707 bp, 10 predicted proteins | sample Wag4_2014_7_11_3_FD_74797 | JGI IMG/M metagenome (GOLD analysis project Ga0079301, IMG submission 74797) | Fresh water mixed with fracking chemicals microbial communities from Ohio, USA - Utica-2 Time Series FC 2014_7_11 | ecosystem: Engineered > Industrial production > Chemical products > Input...
GTGTTCCACCAAATGGGCACTGGATAGTTGCTCTTCGTCGTAAAACGCTATCAACTCAGCAGATGTGTCGTGTAAAGCCGCCACAAACCAAGTGTTCTCCGGAATAATAAGCCCGCGCTCTGCTAATAAGGTACGAACTTTAGGGTGATTGGCCATAAAGGCTAGTACCCTCGCATTGACCGACCCAGGCCTACCGCTGCAAGCACCACAATCGTAGGCTCCATGGTGTGGGTTGTTGGCACTGCTTGAACCGTGTGCAACCACGTATACCAGTGGTGCAAAGGAGTGGGTAAGCCCTATTCCACGAAATAGTTTCTCCACCCTGACGGCCATTTCCTCTACGGTAAAACCAATTTGTAGGCCGTTTTCCTGTTGTTCAGGCCCCGTATTTTCGATACTTAACGTACCCGTCAAGTGCATGTGCGCAAAGGCGTCTGAATGCGCCGCGTTTTTCTTGGGACGGAATAGGTTTCCCGTTAGCTTAATAGCAGAGGTCAGTCCCAACGATAAAGAAACTAGGAAGCCTTCCATTGGATGATGGGAACGCTGGTGGTAGAGTAGATCCCTTTTACGCGAGGATCCACCGCCGCTTTCTTTAATCAAATACTTGGGGTTGACATTTACGGGGCAAAGCTTTTCATAAAACTGCCCATTTTCTGGCTGAAAATAGAACTCTACCCCAAAAAAACCAGGGCACCCCAAGGTTTCACAAGCAGGATCGCTGGTTTCCAAATGTCGCCGTAGGGAACATTCCCGTTCATCAATACAAAAGATTGCCTGAAAACTTTTTTCGGCGGCGGGGGGAGTAGGGGGGGCTTTCTTAAGCTGCTTCACACCTGCCAAAACCCCATCATAGTAACTCCATTCAAATGCAAGCTGCCACAGTCGGAGTACTTCTTGCAGTCCCGTGAACAAAACGGGTTGCGCAAGGTTAATGGGCTCCAAAGAACAGTCTTTTCCTAAGGGGGCCCATCGGTTTTGCAGTTGCGCTTCTACCACGTCTAGCTCGAGCAATAGCTCTAGTAAAACGAAATCCTGAAAACTTATTTTTTTTCGATACAATAAACTATCTGGCTTTTCTTCCAAAATAGAAACCATCCCAGACCAGCCTTTGTGCGAAAATTGTTGGTCAAATAAATAGTGTTCGTACAAAGCTGGAGTACCTACCAATCGATCAAGTAATTCAAGAATGCCAACTTGCTCTTTAAATAATAACTTTTTGGCTACTTCCGTTTGGAAAAAACTGGTGTAACTTTCTCGCTCTAAACGTCGTAATCCCTCTATTAACCCTTCTTTTTCATAAGGGAAATGCCGAGATGCAATACCTTGATCTAAATATGCTCCAATTATTCTGAATAAGGTTGGTTGCACAAAGTTGTCTATGTCCAGCCGATAACGAAGCTTCCACTGTTCTCTAAAGCGCCCAATCAGAGCAGGCTCAGGTCTTGGAAATGAATGCTTTAGGCATAACTCCATCCAAGCGTCCACGCTGTTTCTTCCTTTCTCTTCTTCAATAATTTTGGTAAGCACGCGCTCGTTAATCCGGCCGCTGTTAAATAAACGGCGGTATTCCTCTAGACTAAGCGTGGTATTATATCCAAAGAGCCGATTTGCTTTAAATAAGGCCTCAAAGAAGGATAATTCTTGAAAAGCATGTAAGGAATTATGGTGAATAAAGTCTTTTAATGGGGTCTGCGATGGTAAATAATGCCGGATGGTAGGTAGGCTTCTGTCTACATCAAAACTTGCATCCTCCACGTGGGATACGACGAAACCACCCGGATGAGTCGATATATCGACCTCCCGTTTGTTGTCAAACATATAGGCTATTTTTAAATGAAAATCAGGAATGTCTCCTGAAAATAGAGTAGGGCTGGTGCAGCCAAGTAGGGAAGAGTAATCCGTTAACCGAGATACCCATCAAGGGTCTGGTACAATAGGTAGAAAGGAGGTAGTTGAAAGCGTGCCTGTAAGAACAGTTGATACTGATGTATTTTACACATCAGTATCTCAGCCGATAAGTGCTGGCCGTCACCACCTAGTAAGGGACCACATCCTGTGGAAAACCCTTCTAATGAACCAATAGGTATACCACCAGAATCGTAGCTGGAAAGCTCTTGGTCAATATCTTCTTCCAGCTCAGAAGCTACGCATTCACTTGAAGCGCTTATTTCTGTTGATTCACATTCAAAAACGGCTGTCCTTTGTAGGGCGATACCCCAAAGGCTTACCAATAAAAAGAATGAAAGGAAACGCAAGAAACTCTTTTTCAAAACGCGTAGTTGTGTTTACGGGCGGCAAAGGTAAAGGGGGTATTTGGTAAACGAACTGTAATAAGTGTTAATTATTCTAAATGCCTTATTAACAGCGCATCAATTAACTGGGTAAGGATAGCGGATGGCAGTGAGGTATAAACCATCAGGGGGAACACTCCAACTCTTTGGTAAGCTTTGCTGTCTTTCCAGGGCTTCTTGCACTTGTTCTACCCGGAGCTTCCCTGTGGCTGTCTGAACGCAGGCACCCACTAGGAGGCGAACCATTCCGCGTAAAAAGCGATTAGCACTGACGTGAAAGATCAGCTGTTGCGTGTCTTCTTTCCATTCCCATTGGGCCATCCGTAGTTGACAGCGGTAATGCTCTACTCCGCTGTGTGTTTTGCAAAATGGAAAAAAATCTTCGTATTTCGGGAGTAAATCAGCCACTTCTTGCAGTTTTCCTAGATCCATTTGATGGGCCTGCGGAAAAAACCAAACGAGTCCATCCCCAAATGGATCTTTTCGAAAAGAAAGATGGTATTCGTAGGAGCGTTCATAGGCGTCAAACCGAGCATGTGCAGTATCGTGCATTTGCTTCACCTGAAAAACGGCAATACTTTTAGGTAAAAGGCTATTCAAACTGTTCAAAAAGCGATCAGGCAGCTCCGAAGCTACGTCAAAGTGCGCCATATACTGCTTTGCATGTACCCCTGTATCTGTTCTTCCACACCCAGTCACAATAATGGGGACGCGCAAGAGGATGGCAAGCGCATGTTCGAGGGTCTCTTGAACAGAAACGGCGCTCGGTTGGCGCTGCCAGCCGCAATACGATTGTCCATTATATGCCAAAGTTAAAAAATACCGCATGGTTTGGTAGTTGCTGCCATCAATACCTTTTCTACTACCACAAGAGGCGATTGGCTATTTTATTGGTAGTACATAGATATTGTATTGGGATTGGTCAAATGGAATGGTGCGCTCGTAGAAAAGCATCACAGGCCTCGTCAAGTAAATCATAGACCTCCGAGAAGCCATCAGGCCCCCTATAATAAGGGTCAGGCACTGAGAAGTCTTGTTCTGGGTAGGCATAATTTAAGATCATGGCAACTTTGGAGCGATGTTCCTCTGTTTGCGCTAGTCGAAGTACATTGGAGTAATTGGAGGAATCCATTACCAAAATATGATCAAAGCGCTCAAAGTCCGCACGACTAAATTGCCTTGCTCGTTGGTTGGTAATATCGATGCCGCGTTGATGAGCGATATGAATGGAGCGTTCGTCTGGTAATTCTCCAGCATGCCAACCTCCCGTTCCTGCGCTATCTACGGTCCAGTTCAAACCCAGTTGCCGAACTTTTTCTCGTAGGATTCCTTCTGCCAATGGACTTCGACAGATATTGCCAAGGCAAACCATTACTACTTTCATTGTTCTTATTGTTCTTGTATGGCAGCTACTTTGGAGCCATTTGACAAATTAAGTTGTCCGGTTAATACAATTTCCTCTCCAACACTCAATCCGCTGATGACCTCTGCCCGGTCGGATTGAATGGTGCCAAGCTGAAGGGGCCTAAGCACCGCTGTGGAGTCTTGCACCACGTACACTTTAGCGTCTTGAACACTTCCTACAATGGCTTTTCGAGGAATGACCAACCCCTTTCGCTGGTCTGTAAATTGAAAGATTGCTTTTGCGTGCATGCCACCACGAAGGGGATTGTTGGCAGGGTTGTCTATTTCAATTTCGACATCGTATGTAAAGGTATTATCTGATCGCAATCCTATATTCGTCACTTTTCCTGGCAGGCGGGTACTATTGAGCACATCTGGGAGCACCTCCACGCGCATGCCTTTTTTGACCTTTAGGACATCGTGTTCGGTCACTTTTACCATTAGGAAGAGTCGATCTAAGTTGGCCATTTGCCCGATTTGGATGCCGGGGCCAATGACACTTCCGCGTTCGATAAAGCGCATACCCAAGGTGCCGGTCATGGGAGCTTTAAGCGTTGTGTTAGAAATTTGCTTTTTGAGCCCTTTTTCCTTTGCCTCGGCCGCAAGGATACCCAATTCAATATCCTCTATTTTGTTTTTAGGGGCGGCATCCCCTTCAATCAAGTTGTTTAAACGCTCTCGGTCCTTTCTAAGTTTGGCGAGGTTGGCCTGCGTTGCTTCCAATTCTATTCGGAGCATTTCATCATCCACCTTTGCGATAGGATCTCCTTCCCGGCAATAGTCCCCCTTGTTTTTGTAGATTTCAATCACCCTGCCAGCTGTTTCAGAGATGACGAGCATTTCTTTGGCTGCCATAAAAATACCATCTGCTTCTAACTGGTTGCTCAGAATATCCAAGCTAACCCTTGCCGTTTCGACGGGGACGAAGGAGCGTGCAATCTTAGAGAGTTGGGTTTCTGCCTCCAACGCTGCTTTGTTTTGGAGCAGTTTCCAGGTAATAAGTGCCGCAAACAGGAGCATGGTGCCCCACAGGATCTGTTTTTTCTGCATGCTGCAAAGTTCTAAAAAAAAATCGGATCTATTCCTCTACTGTTGGGAAAGGGCAGCTAAATCCGTTGCTCCCCTCGTTTTCAAGCACATTGGTAGGGCTTATTGCTAGAAGTTGGAACCCGAAATGTTGCGGCGGCCGTTTAAAAGTACGTCCTTTGCAGCAAAAACGATATGGAGCAAACCATGCCTGTTTTGGCTCGCCAAATTACGAATCTGACCGACGCTCGGTATTTTGCAGCGAAGGAAGTACGAGGGTTAGTATTTAACCTAGAAACCGGTACGGAAGGGTTTATTGACCCCATTCATATGCAGGCGATGAGAGAATGGGTGGAGGGCCCGGCCATTTTGGGAGAGTTTGGGGTGCATACTCCAGTGGAAGAGGTGCTTGAGGCAGCTACTTTTTTTAAACTCGATGGGGTGGTAGTGCCTGCATCCATCGACCTACAGGTGCTAAAAGGCATACCTGTGTTTGTTAAAATTAATCTTGATTACCCATCTTTAGAGGAATTAATGATCGAAAAAGCACCTCATTTGCAGGCATGGATCATCGAGTTGTCTAATCCTTCGGGCTCATGGCTTCCTTTTTTAGGACTTTTAAAGCCATGGATGCAGCAATTTCGTATCTATCTTCACTACCATGGTCCTGCTGAGGAGCTTAAGGAGGTCATAGATAACCTTCATCCAAGTGGAATTACCCTTTCTGGAGGAGAGGAAGAGGCGGTTGGCGTAAAATCATTTGATGCCATTGAGGAGGTATTTGAGGTGCTGGAGCAAGAACTAGGGTAGTGTTCCTCTGTATTTCTCCCAAAGGTCAGGCCGTCGGGCTTTCGTTCTTGCTACACTTTGCTCGTGCCGCCAATCTTCGATATTTTTATCATGCCCCGACAACAAGACTTCCGGAACTTTCATTCCGTTCCAGTCGGCCGGACGGGTATACACGGGCGGCGCAAGCAGATCATCCTGAAAGCTGTCGGTCAAAGCGGAAGTTTCGTCATTCAATACACCTGGTATTAATCGGCCTATTGCATCTACGAGAATAGCAGCCGCGAGCTCTCCGCCTGACAGGACATAGTCGCCAATACTGATTTCGTGGGTAATGTATTTTTCTCGAATGCGTTCGTCTACGCCTTTGTAATGGCCACAGAGAATAAGTACATTTTCCATTAAAGACAGTCGATTGCAGGTGGTTTGCTCTAGCCGTTGCCCGTCGGGAGTAGTGTAAATTAGGGCATCGTAGGTTCGTTCTGTCATTAATTGTTCAATGCAGGCTGCGATGGGTTCTACCCGCATGACCATTCCTGCGCCTCCCCCGAAGGCATAATCGTCTACTTGTTTGTGTTTACCCAGTGCGAATTCGCGGAGTGGATGCAGGTGAACTTCCAAAAGGCCCTTTTGTTGGGCGCGCTTGAGTATAGAATGGCTAAAGGGACCTTCCAGAAGCTCTGGAAGTACAGTTATTATATCAAATCGCACAATTATCGTTTTTTTGTGTCGCAAATGTACGAGAAATGAATCAAACTGCTTTTATACAATTGGTAACAGCGCTTATACCGCGCTATGGAGAAGGAGAGGCGCGCAGCATTGCCCGAATTGTTTTGGAGGATGCTTTTCAAGTAAAGGCCTATTCCACTTGGATGCTCCCGGACGCAGAACAGCCTCGATTTAACCAACTTCTGGGGATGCTGCTCAAGGGGATTCCAGTACAATATGCAGTAGGGAAAGCCTATTTTTTTGGACTTTCCTTCAAGGTAAATTCTGCGGTGCTCATTCCTAGGCAAGAGACGGAAGAGCTGGTAGATTGGGCTTTATCCATATTAAAAAAAAGCAATCAGCCTAAGGTGTTGGATATTGGGGTAGGAAGTGGTTGCATTGGTATCACCTTAAAGCACCGTAAGCGCGATGTAGTCTTGTGGGGCTTGGAAAAAAGCTCGGAAGCATTGGAGGTCGCCCGCGAAAATGCGCGCTCGTTGTTGGGCGAGCAAGAGGTTTATTTCCGTCAAGGGGACATCCTAGCAGAAGCAGCAGAAGAACTTTGTCAACCTTGGGATTTGATCGTCTCTAATCCACCTTACATTCCTAGAGAAGAAGCCGCTCTTCTTCCCGAGCACGTTCTGCTTCAGGAACCATCGATGGCCTTATTTGTAGAAGGAGATGATCCACTATTATTTTATCGAAAAATAAGTAACTTCGCAGTAAAGTGGTTACAACCAGAGGGTTGTTTACTTTTTGAATGCAATGAATTTAATGCAAAGGCCGTTGTTAAATTATTGGAAAACAATGGTTTTTGTGAGGTAGAGCTTCGAAAAGACCTGAGTGGGGCGGATCGAATGGTAGCTGGTAAAAAGCCGATAAATTCAGGATGTTAAATCATGTTGCATTTAAAAAGCCATCTAGATACGGATCCTTCTCCCCATTTTATACAATTTTTAACAAAAGGGAAATAATACTTCAAAAGTGGTACTCGTCTAGTACCAAAAACATTCCGGTGGTTCTTTTTCCATCACTTCTCGCTTTACTACCTTTTCAATACTTGGTTCTATATCCATGCGTACGCTGTATTTTTCCCTGTTTTTGGTCCTTGGAGGCTTTGCAAGTGGGCCTTCGGGAGCTCCTTATACCACTTTTGCCAATCCATCCTTTGAAGATCCCAGTCCTAGGGAGGCGCGTTTTCCGGAAGGATGGTCGTCCCAAACTCCTAATAATACGCCTGATTTGTTGCCAGGAGCTTGGGGACTACAAGCTGCCCCCTTCCATGGGAATACTTGTCTTGGACTAGTTACTAGGGATGATGGAGGGGTAGAAAACGTTGGACAACGATTGGCAATACCTCTTCGGCCCATGGAGTGTTATACGTTAGCGCTTTATTTAGCAAAAGCAGCGAAGTACGTGGGGTACAACCAGCCCTGCCGGTTACGAATCTGGGGAGGCGACCAGCCAGGGTCCAAGCAGGTGTTGTTAGCTACTTCTACCCTCGTGAGTCACAATGACTGGCGGAAATATGAATTTACCTTTACCCCTAAAGTGGCCGTATCAAGCCTCACATTTGAGGCCTACTATGCACCAGGGGCCTCCTTCAAGTATAAAGGAAATATCCTGTTGGATCACTGTTTGCCTATTGAAAAATGCGTAAAAGCCTAATAGAAGGTAATGGAAACATCTTTTCTGTTGCAGCACTTGGCCAAGTATATTGCGCTGACACCGGAGGAACAACATACTTTTTGTAGTCGGCTATTGCCGGGAAATACAACCAAACGGGAGTTGCTTTTGAAGGCTGGGCAAGTTTGCAAGTACTCTATTTTCGTAAATAAGGGTATTTTGAGGGGTTATACTCTTGATCGAAGCGGCGCCGAACATGTGCTCAGCTTCGCCCCATCAGGTTGGTGGATGGCCGATCTATACAGTCTTTTTTCGCAAAAACCGGGACAGTTGTTTATTCAAGCACTAGTGGATACGGAGGTATGGTTACTCCCCAAACAAGCGCAGGAGCAGCTTTACCTCGAGATTCCCAAATTAGAGCGTTTTTTCAGGATTTTAGTAGAAAAATCGCTGGTAGCTAGCCAGCAACGGCTGATAGATAACCTGAGTCGGACGGCAGAAGAACGATACCTACAGTTTGAGCAAAAGTATCCCGAGCTGGCGCGTCAAGTTCCCCAGAGATACATTGCGTCGTACATTGGTGTTACACCTGAATTTTTTAGCAAAATGAGAGCTGCAGCCCGAAAAAAGGGTAGGGTGAAGTAGGGGTAATGCTAACATGACGCTATATCCTGTCTGTCTGTTTTCTTAATCTAGGTTATGAAATGGAGAGGGCAATTTCCTGTAATTTTGTGCAGTAATTTTGTTTCAGTGTATTTTTTACCAACAAAATGGAGTAAACAAGATGAATAGAAAAGATTTTTTGAAAAAAGGATTCCTTGGTACCGGTATGCTGGTCGCGACGGGCTCTGTAGCCAATGTACTAAAGAATGATATCGATGAACTAGTACCTCTTGATATCATTGGATTCAATCACTTACCCAACGAAACATCCAGAATTATGAACAATACCGTATTGCACCGGGCAGAGAGCCGCGGTCACGCCAACCATGGTTGGTTGAACTCGTACCACTCGTTTAGTTTTGCTAATTATTATAATCCAGAACGTATGCACTTTGGGGTGCTTCGGGTACTCAACGATGATACGGTAGATGCGGGTATGGGATTTGGTACCCACCCTCACGATAATATGGAAATTATCTCAATTCCGTTGGAAGGTGACTTGGAACACAAAGACAGCATGGGGAATTCTACGGTAATCAAAAATGGGGATATTCAGGTAATGAGCGCTGGGACGGGCATTCGGCACAGCGAATATAACAAAAACAAAGACCAATTGGTCAAGTTTTTACAGATTTGGGTGTTCCCCAACAAGCGAAACCTGACACCTAGGTACGATCAATTGACCCTCCGTGCAGCAGATCGCCAGAATAAACTTCAGCAGATTCTGTCACCCGATCCTACGGACGAAGGGGTGTGGATACATCAGGATGCATGGTTTCACCTTGGAACGTTTGATTTAGGGAAAGGGGCTACGTATCGCGTAAAAAAGCCTGGGAATGGCGTTTATGCCTTTGTTATTAGCGGCGCATTTGAGCTTGCTGGCCAATCATTGAAGCAGCGTGATGGACTAGGTATTTGGGATACGGAAGGTTTTGCCTTGGAAGCAAAGACCCCTGGAGCAGAGATCCTTCTTATGGAAGTTCCGATGCAGCTGTAAGTGGTTTCAACAGGCGTGCTTGATGGGCAATTTTCTTTATTGGTAGAAATAGACCCATCAAGCATGCATTTTTAGAGCGCATTGGCAATTTGCTCTTTAATTTTTTCAAGCTCGTCTTTCATTTGTACCACAAAGCGTTGGATATTGGCATCATAGGCTTTAGCGCCCAAGGTATTGATTTCGCGTCCAATTTCCTGGGAGATAAAGCCGAGGGTTCGTCCGGCCGACTGCGAGTGGTCGTCTAGTTGTTCGATAAAATACTTACAGTGTTGAGCAAGGCGCACTTTTTCCTCGCTCATATCCATTTTTTCTAGGTAAAAGAGGACTTCCTGTTCAAATCTGTTGTGGTCGATATTTTCTCGACCAAAGGTTTCTTCCAGGTTGTTCCGCATGCGCTCCCTCATTTTCTGAAAGCGCTCCTGTTCGTAGGGAGCCACCATATCGAGTAAGCCCATGATAGCGCCGATTCGGTCGCGCAGGTCTTGGTCGAGCACCTTTCCTTCTTGCTGGCGGTAATTGCGAAGGCCATTCAAGGCCTCCAAAAGGATCCCTTTGAGTGTGTTCCATTCCTCTTCGGTGGTTTCGTTGCTTTGCGATGCAATGACACTTGGAATTCGGAGAATGGCAGGTAACAACTCCGTTTTATCTAGCCCCAGCTCGTCTGCAATCTTGGAAATGGCTAAGTAATATCCTTTAAAAACAGGTTCATTAAGAGAGACGGTAGCTGCTCCGTTGAGGTTTTGGACCTCAATAAGGACATCAATCTTTCCACGTTCGGCATGGTCGGTTACAAATTTCCGTATATCAGCTTCCTTGTCGCGGTACTCGGCCGGCATGCGCATTTTGATGTCGGTAATCTTGCTGTTGAGGGATCGTAACTCTACTAGGATAGACTTGTCGCCATAAATTCCAGTGGCGCGTCCGTATCCTGTCATTGATAAAAGCATGCAAGTCTGGATTGAAATGAATTCGTTGGCAGAAGCGTACTTCTGCGTGAAAATAATCTTGCAAAGATAGTTCTACTACATAGAAAGTCCTTATTTTTTAAAAAAAATCAATAAAAATTTGGAGAATTCAAAAAGACAACGGATGTTGCGCTGTTTTTTAAATTAGTGGTAAAAAGCGAACGACCAGCTCTAATTTCTTTCAGATTGATCGAGGTTTTCCCAAAAAAACCTTGTTTTTGTCAAAAAAAATCGGAAC
>Ga0079301_1001494_pt1 | contig 10704 bp, 12 predicted proteins | sample Wag4_2014_7_11_3_FD_74797 | JGI IMG/M metagenome (GOLD analysis project Ga0079301, IMG submission 74797) | Fresh water mixed with fracking chemicals microbial communities from Ohio, USA - Utica-2 Time Series FC 2014_7_11 | ecosystem: Engineered > Industrial production > Chemical products > Input...
ATTCGGTCATGCTGAAATCGGAATGATTGAAGAGCTCGAAGCCGACCGCGCCATTGAGCGGCACATCGCGGCCCATGAGTTTCTGTCGGGTTTTGTGGACGAGATCCTGATCGATGAGAATGGTGGTGCCGCCGGATTCCAGTGTGTAGGGCACCTTCATGCGATCAAGCTCGGCCACCATGGCGGCGGCATCTTGCGGGGCGAGGTTGGAGAACAGCACCTCCTGGTTGCGGTGCATGGCCCACCACAAGGCGGCGGTGAAACCAAGCGCGATCGCAAGCAGGCCGGCGATCAGGCCGATGCGGGCGCTTTTGGAGAGGGTTTGCCAGATGGGGGGCACGGTGGGCTCCTCGGGTTAATGCGGATGTGTTTGGGGTTGCAAGGCGGGCGCTCAGATCTGCATCCGCATGACGTCTTGGTAGGCTTCAAGCAGCCGCGAGCGCACTTGCATGAGCAGCTCAAACGAGAGCTTGGCTTCTTGCATCTGGATCATGAGCTGGTGGAGGTTTTCCACGTTGCCGGTGGCCAATTGCTGCAGGCCTGCCTCGGAGGCGAGCAGGCGTTGATTCACGCCGGACAAGCCTTCGCTGATCATCTTTGAAAACTGCTCGGTGGCCGCCGGGCCTTGCGTGGCCGGGGCGCTTGCGCTGTCAGTGATGGCCGCGATGGCGGCAAGTTGTTCGGCACTCATCGATTGGCTCCGATCTCAAGGGCTTTTTGGGTCATGGCGCGGGCGGCGTTCATGGCCGCGACATTGGCTTCATAGGCGCGGGTGGCGGTCATCACGGTCATCATTTCCTGCGCGGGGTCGATGTTGGGCTGGAAGATGAAACCGGCGGCATTGGCGCTGGGGTGATTGGGCTCATACACCTGGCGCGGCGCTCGCGGGCTTGCCACCACGGAAAACTGCGTGGTGAGCGACTGATCAATGCGCGCGCCAAAGCCCGGCACCGTACGGGCCACCACTGACAGCGGTTGATAGCCGCTGCCATCGGCGCCGAGCAGTGTGTTGGCGTTGGCCAGGTTGAGACTCGCCACTTCAAGCCGGGTGCGCTCAAGGCTCATACCCTGCGCGCTGACAGCAAAAATCTGGTTGTGATCCATGGATGTGCTCCGGGTTATTTCTTGCCTTCGCTCACTGCCGTGGCGAGCGTGCTGAGGGTGTGGTTCACGCCCTTGACGAGCGCCTGGTAGTGCAACGCGTTCTGCGCGATGCGGGCCATTTCGTCATCGATGCGCACCGCTTGCGGAATGCCATTGGCATCGAGCTGCGGGGTGAGGGTGACCTGCAGGTTCGCGCTGCTGCCCTGGCCTGCCTCGATGCGGGCTGAAAAGCTCGCAGCGAGCGGCGTGAAGCCCGCCACATTGGCATTGGCGATATTGGTGGCGGCGACCTGTTGGCGCACATTCGCGGCATCCAGTGCGGCGGCGAGTGCGGCGAGTGTCATGGCGTCATGGGTGGGCATGTCGGGGTTCCTTGCGGGGTGATCACTGCACCACCAATTCGGCGTGCAGGGCGCCTGCGGCCTTCACCGCACGCAGGATGGAAATGATGTCGCGCGAGGCGATCTTGAGATTGCTGAGCGAGCGCACCAGATCCGCCACGGTGGTGTGCCCGGCGGGCACGAAATGAGTGCCGGCGGGCTCATTGACATCCACGAAGCTATTGGTGACCACCACGGTGCGCACCCCCGGGCCGGTCTGGCTGACCAGCACCGGCTGCGAAGCGTCCGATTGGCTGGTGATGGAGATTTTCAGATCGCCATGGCTGATCGCCACGCGCTGGATGCGCACATCGCCACCGGCCACCACGGTGCCGGTGCGTTCGTTGATCACCACCTTGGCGCGGCGGTCGGGGGTGACTTGCACCTTTTCAAGCTGGGCGATGAATTCAACCAGATTGGCTTGGCGCTCGGCCGGCACATCCACCTCGATGCCGGAGGCATCCAGCGCACGCGCAAGCCCCGGGCCGACCTGGGCGTTGACCGCCCGGGCCACCGCATCGGCGGTGACAAAATCGGGCTCGGCGAGCTTGAAGGTGACTTGACGTTTCGCGCTCATCAACGAGGCGGCGAGCCCCACCTCCACCACCGCGCCGCCGGGCACCGAGGCCAGGGTGGGGTGGTTTTTCTGCACCACATTGCCGTTGGCGTCATAGCGATAGCCGCCCACCGTGAGCGGGCCTTGGGCGAGCGCATAGACCCGGCCATTGGGGCCTTTCAGGGGGGTGAGCAATAAGCTGCCACCCACCAGCGAACGGGCGTCCCCCGCCGAGGCCACGGTGATGTCAATCGCATCGCCCTCGCGGGCGAAGGTGGGCAGCACCGCGCTCACCATCACCACCGCGACGTTGCGCGATTGCACCTGATCCGGCGGCACGGTGAGGTTGAATTGCTGCAGCACATTGGAGAGCGCCTGACGGGTGGTGCGATTGGAGGGCGAATCGCCCGTGCCCGCCAAGCCGGTGACAATGCCATAGCCGGTGAGCGCGTTGTCACGCCAGCCCTGGAGTTTGCCAAGATCCTTGATGCGCACCGTGCCGGTGGTGTCATTGGCAAAGGCGCTGGCGCACAGCATCAAAAACGCCACCGACACCACGCCGGCATTCCAGGCGAGATCGAGCAGATTGGCGCGGCGATTGGAACAAGGGAAGATTCTTTTGATCAAAAATTCAAACATGATCACAGCCCCAACGCATCGAGAAAGCGGCGCCACCAGCTGGGCCGCTGGCGTTCGGCCAGATCGCCTTCGCCGACATAGGTGATTTTTGCCTCCGCAAGGCGGGTGGAGAGCACCACATTGCCTTCGGAGATATCCTGCGGCCGCACGCGGCCTTCGAGGTTGATGCGCTGTTGCTCTTCATTGATGAGCAGCACTTGCTCGCCGGCGACTTTGAGTTCGCCATTGGGCAGCACTTCGCGCACCGTGACGCTGATCTGGGCGAGCAGCTTGCCGGCACGGGCGGTGCGCCCGCCGCCATCGAAATCGCCGCTCACGCCGACTTCAGCACCCGTGGTGGGCACTTGGCGGTGGGAGAGCGACGCGGCGAGGTTGTTTTTGCGGCGGGTGCCGGTGTCGGTGTTGGCGGCGGCGGAGGCCGACTCCATCACCTGCACGGTGAGGGTGTCCCCCACCCGCTGGGCGCGGCTGTCGGCCACATAGGCGCGAAAGCTCGCCTCGTTGTAGAGGCTCTCGGCCTGCGAGAAGGCGGCTGCGCCCAAGAGGGCGACAAACATCCAGGTTTTGATCAGGTTGATCACTGCATCATCTCCACAAGCCCGGGTGCCACCACCCGAGCGCTCACTACGCCGGCCGCAGCCGGCAATCTGACGCGCACCATTTGACCGGGCGCGCCATCCTGCAAGACATCCACTGTTGATTCCACACTCACCGCGCCCGCCACCGATTTGAGCTTGACGCGCTGACCGCGGCTCACCGCCGGGGCAGTTTCCGCTTCACGCTCGCCGATCACCTGGCCGGCTTTGACCGGAGTGCGGGCACGCAAGGCTTGCGGCTGCGGCGGCACCGGCAAAGCGGGCATCCGTGCAAGCGGCACTTCCTGAGGTTCCGCGCGGATAGACGCACCGGTTTGCGCATCTGCGCTCGCCACCAACGCCATGCCGTGGGCCTCCACCATGAAGGCCACCGGCACCACACGGATGAATTGTTCATCCACCCACACTTCCACCCACACCTGCATCCGGCTGCGGGCGGTGTCGGTGGGCGCAATCGGCCTCGCCTTGAGGGTGAGCTTGCCGGCGGGCAGGCGCAGTGCGCGCACTTCTGCAGGGCTCAATTCAAAGCGAGTGGCCCTCGGGGTGATCCAGGCCGCGAGCGCGCGGCGGGCTTCCGCAATCAGCGCTTCCGGCGCGGCCTCTTGCACCGCGGGGCTCACCACCACGGTGTCCGCGCCGCGCCATGCGATCTGCGCCGGGTCAAGCTGGGCGCGGGTTTTGAGCCAATCGGCGAGTTGCGCGCGGGTCAGCACCGCGGTGTCGCCCATGCGCGGGGCGCGGCCCAGGGGCAGTGCCACCAGCCGCTCGATGAGCGGCAGAGTCTCGCTTTCGATCCGCGCTACATCGCCCAAGGTGACTGCCGCGCCTGAAACCGCCGCACTGGGGGGCAGCGTGATGGACACCCGCGGCGCGGCCAGCGCCGGCCATGCCAGCATGAGGCCAAGCCACCCAAGCGCAAATTGTGAGAAGCGTGCCGACATGCGTTCAGTCTTTACTTACGCAGGTTATTGATCATGCCCAGCATCTCATCAGAGGCCTGGGCCACCTTGAGGCTGGCTTCATAGGCGCGCTGCGCCACCATCAGGCTCACCATTTCATCCACCAGCTTCACGTTGGATTGCTCGATGAAACCTTGGGCAAGGCTGCCCGCGCCGTCTTCACCCGGGCGGGCGATGACGGGCTCGCCGCTGGCGTCCGTGCTGCGAAAGAGGTTGTCGCCCATGGCATTCAAGCCCGCCAGATTTTGAAAGCGCGCAAGCTCCAGCCGGCCGAGTTCGACGGGGTTGGTTTGGCCGGTGATTTTGGCGCTGACCGTGCCATCCGCGGCGAGGGTGAGCTTTTCGGTGTTGGCTGGCACGCTGATGCCCGCCTTGAGGGTCTGGCCGGTTTGCAGGGCCAAGAGGCCGTCGGCATTTACCTTGAGCGTGCCGCCCCGGGAAAACGCACGGCTGCCATCGGCCATCAACACCTCCAGAAAGCCCTCGCCGATGATCGCGACATCCAGCGGGCCGTCGGTTTTTTTGATTTCGCCGGTTTCAAAATTCGCACCCTTATTGGCCACGCTCACCCCGGCCCCCTGCAGCAGCGAGCGCGGGGTGGCGCCCAGCAGATCGGCGTCCTGCACGGTGCTCAACGCCGGCCGCTGCGAGCGGGAGACGAGATCGGTGAACAACACGCGCTGCTTCTTGAAGCCCGGCGTGTTCACATTCGCCAGGTTATTGGCGATGGTGTCCACGTTCTGGCTCTGGGCTTGAAGGCCGGTGGCGGAGATGAAAAATGCGTCAAGCATGGGGGGCTCCTAATTCAAAAATCAAAATTCGCCGAGCTTGCGCACCGCAGTGCCCAACATCTCGTCATACGCTTGCGTGGCGCGTTGCACAGATTCAAAGTGCCGCAGGGTTTGCATCATGTTCACCATCTCGCTGACATGGCTCACATTGCTGTTTTCCAGAAAGCCCTGGCGGATGCGGATGTCGGCATCCGGTGCAATCGCGCCGCCGCTGCCGGCTTGATAAAGCCCATTGCCCAGCCGGGTCATGCGCTCCGGGTTGTCAAAGCGCACCACCTTGATCTGCCCCACCACGCGGCCGGCATCGGTGACCACGCCCGCGGCGTCGATCTGCGGGGTCTGGGTGGTCACGAAAATCTCGCCGCCTTTGCCTTGGATGGGGTAACCCTGGGCGGTGGTGAGCCGGCCGCGGGCATCGACTTGCAAGCTGCCGGCGCGGGTGTAGGCGGGGCCTTCCGGGGTGTCGGCCTCAAAGAATCCACTGGAGGCGAGCGCGATATCGAGCGGCTGCTGGGTGGGCTTCAAAGTGCCGGCGCGCGAATCGTTCAGCACCTTCAAATCACGCGCGAGCCCATCAACCCGATTGGCAAACGGCACCCCCTGCTGCACCACCACCTGCCGTTGATAGCCCGGGGTGAGCGCATTGGCGAGATTGCTGCTGATGCTGTTCATGCGGGCCATGTCGCCTTGCAAGGCGGCGAGTGCGATTTCGGGGACGGTTTTCATGGGAGTCTCCAGGGGCCGGCTCAGGGCGTGACCACGGCAAAGGATTTGAGTTCGATGGTGGGCGGCACTTCGGTCATCGCCAGCACCCGCAGATGCGGCACCACCCGCTCGGTGAGCGCGCGCACATGGCGGCGCAGCTCCGGTGAGCACAGCAGCACCGGCAAGAGCTCGGCGCGCATCATGCGCTCGGAATGCGACAGCAAGCGGCGCATGAACACATCCGCCAGATGCGGCGGCACCACCAAGCCGCCGGTGTCTGCGCTGCGAATGCTGTGCATGAGCTCGGATTCGACCGCCGGGTCGAGCGTCATCACCTGCAAGGCATGGGCCTCGCCGATGAGGGCGCGGCAGATGGCCGGGCCCAGCCGCGCACGCACGGTTTCGGTGAGCAGGGTGACATCTTTGTTGCTGCGCGCGGCATCGGCGAGCGTCTCCAGAATCGCGTCGATATTGCGGATGCTCACCTTTTCGCGCAGCAGGTTTTGCAGCACGCGCTGCACATCGCTCACCGACAGCACGGTGGGAATCAACTCCTCCACCAGCGTGGGCTGACGGCTGCGCACACGGGTGAGCAGCCGCTCGACTTCGGCGCGGGTGAGCAGATTGGGCGCCTCGCGCCGCAGCACATCGGTGAGGTGCGTCATAAAGAGCGTTTCGCCATCGACCACGGTGTATTGCGCGGCGAGCGCCGCCTCGCGCTGTGCGGGCTCGATCCACAGCGCAGGCAGGCCGTAGGTGGGGTCGCGGGTGAGCTCGCCGGGCACCGCCTTCACATCGCCCGCGGGGTGGATGGCAAGGAGCTTGTCCGCCCTGCCCTGCCCGCGCGCGGCCAGCACGCCGTCGATGAAAATCTCATAGGTATCCGCCGCCAGCCGCGCGGATTCCTTGAAGCGCACCGCGGGCAGCACCAGCCCGGTCTCGGCGGCATGGGTCTGGCGAAAGAGCGCCACGCGATCCATGAAGGGGCCTTCCTGCCCACCCAAGAGCTTTACCCAGCCTTGACCGATCAACACTTCGATCGGCTCGACTTCCAGCGCGGCATAGGGGTCTTCGGTGTGCTTCTGCGGGGCTTCATCGGGGGTGGCCGGGCGGGTGCGGCGGGCAATCCAGGCCGCGCCCAGCAAAAGCGTGATGAGCATCAGCGAAGGCCATGCCGGAATGCCCGGCAGCAGCAGCAAAAACCCCAGTGCCGCGGCCACGGCCAGCATGATCTTGGGAAACGAGGTGATCTGCTTCAAGACCTGCGCGCCCAGGTTGCCCTCGGTCGCGCTGCGGGTGACGATGATGCCGGTGCCCAGCGCAATCACCAGCGCCGGCACCTGGGTGACGATGCCATCGCCCACGGTGAGCAGGGTGTAAGTCTGCAGCGCCTCGCGCCAGGGCATGTCGAGCTGCATGACACCGATCACCACCCCGCCGATGATATTGACCAGCAGGATGAGGATGCCGGCGATCGCATCGCCTTTGACGAACTTGCTGGCGCCATCCATCGCGCCGTAGAAATTGGCTTCCTGCTCGAGCTTCTTGCGTCGTGCGGTGGCTTCGGGCTGATCGATGAGGCCCATGTTGAGATCGGCATCGATGCTCATCTGCTGGCCGGGCATGCTGTCCAGCGTAAAGCGCGCCGCCACCTCGGACACGCGCTGCGCGCCATTGGTGATGACCACATACTGCACCACGATCAGGATGATGAAGACGATCAAACCGATCACATAATTGCCGCCCACCACATAGGTGCCCACCGCGTTGATCACGCGCCCGGCTTCGGCATTGCTCAGGATCAACCGCGTGGAGGCCACATTGAGCGCGAGCCGCAGCAGCGTGGCGATCAACAACACCGACGGGAAGGTGGAAAACTCCACCGGGCGGCCCATGTAGAAAGTGAGCAGCAACACCAAAAACGCGAGGCTGAAATTGGCGAGCAGCAGAAAATCGAGCAGCGCCGCCGGGATCGGCACGAACAGCACCACCAGCACCGCCAGCACCAGCGCCACCAGCACCACATCGCCATGCTTGCCGAAGATTTTTTGCAAAGCGCCCATGTCAGCGTGCCTCTTGTTGGGTGGGGCGAAGCGACATCACCCACACCATGATCTGCGCCAGATCGGCATAGAGCGCCTGCGGCACGAAGGCATCCAGCGGGCTCTTGCGCCACAGCGCGCGGGCGATGCGGCGGTTTTGCACAATCGGGATGCCGCGCCGCGAGGCGGTCTCGCGCATGGCGGCGGCGAGTTTGCCCGCGCCCTTGGCGATCACCTTGGGCGCGGCCATTTCGCCGTGTTTATATGACAACGCCACCGCCAGATGCGTGGGGTTGGTGATGAGCACATCGGCCCCGCGGGTGCGGCTCAAGGTCTGGCTGCGGGCGAGCAGCGCGCGGCGCAATTCTTTCAAGCGGGCGCGGATGCGCGAATCGCCCTCGCGGTGCTTGATTTCGTCTTTGAGCTCGCGGTGGCTCATGCGCATTTTTTTCAAGAACTCGCGGCGGGTGTAGAGGTAATCCAGCACCGCCAGCGCCGCCAGCGCACCCGCCATGATGAACGCGGCATCGGTGAAGGTGTCGATCAACTCGCGCAGGAACACGGACGCCGGCAACTGGGCGAGCTTGGGCAGGCCCGGGGCCAGATCGCGTAGCACCCACACCATCACCGCACCCAACACCACGAGCTTCAGCACGGTGCGCACAAGGTCAAAAATCAGCCGCGCCGAGATCATGCGCTTCAAACCCGCCGCCGGATTCAGGCGCGACCAATCAGGCTGCAGGGGCTTGGCGGTGAAGATCACGCCGGTCTGCGCCAGATTGGCCAACACCGCCACCACCATGAGACACGCAAAAAACGGCAGCAGCACCCCGGCGCTGTGGGCGAGCATGGCATTCATGAGCGCGCTCACGGATTCGATGCTCCATTGCATATGGGCGGCGCGGGCGATCAATTCGCGGTCGAAGGCGAACTGCTCGCGCACCAGCCCCAGGCCCGCGATGGCGACATACGCCACCGCCGCCAGAAACACCACCGCCGACACCACCTCGGCGCTCTTGCCGACCATGCCCTTTTCGCGAGATTTTTCGAGCTTCCAGGGGGTGGCGGGCAGATTGCGATCAAGATCGCCCTCGCCGCTCATGTCAGCCATGACCAGCCCTCCAGCATCGTGGTGAAAGTCTTGCTCATCACCCCGAATGAAAACTTGAGCCACAGCGCCAAGCCCAGCATCGCAGCCAGAATGCGCACCGGCATACCAAGCAGCAGGATGTTCATCTGCGGGAGCGCGCGCGCGAGCACTGAAAGCCCCAGCTCCACCAGCAATAACCAGAACACCACGGGCGCCACCAGCGCGAAGCCCAGCGCAAACAAGGCCCCCGCTTGGGTGAGCACCATGGGCGCGGCGGCGGCGAGATCAAAGGAGGCCCCGGGCGGGATCTTCTCCACCACCAAGGCAAGCCCGCGCATCACGGCATGGTGAATATCGAGCAGGAAAAACAGCACCAGCGCGATCTGCGCAAAGGCGCTCGCCACCACCGGCATTTGGCTGCGCGTGGCGGGGTCGAAAAGCTGGGCGACACCAAAGCCCGCCTGCGCATCGATGATGCGCCCGGCCATTGAAAACGCAGCGAACGCGCAGATGAGCCCGAAGGCAAGAGCCGCCCCCAACACCAGCTCGGTGATTGCGGCCACCAGCAGCGCGGCGGCATCGAGCTGCAGCATCCGGGGCAAGGCCTCGGGCGGCAAGCCCAGCACCAGCACCGCCGACAAGCCCAACACCACCAGCGCCTTCACACTCGAGGGCAGGCGCACCGACCCCAGCACCGGCGTCATCACCAGCACGGGGGCCAGGCGCACGGACAGCAGCAGCGTGGCCAGCAAGGCCTCCACCGTCAACAAAGGAAATGTCGCTGCGCTCGTCATAAGGGATCAGGGGTGATCAAAGCAAGGAGGGAATCGAGGTCCAAAGACGTGTTGAAAAGCTGCTCAATTCACGCAGCATCCAGGGGCCGAAGACCACCATCGACACCGCCGCGGCAATCAGTTTGGGCACAAACGACAAAGACATTTCCTGCACCTGGGTGACCACCTGCAGCACACTGATGGCAAGCCCCACCAAGAGGGTGACCCCCAGCACGGGCAGGCTCACCAGCACACCGGTCCACAACAAATCCGCCATCAGGCGCAGGGCGACGTCTGCATTCATGTATCAGTCCGAGGCGGGGGGCACGCTTACCCTGAGCGCAAAGGCTCACGGCAACCACACCCCCGAAAAAAAAGAAAAGCCGCATCGACAAAAAGCGCCCATGCGGCAGGCCAATTCACACCGGCGCTGCGTGTGCGGCGAGACTTGAAAGTTCAACCGCCGCGGGAGAAGCCCAAGTTCGGAAATATGTGAATTTGCAGCGATGTTCAAACGGCTTGCACTGTAGAAGCCAACCAGACGGCTCCCTAGATGCCATAAGGCAGAGGTCTTGAAGCACCCAAACGCGCGGGCCACCCCTTACCTACGCGACGCACCGTAAGGGGTGGCAATTGGTCGGCGCCAAGTTGCTGCCGCCACCGGCACAAGGAATCAAAACCCGATAAAATCGTTGGAACAATTGCTCACCCAAAGTCGGTTTGCCCTAGGGAGGGGTCTTGGCATGAAGTCTCTTTCGTCCTCGCCGTCGCGTTGCACCTCTTCATGGTTGAAGCGCACTGTTCTCGCCACTTTGCTGTCACTGTGCGCGCCCGCCTTTGCGCAAAGTGATGTGGTGAGCACCTTGCGGGAGCTCCTCAATGCCGGGCGGATGAAAGAAGCCTACGAGCTCGCCCGTCAGTCGGAAGACAATCTGGGCGATCCGGCGTTTGATTTTTTATATGGTCTTTCGGCCACCGACAGCGGCCATGCTGCGGCCGGGGTGTTGGCGCTCGAGCGCGTGGTGAGCGCCTTCCCGGACGATCAGAATGCCCGGCTGGAGCTTGGCCG
>Ga0079301_1001495_pt1 | contig 10703 bp, 9 predicted proteins | sample Wag4_2014_7_11_3_FD_74797 | JGI IMG/M metagenome (GOLD analysis project Ga0079301, IMG submission 74797) | Fresh water mixed with fracking chemicals microbial communities from Ohio, USA - Utica-2 Time Series FC 2014_7_11 | ecosystem: Engineered > Industrial production > Chemical products > Input...
CTTCTAGATGGATCTCAATTCGATAGCTCAGTTGGTCGCTCTCCTTTGGAATTCACAGTTGGAGCAGGACAAATGATTGCTGGTTTCGATGCTGGTGTGCTTGGAATGGCTATCGGAGAAAAAAAGACAATTCAAATTGACCCAGATAATGGATATGGTCAGAAAGACCCAAGCGCTATCATTGAATTTCCAACTTCTAATGTTCCTGAAGGTATGCAAGTTGAAGTAGGCATGAAACTCAATCTTCAAAATCAATACGGGCAACCTGTACCTGTTGAAGTTATTGAAGTGAAAGAAGAGGTGATCATCATGGATGCAAATCACTTCTTAGCAGGTAAAGACTTGGTTTTCGAAGTAGAATTGGTTGAGATAGTAGGCTAATTACTGTTTTGTAATCACATAACACCACCGCAATAACTTTCCTTTAAAATCAAAAGGAATTGTTGCGGTGGTTATATTTTCTACCCTTCCTTTAATCAATGCTTCATTCAATTCAAATTTCCGAGCATTGGTACTGAAATACAAGATTCCATTTGGAGTTAATTTTTCAATGCATTGGTTGATAAGATCAACATGCATCTCTTGAATATCAAATATATCCTTCATCATTTTACTGTTGCTAAATGTGGGCGGATCTAGTACAATCAAATCATAATAGCTAGTTTCACATTTATTCAGCCACTGCAAAACATCAGCTTTTACATAGGTATACTGATCTCCTTTAAAGCCGTTCAGTTCCATGTTTTTCTTTGCCCATTCCAAATAAGTATTAGACAAATCCACAGATACCACTTCTGCTGCGCCACCATGTGCGGCATAGACAGAAAAGGAGCCAGTATAACAGAATAAGTTCAACACCCGCTTATCCTTGCTCTGCTGAGCAATTTTGGCTCTGGTAAGTCGGTGATCAATAAATAAACCTGTATCTAAAAAATCAGTAAGATTGACAAGAAACTTCAATCCACCTTCTTGCACTTCGATAAAAGCTTGTTGATTATCTGTTTTTTGATATTGATCTTGTCGACTCTCTTTTCGCTTTCTCTCTTTGATATGAATTTGGGTCAACTCCTTCCCAAGCACATGTTGAACAACTTCTAGACTATCATTGAACCACCTCTCGTACTCCTCTTCAGTAAGCCGGTGGCTACTCCTATATTCAGTCACCAATACTTCCTCCCCATACACATCTATGATCAAAGGGAATTCAGGTAAATCTCTGTCGTACAAACGATAACAACTAACCCCCTGTTGTTTAGCTTGTTTGCTCAGTATACGCAGCACTTTTTTAAGGCGGTTATCAAACATGATGAGTTTCGCATCAGACATATCAGCAAGTTAAAGTTTTATTGCTCGTTATTCATGTGCAAAGAAGATTAACTAATTTTACAAAAATCATTAATTATGAAAATGAGCTTATTGCTGAGCGGACTTTTATTCTGCTTTGTATCAACCATAGCGCAACCTGTATCTCTCAACACTCAGGAATTTGCAAAAATTGCTGCATCAGGAAAAGTACAAGTATTAGATGTTAGAACAGCTGATGAATTCAGAAGTGGCCATTTAAATAAGGCACTTCAAGCTAATTGGCTTGACACTAAAGAGTTTAATGACCGCACCTCACATTTAGATAAAAAAATACCTGTTTATATCTATTGCCTAAGTGGCGGAAGAAGCGCAGCTGCTGCTGAAGCACTTCGTTCTAAAGGTTATAAAGTGACCAATATGGAAGGCGGTATCAATGCATGGAAAAGAAACAACCTTCCCCTTGTTGGAAACAATGCAAATGTGAAGCAAACCACAATGGCAGCTTACCAAGGACAAATTAGAAGTACCAATATTGTCTTAGTTGATTTTGGTGCTGAATGGTGCCCCCCTTGTAAGAAGATGGAGCCAGTCTTGAATCAATTCATGAAAGAAAATGCCACCAAACTAACACTTGTGAAAATGGATGGTGGAGTTGAAACGGAATTGATGAAGGCATTAAAAGTAGATGCCTTGCCAACTTTTATCCTTTACAAAAATGGTAAAGAGGTTAAAAGAAAACAAGGCATCGTTAGCAAAGAGGAATTTACCTCTTGGCTCAAATAAATTAATTCTTTGCTTTTTGCATTGCGTTAGCCGCACCACCTGAAACCCTTGGTGCACCTAATCCTCTGATGCTTGCAGCTCCTTTGAACAACTGAAACTTGCTTGGCATCTCTTTGATAGGCCACATACCATTGGCTTCATTGATATCAGCTGTTTCACGCATTGGATCTAGCTTAATTGCTGTTACTTCTTTGTCTTTGATGAAGAGCTTGCTAACTTTTTGCTCATTCAATCTCCAAATGGTTACAGGGATTCTATCTACTTCTTTTGAGCCATCTTTAAAGGTAAACTCCACAATAATCGGCATAATCATGCCGCCTTTGTTGCTGAACGTAAGTTCATAAAAATGCTTGTCTTCCCATGCCGCATAGTTAGCCTTATCCTTTTGTGTATCTAATTGTTGCTGCATGCCATCCTGCATCATTTTGGCATCAGCATTTCTGTTATAGTAATAGAAATCTCTCAATGTAGTATCACGATCTGTGTAGAACTCAATCGACTTTTCTTCCCTGTTCCTTTTCTTACTTATGCTTTCAAAATCTGCCACTTTCATTTGAGCAAGATTTTTTTCACTATCCAAACGGAACCATTTTACAGAATCCAAGGAAATATCCACTGGATCAGTTCCATAATACCAACCTCTCCAAAACCAGTCTAGGTCAACAGCACTTGCATCTTCCATGGTCCTGAACAAATCATAAGGAGTAGGATGCTTGAATGCCCATCTGCGTGCATATTCTTTGAAGGCATAATCAAACAACTCTCTTCCCATGATGGTCTCTCTTAAGATATTTAAGCCAGTGGCAGCTTTTGCATACGCATTAGAGCCTACGTTGGCAACATTATCTCCTTTTGTCATGATAGGCTCTAGCAAATCTTTTGGAAGTTTCATGTAATCAGTAATCAAATGAGCAGGACCTCTTCTCGAAGGATAATTATTGTCAAATTCTTGCTCAGTCAAAAACTGAACAAATGTATTCAAACCTTCATCCATCCACCAGTACTGACGCTCATCTGAGTTGATGATCATTGGGAAGAAGTTATGTCCAACTTCATGAATGATCACACCAATTGCGCCATATTTAACTGCCTCACTGTAAGTACCATCTTTTTCAGCACGACCAAAATTCATGGCCAACATAGGATACTCCATACCAATTGCTGCTTCTACAGAAATTGCCACTGGATAAGGATAGGGGGTCGTGAACTTAGAATATACTTTAATGGTATGTGCAGTAGCTTTTGTAGAATATTTCCTGTAAATAGGATACGCTTCCTTTCCATAATAACTCATGCACATTACTTTCTTTCCTTCTACATCGACTGCCATGGCATCCCATACCAATCTTCTTGAAGTATTGAAAGCAAAATCGCGCACATTCTGTGCTTCATACATCCATGTTTTCTTTCCCTTAGATTTATCTTTTGCATTCTCATTGGCCTCAGCCAAGGTAACAATCTCTATTGGCTCACTTGACGTCTGTGCTTGCTGCCAACGCGCCATTTGAGTTGACGTTAATACTGCTGCAAGATTCTTACACTCCCCTGTTGATGCAACGATATGATCTTCTGGAACTGTAATATTTACTTTATAATTTCCGAAGGTGAGCGCAAATTCTGCTCCACCAGTGAACTGAAGATTTTGCCAACCTTGAAAATCACTGTAAACCGCTAAGCGAGGAAACCATTGTGCAATGGAATAAAGATTGTTATCATCCTCAGCAAAATACTCATACCCACCTCTACCATAACGGGTGAGCTTATCAGGTATTCTATAATTCCAGCTGGCCCTAAAAATGAATTTTTGTCCGGGTTTTAGCGGAATAGGCAGCTCCACCCTCATCATGGTTTGATTAACTGTATATTTCAATGGTCTTCCAGCTGCATCTGTTAAAGAAGTTACATTGACACCATAATCTTTGAGATACTCTTTGGGATTCATCTGCAACAATTGCTGATGTGTTAACCGATTGCCCATTGTTGAAGGCTTATCGTAATTGTTATTGCTGTTAGGATGATGAAAGTTCTCATCAATCTGCAACCAGATGTAGGTAAGTATATCGGGCGAGTTATTGAAATAAGTTACCGTCTCAGAACCCGTAAGCAAATTTTGTTCTTCATTGATTTCAACATTGATGTCGTAATCAGCACGCTGTTGCCAATACTTGGGACCAGGAGCACCACTGGCAGTCCTGTACTCATTGGGATCTTGCATCAAATAATCTAACTGCTCAAAACGGTTACCATGATTTGAACCTGGATTACGCAAGGGCTGAGCAATTGATCCTAGTCCGGCCAACAACATTAGTAACAGCAATAAATAACTTTTACTCATCATTAGAGATTTACTTTTTACGATATGATAAACAAACAAAAAAAGAAATTACCAAAAGAAGTAGTTGGGGGATGATATCATCGTTCAGGGTTAAAATTTCATGTAGGTTGAATGCATGAAAACTAACAATAACATGAAAAGAAATCCACACCCCTTATCCTTCAGTTTTTCTTCCTTGCAATATAATTTATTAATCCCTCTTTTGCTGCTTCTAAGCTGTAAAAAAACAGATCCTGAATTCACAGAAAATTTCACAAGAACACCTAAACCTGAAGGCACACAGGTCTACGGAGTCTCTACCCTAGATGGGTATTCATCAATCAACAAGTCTACAACCTGGTACCAGACTACGACTTCGTTTTCAAGCTTATTTAACCCTGAAAAATCCTATTTTATTGGTTTTGAATTAACTCCAAATCAAGAAAAAGTACCCTATAACTGGTCAAATGCAAATACTTGGAATGCACAAAAATCTTATTTCTGGTTCAGTAAAGGAACCTACCTATATACAGATCTGAATGGAGATGGCTACAAAGATTTGTGGGCATTTTATTTCAAAAGTCCCTGGCCAACCAATGAAAAAGGGCTTCATCTATTTTCAGAATACGAAAAAGATAGCACCAATCACCAGGTTCAATATGGACTTCATGAAGTAAGAAAGGCAGTATTAATTGATCTTGACCAAGATGGATTAAGGGAAATTCTACTTTTCTCCACAGGATATGATAACCAACCCTTTCCCGGAGATTCAATTGGCATTTTCAAAACAAACACAAAAACATACCATTATCTCAACAAAGATATTGGCTACTTTCAAGGAGGAGCAGCTGGCGATATTAACAAAGACGGATTACCCGATCTTGTTGCCTTTTCTGGAGGAAGTAAATTAGTGCCTATCCATCCTGCAGCATACACCAACAAAGGGAATTTAAACTTTCAATTATCAAATGAGATTTTTAAAGGATTTAGCAACACAACAGACGATAATTATTTTACTGTAGAGCTTTTTGACATGACAGGCGATGGTAATCTAGATTTGTGTTTAGGAGGAAAAAACAGACTGCGAATAGTCCCATCTAACAACGGAACCTTCAATAAAAAAGAAGCCATTTCCATTAAAGTCCAACCAGATCATGAAATTTTAGACATGCTTTTCTTGGATTTTGACGAAGACGGCAAAATGGATATACTTACGCTCAACAATACAAATGGTTACCAAGGTTATAGCCTACAACTCTATTTGAACAGAGGTAAAAATTTTCTGGAAGTCACTAAAGAGTACATCGATAAAAATCAGGAGACAGGAGCAGACTCTTGGATAAAATGGTTACGACTTTTTGATTACGACAAAGATGGCGATTTAGACATAGTAGCAGATGGCCTTCATGGTAGCATATTCAATAAGGAAACCAACATCTATTGGAAGAATAACAATGGCTATTTTGCTTGGACACGCATCAATTAAACTACTACTAAAAACCAAGCCCTTGGAATCTTTCAACTGCAAGGATTAGGGAGACTATTGAAATGTATATAGAAACCCCAATAACAACAATCCTTGCACGAACTAAATTGTATTTGCCCAATAACCATTTCGAACTTAGCACCAATACAACAACCAGTATTTGACCCATTTCTAATCCAACATTAAAGCTGAATAAACTCGGTACCAGATTTTGATTGCTAGAAAGCACCATGCGGATATAATTTGCATAGCCCATACCATGAACCAATCCAAAGCCCAATGCCAACAAGTATTGTAAAATTCCTTTTGTCTTTTTCTCTTGTTTTATCAACAAGTTTGAAGCAGCAGTTATAATAATGGTGCAGGGAATTGTAAATTCAACCCACTCTACTGAAAAGCGAAATATATCCAGTGCACTCAAGTATAAGGTAAACGCATGACCAATGGTGAAAGCAGTTACCAACACCAATACTTTTTTCCAATCTTGAAATGAATAGATTATCGCTAATGCAGTGATAAAGTAAATATGATCAGTTGCATCCCAGCTCAGAATATGTTTCCAGCCAATTAAGAAATAAAATATAAAATCTTGCATCTTCGTGTAGTGTCTGCTAAATAAATCTGAATTTTGGGAGGATGAAAATAATCAAATTACTATTCGCTTTCACCTTGATTTCCTTTCTCAGTGCAGGTCATCATCCATTTTACGTGACTGTCACTGAGATAGAATACAGTTCAAAAAACAAAGAACTGGGTCTATCAGTCAAGACTTTTCCTGATGATCTTGAAGAAACCATCAGGATGTATTCAGGAAAAAAAATCGACTTATCTAGTAAAAACAACCCTCAGATCAATCAACTTATCTCCAACTACCTACAACAACACCTGACGATTGAAATCAACAAAAACAAAAAGCAACTGAATTATTTAGGTTACGAGATAGACAAAGAGGCTGTTTGGGTTTATTTCAATATTCCAAAAATCAATAGCATCAAGGAATTGAAAGTAGTTTCAGATGTGATGTATGAATACAAGCCAGAACAAACCAATATTGTACATATCAATATAAATGGTAGTTCAAAAAGCTTCAAATTGAATGCACCCAACAAAGTTATAGTAGTCAATAACTAACTGGCCTCAACCTTAGTTTTTTCAGCATTAGCAATAGCAATAGCACGAATGGTTTCTGATGCAAATGCAGTGAAGGCAGCTGCTGTAAGTTGATCATTACCCAACATAGCAGGCGCACCTTGATCTCCACCTTCCCTGATACTTTGCACCAAAGGAATTTGTCCAAGAAAATTTAAGTCGAGCTGATCAGCTAAATGTTTACCACCATCTTTGCCAAAAATATAATACTTGTTATCAGGTAATTCTAAAGGAGTAAACCAGGCCATATTCTCCACCAATCCAATAATTGGTACCCTTATTTGAGCTTGGCCAAACATAGCAATAGCTTTTTTCGCATCAGCCAGAGCCACTTCTTGAGGAGTAGTTACAACGACAGCACCAGTGACAGGAATGGTTTGAACGAGTGTCAAATGAATATCCCCTGTTCCAGGAGGCATGTCAATCACTAAATAATCTAGTTCTCCCCAATGAACATCCGTTACAAACTGACGAATGGCACTGCTGGCCATTGGACCGCGCCAAACCACTGCACTCTTTTCATCCACAAGGAGTCCAATGCTAATGAGCTTTATACCATACTTTTCAAGTGGCACTATTTTATCCTTACCATCAATATGCTCCATCAAAGGACGTTGTCCTCTTACGCCAAACATAATGGGTACACTCGGACCATATATATCGGCATCCATGAGTCCTACTTTAGCCCCTTGTTGTGCCAAAGCAAGAGCAAGGTTGGCAGAGACAGTCGATTTACCTACTCCTCCTTTACCACTCACAACAGCAATAATATTTTTAACTCCCGGTAATACAGAGGTTAGATCAACCCTGATAGAGCTGGTATTGGCAGTAAAATTAACAACTACCTCTAAACTCTCATCCACATGTTCATGTATTGCCTGTTCACAATCCCTTCGAATCTTCTCTTTTAAGGGACAGGCTGGAGTAGTAAGTACTATGGTAAACTCAACAGATTTCTCACCTACCACAATATCCCTGACCATATTCAATGTAACCAGGTCTTTTTTCAAGTCTGGTTCCTGCACGTGTCCCAATGCCTTCAAAATCGCTTCTGTTCCCATAAATAAGAAATGTTAAAAATCAATTGTTCTGCAAAAATAACCATTAACAGTGTAGTTTGTTTATCGAAAAGAAGGACTTAATTTGTGTTAGAATGAAGACGATGAAAAAAGCCATAAAATGCTCGGTTATTTTGCTAGCTTTTTTGCCTTTTGCAGCAAAAGCCCAATTTGAGAATTTTAAAGATTCAGTGGTCCAGCTTTATGGCGTAGTCATGACTGCCGATAGCTTGAGAGGCTTACCAGCAGTTACGGTAATGGTAAAAGGAACAGGAAGAGGTACCCTCACCAACAATCAGGGTGTTTTTTCAATAGTAGTACTAAAAGGGGATCAGATTGAATTTTCATGTATTGGCTTCAAAGACAAAATAACCCTTATTCCAACGAATTTAGAGGGTAATCAATACAGCATCATCCAATTGATGATTAATGATACGGCTTTTCTTCCAGCAGCTATTATTAAACCCCGACCATCCAGAGAACAGTTTGAACGAGATTTTGTAGCAACTGACGTTCCAGATGACAATATTGAAATAGCCAGAAAAAACACCGACATGGCTACGCGAAGAATGCTTATGAGAACGCTGCCTAGTGATGGTAGAGAAGCAGTCAATTTAAACCTTGCTAAGAGTGCTCAAAAATACTATTATACCGGACAAACCCCTCCAATGAACATATTCAATCCATTCGCTTGGGGTGAATTTGTCCGCTCTTGGAAAAGAGGTGATTACAAAAAGAAATAAATGGGCGACCACCAAAAACCAATTATTGCTGTTTTTTGTGGATCCAAAACTGGCACAGACCCTCAGCTTATAGCTGATGCGGCTGAACTTGGACGACTACTAGCTGTCAATGGATTCGACATTGTATATGGGGGATCTTCAGTCGGTATCATGGGTGCAGTAGCTAACGCAGCAATTTCACATGGAGCAAATGTAACTGGCATAATTCCGGAAGTATTAATTGCATGGGAACAACAACATCAAGGACTAACCGACTTAATCATCACAAAAGACATGCACATCAGAAAAAAAATGATGTATGAAATGTGTGCTGCTGCAATCATACTTCCTGGAGGATTTGGCACGCTTGATGAACTCTTTGAAATGCTGACCTGGAATCAACTAAGCATTCATGATAAAAAAATATACCTGCTCAATACCGGAGGTTTCTACGACCATTTGATGCTTCATCTTGAATCATTGGAAACAAAAGGGTTTTTATACGACCCTATTTATACAAGACTGAAACATTATCAACAACCCATGCATGTAGTTGAGACTATCAAAAAAGACCTCAGAGAAATTTAATCGAATATTTTTCCTGCATTCAAGATTTGATGAGGGTCAAATGCTTTTTTAATTTCTCTCATCAACCTCATCCGGGTTTCATCAAAAACAATATCTAAATAAGGCTTTTGAATGAGCCCAATGCCATGCTCCCCACTAATGGTACCCCCCAATGCATGTACCAATTGAAACAACTCTCTAAGAATTGCAGTCATTTCTGGGTGACCGTGACTATTTGGAATACCTTCTTTAAAAATGCGTACATGCAGATTACCATCACCAGCATGACCATAACACACCACTTTGAAATCTAATTTTTCACCTAGCAGTTTTAACCCTTTTATCAATGCAGGTAATGCAGCACGAGGAACAACAGTATCCTCCTCAATAGTATAACCCTCTAGCTTCACATACTCTGCTACTTTCCTGCGCATACTCCATAACACATCCTTCTGGTGAGCATCATCTGCAAAATAGATTTCACCGCATTCAAATTGTATTAATAAATCAGCAATAGCCTCCATTTCATTTCTGAGCGTATCTAGATGGTTACCATCCACTTCAATGATTAAATGAGCTGCAGTATCATCTGTTAACTGAACAGCAGATGATGAAAGGTATTTGCTTACAATTCTTAGTGCATCTATTTCAACCAACTCAAGAGCAGAAGGAGTGAAACCCGCTTTGAAAATTGCGCTAACTGCTTCACTTGCTTTTTCTAGTGATGAAAAAGGTACCAACATCAACAAATCGTGTTTTGGATGAGGTATTAACTTCAATACAATTTTAGTAACAATACCTAAAGTGCCCTCACTTCCAACCATCAATTGTGTAAGGTTGTAACCTGTTGCATTTTTCAAGACATTGCTACCCGTCCACATTATCTCTCCAGTAGGCAATACCACCTCAAGGTTAAGCACATAATCTTTCACAACACCATATTTTACGGCTTTGGGACCACCACTGTTCTCTGCAATATTTCCGCCAATAAAGCAAGAGCCTTTACTAGACGGATCAGGAGGATAAAACAAACCTACTGCCTTAACAGCATCTTGTAGCACTTGCGTAATAACTCCAGGCTCAGTTATTACTTGCAGGTTTTCCTCATCAATTTTTAATATACTGTTCATGCGGTCAGTCGATAATAACACCCCACCCAAATGAGGCAATGCACCGCCACTGAGTCCGGTACCTGCACCGCGGGGAGTAACAGGAATTTTTTCAGCATTACATAGCTGCATGATGCGACTCACTTCATCAGGATTTCTTGGTCGAACTACAACTGCAGGTAGAAACAAAAGCTTTTCAGTTTCATCATG
>Ga0079301_1001496_pt1 | contig 10703 bp, 9 predicted proteins | sample Wag4_2014_7_11_3_FD_74797 | JGI IMG/M metagenome (GOLD analysis project Ga0079301, IMG submission 74797) | Fresh water mixed with fracking chemicals microbial communities from Ohio, USA - Utica-2 Time Series FC 2014_7_11 | ecosystem: Engineered > Industrial production > Chemical products > Input...
GCCGCCCGCCAAAAGCTGATCGAGAAGCTCATTCGGTATGGCAGGTTCTTTGCGTCGTGACATAGTGGGACTCCTTGTTGCCCATTATGCCCGGCCACACACGGAAATCCTGACAGTCCCAAAATAGCGGCATAGGCCGAGCGGTGCCAGTCAGCTTTCTCTCGGATGACCAGGCACAGCGCTATGGTCGCTTCGTCGGCGAGCCGACATCGGACCAGTTGGCGCGTCATTTTCATCTCGACGATGCAGACCGGACGTTCATCAGCGCACACCGCGGCGACCACAACCGGCTCGGCGTCGCGGTACAGCTTGGCTCTTTGCGGTTGCTCGGCACCTTTCTCGAAGATCCGGCACAGACGCCGGCGTCGGTCACGCGGTTCGCAGGCAGCCAACTGGCGATCGACAAGCCGGGCGAACTGATGGCCCAATATTGCGCGACCAAGGGACGATGGCGGCACGGTCCGCGCATCCGCGATCATTATGGCTACCGAGTTTTCTCCGATCCAAGCGTCGCGTTCCGATTGCACCGTTTCCTGTACGCGCTGTGCTGGACGGGCACCGATCGGCCATCGGCGCTCTTCGATGCGGCAGCGACATGGCTGATCGAATCCAAGGTGCTGTTGCCGGGCCTGTCCGTCCTGGAGCGCAATATCGCACGAGTCCGCACGCGGGTCGCGGCGCACGTTCATCGCCGCCTCATCGACAGGTTGACGCCGGAGCAACGCACCCGGCTCGACACACTGGTCGCCGTTACCGGGGACGGGCGGCAAAGCCCGCTCGACCGACTGCGTGACGGCCCATATCTGCAAAGCGGCCCCGAGATCAGCCGTGCAGTCGATCGGCTGACCGAAATCCGCACCTTTACAGCGGGCTTGCCCGAACTTGATCGCGTGCCGCCCAGTAAGGCGGTCGCCTTGGCACGATTTGCCGGTGCCGCGCGGGCCCAGGCCGTGGCCCGCCTTCCCGACGATCGGCGCGCGGCCACCCTGATTGCGTTCATCCGCACCCTCGAAGCGTCGGCCAGCGACGATATCATCGACCTGTTCGACGTGGTGTCGACCAGGATGTTCTCCAACGCGCGCATTAACGCCAGGGATGCCCGGATGCGCTCGTTGCGTGATCTCGATACCGCATCGCTCCGGCTTCGCGATGTCGGCGCCGTGCTGCTCGATGACAGCATCAGCGATGTGCAAGTGCGCGCGGCCGTGTTCGCGCTGGTCGACCGGGCAGCGCTGACCGACGCCGTCGCACAGGTGAACCTTCTCGCGCGGCCGAACGACGAGGGCTACTTTGTCGAGTTGCGCCAGCAGGCCGGCACGATGCGCTATCTGCCGAAGATGCTGGCAATGCTCGATCTTGCAGCCGCGCCCGCAGGACAGCCACTACTCGATGCGGTCGACCATCTGCGAAGGGTTCACAGGGGCGAGAAGCGCCGTGGACCTGCACCAACATCGTTCGTCCCCAAGGCATGGGGCCGCCAGCTGAAGGGCGATGACGGTACATTCGATCTGACCGGATACCGGCTTTGTACGATCGACCGGCTACGCCGCGCCATTCGGCGCCGCGACGTTTTTCCCGTACGCTCACTTCGCTATGCCGACCCGCGCAAAGGCCTCCTGACAGGAGCCGCCTGGGAAGCGGCACGACCGACCGTATGCCGGACGGTCGGCGTGGCGGTCGCTGGCGATGAGGAAGTCGCCAGGCTGTCTGCGCGGCTTGACCTCGCATACCACGAGACGGCCGCGCGTGTGCCGGATAATGATGCCGTGACCATCACGAGAACGGCGAACGGTGCCGAGCTTTCCATCGCGCCACTCGACAGGATCGACGAGCCGCTCAGCCTCACCGATCTCCACAAAGCGATCGATGCGCGGCTGCCACAGCTGGATCTTCCCGAACTGATTCTGGAGATGCACGCGCGAACCGGGTTCGCGGCGGCATTTACGCATGCCAGCGAGGGAAATGCACGCGCCGAGGATATAGCGACGACGATCTGCGCGGTGCTTGTCGCAGAGGCCACCAATACCGGGTTCGAGCCACTTGTCCGTCCCGAAGTGTCGGCGTTGCGCCGGTCCCGGCTGAGCTGGGTGAAGCAGAATTTCATACGGGCCGAGACGCTGACCGCCGCCAACGCGCTGCTGGTCGCCGCCCACAACAGGATACCACTGACCCGCGCCTGGGGTGGCGGCGAGGTCGCCTCTGCCGATGGACTGCGGTTCACCGTGCCGGTGCGCACGATCCATGCTGGCCCAAACCCGCGCTATTTCGGGCGCGAACGCGGCGTCACTTGGTACAATCTGGTTTCCGACCGCTTTTCCGGGCTGAATGCGGTGACGGTCCCCGGCACGTTGCGCGACAGCCTCTATCTGCTTGCCGTCGTGCTTGACCAGGAAACCGAATTGCAGCCCGGCGAGATCATGACCGATACAGCTGGCTACACCGACACGATCTTCGGCATCTTTCACCTGCTCGGGCTCCAGTTCTCGCCGCGAATTGCCGATATAGGCGGCGCGCGGTTCTGGCGTATCGATGGCAAGGCCGATTATGGCGCGCTGGATGACCTTGCGGCGAACAGGATCAACGTCAGGCTGATTGTCGAGCATTGGGATGATCTCCTTCGTCTGGCCGGATCGCTCAAACTCGGCGTCGTGCGCGCGACCGATCTCACCCGTGTCCTTCAGACCAATGATCGCCCCACCAGGCTGGCGCGCGCCCTTCAGGAGCTCGGCCGCCTCATCAAGTCGCTCTACATGCTGCGGTTCATTGATGACGAGACCTACCGGCGCCGCATCCTGGTCCAGCTCAACCGTGGCGAGAGCCGCCACCAGCTTGCCCGCACCATATTCCACGGCAAGCGGGGTGAACTTCGCCAGCGCTACCGCGAGGGACAGGAGGAGCAACTCGGCGCACTCGGGCTGGTCGTCAACCTGGTCGTGCTCTGGAACACGATCTACATCGACGCTGCGGTCAACCAGCTCCGCGCTGAAGGCCATCTAATCCTGGACGAGGACGTCGCACGCCTTTCGCCGCTTGGGTCCAAACACATCAATATGCTCGGGCGCTATGCTTTCACCATCCCCGACATGGTCGCACGCGGGGAGCTTCGGCCGCTCCGCGATCCCAGCGTCACAGGCATCGACAACGCGTGAGGCACCTTATGTAGGTTTTCTGTTCCGTTGCTACTCAAACCCCAGCCAGGAGCGCGACGACCCGGCGCTGGCGTTCGAGCGGTTGCGCGGCGAGGTGTCGTTGTTGCGCCATGCGGTCGAGGCGCTGACCACGGCGCGCGAGTCCATCGACATTCCCGATTACGAGCCGACGCTAGAGCGCACCGAAAAGGTGCTGGGTATCCTGGTGCAGCAGATCGACGGCGTGCGGAAAAGCCCCGCCATGACGCTCACCCCGGAGAATATGGGGGGCCGTTTAAACGCTTCCGTTGCCGAGGCGACCCGCGAATTGCAGCATCAGGTCCAATCCACGAAATCGGCCTTGTCGTCCGCGACCTTCGACTTGCAAAAAATGGTCGCGTCTGCGCGGCGCGGCGATGTGCAAAATCGCTGGCTCGCTATCGCCGGGGGCGGTGGCCTGGTGCTGGGGCTGTTGCTCTATGCGCTGCTCGCCGGCCCGATCGCCCGGATGATGCCGGCGAGCTGGCTTTGGCCCGAGAGCATGGCGACGCGGGCGCTTGGCGAAAAGTCGGCATGGGATGCGGGGCAACGGTTGATGCAGACGGCCGCGCCGGAGAGCTGGGGCTTGATCGTCGCGGCCGCCCCGCTCGCCGATGGCAACCGCGAAGCGGTGCAGGCGTGCCGCGAGCAGGCCGAGAAGGCGAAGAAGCCGGTGCGCTGCACGATCGAAGTGAGGCCCGCGACCGCGCAATAGGTGGAGTTTTCAAGCCTGTCGCCGCCGCACCTGCCCCCGTCATGCGGGATTCACGCCCCGTTCCGCAATGGCTCACCTTGCTCTCCGGGGGCGGGAGCCATAGCCATGCAAGAACATGTCCACGGCCTCGGCCGCTTCTCTGGCGATCGCGTCGGCCGAGCTGTCCAGTTCCAGCCCGCACACCCGCCGCACCAGCAACCGGCACATGCATATCTCCAGAAGCTGTTCCGCCGCCCGCAAACTGGACGGCGCGCGCGAGCGGGGCGAGAGTCGGCCTGCGCGGAGCTGTCCTTCCAGAAGCTCGGACAGCATCAGATGATGCGCCAGTAGCACCCGCCGATAATAAGCGCGGCCCAACTCTGGAAAGCGTTGGCCCTCCGCGACGATGAGGCGGAAAATCGTCTCGGCCACCGGCGTCAGCATGGCCGACATGAACGCCGTGCAATAGTCGATCAGCCGTTGCCGCGCGTCGCCCTGCGAAGGGGCGACGCTGCGCGGCTCGATTTCGTCCAGCCAGGCGGAGAGGGCGGCCGCGAACAAATCCTCCTTTGATTGGAAATAGGCCCAAAGCGTGGCTTTGGACCCGCCAATCTCGGCCGCGATGGCGGACATGGAAGCACCGCCGAACCCATGTTCAGCAAAGTGCCGCTGCGCGATCGTCACGATCGCGCAGCGGCGCTCTTCGCGTTTGATCCCGCGCCGGGGTGCCTCGCCATCAAGATTGCGCGGCACGGAACCGCCTCAATGGCTGACTTGTTGGAGCGGTCCTTTGGGTCGTTTCGCGAGCCAGATTACCCCTGCGAACACCAGAATAAGGATCGTCGCCATCGCATAGAAATCGTTGGTGGCGAGCATCACGGCCTGCATGTCCACCATTCGGGAGAAGGCGGCGAGGCCGGAACCGGGCTGCAATCCGGGCAGAGACGCAGGAGCCATTGTCGGGTCAATGATCGCGACCAGCTCGGCGCGATTTCCTTTCGTCGCATTCTCCCAATAGGTCGAAGTCAGCGACGCGCCCACCGCCATCGCCATGATGCGGATGAAGTTTTGCAACCCCGAACCGTTGGCGATCTTTTCGGGGGGAAGCTCCGACACGCCCAGCGACGTGAGCGTGACCAGACAGGCCGGCACACCAGCGCCAAGCACGAACATGGGGATCGCGACCGACATGAAATCAGCCTGCGCGTTCAGCAGCGCGCGCATGAAGAAGGAGATGGCGAGAACCACCATACCATAGGTGACGATCAGGCGCGGGTCGATCTTGCCCATGAGCCGCCCGACGATCGGGGCCGTCACGACCGCCAAAATCCCCATGGGCGCGGTCGCAAAGCCCGCCCAGGTCGCGGTGTAGCCCATCATCTGTTGCAGCCAGAGCGGGGTCAGCACGATATTTCCGAAGAACAGCCCGAAAATTAGCCCCAGCGATAGCGTGGAGATGAGCCAGGTCCGGTTTTTGAACACCGAAAGGTCGATCACCGGATCATCGTCGGTCAGCTCCCACAGGATCAGCGCGCCGAGCGCGATCGCCGCGACGATCGCCATCCAGACGATGAAGGAGGATGAGAACCAGTCCAGTTCGCGCCCCTTGTCGATCATGGTCTGGAACGCGCTCACGAACACGACGAGGAGAAGGAGGCCCACTATGTCGATCCGGCTGCGCGAGATCGGCGTTTCGCGGTTGTGCAGCAGCCACCAGGCGACGCCGCTAACGGCAAGCCCGAAGAAGATGTTGATGTAGAAAATCCAGCCCCAATGATAATTGTCGGAGATGTAGCCTCCGAGGATAGGGCCGAAGATCGGGGCCACCACGGTCGTCATGCCCCATATCGCCAAAGCGATGTTGCTCTTGTCCTTGGGAAAGACCGAAATCAGCAGGGTGGCCGATAGCGGGATGATCGGGCCACCCGCGAAACCTTGCAGGATGCGGAACAGCACCAGGAAGCCGAGCGAGCCGGACAGCCCGCAAAGGATCGAGCAAATCACGAAGGCGATGACGCAGGCCGTGAACAGCCGCACTTCCCCGAACCGGCGCGAGAGCCAGCCCGTCAGGGGAACGGTGATGGCTTCGGCGACCGCATAGGCCGTGATGATCCACGTCCCCTCTGTCGTTGAGACACCAAGATCGCCCGAAATCGTCGGCATCGCCACATTGGCGATCGTCGTATCGAGCACCACCACGAAATTGCCGAACGACAGCGCGGCCGCCGCCATGGCGAGTTTCGCGCCTGTCAGCGGCGGATAACCCTCAGCACTATGTGCGGACATTTCAGCGTGCCCCGGAAAGATCGACCGTTGCGTGCATCGACAAGCCGACGCGCAGCGGATGCTCTTTCAGTTCCTTCGGATCGAGCCGGATGCGAACGGGAAGGCGCTGGACGACCTTGATCCAGTTGCCGGTCGCGTTCTGCGCGGGGATCGCGGCAAAGGCCGAGCCGGAACCGCCTGCGAACCCTTCCACGCGGCCATGATACACCACGTCCGAGCCGTAGAGGTCCGAGGTGAGATGCACCGGCTGACCGGGCTTGACGCCGCGAAGCTGGCCTTCCTTGAAGTTGGCATCGACATACATATCCTGCACGGGAACAACGACCATCACCGGCACGCCTGGCTGCACCCGCTGGCCGACCGCGACATGGCGCTGATCCACGACGCCATCGACCGGCGCGCGGATGACGGCGCGTGAGAGGTCGACCTTTGCCTGATCCAGACGCGCCTTCGCGGCAAGAACTTCCGGGTTGGTTTCGACGGTCGTGTCCTCGACAAGCACCTGATTGGCGCGCCGCGCGCCAGCGGCGGCCGCGACACGCGCCTTGGCCTGGTTGACGGCGGCTTGCGCCACCCGAACCGCCGTTTGCGAGTCCGACAATTCCTGCTGCGAGATCGCGCCGGGCGCGGCGAGACGCTGGCGACGCCGCTCATCGAGCAACGCCTTGTCGAGATCGGCCTGCGCGCGAAGCAGATCGGCCGCGCCCACGCCCTCCTGGCCTGCGAGATTCACGTCATTTTCCTGAACCTGCCGGACCTGCCGACGCGCGCGGCCGAGCGCCGCTTCGGCCTGCGCGACCGCAAGGCGCAGATCGGTGTCGTCCAGCTCCACCAGCACGTCGCCGGCGCGCACCGCCTGGGTGTTGACGACAGCCACCCGCTTGACCGGGCCGCCGACAAGCGGCGTGACCTGCGACACCTCGACATTCGTGTAGGCGTTCTCGGTCGATTCCGTGTCGCCGGCGATGAAGGTCGCCCATATCCACCAGCACAGGGCGATCAGGACGATTGCGCCGCCGAAGATGAGGAACAGCCGCTTTCGCTTCCCGCTCTTGGACGGGGGCGGGGTGTCCTGCATATCGTGGTCTTGCTCAAGGGTGGCGTCGGTCATCGGTTATTCCCAGTCAAGAGTTGGTATCGCTGGCCGGGACAGCCGCCTTGAAGCCGCCGCCCAGGGCTTTCGCCAAGGCAATGTCGAGGATGAAGCCCCGCAGGCGCAGGGCGGCCGCTTGCTCGCGCGCGGCCAGAAGGGCGTCCTCGCTGATGAGGACCGATTGGTAGTCGGAGAGGCCCCCTTCATAGCGCATCTTGGCGAGGCCATAAGCCGCGTCCTGGCGCGCGACCGCCGCATCTGTCCGATCCACGCGCTCATGGAGCGCCCGCAGCGACGTTGCCGCGTCAGCGGCTTGATGGAGTGCCTGGAGTAGTGTTTCGTTGTAGGTCGCGACCGCCGCGTCATAGTCGCCCCGCGCACCGCGATAGCGTGCGCTTAATCGCCCGCCCTGGAAGATCGGCAGGCTGATCGCAGGCCCGAAGGAACCGATCACCGATTCCGACTTGAAAAGATTGTCGAGGCCGAACGAGGCAAGACCGATGAGGCCGCTGATATTGACGTTCGGATAGAAGCCGGCGCGGGCGACGCCTATGCGCTCGGCGGCGGATTCCACCCGCCATCTTGCGGAAACGACTTGCGGATTACGTCCGACGAGTTCGGCCGGAATGTTTGCCGGCAGGGCGTCGGGGCGTCGGGTGCGAAGTGTAGGGGCTTCGATCGACAGGCCGCGATCCGGCCCCGCGCCCACCAGCGCCGCGAGCGCATTGCGGCTAAGCCCGATCGCCTCGTTTATCGCCGCGAGTTGGGCTTCGGCGCTCTCGACGCCGCCTTGTGCCTGTTCCAGCGACGTGCGCGGCTCAAGGCCGGCATCGAAACGCCGTGACACCAGATCGAGCGTTGCCCGCCGTATCCGCACCGCATCGGTGGCGACGTCCTGACGGACCAGCAATTGCGCGAAATCGACATAGGTGGTGGACACGGCCGCCGCGAGGGCGAGGCGGGCCGTCGCGTCATCGGCTTCGGCCGCCTTTTTCTCCGAGACAGTGGCGCGCAGCGCCTTCCTGTTCTTGCCCCAAAGATCAAGGTCGTAGTTGAGGCTTCCGAGGCCCGCCACCAGCATGTGCCAGTCGCCATCGGTAGGCAGACCGATGCTTTGTGTAATGCGCGATTCGCGCCCGGTAACGGTAGCGCCGACGCTAGGCAGGAGGGCCGCCCGCGCCAGCTCGACCTGCGCGCCCGCCATACGGATTCGTGCGGCCGCTTGCTCGATGGTCGGTGAATCCCGCAGCGCCTCACTGACCAGCGCATCGAGTTGCGCGTCGTCGAAGGACCGCCACCAATCATCGTTCGGCCAATCCTGCGACGAACCCGCGAGCGAGCGCGTCGATGAGAATGAGCCGGGCAGGGCCGGGTCGGGGCGGGGACCAAGATTAGGGATGCTCGCACATCCGCTCAGTCCGGCCACCAGCATAAGTGTCGCTATTCGCCGCATCGTCCACCGTTGGTAATTCAGATTACCGCTTGACCGGTAAGGTAACGGACATTACCAGTCAAGAGGTAAGGCGAATGGAGTTGCAAATGGCCACAGCCACCCACGCGCGCCGTCCGTCGAAGAACGCCAGGCGGGCCGCCATCCTCGAAGCGGCAGCGCAGGTCTTTTTCGAGCAGGGCTATGCCGCCACCAGCATCGACGCGATCATCGAGCGTCTCGGCGGCTCGAAGCGAACGATCTACAACGAGTTTGGCAGCAAGGAGGGGCTGTTCACCGCCCTGGTTTCTGAAAACGCGGGCACGGCACTTTCCGCCCTTGCGGTTGATGGTCTGGAGGGCCGGAGTCTTAGCGAGGTTCTACTTGAATTTGGCCGGCGCTTACTCGCTATCTACATGTCTCCCGGTTTGATCGGCGTCTATCGTTCGATCATGCCCGAAGCTGGCCGCTTTCCAGAGCTGGCGCGCGAATTTTTCGAGAAGGGGCCGGGTCGCGCTTCCGATCGGCTCGCCGAGGTTCTGGAAGAAGCCCGCGATCGCGGCGAAATCGAACTCGAAGATTGTCGGGGTGCGGCAGACCACTTCGTCGGCATGTTTCGCGACAATCTCCATCTGCAAGTTGTTCTTGGCCTCCGACCGCCGCCATCGCCCCCCGAGGCCGAAGCAGCCGTGACCTCCGCCGTCGGGATTTTCCTCCACGGAATCTACGGCGTGGACCGGGAAGGGAGAGCGAAGGGGCAGATGAGCAATGGCTAATACGAAACAGCGACCGCTATCGCCGCACGCGACGATTTATCGACCACCGATCGCAATGATGACGTCGATCATGCATCGTTTCTCCGCCATTGCGATATCGCTGGTCGGGATGCCCTTGCTGCTTTGGTGGTTGTGGTCGATTTCCGAAGGCGCCGACGCATATGAGCGCTTTACCGCCTTCGCGACGAGCTGGTTCGGCACATACATCCTGTTCGGGTTGTCCTGGTGCGTGTTCCAGCATCTAGCATCGGGCATCCGCCACTTCGTCATGGATATTGGAGCTGGGTATCGCCTCAAGACGGCGCGCTTGGGAGCGATCGGCACCTTTGTATTTTCATCGACCATGACCTTGGGATTCTGGACAATATTGGAAATGAAATAGCATCGGGACGTTATGTTATGAGTTCCCCTAAGAAGCATGAAATTCAAAGTCTCATAGAGATGCTATCCATTAGCAACAGCATGGGAGCGACTATACAGCTTGTCTTGGTAGTCGCAGCGCTTTGTGCGGTTTTCAGCACATTATTCTGGTGGATACGATGATCGCGATTGTCGCGTCACGTTGTCCCCTAAAGACCTGACGGGGCCTCGCGCGATGGTGGCCAACGACAACGAGCCGATACCGCACACGGAGTGCCGGGAAGGGCGCGTCGAGACGCATGAGGCGTCGCTGTCGGAAAGTCTGTCGCGTCTCGAATTGACTATCATCGCGCTTGCCGAGGCCGACAGTCCGGCGAGCCTTTTCGAGCCTTCCCGCCTGCACAGATGGTATCGCGTTCTTGTTGCCACGCGGTTGCCCAACCGGCTCGCGAATCCGCGACTTGAGGCGCTGCGGCGTTTCGCGATTCTGGCTCGCTACGGCCTCGCTGATGACCCTGGCGAACGTATGAGAATTGCAAGGGCGGGGTTCAACATGGAGCAGATCGAGCTGATCGCGGGCCGGGTCGCGGCCTTTCGCAACCGGCCACATGGCATCTTCTCGACCATAGCGGCTTGGCGTTTCCGCGTATTGGTGCGTCTGCTTTCTACGAAGCAGGCTCCCGACGAAGATGATGTGGCGTCTGCAAACCCGGATATGGGCAAGCCAGTAAATCCAGATGAACAATCGAACGGCGATGAAGGAGCGACAGCGCGCCTAGGTGTAGGCGCTTGCAATCGTAGCGGCGTCTGCTCGCAAACGGAGCGATTTTCTGCTCGGATTATCTGACAATGGGCGGAGCAGTCTGCTCACGCTAATTGCCAATGTGCTCGCCATCAT
>Ga0079301_1001499_pt1 | contig 10693 bp, 8 predicted proteins | sample Wag4_2014_7_11_3_FD_74797 | JGI IMG/M metagenome (GOLD analysis project Ga0079301, IMG submission 74797) | Fresh water mixed with fracking chemicals microbial communities from Ohio, USA - Utica-2 Time Series FC 2014_7_11 | ecosystem: Engineered > Industrial production > Chemical products > Input...
ACATCAACCTTTTGCCGGACGAACTGCGGGGGCAAAAAACAGGTGGCGGCGGCGGTCTCGATCCGGATGCAATTGTCCCTTTGGGAGCGGGGTTGCTTGCTGCAATCGTGATTGCGTTGATTCCAACCGCGATCAGTCTGTTTTATCTGGATGGGTGGGAGGCGCGTACGTTACAGGCCAAGACGGACGTTGAAGCCGAAATTCAAAAGTTTGAGGGGACCTTGAGTGAGCTTGAGCGAATCGGCAAACAGAAAGAGACGCTCGCGCTTCAGTACAACAGTTTGCAGTCTGTGGCCGGTGTGACGCCGTCGTGGGGCGATCGCCTGAATGAGTTGCGAAACCTGACGCCCGCCAATTTGTGGTATTCGGGCTTTAAGGTCAGCGACCCTGCGGGTGACATTGCCATCAGTGGCCTGGCACTGGACTTTGAAGCCGTCGCCTATTTGCAACGCAACCTTGATGCCTCTTCGCATTTTGAATCCCCGGTCTTGAAAAACACCAGGAATACGGACGGTATAGTGAGTTTTGAAATGACGGCGCGCATGCGCACGCAACAAAAGAAGTCGTAGAGGAACGGATGAGTACCCTGAACATTGGAGGCAACGAAGTTCCAACCATCGCAGTCGCTTTGGCGATGCCTGCGTTCGCTGCGCTTTACGTGGCGTGGGCGGGTTACTTTTCCGAAAGTAGTCTGGTGGCGCGTCGAGATGCCGCCATTGCGATGGAAGCTGAGGTTGAAGAGAAAAAGGGTCAGGTCCAAAACTTGATGGAGCGGGCGAAACAGTTTGACGTCATCAAGGCGGAGATTGCGGGTTATCAAAAGAGAATTACCCTGCTGCGTTCACGAATCCCCGCAGAGGCGCAGATTGCGGTGTTGTTATACGACATCGAGCGGATGGCGAAGGCTTCTGGCAGCGAGGTAGAGACCTTTGAGCCGACGGAGGTCAGGGCTTACGCCGCCCCGACACAAGGCGCCGCAGAGGGAGATGCTGCAGCCGGCGGTGTTACCCAAAGTTCAGGTGATATTTTTGAGGTTCCGATCAAGGTATCTGCATTCAGCACCTACCCGCAGTTGATCAACTTCTTCAATCAGATCAACAAGTATGAGCGCAAGCTGACGGTGAGTGGGGTGACGATCGCGCGGAAGGACGTGCCAAAGATACGTTCGAGGCGTGCGTTGACTGATCTTTTCAAGGTAGTCAACAGTCTTGACCAGCAGTTGGGTGGCGGTGCCCCGCTCGCTGGTTTGGCAGGTGTTCAAGGTTCGGTATTGGGTCAACCGTACCGAAACTCTTTGAAGGTGGAATTCACGGTTTCAGCCTTCGTGTTGAAGCAGGGTGAGGTGGTCCAATGAATTTTTCGCAAGCGTTGATTGTACCCGCATTGACTTCAACAGGACTGGGGGCCTTGTTGCTTGCCCGGAACCTGTCCATGGTGGAAGTGGGTGTGGCGGCGCCGCGGGTACCGCCCCCACCGGCTGCAATTGGCACCAAGGTGGCGATTCAGGCTGGTTCGGCTGAATTTTCGTCGGCCAAGGCCAAAATATCGGGTTTTCGGGCTATCACGCTGGGAGAGTTGGGTTCAAAGGCTGTCGAGGTGTCTGGTCGCGTGGATCCCTTTGTGTCATTGATGCCCCCGAGTGCCACCGAAATCATTCCACCCGAGTCTGCGAAGCAATCGATCAAGCTCCCGCCTGGTTTAATCAAGGCGGTGGCACCGCCGGTTCCGGTTCCAACGGTACGACCGGTTTTGGACCCGTACGCGGTGCCCACACCACAACTGACGAAAACACCGATACCGTTTGCCGGTGACAAGCCGCCCGGTGAGTCTGAACCACAATGGTTGGTGCGGGGCGTGATGAGCACGGGTTCGGAGCGGATATGCATGCTGGAGGGTCGTGATGAAAGCATCACGGCGCGTGTGGGCGATCGCCTGGAAGATGGCAGTCGTGTCGAATCGATTTCTAGCCGGGGCGTGACCTTCATACGGAATCAGCGACGGTATGTCAAGCTTATTGGAGGTATTTTGTGATGCGGCATCGGTTGTATGCAAGCCTGGCGGCACTGGTGTGCGTCAGTGTGGCCGGTTTGGGGGCGCAGCGCTCAGATGCCGCAGAATCAATTAATAACAGTGTGGTGCGTGATCAGGTGATCAATTTCAAGCAAGTCCCGACTTTGATCAAGAACCCCTCTTTTGTGACCCTCAAATTCGATAACGCAGACATCCGCGAAGTGTTGCGCGTGATCGCCCAGCGGGGGGGGATGAATCTGGTCATTGACGAATCCGTCACAGGACGCTTCTCAATCGATGTGCGTGCTGTGCCGCTTGATGAATTTTTCGGCATTGTGTTGCGCACAAATGGCTTGGCGGCGCGACGCGTGGGAACGTCTCTGTTGATTGGTAAAGAAGATGTGTTGAGCAAGAAAGTTGATTTGCAGCAGGCGGCGTCCTTTCGGTTGAACAATTCCACGGCTGCCGATGCACTGAAACTGCTGACGAGCGTTGCTGCGCCACCGGGGGCTGCCGGGGCGGGGCAAGGCGCTTTCCGTTTGGCTTCTGATGAGCGCACCAACTCAATTTTTGTTGTTGGAACGGGGGAAGACATCAATCGGGTGAAGAATGCCATCAAAGCGATCGATGTGGCTGCACCGCAGGTGGTGATCGAAGTAAGATTGGTCGAGGTTTCCAGAAGTGCTGCACAGCGTTTGGGCAGTGAGTTTGGATTTGGTGGTAGTAAATTCGGCGTGGCAAACAATTTGACGGATCCATCCGTTACTGCGAACGGACAACCAACAGCCGGCAACCCGCCGTCTGGTGGCGGCGCAACTGCGATAACCTTTTCCGCGATGGGGAACATCACGTCAAACCTCAACGCGAGAGTCAACGCCCTTGTCCAGCGTGGTGAGGCGCAGGTCTTGGCCAATCCGCGTGTGGCCACTCAAGACAGTCACACGGCAAGAATTGCCATCGTTAACAAGTTTCCGGTCATATCGGTCAATATCACAGGTGGACAAGGTGCCGCAATCGCAACGGAGACGGTAACGTTTCAAAATATTGGCGAGACGCTTGAAATTACACCGCGCATTGATGTCAATGGCTTTGTGACGATGGCGATAGAGCCCACGATCAGTGTCCGTGGCAAAGACGTCATTGTTAACCGAAACCCGGTACCGGAGATCAACGAGCGCACATTGAAAACCAAGATGCGCGTCGCTGACGGCGAGACCGTCGTGATTGGTGGCCTGATCCGGCGCAACAACAGCAGCACGACTAACAAGATGCCGCTTTTGGGTGACATTCCCATCTTGAACTTTCTCTTCAAACAGGAGAGTGTTAGTAACGATGAGACCGAAGTAATCATCATGGTCACACCGCACATTACCTCCGGCGAAAAGCCGACGGACTGACCGGGCGAATTGGAACTTGATGCACTTGGCGTCGGCCTGTCGATTACCTATAATCGACAGGCAGGTTCGTTTAACGTTAAAGGAATAACACATGACGCAAGTTGCCACGGATGTAATGGAAAAAGTGGTTTCGCTGGCAAAGCGAAGAGGCTTTGTTTTTCCAAGCAGTGAAATCTACGGCGGGCTTGGCAGCACGTGGGATTATGGTCCGTTGGGCGTTTTGCTCAAGAACAACGTCAAACAGGCGTGGCTGCGTTCCGTGGTCCAGTGCAGGAATGACATGGTGGCGATGGATGCGGCGATCCTGATGCATCCTGATGCGTGGCGGGCATCCGGCCATATTGATACCTTTCACGATCCTTTGGTGGATTGCAAGGCAACTAAGCAGCGTTACAGAGCCGATCACCTGGTAGAACAGATGGTGCGCGATATTCAGGCTAACGGGCGCTCAGTGTTGGTTCGCAAGGGGTCCGAATCCTGGGCAAGCGCTTTCGTCGAGGGTTTGAATGACCAACCGATTGAAGCCTTGTTAAAGGACCGGGCCCGTGCCGTTGAGATTTTTTCACACATGCAAAGCCCGGCAGGGGGTGAGTTGACTGAGCCACGAAACTTTAACCTGATGTTCAAAACTTTTCTGGGGCCCGTTGAGGATTCAGCGGCAGTAGTTTACTTACGTCCCGAAACGGCGCAGGGCATTTTTGTCAATTTTAAGAACGTGCAGATTGCCAGCCGCAAAAAGCCCCCGTTCGGCATTGCGCAAATCGGCAAATCGTTCCGAAACGAAATCACGCCGGGCAACTTTACGTTCCGTACGCGCGAATTCGAGCAGATGGAAGTCGAGTATTTTTGCAGCGAGGATGACGCGTCGCAGTGGTTTGAACACTGGCTTGATTATCGGTATCAGTGGTATCTGGACCTTGGCATCAAGCCGACGGCGCTCAGGCGGCGCGAGCATGCGTCGGATGAATTGGCGCATTACGCGCGGGGTTGCGTCGATTTTGAATACCGCTTCCCGTTTGGCTGGTCTGAGCTTGAAGGGGTGGCGAATCGCTCGGATTATGATCTTAAACAGCACCAGAACCTGTCCGGTAAGGATTTGCGTTACTTTGACGAGGAGAGCAAAGCCGCTTGGTTGCCTCATGTTATCGAGCCTTCGGCGGGTGCGGATCGCGCTACACTGGCTTTCTTGGTTGATGCCTACGATGAGGAAAGTGATAACAAAGGCGAGGTGCGTGTGGTCTTGCGTCTGCATCCGATGCTGGCACCCTATAAGGTTGCCATACTGCCGTTAAGTAAAAAAGCGGAGTTGACCGGTCCTGCACGGGCCTTGTATACCCAACTCGCTCAGCATTGGCCTGTGGAGTACGATGAGACGCAATCGATTGGCAAGCGTTACAGGCGCCAAGACGAGATCGGGACACCTTTTTGCGTCACCCTTGATTTCGACTCACTGGTAGACCATTGTGTCACCGTGCGTGAGCGAGACTCGATGTCTCAGGTGCGATTGAGTGTCAATGAATTGTTGCCTTGGTTGCGTGAACGCCTGCAGTGGCCTGGTGTGCAAGCCATCACAGGTGCAATTTTTTAATCGTCTTTCCCGGTCATACCCACGTTGCCTTGGTGAAGCAGTGTCTTAACCGAGGCGGCGCGGTTCAACCAGCAGTTTGATGGCGGTACGGGTTTCGCCGGCTACGTCGATGTCAATGAATGCGGGTATGCAAACCAGGTCCAAGCCGCTTGGTGCGACGTAGCCGCGAGCGATCGCCACCGCCTTGATTGCCTGATTGAGGGCACCCGCTCCAATGGCTTGAAGCTCCGCACGCCCGTGTTCTCTCAAGACACCGGCAAGTGCACCCGCAACGGATCCTGGATTTGATTTCGCGGATACCTTTAATACATCCATGACCAATCCTCCGTAAAAATGGCGTGCAAGGTCTGAAGTGACAGGGACAATGGAAGCGATGGCGATCAGCAATCAGCACCAACCGTCGGACGGTCTGCTGATTGCCTTCGTGTTTGCATCATAGATCAGCCACGGGGGCAGTTCAAGCGTTCAATTGTCAAGGCCTTGCCAGTAACGGCATCTAGGTGAAGCATCACGGCATTGAATTGCGCCGGGCCCTCCGCGGTCTCAAGTCGACCCGGTAACCCCTGCACCATTTTGCGGGTGGCACCCTCGATCTTCATACCAATCACCGACTCAAATGGCCCGGTCATCCCCACATCACTGATATACGCCGTACCGCCGGGCAAAATCTGATCATCAGCCGTCTGCACGTGCGTATGGGTACCCAACACAGCCGACACACGCCCATCAAGAAAATGTCCCATCGCCTTTTTTTCCGCCGTCGCTTCAGCGTGAAAGTCCACGATGACCAACGGCGTCTCAAGCTGCGGCAGGGTCTTTTCAATCGCCCTGAATGGACAGTCTAGCGGCGCCGGCATGAAGACACGGCCCGACATATTAACGACCGCCACATTGTGATGCTCCACCGTTCGAATGGTCCAACCCCGTCCCGGTGAACCGTCCGGAAAGTTAAGCGGCCGTACCAACTGGTTCGCCTCGCTGATAAATCGCAAAATTTCCGGCTTGTCCCACGCATGGTTGCCCAGTGTCACCACATCAACACCCAAACTCAACAACTCGTGAAAGACTGCCTCCGTCAAACCAAATCCGCCTGCAGCGTTTTCGCCATTCACCACGACCAGGTCTGGCGGTGATACAGCCCGCACCCGCTCCAATTGTCGCGCCAACGCTTCGCGTCCAGCGCGCCCGACAACATCGCCGACAAACAAGACCCGCAAAGGACGCTCCCCTGATGACTTCACGTCAGCCCCTTAGTTATCGCGACCATCACAACCATGCTACTTCGCGTATTCCGTCGCCCGGGTTTCACGTACCACCGTGACCTTGATTTGGCCTGGATATTCCAACTCTGATTCAATCTTACGCGCGACATCCCGGGCCAGCTTCGCAGACTCTTGATCGTCTACCACGGATGGCTGCACGACGATTCGTATTTCTCGGCCAGCCTGAACGGCATAACTGCGCTCGACACCATTAAAAGAGCGTGCAATTTGCTCGAGCTTTTCCAAACGCTTGATGTAAATGTCGATGGTGTCGCGGCGTGCCCCTGGCCGCGAGGCCGAAATCGCATCCGCCACCTGGACCAAAACGGCCTCGACGCTTTCTTGGGGTACATCCAGGTGGTGTGCTGCGATCGCATTCACCGTTTTGGGTGATTCACCATACCGGCGACACAAATCCCCGCCGACCAAGGCGTGGGGACCCTCGACCTCATGCGACAATGCCTTGCCGATGTCGTGCAACAAGCCGGCACGTCGCGCCAAGGCAATGTCCGCACCCAGTTCAGCCGCGATCGCGGCACAGATGTGCGCAACTTCAACCGAATGGCTGAGTACGTTTTGGCCATAGGATGTCCGGTAACGCAATCGACCAAGGACTTTAACCAGCTCGGGATGCACACCGGGAACCTGCGCTTCAAGGCACGCGTTCTCGCCGTCCTCGCGAATCTGCTTTTCAACCTCCTCGCGCGCCTTCTCAACCACCTCATCAATGCGTGTGGGATGAATGCGACCATCTGCGATCAGCTTTTCCAACGTGATCCGGGCAACCTCACGCCTGACCGGATCGAAACTGCTCAAAATTACCGCCTCAGGTGTGTCATCGATGATGAGGTCAATGCCGGTCGCAGCCTCCAGTGCGCGAATGTTGCGTCCCTCGCGGCCAATGATTCGGCCTTTCATTTCATCATTGGGCAACGCAACCACCGTCACCGTCGCATCAACCGTGTGATCGACCGCGCATCGCTGTATCGCGGTCGTGATAATATCCCTCGCTTTTTTGTCCGCCTGCTCGCGTGCCTGGCTCTCAGCATCGCGAATCATCCGCCCCATCTCCTGACGTAACTCATCCTCCAACGACTTGAGTAACTGGATTCGCGCGGCTTCGGCGCTCAAACCCCCAATACGCTCCAGTTCCCGCGCCAAATCCTTGCGCCGCTGTTCCAGTTCTTCCGAGACTTTTTCCAGGTGAACCGACTGTTCACGAAGCTGCACATCCCTTTCGTCCAAGGTCGTGGCTTTGCGCTCGAGCAACTCTTCTTTGTGCAACACACGGCCTTCGAGTTGCTTGATTTCCACCTTGTGCTCACGCAGTTCACTTTCTTTGCGCTCCATCAAGGCTTCGGATTCAGCGAGCATCTTGGCACGCTGCTTCTCGGCATCAACCAAGGCTTCCGCGCGCAATTTTTCGGCTTCGAGTTCCAGTGATCGGCGCGCCTGCGCCGTTTCTGCGATCAACACCTTCACGTGGGTGTACTTCCGATAAGCAAAAAAGATGGCCAACGCGCCAAGGATGAACAAAACTATCGCCAATGGATCCGGATTCATTAACACATCACTATCTACAGCTTGAACTGGACAAAATTCAGAGACAGCCCGAAGCGGGGTTCACAACAACCCGGCCAAACCCGATGGATGCCCGATCCGGCGCACTGTCGACCAGAGAAGTGTCGTAGCTGCGATGAAAAACGGATGCCCGTCCGGTATCAAGACTTCAATCTTGGCAAGGCTTCATATAAAAACGGTAGGGTTTGATTCAGAAAACGCACGTCACGGAGCACTGACAAGGGAATCCCATCAAGGTTGCGGCCAGTGGTGTCAGAGCGACGGACGTGCCGACTTCATTCCCGCTGTCGGGCTAAATATAACACCTTGTGGCTGCAACCATCAATTTCACCGGACGGACGCTGACCATCCGAACTGTACGCAAGGGTAAGCCGACCGATGCCGGGTGTGACCGTGCCGCACGGTCACACCGAATATTCAACGAACGATCAGGCAATCTGAGGGTTGGTTTGTGGCGGACGAAGCGATGAGAAACCCATCTTTTATCAACGTTTGCCCCGTTCAAATCAGAGGGATGCACCCTGGGGCACAAAGGGTGGTCCAGGTACGTGCCGGGTATCCATGCGGGGGGCCGTTCTGATGGTGAACCAAAGCCGATGTGCGTCGCTCAGCGCTTGGCGTGTTGTGCCTTTAACACTTGTGCCGGATTGTCTGCAATCTCAAGCAGATAAAAGGCCCCAGGACGATTTTGCGCCCAAAGTGCAGCAACCCGCGCGTGTGGTGGATCAAACCCGTCCCGGACAGAACCGATTTCAGTTGTAAAGTAGGGGATACCGAGTGTGCCGTAAACGAAGTCGCGAATCGTGCCGGTGGTTGGATATAGTTCATTCGCTTGAATGGCCTTGTAACCGTTAAAAGATGCCAGTTTTTTGCCGATGGATTCAAGTAGTGCCGCATCTTTGGCTTTTTTGTCCGTATAACCCCAGCTCCACATCACCAGATTGGAGTAAGCGTGGTAATCCATGCCAATACGCAGGTTGGGTATGCTGCGCAAGTATTGCATCAGGGCTTGTGTTTCCGGTTCCGAAGCGGGCTCAGGGCCTGCGTAGATGTCCGACCCTGTCTCACCGGTCGCACCCGCATTCGACCACTGAAACGGGAAATTACGGTTCAAATCCACCCCGATGCCGCCGATAAACGGGTGGGTGTTCTTGCGCCAGTTCAAGCCCTGCTCCGCCTTGATGTGCCCATCCGGGTTGGCCATCGGCACAATGTGCACCACGCGCTCATCGAGCAGTTTGGCGATCCGTGGGTCCGTTGCGTATCCTTCGACCAATTCCTTGATTAAGGATAGCGCCACCTCAACGGTAACGAGCTCGCGGGCATGCAAGTTGGCGGTGAACGCCACCGCAGGACGATTGCGTGAATCGCCGGCGCCTGTGATCCGCACCGACCAAATTGGGCGGCTCGCGCGACCTGTGCTGGTTTCATAGGTCGCGCCAATGGGCTTCAGTGTTACCAGTTCCGCGTGACGACGACTCAAATCCTGTAGGTAGGCCGTCATCGCCTCGTACGTGTGATAGCCCTTGTCAAACACGTTGCGCGTGCCATAGGGCGCCTCCAGAGCGTCATAGCGGACTTTTTGTTGCTGCCACTGCAAACGCAGGCGCTCTGGTGCGCTGCCGTGCACGATTTGGGCATCCCAATCCACACCATAAGGTTCAAATCCCTGCGCGACCCACCGGGCAAGTTCTGCGCGACTGGCGTATTGCAACGACACGGCCTGTGGCTTGGTGGCCCCGTCCGTACCGGGGGTGACGGCTTTTACCGGCGATCGCCCGCACGCAGCCAGGACAGCGACGCTCAAAACGATACACGCACCGATCACGGTTGCTCGAAAATGCTTGGTTTTGCGCAAAATCATCTCCACTCAAACAGCCACGCCCAGACCTTATCGACCCGATGCGCTTAAACTGACGTGACTGGGAAAAAAATCTGGCGTTAATGTGCTACGGAATCAACCAGACTTTGTGGTGATGATTGCGGGGTGTACCAGCCTTGTCGGTCACTATCAGCGGTGATGACGTGATTGACGCATTGAGACGTGTGTTAAACCGGTCTTTGCACGAGACCCGAAAAAAAAGCCCATCATCTTGTCGTTGAAAGCGCTGCGTTCCAAGGGAACCGGCCCAGTCCGCTTTCCGGCGTGGAACACTCGAACCAGACCTGACGCGGTGATTCACCCATCGTCTTTGTGATGGTGTTTCGCGCGAATGCTACAATGATGGTAGCGTTTTCAGGCCGTGAGTGCCGGCTTGCTGTCCGTTGCGATCGCCTGACCGCAGCCTTGTTTGGGGGGTATTATCCTTGCGATCGCCATCGAGGTTGTCGGGTGCGACTGGAATCGTCCTCGCGCTGTTGCTTGGGCTAGGCGGGTGTCACAACCCTGACTGGGCAGGCAAGGTATTGCGTGTCGGTTTACAAGACGGGGTTCGCTCCCTGGATCCAGCCATTGGCTATGACATCCCCAGTTGGGCCGTGGCCCACCTGCTTTACAACACCTTGGTCACGTATGATCGCAAGGGTCAGGTGGTGGGTGATTTGGCCACCCGTTGGCGCGTTGATGCGACAGGTCTGGTTTATGATTTTTTCTTGCCGCCCGGTCTGACCTTTCATGATGGCCGACCGTGCCAAGCACGCGACGTCGTTTACAGCTTTCAACGCTTGTTTGATCCTGCCACCCGGTCGCCGGGTGCCGCTTTTTACGCGGACACTGTGGGGGCCGCCGAGCGATTGGCTGGACAGGTGAACACGCCTTTGGGCATTGTCGCCATTCACCCCGATCAATTGCGCATTACATTGAAGCGAGCTAACCCAATCTTTCTACAGCTGCTTGCCATGCCATTTGCCTCGGT
>Ga0079301_1001501_pt1 | contig 10683 bp, 11 predicted proteins | sample Wag4_2014_7_11_3_FD_74797 | JGI IMG/M metagenome (GOLD analysis project Ga0079301, IMG submission 74797) | Fresh water mixed with fracking chemicals microbial communities from Ohio, USA - Utica-2 Time Series FC 2014_7_11 | ecosystem: Engineered > Industrial production > Chemical products > Input...
GGTCGATGGCACCCAGACCAACCTGGCTGAGCTGTGGCAACAGATCCTGGCGGGACTCGAGCTGCCGTCGACCCGCATGCTGCTGTCCCAGCAGGCCCAGCTGGTGCGGCTCGATGCCAGCCGCGCCGTGGTGCGGGTCGCCGGCACCTGGATGGCGATGGTCCAGAGCCGGTTGCCGCTGCTCGACAAAGCCCTGACCCAGGCCCTGGGCAGCCCGCGCCAACTGGTGCTCGAGAGCGGCGGCGAACCGCCGCGCCCCAGCCCAGCCGCAGCCCCCCAGGCAACTGCACCGGATCCGGCACCGCCAACCGCGGTTGCTGCTCCCTCCGTTTCAGCTCCCCCCGTAGCCGCAAGCCCAGCGCCGGCAGCCAGCCAGAGCCCGAACCCGCAACCCCAGGCAGCCCCGCAGCAGCAGCCCCCTGGTCCGATCAACGACCTCGACAGCAAAGCCCGTCGCCTCGCTGACTTTTTCAACGGCGAAGTCGTGGCCTTCGAGGGATCCCTGGATGACGACGGCGATCAGCGCTCGGATGCGGCCTGAGCCAGGCACCCGTCGTTGTCTTCACCGAGATGGAGAGTCTTGGCCCAGACCAGGCGCTTGGGCAGCACCGCCATGCGCAGGGTGACCCAGGGAATCACCACGAACCAGTGGACCAGATAGACGATGCCCAGCCCCATGGCCAGGGGGTTCATCGCCGGCAGAGCCGGACCCTCGCTGGGTCGGCGGCAACCGCTGACGATCGCCAGACCCGAAAGGCCCAGGGCAACGATCGACAGCGGCCAGATGCAGGGCAGGGTCCGGGTCACCAGGGCGCCCGCCATATCAGCCACCGCCAGCATCGGCATGGCGTACTGCAGCAGGAAGAAACAGATCAGATCGAGACGCTGACGCGGGCTGAGCCGGTTCGACAGCAGGGCTGGCCCGTAATCGAGAAAACGCTGCAGCCCCCCTTCGGCCCAGCGCTGGCGCTGACGCAGCAGGGCCCTGAGCCCCAGCACGGCCTCCTCGCGCACCGGGGGATCCCAGAGCACACCGATCGGCTGGCCGCCGACCAGCAGGCGAAAGCTCAGGTCCAGGTCATCGGTCACCGTGGCCTCGTTGAACCCACCGCAGGCCAGCACGGCGTCACGCCTGAGCAGCTGGCCATTGCCGCGCAGCTCGGCGACGCCGCCGACCCCCAGGCGGCCCTGCTGGATCACCGCGTCCAGGGCCATTTCCATGGCCTGGGCGCGGGTCAGCAGATTGACGTCGGCATTGGCGACGGCCTTGCGCAACTGCACCGCTGCCCAGCCGCCGGCTTCGGCAAAGGGGATCAGACGCTCGAGGGTGTCGCCCTGAAGCTGGGCATCGGCATCGAGCACCAGCATCCAGCGACCCTCAAGCTGCTGCAGCACCAGATTGAGGGCGCCCGACTTGCCACCGCCGGCATCGGCGCTGCGGCGCACCACCTGCAGCTGGGGGTGCTGTTGCTGCAAACCGGCCAACAGCTCGGGGGTGCGGTCCGTGCTGCCGTCATCCACGACCCACACCCGCAGCAACCCATCGGGGTAGCGCAGCTGGGCCAGGTGCTCGACCAGGCGGGTGATCACGGCCTGCTCGTCGCGGGCAGCGACCACCACATCGACCGGGGCCAGGGGGCCGGCCGCGTGGGACCCGGCCTGGGCCGCCGCGGCGCTGTCATCAGCGGCGCGCAGGCTCTGCAGCAGCACGGTGCGGATGCTGTACCCCCCCAGCAGCACCGCCATCACAATCGCCGGCCAGGTGCTGCGCCCCGCCGGCAGCCAGTGGGGCGCCATGCCGGCGGCAGTGCAGCACAGGGCGTACACAAGGGTCTTGGCGCGACGGCGATCGGTGGCGGTGCCGCCCGCGTCCATGACCCTTCCTCGAATGGCCGCAACTTTACGGGTCACCGCCAAGGGCTGGCGGCGGCGGTGGTGGCACGGGCTGCAGGCGGGCGCCCGGGTAATAGCGCTCGAGGATGCGGCTGAAGGACCAGCCGCGGCGACCCAGGTCGATCGCCCCGGCCTGAGACAGGCCGACCCCGTGGCCAAAACCGCCCCCCTGCACCAACCAGCGCCCCGGGCCCTGGGGGGTCAGCACGAACAGGGTGCTGGGCAGGCTGCGCAGGGTGCGGCGAATGGCATCGATCCGCAGCACCGTGCGGCCGCCGCTGCCGTCGATCGCCAGGGCAGTGACCCGGCCACTGGGTCCCCGTTCGAGCACCGCCAGCCGTTGCACCTGGCCCAGCTGCAGGCCCTGACGGGCCAGAGCCTGGGCGACCTGCTGGCGATCAAGCCAACGTGTCCAGCGAAAGAGCGGATGGTCGGCGCCGACAAAGCCCTGGGCCCTGCCCAACAGCAGCGCCAGCTCGGAGGCCCGGGGCAACGGTGCCCTCTGACCCGGTCCATCGAGACGGTCGAGAGCCGGGCGCAGATAGGGCTGGGAGCCGGCATTCCAGGCCTCGTCCAGACCGGCGGCAACGCCACCGTTGCTGGCGTGATACACCGCATGGATGGGCTGGTTCTGCCAGCTCAGCACCAGGCCCCGGGTGCGGCCGATCGCCTCGCGCACCGGCACCCCGGCCGCACGGGGGTCGTCGTACACCTGACATTGCGTGGTGACGCACAGGTGATAACCGTCAGCGGCATAACGGTGCTGGTTGCGCAGCGACCAGGTGCGGGCCAGCACCGCCTGTGCAGCCAGGGCCTGGGGCGGCGAACCAGCCCCGATTTCATGCGGAAGCACCCCTTCCAGGTAGCGCTCGAGGGGCACCTGCTCCACCAGGCTCCAGCTGCCATGGGCATCGCCCTGCAGCCGGAACGGCCCGGCGTAGACCCCCCCCTGCCAGCGCAAGCCACCGGGGGCCTCCAGTTCCAGGGGGCCGACCAGGCGTTGCGGAGACCGGCCCGGCAACTGCAGGACCGGCTCCACCGCCGTGGTGTGGCGCTGCTGGAGGGTGCGCACCGTCCAGCCGCTGGGCACGGGGGATCCCGGCGGGGCCCAGACCTCCCAGTCACCGGGCTGGGCCAGGGTCACGGGCACCCCCAGCCGGCGCCACTGGTCTGCTTTGCGCTCGGCAGACTCGAAGCTGGCAAAGGGACCGGCCACCAGACGGCGGATCTGCAGCGGCGGGGAGAGCGCAACCCGTTGCCAGCCCAGGCTGAACTGCGGCGCCTGCCAGCGCTGACCCGCTGCATCGCGCAGGGTGAGCTGGCCGCTGGCGCTGCGCAGCTGCAGTGGCATCGGGCTGGTGCCGGCACCCAGGCGGGCGGCCAGGGCCACCCACAACCGGGGCTGACCGGCCCCCACAGCCGGGGGGGCCGGCACGGGCCACTGCAGGCTGGACACCGGTTCTGCCCGGCAACCGGAACTGATCAGCGGCAGCGCCAGGCAGCCCACCAGCAACAGGCGCATGCAAGCCGGGGGGGCCAACAGTTGGAGAAATGCAGGGTCACGTCGTAGTGTGCCCGTTTGCGACCGCGCCGCCAGGCCATGCCGAAGCTCAAGACCCGCAAAGCAGCCGCGAAGCGGTTCAAAGTCACCGGCAGTGGCAAGTTCCTGCGTCGCCGGGCCTTCCGCAATCACCTGCTGGACCACAAGAGCCCCAAGCGCAAGCGCTACCTCGGCACGATGGCTGTGGTGGATGAGCGCGATGCCGACAACGTGGCCCTGATGCTGCCCTACAGCGGCTGAGTCCAGGAGGCCTTCCGGGGCTTCCAACTTCCTTCTCACTTTTCTTTTCTGCACTCATGGCCCGCGTCAAGAGGGGCAACGTCGCCCGCAAACGTCGCAACAAGATCCTGCGCCTGGCCCGGGGTTTCCGTGGCGGCAATGGCTCGCTGTTCCGCACCGCCAACCAGCGGGTGATGAAGGCGCTGTGTAACGCCTACCGGGATCGCCGCCGCCGCAAGCGCGACTTCCGCCGTCTGTGGATCGCCCGCATCAACGCTGCCGCTCGCATCAACGGCCTGAGCTACAGCCGCCTCATGGGTGGTCTCAAGAAGGCTGACGTGCGCCTGAATCGCAAGATGCTCGCCCAGCTCGCTGTGGTTGATCCGGCCAGCTTCACCACCGTGGTGGGCGCTGCCCAATAAGTCCGAACACAACCGTTTTTCCGGCCCCCATGGACGCCCTGCTGCCCCAGGCCTACCTGATTGGTCTGGTCGCGATTCTGGGAGTCGCTGCTGTCGCCGTCGCCCGCCAGGTCTGGCGGGTGCGTCGCGATGAAGTCACCCTGGCCAAACTCGAGCAGCAGGACTCGGGCAAGGGTGCAACCGCGTCCGGGCTCTACGAGCTGGGCTCCGCTCAGCTGCGCAAGCGCCTGTATGGACAGGCTGCCGACAGTCTGCGCCAGGCGCTCAAGTGTGCCCAGGCTGAGAAGGAGCCAGCTGAAGCCCAGGCCCTGATCGAAAACGCGCTGGGTTTCGCTCTCGCTGCCCAGAACAAGTTCAAAGCAGCCATCCCCCATTACCGCAAGGCGCTGCAATCCAAGCCCGACTATCCGGTCGCGCTGAACAACCTGGCATTCGCACTTGAAAAACAGTTCAAGACCGACGAAGCCCGCGAGGTTTACGAGCAGACCCTCAGCCTCGACCCGGACAACAAAACGGCAAGCAAGCGCCTGAACCTGCTGGGACGACGTTCGGCCGCCTGATCCGTCAGACCTGGATCGTCAGGCCGCGATCCTCAACGCTTCCTAGAGGCTTGACTTGCAGTGCTGGGTTCCAGGAGCAACTTGCCGCCCGGATTGGTCAGGCGTGGGGCTTCCCAGGCGCTCAGCTGAAACGTCTGCAGACCCTGGAAGGCCCCACCGGGTTCCAGGCCAATGCTGGTGGTATCCGACAGCACCAGCAGGTCCAGCTGGTCCGATTTGGCATTGAGGTTGCCCTGAACCGGCGTGCTCAGACTGCCGATCGTCATCGTGCCCCTGAGCACGACCATCTGGCCGACGGGATCGAGCCCGGTCAGATTCAGCACCACCGCCTGGGGCGTGCCACCCGCATAGCCGACATAGGTGCCGCTCCAACGGCGCGGCATGTCCGAGGCCAGGGACCTGGCCCGCGCCACCGGGTCGAACTGATCGACGGTGTCGGCCTGGACCGCCTTGAGCTCGCCGCGCACCGCTGGGCTGTTGGGATTGAAGGGCACGAAGGCCGGCTGGGGAGCGGCGGTGGCCATCAGGGGCAGGGCCGCGGTCACCACAGCAAGGGGAGCCAGCAGGGATCGCAGGGTCATGGCGGGCGGCAGGTCCGGGTGCTGCAGAGAGACTAAAGACAGGCAGCCTGTCGCGATACGGTCGCAGAAGCAACGTTCAGCCAGCCGTGACCCCGACCGCAGCCGCCGCCACCGCGGACCCTCTGGTGATCGGAGGCCGCCGCTTCAGCAGTCGGCTGATGACCGGCACCGGCAAATATCCCGACCTGGCGACCATGCAGGCCAGCCTCGCGGCCAGTGGCTGCGAGATCGTGACGGTGGCGGTGCGGCGCGTCCAGAGCCAGGCGGCCGGCCATCAGGGCCTGATGGAGGCGATCGACTGGTCACGGATCTGGATGCTGCCCAACACCGCAGGCTGCGCCACGGCCGACGAGGCGATCCGGGTGGCCCGGCTCGGGCGCGAGCTGGCGAAACTGGCCGGTCAGGAAGACAACACCTTCGTCAAGCTGGAAGTGATCCCCGACAGCAGGCATCTGCTGCCCGACCCGATCGGCACCCTGCAGGCAGCCGAAACCCTGGTCAAGGAAGGATTCACCGTGCTGCCCTACATCAATGCCGATCCACTGCTGGCCAGGCGCCTGGAGGAGGCGGGCTGCGCCACGGTGATGCCCCTGGGGTCGCCGATCGGCTCGGGCCAGGGCATTCGCAATGCCGCCAACATTGCCCTGATCATCGAAACGGCGGGCGTGCCGGTGGTGGTCGATGCCGGCATCGGTGTGCCCAGCGAGGCGGCTCAGGCCATGGAGATGGGGGCCGATGCCCTGCTGATCAACAGCGCCATCGCCCTGGCCGGCGACCCGGCGTTGATGGCCTCGGCCATGGCCCAGGCCTGCCAGGCGGGCCGCAGCGCCTTCAGGTCCGGCCGGCTGCCGCTGCGGCCGGAGGCCAGCCCCAGCTCGCCGACAGCGGGCCTGGTCGGCAGCTGAACGCCGGCAGGACCTCCGGCGCGTAACGCTTCGGAAAGGCATTGTGCCGATTGAGGCCGATCTCCGTACCGTCAAGCGATCCGAGCACAGATCGATGCAGGTCACCCAGGAAGACGGCGGCAGGTTGAACGCGTTCGCCAGAGAGCCCCGCATGCAGGTGATGGAGCCAGGCGAAGGCGGCGCCGGCTCCAGCAGGCTGCTGTTGATCGGTGGCGGGCTGCTGGTGCTGCTGATGCTGGCGGTGGCGGTGGGGATCAGCTGAATCCCTGTAGTAGCTTGACCCGACTGAGCGGTCGACCGTTCAGATCGCTTGCTTAGCAGGAGTTCAGCGGTGAAGGTTTTCGTTCTCGGCGGAGACGGCTTCTGCGGGTGGCCGTGTGCCGTGAACCTGGCGGATCAGGGCCACGATGTCCTGATCGTGGACAACCTCAGCCGCCGCAAGATCGACATCGATCTGGCGGTCGAATCGCTGACCCCGATCGCCACCATGCCGGACCGTCTGCGGGCCTGGGAGCAGACCGGCGGCAAGCCCATGCGCTTCGAGCTCATGGACATCGCCCATGAATACCAGCGGCTGCTGGATCTGCTGCTGGCCGAACGGCCCGATGCGGTGGTGCACTTCGCCGAACAGCGGGCTGCTCCCTATTCGATGAAGAGCAGCGCCACCAAGCGCTACACCGTCGACAACAACGTCAACGGCACCCACAACCTGCTGGCCGCCATCGTTGAGAGCGGCCTGGACATCCATGTGGTGCACCTGGGCACCATGGGCGTTTATGGCTATGGCTCCCACCGCGGCGCCACCATCCCCGAGGGCTACCTCAAGGTTGAGGTGCCCCAGCCCGACGGCACCCGCTTCGAGGAGGAAATCCTGCACCCGGCCAGCCCGGGCAGCGTCTACCACATGACCAAGACGCTCGATCAGCTGCTCTTCCTCTACTACAACAAGAACGACCAGGTCCGCATCACCGACCTGCACCAGGGCATCGTCTGGGGCACCAACACCGAGGCGACCGATCGGGACCCCAGGCTGACCAACCGCTTTGATTACGACGGTGACTACGGCACCGTGCTGAACCGTTTTCTGATGCAGGCGGCGATCGGCTACCCCCTGACGGTGCACGGCACCGGCGGCCAGACCCGCGCCTTCATCCACATCAGAGATTCGGTCAAATGCGTGCAGCTGGCGCTTGAGAATCCACCCACCCGGGGTGAGCGGGTCAAGATCTTCAACCAGATGACCGAGAGCCACCAGGTGGGCGAGTTGGCCAAGAAGGTCGCCGGCCTGACGGGTGCACAGATCAACCACCTGCCCAACCCCCGCAACGAGGCGGTCGAAAACGACCTGATCGTCGACAACCGCTGCTTCATCGAACTGGGCCTCAAGCCCACCACCCTCGATGACGGCCTGCTGGCCGAAGTCGTCGATGTGGCGCGCCGCTGGGCCGACCGCTGCGACCGCAGCCGCATCCCCTGCGTGTCGGCCTGGACCGAGACCCAGGCGAAGGCGATCCAGACCGCCTGAGTCAGCTCCTGCCCCGCCCTGCGGCCCCTGCCTTGAAGATCGCCCTGTTCACCGAAACCTTCCTGCCCAAGGTGGACGGGATCGTGACGCGACTCACCAAAACGGTGCAGCACCTCGTCGCCGCCGGCGATGAGGTGCTCATCTTCTGCCCCGAAGGTGCCCCCCCCGACTACTGCGGTGCCCGGGTGGTGGGAGTGCCGGCGATGCCGCTTCCCCTGTACCCGGAACTGAAGCTGGCCCTGCCACGGCCGGCCGTGGCCGAAGCGCTCGACCAGTTCGGCCCCGACCTGGTCCATGTGGTCAACCCGGCGGTGCTGGGCCTGGGGGGCATCTGGCTGGCCAGGACCAAGGGCTATCCCCTGGTGGCCAGCTACCACACCCACCTGCCCAAATACCTGGAGCACTACGGCATGGGCATGCTCGAGCCCCTGCTGTGGGAACTGCTCAAGGCGGCCCACAACCAGGCCTCACTCAACCTGTGCACCTCCAACGCGATGGTGCAGGAACTGAGCGACAAGGGCATCCAGCACACGGCCCTGTGGCAACGGGGGGTCGACACCGAGCTGTTCCGTCCCGAGCTGCGCAGCCAGGCGATGCGCGAGCGCCTGCTGAACGGCCGCAGCGACACCGGTCAGCTGCTGCTCTACATCGGCCGGCTGTCGGCCGAGAAACAGATCGAGCGCATCCGCCCGGTGCTCGACGCCATGCCCGACGCCCGCCTGGCCCTGGTGGGCGATGGCCCCTACCGCCAGCAGCTCGAGACGCTGTTCGCCGGCAGCGCCACCCACTTCGTGGGCTATCTGGCCGGTGAGGATCTGGCAGCCGCCTACGCCAGCGGCGATGCCTTTCTGTTTCCCAGCAGCACCGAGACCCTGGGCCTGGTGCTGCTGGAGGCGATGGCGGCCGGCTGTCCCGTGGTGGCCGCCAACCGCGGTGGCATCCCCGACATCGTCAGCGACGGCATCAACGGCTGCCTCTACGAACCCGATGGGGCCGACGGTGGGGCGGGCAGCCTCACAGCCGCCACCCGGCGCCTGCTGGATGACCGCACCCGCCTGCAGGAACTGCGTGGCGCGGCCCGGCAGGAGGCCGAGCGCTGGGGCTGGAGTGGGGCGACCGAACAACTGCGCGGGTACTACCGGCAGGTGCTCAACCCGCTGGCCTGTTCAGCCTGAACCAGGTGGTCATCAGCGCCTTGACCATCGGCGCGGCCACGGTCCCGCCATAACCACCTGAATTTTCGCCGAAGGCGACGATCACCAGGGTGGGTCTGCCGGCCGGGGCATAGCCCCCGAACCAGGCATGGTCGGGCCGGGGCGGATCCTCGGCGGTGCCGGTCTTGCCGGCCACCGGCGGCAGCTGGGGATCGTTCAGCAGACGGGCCGTGCCCTCGGTGACGACCATCCGCAGGCCCTGGCGCACCACGGCCAGGGTGGCGGCCTTGAGGCCGATCCTCTGCCGTTGCGTGGGCCGCTCGACCAGATGGGGGGTCACCAGCCAACCGCCATTGGCCACCGCCGCATACAACCGCGCCATCTGGATCGGGGTGACCTGCAGGGCGCCCTGACCGATCGCCGAGGTGATCGAATCGACCGGCGTCCAGGGCTCCCCCAGCACGGCCTTCTTCCAGGCCGGGTCGCCCAGCAGGCCGTCGCTCTCCTCTTCGGCCAGCTCGATGCCGGTGGGTGAGCCATAACCCAGCCTCCGGGCCGCGCGAAACAGCGGATCGGGCCCCATGCGCAGACCGATCCGGTAATAGAAGGTGTTGCTGCTGACCGCCAGGGCCAGCGGAAAGCCGATCATGCCGTGGGCACCGTGATCGCCGTAACAGAGGCCTGCGTAACAGAACGAACTGGTGGTCAGCACCTTGGAATCGGGGCTGTAAAGGCCTGATTCCAGTGCGGCGATGGTGGTGACGATCTTGAACGTGCTGGCCGGTGGGAAGCCCCGGAAGGCCCGGTTGAGCAGCGGTGCATCGGGACGGTTCAGATCGGCCCACTGCCGCACCGTCGGCCCGTCCGAGAACAGGTTGGGGTCAAAGGTGGGGCGACTGGCCATGGCCCGGATCGCGCCGGTCTGGGGATCCATCGCCACGATCGCCCCCTTGCGCACACCGTTGAGGGCCTGTTCTGCCGCCCGCTGCAACTGCAGATCAAGCGTCAACCGCAGGTCGCCGCCCGCCTTGGCAGGCTTGTCGCCAAGAATGCGCTGCACCTGGCCGGCGGCGTTGACCTCGACCTGCTGACCGCCCCATTCGCCACGCAGCCTGGATTCATAGACCTTCTCGAGGCCGCTGCGCCCGACCCGGTCGCGAATGCGATAGCCCTTGGCTTTCAGATCCTCGTATTCCTGCTCGGTGATGCCGCTGGTGTAACCCAGCACGTGGGCCCCCAGGCTGCCGTGGGGGTAGCTGCGCAGCACATCACTGTCGACCTCGGCCCCGGGCAGGGCGTTGGCCTGCTCCCTGAAGCGCAGCACCTGCTCGGGCTTCAGGCCCGGAGCCAGCAGGATGCGAAATCCCTCCGGATTCGCCCCCTCGCTGCGGCGACGCTCGAGCTGACCAGCAGGAATCGCCAGCAGGGTGCTGAGGCGATCCCGCAGGACAGGCCAACGGGACGCCGTGACCTCGCGGGGCTGGATGTACAGGCTGTAGGTCAACCGGTTGGTCGCCAACACCTGACCATGGCGGTCGAGCAGCCGGCCGCGCATGGGATTGCGCGCCATCAGCCGGATGCGGTTCTCGTCGGCAAGGGTGCGGTAATGGGCCCCCTGGACGATCTGCAGCACCACCAGCCGCGCCAGCATCGCGCCGGCACAGACCAGCACCACCAGCAGCAGCCCCAGGGACTGACGGGACTGGCCGGTGCGCCGCTGCTGGGATGGGGACCCGAACACCGTCAGGCGGGTCGCTCGAGCCGCGCTTCGAGCTGGCCCAGACGCTGCTCCATCGCCTGCAGGCGCGCCTGCAGCGCAGCTTCGTCAGGCAGGGTCTGCAGGGGTGGCTGGTGGGGTGGCGC
>Ga0079301_1001506_pt1 | contig 10671 bp, 10 predicted proteins | sample Wag4_2014_7_11_3_FD_74797 | JGI IMG/M metagenome (GOLD analysis project Ga0079301, IMG submission 74797) | Fresh water mixed with fracking chemicals microbial communities from Ohio, USA - Utica-2 Time Series FC 2014_7_11 | ecosystem: Engineered > Industrial production > Chemical products > Input...
CAACGTGCTTTTGCTCAGCATTTAAGGGCGAAGTTTGATCCAGTATTGGTAGGGCGATTGCCTTCTCCCTATCATCCGGATTTCACGGAGACGCAGATTTGGAGGAAGAAGTAGGTATTTTTAAGTAATCTTTTTGATGAATTGCGCGGGGATACCTCCTACAATTGTATTTTCTTGAACGTCTTTTGTTACGACGGCGCCTGCGGCTACGATGGCATTTTCTCCGATGGTAATGCCGGGGAGGATGGTGGCTCCGGCCCCTATCCATGCGTTCTTTTTTATCAGGATGGGTTTGGTAAGAAGATCTCTTCTCTGGGAGGGCTCTTGTGGATGGTTTTCTGTGATTAACTTCACCTTCGGCCCTATCAGTACGTGGTCCTCCACAGTTATCCCACCAAGATCTAGGAACGAACAGTCGTGGTTAATAAAAATATGGTGCCCTAACTGAATGAATCGACCAAAGTTGGTGTAGAAAGGGGGGAAGATGGTAGTAGATTCATCAATGGATTGGCCAATGATTTCGCTCAAGAGGGCACGTACGGTGGCGATATCGCCGGATTGATTGAGTTTAGTGCAAAGGGAAAGGGTTGAAACGACCACCTCATTTACAGCGGCAAATTCAGGATCGTGTATGGAAACTGGGCCGCCAAGTCGAAGGCGATCAAAAATATCCATGTAGTAGCACGTTTATGACTAGCTGAGTGAGGGCTGCTCGTTAAAGCTGTTTTGAAGGCCTAATGAGCGCGTCTTTAACGCTTTTCTATGCGTTGCGTGGCGATGGTCTTGCGGGTTTTATCCTGCAGGTAGACAAGGTAAATGCCTTTAGGGAGATCTCCGATATAGTATTGTTCGTCCTTTTGAAAGTTGTATTCCCGAATATTTCTTCCCATGAGGTTAAAGATGGATAAGAATCCAATGGGAGTGTTGGACGATTCTTCTACGGAGATAAAATCCGTAGCCGGATTTGGAAAAATTTTGACCGTGTTTTGTTTGGGAGGTTGAGCGGATAGGCTCTGAATCACCAGAAACAGGGTTACAAACAATGCGGTTAATGTAGATGTTGTGTGCATAGATTAAAGAATTGGCTGCAATGTACGAATATAGACGGCTTAAGAGGGGGAATAGTTTCGCTCTTTTCAAAAATTTAACAGAATTAACACAATAAAAACACTTCTACTCCTTGTGAGCGAGGAGGAGGAGCGGTTGTGGGCAAATTTGTAGGTCTATTGCGCCGCTGGGTGGGTAAGAAAGGAGCGTTTTTACTTCCGTTTTTGGAGTTCGGCAAGGAAACGATTTAATTCTTGCACATCGAAGTAAAGTACTTCCCTTGGTTTGGACCCTTCGGCGGGTCCTACGATACCGAGGCCTTCCAGTTGGTCCATGATACGACCGGCGCGGTTGTATCCCAGTTTCATTCGGCGTTGAATCATCGAGGTAGAGCCGTGTTGGGTTTCGACTACCAGGCGAGCGGCGTCCTCTAGTAGATTATCGAGTTCAGAGAGGCTAAACTCTTTAGCATTGCCTCCTTGGTCGCCTTCCTCATGGAATTCTGGGAGGAAGAACGGTTCTGGGAATCCTCGCTGTTTAGCGATGAATTCGATGACTTTTTCGACTTCTGGCGTATCGACGAAGGCAGACTGAAGTCGGACGATATCGCCACCTACGCTGAGCAGCATATCTCCGCGACCGGTGAGTTGTTCTGCTCCACCGGTATCGAGGATGGTTCTGGAGTCTACTTTAGAGGCTACTTTGAAGGCGATTCGGGCTGGGAAGTTGGCTTTAATGACACCTGTAATAATATTAACAGAGGGTCGTTGGGTAGCGATAATTAAGTGGATACCGACGGCTCGTGCCAGCTGAGCGAGGCGTCCGATGGGGAGTTCTACTTCTTTACCGGCGGTCATAATCAGGTCCGCAAATTCGTCGATAATAAGGACGATAAAAGGCATGAAGTAGTGTCCTTTGGTTGGATTTAGGCGCCGGCTGATGAATTTTTCATTGTACTCGGTGATATTGCGTACTTCGGCCTTTTTGAGGAGGTCGTAGCGCGTATCCATTTCGATGGTGAGGGAGTTAAGGGTATGGATAACCTTAGTAGTATCGGTAACGATGGGTTCGGTTTGGTCGGGTAAGAACGCCAGGAAATGGTTTTCGAGGCGGGCGTAGGGGAATAGCTCGACCTTTTTGGGGTCGATCATGATTACTTTTACTTGGGAGGGGTGTTTTTTATAGAGCAGGGACATCAGGATGACGTTGATGCCCACTGATTTACCTTGTCCGGTTGCCCCTGCGATAAGGAGGTGGGGCATTTTGGCGAGGTCAGCGACGAAGACCTCGTTTTGGATATTTTTACCAAGGGCGATTGGCAGGTCCATTTTGGCTCTGCGGAATCGGTCATCTTGGAGGGTTTCGCGCATTCCGACGATTTGTCGTTTTTTATTAGGTACCTCGATACCGATAGTTCCTTTACCTGGGATGGGGGCGATGATACGGATACCCAAGGCGGAGAGGTTAAGTGCGATATCATCTTCCAGGTTTTTGATTTTGGAGATTCGGACTCCTCTGGCGGGGATAATTTCGTAGAGGGTTACGGTTGGTCCGATGGTAGCGCGGATTTTTTCTATTTCGATTTTGAAATAGAGCAGCGTTTGGATAATTTGATTTTTATTGGCTTCCAGTTCTTCCCGATCAATTTCTAGGGCGGAATTATCGTACTCACTTAGGAGTTGGAGGTGAGGGTATTCGTAGCTCGAGAGTTCTAGGGTAGGGTCGTAGGGTTCGGTTAGGTTTTGGCTATCTTGTTGGATGACTTCTACTGGTTGAGCAAAGGCTTCTGTTTCTGGGGTGGCAGTGGTTGGGCTGGGCACGTTTATTTCCAGCTCTGCATCTTCGGAGAGCGTGTTTTTTTGTTTTTCAGAGGAGGGAGGAGGTGCGAATAGGGCACTACGTTCGCTGAGGTCAAACTGCAATTGTTCTCCAGGGAGGATAGGTTGAGCATTGGTTTCGGAGGGTAGTTGTATTTCTTGAAAATCGCGGGTGGGGGCTTCTAGTATGCTGGTTGCTACGGGTGAATCGAAGGAGGTAGCGGGGGCAGGCCGCGCATTGGAGGGGGGCACTGGATTTACTTTTCGGCGTTTGGCGTAATTGCCATTTAACAAGTCGTTGAAGGCGGTTTTCAGTTCGATTCCGAAGCTTTGCCAGGTGAATGTTTCTAGGTTTGGATTGTTGTTCCATACGAAGACGGCTAGAAACCCGAAAAGGAGTAGGATGAGAGTGCCGGGCACCCCTACGAACTGTTGGATGGCAATTCCGATGGATTTACCGAATTCGCCGCCGACGGGGAATTGCGCTTTTTGGAAAAAGAAAGCAGCAATAACGGAAATGGTCACCATCCAAACGGTCACCCGTTGCAAGGTGGGTAGGAGTACCCCAAGAGGGAGGCCGCGCATGAGGGCTAGTCCATACTTATAGAGCAGGTAAACAAAACCGAAGGAGGCGATGCCGAAGCCCCAATACATGAAGGCATCTGCTAGGAAAGCGCCGAGGCGTCCCAGCCAGTTATCGACTTGCACATCGCTGAAGAAAATTTCCCAAGAGAACCGGAAGACGATATCTTGGTCGTTTTTCCAGGTAAACAAGTAGGAGACGAAGGCAATAAACAAGTAAAAGGACAGGAATAGGCAGAGCATCCCGAACAGTTTGGGGACACGCTCATCGTCAAAGCCTGCGGCAAATTGTCTACGTTTTTTGGCCATAAGATGGTGCAAAGTACGTTGTTTTATGCTTTTTCGAGTAATTTTTTTACTAACATCCTTATTCGGATGCTGTTAAATATACTTGTTGGGGGAGAATCCAATGCTGTTTTAGGCGTTGGGCTGTTAGAAGTGGTTTTGGGGTGTGAGTTGGAAGGGTGAAAAGGGTAAGGAGGAAGGCAGTGTCCATTTTTTGAAAAAGTGTCCTTGCGAAAGCGAGGTAGGGTGTCACATCTTTGCAGCAAGCAAGCCCACCCATGCTTGCTGGGAGGAATTTCGGAAAATCCATAAAAGAGTACGGACGCGGATGCCGAAAAGCGGATAGAGTAGGCAGTTACTTTCACCCTATCGTAATTATGAAACTATTAAATTCATTGTTTTTGACCTTTATTTTGGGGGTTTTTTTGATTTTTTTATCCTACAGGACGGTTGCTAATTGGTCGGCAGCGATTGCTTTACCGGAGGAGATGCTTGTAGAGAAGCCCAGTGTTGAAATCCGCAACACAGTGGATGGTCATTTGGCGGCTTGGGTTCGGAACCATCCTGCTTTTCCGAAAACGGTTTTTTTACTGCAGGGAGATGGGAAGGCACGGTTGGAGGCTCCGATGATTTTAGCGGATGCGAGTGTGCAATATGATGGAAAGTGTGTCACTTTTTTATCGAGTACGGGGCAGGCGGTTTGCTTTTCCATTTCCCGGGAGTCCTGTTCGAAAGCACCGCGAAACGCCAAGTATTTCAGTGGTTGGGGTTTGGTTAGGCAGGCGGGAGCGGACATAGAGGCCCAGTGTGTGGGTGCTGGGTCGGGTCCATTCCCGCCTGTGGTATCGTATTCTTGCAAGTGCATTGGTACGGCTCAGCCGAATGTGAACTGCGATTCTGGTGGACCAGGTGCTACGGAGTGTGGCACGGGATCCTCGGTAGCTAGTATTTCCGTGAGCTGTTCTGTATCATGCGGCGAAGGGTACTATGCTTGCTGTGTGGATTAGTGGGTTATAGGAAAGGCAGTTTGACCACGGTTGCGGCAAGTTTTTTAGATCCCACCACAATATGGATCACCGTCCCTGGTTCAGCAAATTTAGCTTTGACATAGCCTGTTCCGATGGGCAAATCAAGGGTAGGGGAGTGGGTTCCGGAGGCGACTAGGCCGATGGTAGCGCCGCGTTTACTTTCGATGACATAGCCTTGTCGGGGTACGCGGCGTTCACCATTTAGTTGGAATCCGACGAGTTTACGTTTAACGCCTTCCGTTTTTTGTTTTTGGAAACGTTCGATGGAGGGGAAGTTAACGCCCTTATTGAGTTTGGTGATCCAGCCTAATCCAGCTTCGATGGGGCTTGTTTTGTCATCGATTTCATGACCATACAGGCAGAAGCCTTTTTCGAGGCGCAGGGTATCGCGCGCGCCAAGGCCGCAGGGCTTTATGCCAAATTTTTCGCCATTTTTGAATACTTTATCCCATATTTTGGCGATGTCTTTGTTTCGGGCATAGATTTCGAAGCCACCTGCTCCGGTATAGCCTGTTGCGGAGACGATAACGTTGTTACATCCAGCGAACCGGCCTTTTTGGAAGGTGTAATAGACCATTCCTTTCAGATCGATATCGGTCAGTTTTTGGAGTGCTTCGGCTGCTTTGGGTCCTTGAACAGCGATCAAGCCGGTTTTAGAGGAGATATTGGTTAATTTTACCTCGAAGCCTTTGCTTTGGCGTTTTAGCCAGCGCCAGTCTTTTTTTTCGTTGCTTGCATTGACCACGAGCATAAATGCTTGTTCCCCTTCTGCACACATATCTTCTTCTAGTCGGTAGACTAGTAAGTCATCGACGATTCCACCTTTTGCATTGGGAAGGCAGGAATATTGCACATCGCCAATTTTTAATTTGGCAACATCATTTGAGGTCACGCTTTGTAGGAAAAGGGTTGCGTCTTTTCCTTTAACGATGAATTCGCCCATGTGGCTCACATCGAATACACCGACTGCTTTTCGGACGGCATGGTGTTCTTCGGTAATGGAGCTATAGGAAATGGGCATATTATAGCCGGCGAATTCGGCCATTTTTGCACCTAAGGCGATATGCCGTTCTGTTAAGGGTGTATTAAGCATAGTTGAAACTGGGATAAAGTTATGATTAGGACTGGGCAAAGGTAATAGTTGAATGGGTTACTAAATCAGAAAATAGTGCGTAATATTGCGACTGAGACGAGGCCCTCTTAATAAATGTTGATAAAACGATGAACTATCCTAATTTGTTTAGCCCTTTGGATCTTGGGTTTACGACACTTTCCAATCGAATACTGATGGGTTCGATGCATACGGGCTTGGAGGAGGAGGGTGGTGCTTTGAAGCGGATGGCCGCTTATTTTGCGGAGCGTGCTCGCGGTGGTGTTGGATTGATGGTAACGGGGGGGATTGCGCCCAACCGGCAGGGTTGGTTGATGCCATTTGGGGCGAAGATGACCAATCGTTCGGAGGCGCGGAAGCATCTGCTGGTGACGGAGGCGGTCCACGCGGAAGGGGGGAAAATTTGTATGCAGGTATTACACGGAGGGCGATACTCCGGTCACCCCTTTTTGGTAGCACCCAGTCCTCTGAAAGCGCCCATTTCGCCGTTTAAGCCTTGGGAAATGTCAAGTCGATTAATTAGAGCAACCATACGGGATTATGCCAGGAGTGCGGCTCTTTCCCGGGAGGCAGGGTATGATGGGGTGGAAATTATGGGGAGTGAGGGATATTTGATTAACCAGTTTATTGCGCCGCGGACCAACCAACGGACGGATGAGTGGGGTGGGGATTTTGAGCGTCGGATTCGTTTTCCGTTAGAAATTGTACGGGCGGTTCGGGCCGCTGCTGGGCCCGATTTTATCTTGATTTTTAGGCTGTCGATGTTAGATTTGGTGGAGGGAGGGTCTACTTGGGAGGAAGTCGTACAACTGGCCAAGGCCTTGGAAGAGGCTGGAGTTACCCTGATAAATACTGGAATTGGGTGGCATGAGGCTCGAATTCCAACGATAGCCACGTTGGTGCCTAGGGGGGCGTACGCTTGGGTGACGGAACGTTTGAAGGGAACGCTTCGCATTCCGCTGATTGCTACGAATCGGATTAATACCCCGGAAAAAGCAGAGGAGATCCTATCATTGGGTATGGCGGATATGGTGAGTATGGCTCGTCCTTTTTTGGCGGATCCATATTTTCCTAAAAAAGCAAAAGAAGGTCAGTCCGACTTAATCAATACATGCATTGGCTGTAATCAGGCATGCTTAGACCAGATTTTTGATCGGAAAGTGGCTTCTTGTTTAGTAAATCCCAGAGCCTGTCATGAAACGGTATTGACGCCAGCGGGAAAGGGAGGACAGAAGGGACAAAAAATCGCGGTGGTGGGGGCTGGGCCTGCTGGGTTATCTGCTGCTACTGAATTTGCTGAACGCGGGCACGAGGTACATTTATTCGAGGCGGGGTCAAGCATCGGGGGGCAGTTTAACTTGGCCAAGCGCATACCTGGCAAGGAGGAATTTCAGGAGACCTTGCGGTACTATGCGGCATTAATAGATCGTACGGGTGTTCAGTTGCATTTGAATACCCGAGTGGATTCGGAACGACTGATGCTGGAGGGATTTGATCGAGTGGTTTTAGCTACGGGAGTGGTTCCAAGAAAGCCTAATTTCCCGGGAATTGACCATTCGATGGTGGTTTCGTATTTGGATTTGCTGCAAGGGACAGTAATGCCTGGCAAACGGGTTGCGCTGATAGGGGCTGGTGGCATTGCCTTTGATGTGGCTACTCTCCTGACAACGGAGGGTTCGTTGGCAGATCCTGTTTCGCATTATTTGAGTGAATGGGGCGTTGATACAAGCTATACGCATCGGGGAGGTGTACTTCCGATGCCTGTTCGACCTTCAGAGCGGCAGGTGTGGATATTACAGCGTTCAAAGGGGAAAGTGGGTGCTCGACTGGGAAAAACCACGGGTTGGGCGCATCGATTGGCTTTAAAAAACCGTGGGGTTCAATTTTGGGGAGGGGTGACTTATCATTTGATTGATGACCGTGGGCTGTACGTGGAAGTAAATGGGAAGGAGCAGCTATTAGAAGTGGATCAGGTTGTTTTGTGTGCAGGGCAAGAGTCCTTGCGTGATTTATATGCCCCATTACAGCAGGCGGGCATGAACGTGGTGCTTATTGGAGGCGCATTGGAGGCTGCGGAGCTGGATGCGCAGCGCGCCATTAAAGAGGGCATTCTGGTAGGGATGGAGTAGGGGCACTTTAGGTAGGGTGGTAGATTTTAAGATTCTTTTTTATCAAATAAAGTAGTTAAACAAGTTCGTGCTATGCGTATTTTTTCAGTTATGTTACTTGCGTTGTTTCTGGTCGCTTGTCAGCAGGAGGAGACAAAAGCGTTATTACAAGGAGATTGGATGGGGGTATCTTGGAAAGTAAATGGAGTGGAGTCTGGCAGGGTGGAAGCTGGGGTACAGTTTCATTTTGATGCCGAGGATACCTATACTGCTACGTATGGTGATCAGGTAGAGAAGGGAAGTTATCGGGTACGCAGTGGTAAGTTGTACACGGTGGCAGAGAACAAGATAGAGAAGATGGTGGGCATAGCTCGGCTTACACCGGATACGCTCATCATGGATATGAACCGGGTGGGTACCGCGGAAGAGTTGGTATTAGTACGTAAAAAATAGGAAGGAAGGGCTTGGTTAGTCTGTTTCGAAAAGGGAGTATCCGTTGAGTAATTCGCGGACGGACATTCGTTTTTTCCCTTCTAATTGGACTTCTTCCAGTTGGAGGAAGCCATCTAGCGTTTTTACTTTCAGGAAGGTTTTCCCATCGGTTGCGTAGCTTCCCATGGGCTTGTCACTTTTGGCGACGGTATCTGTGGGTAGGGAGCTTCTCAGAATTTTGAACGTTTTTCCGTGTAGGGTAGTCCATGCGCCGGGATAAGGACTTAGTCCACGGATGAAGTTATGCAGGTTTTGGGACGTTTGATGAAAGTTAATTTCGCAGGTTTCTCGGAATAGTTTGGGTGCGTGGGTTGCTTCTTCGTCTGGCTGAGGTTGGGGGAGTAGGTCATTTTGTTCCAATCGACGGACCGTCTCTAGGACAAGATGTGCGCCTGAGATCATCATTCGGTCGTGGAGTTCTCCGGCGGTTTCGTTGGGGCTGATAGAGATGGGTTGTTGGAGCAAGATATCACCGGTATCAATTTCGTGTTGGAGCAAGAAGGTGGTGACACCGGTTGTTTTTTCGCCCCGTATAATGGCCCAGTTGATGGGAGCGGCTCCTCGGTATTTGGGGAGTAAGGACCCATGGAGGTTAAGTGTTCCGCATGGAGGCATATTCCAGACCACCTCAGGGAGCATTCGGAAGGCTACTACTACTTGGAGGTCGGCGTGCAGGTCACGTAGTGCTTGGAGAAAATCGGGGTTACGGAGTTTTTCGGGTTGAAGGATGGGCAGCCCTTTTTGTTGGGCGAACTGTTTGACAGCGGAAGCCTGCAACCCCAGTCGTCCACCGGGTTTATCGGGTGCGGTAACGACGGCTGCTATATCGTGGCCATTTTCGAGGAGGATTTGGAGGCTTGGCACAGCAAAATCTGGGGTGCCCATAAAGACGATGCGCATGGGGTATGGGAAAGGAGGTAAAAGAGAGGGTGCAAAGTTCTTAAAAGTGAGTAGGAATTTGGACGCTCACAGGAATTTTTTAGTAAAAAGGGCTGATAAAAAGGTTTGGTGTTATATTTGTCGTCTATCAATTGAACATTCAATATGCAAGAGGTTTTTTTCGATGCCACTCGTGGCCAATCATTATTCAGTGCGCATTGGGCCTGTAAGGATCCGAGAGCGGTTGTTTTGCTTGTTCATGGTCAGGGTGAGCACATTGGCAGGTACCGTGGGGTTGCTGATTTTTTTAATCAGCGAGGGGTAGCGGTTTGGGGCTATGACCAGCAGGGCTATGGTCGGAGTGGAGGTCAGCGGGGTCATGCGGGTGGACTAAGTGCGTATTTGGATGATTTAGGCTTGTTTCTCACACGGGTACGAAGGGAATATCCATCGTTGCCGTTGATAGTATATGGGCATTCGATGGGAGGAAATGTGGTGTTGAACTACGCATTGAGGTCGGGGGATGCCCGAATAAAGGCGGTGGTAGCGACGGGACCTTGGATACGATTGGCGTTTGAGCCAGCGGCGGTCAAAGTGTGGTCGGGGAGATTGATGCGGTATATTTTGCCCACGTTAAGTTTGCCAACGGGCTTAGACATCCGTTTATTAAGCAGGGATTTGGAAGTAGTTCGGCGGTATGAAGAAGACCCATTGGTACATGATCGGGTGAGTGCATCGGCTGGGATAGCCTTGATGGAGGGTGCCAGGTGGCTGGATCAGTATCGTGGTTCTATTGGGTACCCGACCTTATTGATGCATGGGGGGGCGGACGGTATAACCTCTGCGGCGGCGACTGCGGCATTCGCGTCTAGGTTATCTGGCGATGTTCAGTACAAAGAATGGCCGGGAATGTACCACGAAGTCCACAACGAGCCAGAACGAGGGAAGGTATTAGAGTACATTTGGACCTGGATGGAAAATTGGTTAGAAGCGTAAGTGCGATAGCGCTTTTGATTAAGCGTCTTTGAAAATAGCGTGTTTATTTGGCGAGCTCTTTGGGGCGATCCCTGTATATTTGCAGATATTATTTGTTTTTTTAATACTCCATTTAATTACGCAGCGTCATTGATTTCCATTAAGTTTACTTGTTTGGGTATTTTTTGTGGCGTTTCGGATAACCCATAAAAAGAAAGCAGCATGGATACGAACAAAAAATTATTAGTGTTAAACGGCGTCGTTTTGGCGTTTATTGGTGTATTATTTCTATCCTCATTTGGGGAGGAGGATCGCGGTTCTGGTGGCGCCCTATCTCCGGATCAAGT
>Ga0079301_1001509_pt1 | contig 10663 bp, 8 predicted proteins | sample Wag4_2014_7_11_3_FD_74797 | JGI IMG/M metagenome (GOLD analysis project Ga0079301, IMG submission 74797) | Fresh water mixed with fracking chemicals microbial communities from Ohio, USA - Utica-2 Time Series FC 2014_7_11 | ecosystem: Engineered > Industrial production > Chemical products > Input...
GATATGAAGTAACACTTGTAGGTGCATTTGGCAGCGAATAGGTAGCAGCCTGTGCACTTGGGGCTATAACAAGCCCAGTTCCCGAGATAACTGCGGTTGCGAGTAAAAACGAGAAAGCTGATTTAAGTATCATTGAGGGTTTCATGGCGGTAGCAAACGCCCACGACAAGGAATTAATAGAGATTCGGGATTAAATTCAGATTAACGAAAGGTGAAAACCTTTAGAGACGTGCATGCTTTAGTAAATCTTCTCGAGCTACTGATTTACGACGTGGCTTGCCTAGAGGCTCACCCGCTGCGACTTCAGCCTCATTGATAGCCTGCCAGTGCTGCTGAGTTACAACTCTGTTATGTGTAATTACATCAGTGACATCACCTGAGTTCTTGGGATCCTTGAGATCTTCAACCAAGAGCTTCATGACATCTGCAGCATCAGATTTATTGGTGCCGATAACTCCTGAAGGTCCGCGCTTTGCCCAGCCAACTACATAGACATTCTCATTTACGCGGCCATCGGTATTAACGACTTTGCCCTTTTCGAATGGAATGCCAACGAGTGACGCGGCTTCGTAACCAATAGCTGTAATGACTAGCCCGCACTTAATGCTAAATGTCTCATCGGTTCCGGTCTTCTGGAAGACAACTTCTTCAACACGGCCATTTCCCTTAATCTCTTTAGGAGTAGCAAGGAATTGGAACTTCATAGTGCGCTCGTGAGATGTGGCTTCCTTTTCGGCAATTAACAACATCGCATCGAGGTTACTCTTCACATCTTTTTCTGGCGCATCTCCAGCACGAGTAATCGCTGCTTCAATATCGCTTTTCTCCATTATGACATTGGTGTGTTCAAGCTTTGGAAGCTCGCGAAGTTCTGGAGATGTAAAAGCAGCATTCTCAGGACCTCGTCGCGCGCTAAGTACGACGGTGCGAATGGAACTCTTCTTGAGTGAATCAATTGCGTGATCTGCGGTATCAGTTGGGTCAAGCTCAGTTGGTTCAAGTGCCAACATACGAGCAACATCCATTGCAACGTTTCCTGCACCGATAACAACTGCTGTCTCTGTACTTAAATCAATATCTTCATCTTTAAAATCAGGATGTGCGTTGTACCAAGGCACAAAAGTCGCTGCAGACATCGAGCCAGGAAGGTCTTCACCTGGAATTCCAAGCTTCTTACCGAGTGCCGATCCGGTAGCAATTACAACTGCGTCGTACTTCTCCTTCAACTGCTCAATAGTTAAGTCGCTTCCAAGTTCAACATTGGCGAAGAGTCTGAAGTTGGGCTCATTTGCAACCTTCTCGAATACCTTTGCAACAGTCTTAATTTTTGGATGATCTGGTGCTACACCGCTACGTACCAAGCCCCACGGAGTTGGAAGGCGTTCAATCATGTCGATTGAGAATTGGAGCTCTTCAGTCTGCAAGTTCTGTAACGCTTGCGCTGCAAAGTAGCCGGCAGGTCCTGCGCCGACGATTGCTACTTTGTATTGAGGCATGGGCCAAGGTTACAGGGTCTGGCAAAAGTGTCTGACTGAAGATTTAAAGCGATGAACCGAGCTTGCCAAGCTGGATATTCGAACCGCGAAGATTTACAGAAAGCCCCTTAGGACTTAAGGATACCGATCTCAATTTCAACCCTTTAGGGACGTTAAGTTCGCGCACACTTTTACTCTTAATTTGGCTTTGAACATCAGCCGGTAGTGTCGATGCAGGTAATTCGCTTCCTAGTATCGAGACACTCTGAAGCTGAAAGTAGATTGTGTTATTCGAAAACTTTGGAATTAGCTTGGCTTGCCCAAATCCACCTGCGCCAACTGAGACTTGAAGTGCATTTCCCACAATCTGAGCATTTTCAAACTCGGCCGATTTGATGATGGTCGCTGCTGGAATGGTTGCTGTAATGTCCAATGATCCAACAATTGTTGGTTGCTTTTTGCTTACATTCTTCACTGAGATAGCAATCGCAGATTCGGTGGCACTCCCCTTGAGTGCATATCTATCGATATTAATCTTTGCTGACTTTATTGAGTCAGAAGATAGATTCTGTGGAATATCAGCCAAAGGGATAGATGCGCTGACTCCTGATGCCTTTGGTAGCTCACTATTTATTCGCTTCTCAATCCGCGAAGTCATGAGCGTTTGTGCTGTAAGTGCTCCACCACCAAATAGGGCAAAGGCAGATGCGGTTGCGATTAGAACAAATGGTTTTCTTTTCATGCGCGGGAGGTTATAGAAATAGCCTGAGAAATCTCGGAGGAATGAACAATTGTGAATCTTGAGCGGAGACGAGGAGATTTGAACTCCTGAAGGGTTTAACCCCTTACCTCGTTAGCAGTGAGGCGCACTCGACCGGGCTATGCGACGTCTCCGAGTTGCGGGGCAAGTCTACCGCGCTAGCGACGACGGAATCTACGCACAATGCGCCATGAAACAAGGGCTATCAGCAGTATGCCAACACCCTTCCAGAACGAGATTGGGAAGCGGTCATGTGCATCAAGTGGCGCACTCACTACCGAACCCAGGGCTGTCACGTTTAATTCAGTTACGACTCCGGCATGATCTGTTCCATAAGGTGGAGTCTGACCAATCATTCTTGAAGAAAGAACTTTCATTCCATTCTTAACAAAAATGTAATCGAGTCGGTCGGTGAAACCATTCTTATTTCCCATGGCCTGGGCGGCTTTGAGCCTCTTTGAATCCGGTCCAGTCAGCAAAGCGTTCATTCCCCAGCTGTAGGTGCTTGGGTCACTCGCATCTGGTCCTGAATCGATAAAGCCCGCGCTCATCATAACCTTGTATGCATTACAGGCAATCGATCCGGTAGGACATTTATCTGATGCAGTTGGTTGCTCGCCTGGGTTCGGAGTGTTTTTTGGGCGTGGATCGCGTGAATCAGAATTAAAGTCGCCGATAACAACAATCGGTGATTTTGTTTTACTTAAATCATTAACCAGTTGCCGCGCTTGATCTGCGGCCTTCGGAATTTCATTTGCAACCCATAAAGATTCGAGGTGAGTTGTAACAAAGCGAACATTCGCGCCTTGCATCGTAATATCTGCCCAAGAGTAACCACGATAAATTTCCATTAGTGTTGGAACAACTTTATAAACAGCTTCGTACTCTGAATTTCCAACTTGATTCACATACTGTTTGAGAGACTTTTTAATGAGGAGAGCATCGCCGATTTGAAACCCACAATCTGCAGCATTCTGACCAAATAGTGGTTGGAAAGTTTTGGCATCTGTAACCTTGGTAAGAAATGGAATCGGTCCGATTGAATAACCTGGATTATTGGCTTCAACTCCATCTTTCGAAGCGATGATGTAATCACCATCCAGTTCACTGAGAAGCTCCTTCGTGAAGTTAAAAACTTCCGTTTTAGAGCTCCAGAAATGGGCTTTGCAGTACCAAATTGTTGCTTCTTGAATACCAATGACATCCGGTGATTCGGCTCGAATCTCTTTGGCCAGAATCATCTTTCGCTTTGAAAAATCAGTCTTTTGAACCTGCTCCCACATGAATTGTGCTGCTGCCGGCATATTTGGAATCTTGGCTAACGCCACTCCTACATCGGCACCGAGATAGAGATTACGTGACATCACCTTGATTGGCTGTACATCTGCATTCGCTGGTGCCACAGGTGCAAAGAGGACTATTGAAACAACTGCGATGAGCGCGCCACGTACTTTCATTTAGCCAAGAATCCTTCGAGTAAATGTGTTTTCAAATTTGGAAGCTGGGTCAAGAGCCTCAACAAGCGCTTTGAATTCGCTCATCTTGGGGTAGGCCGAGCTGAGATATTTTCCATCTGCTGTAAAGACTTTACCCCAATGAGGACGGTAATTAAATGGACGAAGGGCTGCTTCAACCTTTTCGATCACTGGATAAATGGCAAGATCTTTCTTCCAAGTGAAGTGAATAGCTAACGTATCTCGCTGATAGGCACCACTTAGCCAAAGATCATCTGCCGCAATTGTCCGTAGCTCGGTGATCCACAAGAGTGGAGTGATTTCTTCGCCAAGCTTAGAAACGGCTTCAATGGCAGCTGCTGCATCTTTTCGATCAACGAAGAATTCGGTTTGAATCTCTTCGCCAACACTTGGAGTGAACTCAAGTTTGAAGTGAGAAAGGCGTTGATGCCAATCCCCTGATTCACCAAGTTGATCGGTGCAAGCAACAGGATCTACGGAAGGGATTGGATGGAACTTCTTATCCGCTTTTGCACTTCCACCGACGCTTTCAGGAATTACTTCATGTTCGCGGAATTTGCACCAGAGATTACCAACTTGTGCGGTGCTCCAATCAGTGAAATAACTAACACTGTAGGCAGTTCCCATAATCTGATCAAAGTTACGCTGCAAGATATCGAGTGGGATTTCAGGATAGATAACCTGTCGGATTTTAAATGTTGGTTCGATCTTCAGCTCATATTGATAAACAATGCCACCAAGACCTAAGCCAACAATGAGAGCGTTAAACGCTGGGTTTGCGCGGTCAATATGTCGAAGTTCGCCTTCGGCAGTGACTAAATCGAGCGAAAGAACTTGATTGGCAAGGTTTTGATTCTTAATTCCTGAACCATGTGTGCCTGTAGAAATAGACCCTGCGATAGAGATGTGTGGAAGTGATGCGAGGTTATTGAGCGCCCAACCTTGTTTGTGCAGTTCGGGAGCAAGTTCTCCATACTTCAGGCCTGCGGCAACTGTGACCGAATTTAATTCAGGATTAACCTCAATCGTCTTCGGCATCTTCGAAAGATTTATTGCATAACTGCTTGTATTGGCAATTTCATTGAAGCAATGAGCAGTCCCTCGTGCACGTAATTTTGCGTTAGAGCGAACTAACTCTTGAAGTTCTGACAGGGACTCTGGCTGCAAGAAAGCCCGATCATTGAAATCGACGTTCTTGCTCCAGTTCTGCATTACTTAGTCAGTCCGGTGCAAGCTGGCTTTGGGCCACCGTTTGGATTTCCGTAGCGGTGGTAGGTAATCGCCACAGACTGCTCGAGCAACCAGCGCGGGGTCTCGATATCTCCACGCTGTGCAATAGGCCGGTGATCTACAGAAATACCTTTCTGCATCTCCTCAAGGATTGGAGGCTTACTTGATGCAAGCCAACGAACGCGTGAGTACCTCTCTTTCACATCAGATAGGTCTGTTGTGAAGACGACCTTTGCACCTGTTGTTTCGGCGATATGGTGAATGAGCGATTTTTCAGCCTGTGTAGTTGATTCATCGACAACGACCACAATCGGCGCCAAATAACGGCGGTAGCGTTGGAAGTTCTTCTCAACAATAAGCCCACTGCGATCAATGGCCTGTGAACCAACTTTCGCCCACCAAGTATTAACGCCGTAAATAGCTGCTTCAAGATTTGTTACTCGTGGCCAATTGCGAAGTGTATTGACGTAGTTAAGTCCGCCAGCCTTTGCATTTGGACCAACGGCAGAACGCTTCCATCCACCAAACGGTTGACGATTAACAATTGCGCCAGTAATTCCACGGTTTACATAAAGGTTTCCTGCTTCGATGCGATTGATCCACTCTTCGCACTCTTTCTCATCGAGAGATTGAATGCCAGCGGTAAGACCAAAATCTGTTTCGTTCTGCCAATTGATAGCGGTATCGAAGTCAGGAGCTTCAATCACAGCAAGAACCGGACCAAACCATTCGTTGCGATGTGACCAAGACTTTGCCTGCACTCCCAGCTTTACACCTGGGCGCCACATCAGCCCTGCGGTATCAAGTTGCTTTGGTTCAACAAGCCACGATTCACCAGAATCTAGTTGAGTAAGTGCGCGAGTAAGTGCGTTCTCGGATGAGCGGATGATTGGGCCAACTGTTGTCGAGAAATCCCAACCTGCACCAACGTGCAGTGATTCCACTGCATCTTTAAGTTGGCGAACAAATGCTGGATCGTTGTAGATATGAGTATCAACGATTGCAATAGATGCTGCTGAACATTTCTGTCCTGCATGGCCGAAAGCTGATTGAACGAGATCCTTAACGGCCGCATCGATATCTGTGCATGCAGAGATGAGTACAGCGTTCTTTCCACTTGTTTCAGCCATCAAGTTGATTTCAGGACGCCACGATGTAAAGAGCGCTGCGGTATCGAAGGAGCCAGTAAGGATGAGCCCATCGATGCCTGGGTTTGTAACGAGATACTTTCCGTTTTCGTCATCGCGCATAGGCAAGAACTGCAAGACATCCTGCGGAACTCCGCCTGCCCACAGGTGGCTGACGATCTCCCACGCTGTAGCGACAGTCTCTGGCGCTGGTTTGAGGATGACAGTGTTGCCAGCTGCGAGTGCTGCGCAGACTCCACCCATAGGAATTGCGTACGGGAAGTTCCATGGTGGAACTACAAGAATTGTTCCGAGCGGTGTTGACTCACCGAAGTTCTGCGCAGTTGTTGCATAGAAGCGGGCGAAGTCAATTGCTTCAGACACTTCAGGATCAGCTTCTGCCACAGTCTTTCCTGCATCTCGTGACATGACAGCGATTGTCTCTGTTGTTGCCTTCTGCATAACCTCGGCAGCTTTAAAGAGGATTGTGGTGCGCTCTTCAATAGTTAAGCCGCTCCACTTTTCTTGAGCCTTCTTTGCAGTTTCGATTGCAGTATCAACATCTTTAGCTGAGCCAACAGAGTAGTGATACCAAACTTTGCCATTATCCGAAGGGTCAGTTCCTTCTTCTTGTTCTTTAGTGAAAATCTCTTTTCCATTGATAACCAGTGGAATCTCTTGATCCTTAATCGCTCGGACCTTTTTGATTGCCTTGGTTACCGCGTTGATAAATTCTGGCTCAGTTGGATCAGCATTTCGTTCGTTCTCAAATTCATGGCCAGTTGTGAGTCCATGTTCAATATGGCGCAGCGACTCAGTAGTAATTGTGTGGCGCTCTGCAATTGACTTGAGGAAGCGCTCTTCTTGTTCCTTGAACTTTGCTGGATTCTTTGAAATCTCGAATGCAGCCTTTAAGTAATTCTCATCTGATGTGTTTTCATCAAGGCGACGAACTAAGTAAGCAACCGCTGCAGCGAAATCGTCTTTGCGTGTGACTGGCGCATAAAGAAGTACAGGTTGCCCTGCGCGAGTAACGGCAAGTGCTTCAGCGTTTGCCATTCCTTCAAGCATTTCAATATCAATCTGATCAACAACTCCTCGAGACTTAGCGACCTCAAGCGCCCACGTCATATGGAATAAGTTGTGAGAGGCGATTCCAATGCGGACGGCCTTTGAATGTTCTGGGCGAAGTGCTGCATCGACGAGGCGCACATAAGAGGCGTCTACATCTGACTTTGAGCGATATGGGGCAGAGCTCCATCCGTGAAGCTCAGCCTCGGCGCGCTCCATCGCAAGGTTTGCACCCTTTACTAAGCGCACCTTGATGGTGCCACCGCTGCGTGCATAACGCGCCTTTGACCAATCAACGAGTTGTGCGAAGAACTTATGGGATTCAGGAAGGTATGCCTGAAGCACAATTCCAGCTTTCATTGATTCAAATTCGGATTCATCGAGAACACGCATAAAGGCGGCAACAGTCATTGGAAGATCGCGGTACTCCTCCATATCCAAGTTTACAAATACACCGTGCTGAATAGCCTCGCGATAGAGAATGCGCATCTTCTCTGACACTCGAGTAATCGAACCTTCGACATCAATAATGATGAGTTGGGCAACAATTGAAGAAAGCTTTACTGAAATGTAATTAACTTCAGGACGGCGCATCATTTCTAGAATAGATTGGAAGCGAAGTTCGGCTTCGTGATCACCAAGGACTGCTTCACCTAGTACGTTGATATTGAGTGAGATTCCTTTATCGGTGCGCTTACCCATGTGCTTTGAAAGCTTTTCGGCTTCAGAAGCAAGGATCAAATCCTTCGACAGCGCCCGCACTCGTTGGTGAACGGCAGCAACTACTGGCGTTGGCAATACATTTGAAATAATTCCGATTACATGAAGACCAATTCCGTTGAGTGGACCGAAACCGGTGATGCTTGCCTTCTTGGCCGCACGACGGAAAATACGGGAAGATGATTTCACTGAGGAAATTCTCATTACTTCATCGGTCAAAGTAATCGTTGCTTCGATTGCCTGTGGATCTTTAAAGAGACGGGCAACGCGCTTGCGGTTGGCTTTTTCTCGGCGATCACGCAACTTATCTGACTGCTCCATTAACTCCTTAGTGCGAGTAATGGCAGTCGTTGCGAGCTTATCGAGCGCTACATCTGTCTCAAAGATTGAAGGCATTTCGCAAGGTTATCAAGGGATATTCACCCTTGCAGGCCCTGTAAATGTGAGATTTATAAGCGTAGGATTCAAATATGAACAACGAAAATGCAGACGTTACGACAGATAAGCCAAAGCGCATTCACGACCAAGCGCCGTCAGAGCTATTCTCGAATTTCATGAAATCTGGATGGGCGCCATCTGATCTCAGCAATATCGAACCCCTCGAAGTTGTTACCTATGCATATTCCCGCCGCCAAGTTTTATCTGCGGCATATAAGGGAATTCGTCTCCTTCTTCCGGCTGGTGGATTTAAGGTCCGCGCAAATGATTCTGATTACAACTACCGCCCTCACAGCGCTTACGTTTACTACAGCGGCGTACAGGGAGCAGATTCAACTGCAGATGCAGTTTTAGTTCTCGAACCATCAGGTGATTCACATATTACTTATCTCTATATGAACCCTCGTTCTACTCGCGATACCGATGCTTTCTATCGCGATGCAAAGTACGGCGAACTCTGGGTGGGTCGCCGCTTCACACTCGATGAAGCAAAGGCTCGCTACCAAATCGATACCCGTCATCTCAACGAACTAGAAGCGCTCTTATCTGATGGAAAAGAGACGCTCACTCTTCGAAATGTCGATCCTGCTGTTGATCCAAAGGTCAAGAAGCATGATCGCGAAGATGAATTCGCTACTTTCGTTTCAGAGCAGCGTCTATGTAAAGATGAATACGAACTTCGCGAGATGCAGGCAGCAGTTGATGCCACCGCACTGGGTTTTAACGATGTAATCCATGCGATGCCAGCAGCTGTTGAAACTCCACGCGGAGAGCGCGTTCTAGACGGTGCTTTCTATGGTCGCGCACGAATTTTGGGCAACGATCTTGGATACAACACAATTGTCGGTGCAGGTTCACATGCATGTGTATTGCACTGGATCCGTAACGATGGAGACGTTCGCCGCGGCGAACTAGTACTTGTCGATGCTGGTGTTGAAGTTGAATCCTTCTATACAGCTGACATCACTCGCACTCTTCCTGTTGATGGGAAGTTCTCACCGGCACAAAGAGCCCTCTACATGCTGGTTTATGAGTCTCAACTAGCTGGTTTTGCTGCAATTAAGCCAGGAGTCCTCTTCTCGGAAATCAATAAGGCATGCCAAGAAGTATTGGCTAAAGGCTTGGCAGATATGGGCGTTCTTACCGTTTCTGCAGAAGAGTCGATGAAGCCAGAAATTGGTCTGCACCGCCGTTGGACTTTGCACGGAGTAAGCCATCACTTAGGTCTTGATGTTCACGACTGTGCACAAGCTCGCAAAGAGCAATACCTCGATGCACCGCTTCGTGAAGGCATGGTTCTGACCGTAGAACCAGGGCTATATATCCAACCTGATGACGAACTCTTTGCACCTGAATATCGCGGAATTGGTATTCGTATTGAAGATGATGTTGTTGTCACCGCAGATGGTTGCCGCAATATCTCTGAGAATATTCCGCGCCATCCAGATGAAATCGAAAAGTGGATGCAGGGGATTTTAGGACGCTAGTAAATATCCACCGTATGCGGCCAACAAGCCAAATACGAGAGATGCAACTAAGTTCACTGCAACAACTTTGTACTTCTTAAGTTCATAACCTAAGAAGATATCGATGATGAATGTTGACCAAGTTGTAAATGCGCCTGCAAAACCAATTGCTAGAAAATCATGCCAATGCTCAGTCGAACTGTATGAGAGCCCGATTAGAAAAGAACCGGCAATATTGACAAGAAATGTTCCGACTGGTTTTTCAGTAAACTTTCTAAAGTATTGATCGACTAAGAAGCGTGCAGGCGCGCCTATGGCAGCGCCGAGAATGACCAGGAAAGTATTCATCCGCGCACCTTGATGTATTTACGGGCAAGTCCGAGGGAAACGACTGCAACCAGTAAGGAAGCTGCAAGATTGATAAAGAGGTAGATGATTCCCGCTTCTCCTGGTGCAACAGCTTCGAATGTCACGGCTGAGAATGTAGAAAGTCCGCCACAGAAACCTGGAAGTAAGAAGTAGCGAAGTTCAGTTATTCCGCGGCGCTCCATGAGGACCATAAGTGCCATAGCAAGGCCAACCGCCAAAACATTTGCGGCAAGAGTTCCAGGGCCGCTTGATGGAATAGCTATAGATAAGGCCCAGCGCAGAAGTGAACCTAGAACGCCCCCGAGGGAGACGAGCCAGACGGCTTTCAGAGTTAAGCCAACTTCTTTGTAGATTTAAAGAGAGTTGTAATAACGCTGATAATCAATGAAGCAAAGAGCGCCGACCAGAAACCAGTTACTTCAAGCTTCTCGCTCCATCGCGCGGTGAGTGACAACATCGCAGCGTTGACTACAAAGAGAAAGAGACCAAAAGTTACGATCGAAACCGGAAAGGTAAGCACCTTGATGATTGA